>ENA-UOOR01004095-UOOR01004095.1-fermentation-metagenome-genome-assembly--contig:-NODE-4095-length-11937-cov-14.275459_pt1 | contig 11937 bp, 10 predicted proteins | sample MGYA00245780_ERZ724029 | MGnify/ENA primary metagenome ERZ724029 (study PRJEB28704, sample SAMN03018315) | fermentation metagenome | biome: anthropogenic terrestrial biome; feature: soil... | reverse complement strand
GCGGCAGCCCTAATAAATCTCCGGGAGTGTTAAGATTGCCCACAGTTGCGTTTCATACACTGGGGTGCAAAGTGAACCAGTACGAATCCGAAGCCTTGGCGGAGCAATTCCGCCAACATGGCTATGAAGTAGTATCATTTGAAGAGCAGGCCGACATTTATGTGATTAATACCTGCACTGTTACCAATGTCAGTGATCGCAAGTCGCGGAATCTAATCCGCAGAGCGGCTGAGCACGAAGAGGCCATTGTTGTGGTAACCGGATGTTATGCTCAGACCGAGCCGCAGGAAGTGGCGGCAATCCCAGGTGTTGATCTGGTAATCGGAACACAGGGCCGCGGTCAGTTGGTGGCACAGATTGAAGCATACCGCGATCGCACCGCCAAAGCGGCGCAACAACAAGAAGGACAGCGGCAACAATCCATCATATCAGTCAGCGCCCTGGGCAACCGTTTTGAGGATTTGGAGGCAACCGGCTTTGCGGGCCGGTTCGCGGGGCGGACCCGTGCGACTCTCAAGATTCAGGAAGGCTGCCGTCAGTTTTGCAGCTATTGCAAAGTACCTTATGCCAGAGGACCGTTGCGCAGCATGGCCAAAGAACTCGTCATTGAGAGGGCCGGCACTTTGGTGGAGGCGGGGTTCAAGGAAATCGTACTGGCAGGGATACACTTAGGTCTTTACGGATGCGGTTCTGAGGCTACTTCGCCCGCATCATCCGGGCCCTTATCAGAACTGGTACGCGCGGTGATGGACATACCGGGCTTGGTGCGTCTCCGGTTAAGCTCTTTGGAGCCGATGGATGTTGATGCACAGCTGATTAATCTGTTTGCCTTGCCAAAATCCCCGCTATGTCCGCATGTGCATTTGCCGCTCCAAAGTGGAGACGACTCCATTCTGCAAATGATGCGCAGACCATATAGTACGGACTCTTTCCGCGATCTCGTTGCCAGGCTGCGGGCTACGAACCCGGAAATAGCGATTAGTACGGACTTGATTGTCGGGTTCCCTGGTGAAACCGAGGCCATGTTCCAGCGCTCGCTGGCGTTTTGTGAGGAAATCGGTTTTAGCAGAATGCATGTTTTCCCATATTCACCCCGTCGTGGTACACCGGCCGCCGCAATGGCGGGGCAAATTCCTGCGCCTGTTAAAGCAGAACGCAGCAAAACAGTGCGCAAACTGGCTGCGACAATGGCCACCGCATATCATCAGCGTTTCGTCGGGCGCACGGCGGAAGTCCTTACCGAGGAGCAGGCTGGCAGCATCTGGAGCGGGTTGACCCCCCATTATGTTTCCGCCCGATTCAAATGGGACGGCGGAGCAGCTAATGAGCTTAAGAAAATTGTGGTTATAAAAGCAGATGATAAAGGAATCTCTGGCACTTTAGCCGAAATTTGATCTAGGAACTTTGGGGACGGTTCTAAAAGTGCCGAATCCCAAATATTGTCATATGGCACTTTTAGAACCGTCCCCAAAGTTCCAACCAAGTTTGGAAACGGAGGACAGAGCTAATGACTGATAGCGATTGTCTGTTCTGCAAAATAGGGCGCGGCGATATCCCATCCCAAACAGTCTATCAGGATGACACAGTAATGGCGATTGAGGACATTAATCCGGTGGCGCCAGTCCATATTTTGATCATCCCCAAGGAGCATATTCCATCCGCAGCAGATCTCAATCAGGGACATGCTGAAATGCTGGGCAAGGTTTTTGCAGCCGCTGCCCAAATTGCTACCAAAAAAGGGATCGCAGAGCAGGGCTTCCGAATCGTAACCAACCATGGTTTGTTCGGAGGGCAGGCCGTCCCGCATCTGCATTTTCACCTGCTGGGCGGGCGTAAACTGGATACCATGGGTTAAGCGAAAAACAGCTTGCGCTTATCTTGACATAGGACCTTTGCACATTGTATAATTAAGTTCAGATTGTCTGACAGACTCGAGGGCTGGGCTCTCGACGCTTTAATCGGAGGGAGGGATATCAAGAGTGGCAACTGAGGTTCGAGTTGGAAAAGCCGAGTCACTGGATAGCGCCCTACGCCGGTTTAAGCGGCAATGCCAAAAATCAGGTGTACTTGCGGAAGCACGCAAGCATGAGCATTATGAGAAGCCAAGTGTGCGTCGGAAGAAGAAGTCCGAAGCGGCAAGAAGGCGCAAATTCAAGTAGGAGCACCTAATTGCAGTGCTCATCCAGGTAAAAGCAAAAGTCCCTGAAAGCAGGAACAAGCGGCCTGATCAAGAAATTAGATCAGGCCTTTTTATTTTTTCTGTTGTTTTTGGCACCATCTTTTTAGTTTTTATGAAACTTCGTCTTCATGCCGTCCGTTTATACGGGTGAGGACACTGGGAGGGCGAAATTATTGCAGCAGGCCAGTGACTGGGATTTGGTAGCGCGGGCCCAAAAAGGCGATCTCGATGCATTTACACTAATCGTAAATCAATATAAAATGCGTCTTTTTGGGTACATTTTAAGAATGATTCATTCCAGAGAAGATGCCGAAGACATTCTTCAGGAAGTCTTCCTGAGAGTATATAGCTCGCTTGCCCGTTATTCTCCGCAATACCAGTTTTCGACGTGGATCTATCGCATTGCCCAGAATCTATGTATTGATCATTTACGACGGCGCAAGCTGTCAACATTTTCGGTAGACGAGAAATTCGGCAGCGAAGAAGAGCTTACGCTAGAGCTTCCGGACGAATCGATGAGTCCGGAGAGCATTTTTGAATCGAACGCGGTCAAGCAGGAAGTTGAGGAAGCCATTTACGAATTGCCGGTCAAATACCGGTCAGTGATTATCCTAAGACATATCCAGGATCTCAGCTACGAAGAGATCAGCCAGATCATGGATATGCCGGTCAACACTGTGAAAACGCATATTTTCCGCGCGCGGCGCATTTTGCGCCGTCGGCTGCAGGATGCCATATAAACCGGGATGGGAGGCGCACTCCATGACTAATCCAAAAACAGAAGCATGTAAAGATGTTGAGCGTTTGTTTGACAAATATATTGACGGCATGATTACAGTCAGCGAATACAAGGCTTTTCGGACGCATCTACATGAATGTGACCAATGCCGGGAATCTTGGATGGCTTTAGAACGTACTGTCCGGCAGCTGAAAATGCTCGACAACGTTAAGCCAAGTGACAGCTTTATGCCAAAACTGATGGCAGCTTTGCCTGCTTCCAGCCGCCGCGTGCTGCCTCGTAAATGGAAGCATTGGGCGGTTGAAGCTGCTGCGATTATCATCATTATCACACTCGTCGGGCTCGGTTCTTCCTACAGCGGCTATACCGCCATGGTGACAGTCGATCCGGGACTCGGCGAGGAGCAGACTGTTCCCGCCCGCGAAGTGACCGTGCTGCCCGAAAACTCTGTGGTGGAAGGCGATCTTACTGTGGTGAATGGTGACGTCTTCATTGCCGGCCAGGTGATGGGGGATGTTATCTCTGTTGATGGGCAGGCCGAACCAGTGCAATCAATTGAAGTGAAGGAACAGAACTGGCTGCAGAGATTGGTCGATCATTTCGTCAATATCGGCAAGAGTTTTTGTAATGGTCTAAACCTTGTATTTTAACTTCGGACGTTGTGAATGGAGGGCTGAAACATGAAGTGGCTAAAGCGTCATTGGTTTGACATACTGCTGGCGATTGCCATCATCATCGGATCCTATTACGGTTTTCGCAGCGGCGGGCCGGCTGTTGAGAATGTCCCCGATGTTTATGTGATCCGCCTGGACGGTGAAGTGGAATACGCGCTCTACGACTTCATTAGTGCGGGAATCGAGGAAGCGGAGCGTCGTAAGGCGGAAGCGGTGCTAATTGAAATCGCCACCTTTGGCGGGCGTGTCGACGCGATGACCGATATTGGCGAAGTCATTACCACCGCCAAAATTCCCGTCTACACTTTTGTTCGTGGCAAAGCATTATCAGCGGGGGCCTATATCGCGCTCTCCGGGAAGAAGATTGTCATGACACCGGAAGCGGTCATGGGAGCTTCGGAGCCCAGAGATCAAAGCAATCAGCCGGTAACCGACGAAAAAGTGCTGTCCGCCATGCGTGGCCTTTTCAGAGCGGCCGCCGGTGCCAGAAGAGACCGCGGCGCAGACCTGGATCCTTCGATTGCAGAAGCGATGGTCGATTCCTCGATCGAAGTGCGTACCGAGGGCGTCCGGCGTCCGGGAGAACTGGTAGTTCTGACCGGGACGGAGGCACTGGAGCTGAATTACTGCGACCATTTAGCCTCCACCCGTGATGCCGCGCTGGCGGCTCTCGGTTTTGAAGAAGAAACGATCGTACACATGATTACACCGAGTCCGGCGCAGCGTTTTGCCCGCCTGCTATCTGAATCATATATTTCGATGATTCTATTAGTCGTTGGTATTATCGGTATTATTATCGAGTTCACTACTCCCGGTTTTGGGGTGCCCGGCGTGATCGGTGTTATTTCCTTTGCCCTGTTCTTCGGGGCACGCATCATGTCGAACATGGCAGGTTGGGAAGTTGCCGGTCTGTTTATTCTGGGTCTGGCGTTGCTGGTTCTGGAAGCCATGATTCCCGGCTTTGGCATTCTTGGACTTTCGGGTATCGGTGCTTTTGCCGCCAGTGTTATCCTGGCCTATCCCAGCAGAACTGCCGGGGCTTGGTCTCTGGGACTGGCAATTTTATGGATGATTTTCGCCGGACGGATTATCTTCCGCCTCCTGGGAACCGCTGGTGCCTGGGATCATCTGATTTTACGTCACAGTGAGTTGCCGGAAGAAGGATATATAGCTACCACCTCGCAAGTCGAACTGTTAGGGCGTGAAGGAGTCGCGCTGACCACCATGCGTCCGTCCGGCAGTATTCAAATTGATGACGATAGAATTGACGCCATCTCAGAAGGCACTTATATCCCAGCCGGGACGCCCATCAGAGTGGTAAAAGTAGAAGGAAACAGAATCGTAGTCAGATCCATTATGTAGTAGCGCGATCCATTCAGTGGTCAGGTCTATTCAGTAGTCAGGTCGATCAATAGTTGGGGCAATCAAAAATAGAGTTGGGGGGAATCACGTTGGATCTATTTGTCATTCTGTTAATCGTTGGCGGTGCCATCATCCTGCTGTCGCTATTCTTTAGTTTTGTGCCGCTGGGTCTGTGGATCTCTGCCTTGGCATCCAATGTTAAAGTCAACATGATTTCACTTGTTGGAATGCGGCTGAGACGCGTTACGCCGTCCCGAATTGTTTTTCCGCTGATCAAGGCTACGAAAGCCGGGCTGGATGTCAACGTTACTAATTTGGAAGCCCATTATCTCGCAGGTGGTAATGTTGACCGGGTAGTCGACGCTTTGATTGCAGCCCATCGTGCTGAACTGGGGCTGACCTTCCAGCGGGCTGCTGCCATTGATCTGGCTGGCCGTAATGTTCTGGAAGCTGTGCAAATGAGCGTTAACCCGAGGGTTATCGAGACCCCCATCGTTGCTGCGGTTGCCAAAGACGGCATCGAGCTCCGCGCCAAAGCCCGTGTGACTGTGCGTGCGAACATTGAAAGGCTGGTCGGTGGTGCTGGCGAAGCGACCATTATTGCCCGTGTTGGTGAAGGTATTGTGACGACCGTCGGTTCGTCGGAAAGCCATAAAGAAGTGCTTGAAAATCCGGATCGCATCTCGACTACTGTTTTGAATAAGGGTCTGGATGCCGGGACGGCGTTTGAAATTCTTTCAATTGATATTGCCGATGTTGACGTTGGTCGTAATATCGGTGCCAGACTGCAAATGGATCAGGCGGAAGCCGATAAGAACATTGCGCAGGCCAAAGCATCCGAACGTCGGTTTGCAGCCCTCGCCCGCGAGCAGGAAATGAAGGCTTCTGTGCAGGAAATGCGTGCCCGTGTTGTGGAGGCAGAGGCAGAAGTGCCGCGCGCTATGGCCGAAGCATTACGTGCCGGCAAACTTGGTGTGATGGACTTTTATAACCTGCAGAATATGCTCGCTGATACTGAAATGCGTCAAAACATCTCCAAGATCGGACAGCGTCCGGAGGATCCTTCGACCGGATCTAAGAAATAATTGAAAGGATGATAGCCCAATGGAAGTTTTTATTGTCGGGCTGATCCTCTATGTGATCCTTTCAGTTATTGGCGAAGTGAGCAAAAAAGGCAAGAACACGCCGCCAACCCAGACCGGCGGTGGAAAAGTCATTCCTTTCCCAAGCGATCCGACTGCCCGGCGCAAGACTTTCCAGGATGTGCTTAGGGAAGCGCTGGAAGAAGCCAGTTTGGAAGGGCAAGATGCCCAACGCGGCGCGGACGATACCTTTGACACGGAAATGGAAGGCACCTTTCAGGGAACGGAAGGTACCTTATTCGAAACGGAGTCCGACGCTGGATTCAGCTCTGAAGGCATCGGTTCACTGGAAGGTTCTCCCGTTGCCGACGGTTCACTGGGAGGCTCTCTCGTTGCCGACGGTTCACTGGAAGGAGACCCTCGCGGGGGAAGCTTGGGGCCCATTCCGGAAGATGCGTATTCTTCTGGCGGCATGCTCAAGAGTTCCTTGAGTGAAGAAGAACTTGTCCGTTGGGAACGTGAAGACGTGGTGGACTTCGATGACGATTTTGAAGACGCCGCCGACTCCAGGTTTTCTTATGGAGACATTGGCTTCTCCGATAACGACTCTAATGCGTCTTCGGCATTTCTGCACGGCGGGCTGCTAACTACTGAGGAAGACTTGCTGAGAGGGATTATTGTCTCAGAATTAATGAATGCCCGTGGCGGGCGGAGCTTGCTGAAGCGCGGGGCGCGTAGGACGAACCGCCTGTAAATCGTTGTTCGAAAGCGAATAAGAATGACTCCCGTTTATCGGGAGTCATTACTTTTTTCTTATGGAGATCGTGGCGAATAAACCTATTTCAGTACCGCGGTGAATAAACCTATAGGTAAGAGCAAGTATGTCAGTGATCCGGTGGGATCGATGGTACGGGAGGTGCGTTCGTGAGCCGTGATAAAGCGCCCGGATGGGTAGACCGGTTGGGTGATTTGTTTGAATTACCTCAGGAAATAGTGCTGAATCTGCCGCAGATTGCACTGGTTGGCAACGATTATTTCAGAATCGAAAACCATCGGGGCATTATTGAATACCGCCCGGATTTAATACGCATAAATACCGCTCGGGGTGAGGTTGCGGTTCGTGGGCAGAAACTGCAAATCCGCGCGATCATCACCGAAGAGATTGTCATTTCTGGAAAGATTTCCGCTTTTGAACTCACGGACTGGGAGGCGTTCTAATGCTGATCCAGCGGATATGGTTTTTCTTGCGTGGCTATTTGGTCATATTGGTGAAAGGGCCGCATCCAGAGCAATTTCTCAATGCAGCGATCGGGCAGGGCGTGCGTCTGTGGGACATTCAACGTTTTGGCCCGGATTGGCTGCTCTGCAAAGTGGGAGCACAAGGCTTCAAGAAACTGCGGCCAGTTTTTCGCAAAACACGTTGTCAGGGCCGCATCAAGCGGCGGATCGGCCTGACATTTGGGTTGCGACGCATCACCAAGCGGCCGGTGCTATTCCTTGGTATCGTTGTCTGCCTGGCCGTTGGCTATATTCTCAGCGGTTTTGTATGGTTTGTCGAAGTGGAAGGACTGCAACAGATCGAGCCGGATTCCTTCCGGACCACTCTGGAGGGGGTAGGGGTAAGGGCCGGGGCGCGGAGGGAGGACCTGGACCGACAGGCAATTGAGAACGAACTGCTAAAGCAGGAAACCCTGATCGCGTGGGTGTCACTAAAAGTAAAGGGCACGGTAGCAGTGGTGCAAGTGGTCGAAAAAGAACTGCCGGAGACGATTCCGCAGGGGGTCGTCAATATCATCGCCGCCAAAGATGGGCTGATCCAAAAAATCCTGGTGCTTAAGGGATATGCGGCAGTAACCGAAGGAGATACTGTTCATAAGGGCGATTTGCTGATTTCCGCCAATCCACCTGCGCTTTTCGGAGGTTCGAATAGCAGTGCCTATAGCGGAACGCTCGGGATCCAGGCCCAAGGTCTGGTGGAAGCCAGAGTCTGGTACGAATCGTCGGAGACAGTGCCAATCGTCAGTACCACATGGCAGCCAACTGGCAAAAAGCGCACACTGTGGTCATTCCGCATTGGTAATCATCAGTTTAACCTGGGCAAAAAGCCTAATTACGCCAAAAGCAAGACTTCTCGCCTTGTTAAGGAATGGTTACCCTGCAGGAATGGAAAGAGCTTTGTCGAAGTGATTCGTAATCGCTACTTTGAGGTTGTCGGGACCGCGGTAACGCGGACAAAGTCGGAAGCCGCTCAGGTAGCCGCCACGAAAGCCTGGCAGGAGATCGAAAAGAGCATCACCGCCAAGGAAGGAATCAGGGAGCTGGCGCGTTCTCAGCTTATCAGTGAAGAAGCGCAAGGGGCGGTAACAGTAACGGCGATTCTGGAAGCAATCGAGGACATTGGCGTCAGTGCGGGTACGGAGTAGAGTTATTTGGGAGGTCATGCGAAACCTTGGCAGAAATAATTGAACAGAAATTTGAAATAACAGATCCGTCGCAAGCCGCCGCAATGTTTGGTAATGGCGGCGAATTTTTAAAACTGATCGAAGAAGGACTTGCTGTCGAAGTACTAGCCAGAGGTGAGACTGTTACGCTGCGCGGACAGCCGCACTCTGTCACCAAAGCCAAAGAGGTATTGGAAGACATCCGGCTGATTATTTCCCGCGGGGATTATCCCACCATTCAAGAAGTCCGCTATGCCGTCAGGCTCGCCGGTGAAGGCAAAGACGCACGCTTTAATGAGTGGGCCAGCGATATTGTGCAGGTAAGTTATCGCGGTAAGAGAATTCATCCGCGTACGCTTGGCCAGAAAATGTATGTTGATACCATTCGGAAGAATGGGATTGTGATTGGGATTGGTCCGGCCGGTACAGGTAAGACCTATCTGGCGGTGGCGCTGGCGGTTGCCGCGCTACAGGCCAAGCAGGTCAACAGAATCATCCTGACCCGCCCAGCAGTGGAGGCTGGTGAGAAGCTCGGCTTTTTACCTGGCGATCTGCAAGAAAAGGTAAACCCCTATTTGCGGCCGCTCTACGACGCCCTCTTTGACGTGCTTGGCGTGGAAGCTTTTCAAAAGCATATGGAAAAAGGATTGATTGAGATTGCCCCGCTGGCGTATATGCGTGGGCGCACTCTGGACGATTCTTTTATTATCCTTGATGAAGCGCAGAACACTACTCCGGAACAGATGAAGATGTTCCTGACGCGCTTGGGCTTCGGTTCAAAAGCAGTAGTAACAGGCGACATTACGCAAATTGATCTACCCAAGGGTACGGAATCAGGGCTTACGCAAGTGACCCGCATTCTTTCCGGAGTACCTGGAATCGGCATTGTCTACCTGTCAGACCGTGACGTAGTGCGTCACGAATTGGTACAGCGCATTATCAAGGCTTATGAGCGCTATGAAGAAGGCCAGCTCGCGGACGTTACGGCAGGTAGGGACGATCGCTTGGCGGTTAGGGTTGGCCAATAGGCAGGTCAGGGTCGATCGACTGGCAGGTAAATAAAGGATGCGCGTCTGTTTGGCCGTTTGACAGTCATTATGCTATAATATGTTGTCGGCCATTCCCGAGCCGCGGCCAACCGTAACCCTTAAGGAGAGTTTGCGATGCACTCTTTTTTTGCGCGTGTCTATGATTATATTAAACGGGGCATAGTTGCGCTACCTTCCGCCATCAAGTCGTTCGGCGATTTTATCTGGCGCAGCGTCATTCAGAATCAGGTCGCCAGAGCGTGGCTGTTCGGCGGCGTGGTTTTTGTAGTTTTGGTTATGCTATTTTATAGTAGCCTCATCCCCAAGCAACTCAACGCTGAAATTGGCGAACGCAGCACGATTGATTATGAAGCACCGCGCGGCATCGAAAACCGGTATCGTACGGAACAACTACGCGAAAAAGCTTCAGAAGCAGCCTACCGCGCGGCCGTAAATGATCCGGGCTTTTATATCATTGCCGATACAGCGGCCGTTACCGCCAGGCAAAAGATGACCGCGTTATTTGAGCAGATCGATTGGAAACGCGAGGAAAATGAGGAAGCGGTCGCTGCAGACATTTCGGTGACTACTGCGCTGATACAGCAACAGGCGCGTGAAATTCAGTCGCGTCTGGCGGATCGCGTCCAGGTTGTTATGCCTGAGCAGCCCCTTATTACGCTGCTGAGGTTGGACGATGCACGCTACCAAGCTGTCCGCAGACAAATTGAAACGATTTATCCCAGGATGATGGTGTCTGAACGTATTTCCCAAGAAGCGGTTCAGGACCCGGATTCGATTATTGCGCCGAATCTGCCCGAAGATCTGCCGACTGCGGATCGCAATCTGGTGCGCAACGTCTTGGAACGGCTGATTTTTATCAACCAGACCTTAGATAAGGAACGCGTACTAACCTCCCAGGACATCGCCAGGCGTGAAGTAATGCCGGTCTATGTCACCAGAGGGACCGCCATTTTGATGCAGGGCAAAGAAATCACCGAGGAGGATATGACACTTCTTGAGGATCTGGGTGTCCTGAACAGTGGCCCCAGCCGGTTCTTGATGTTTCTGAGTTCGGTAGTGCTGGTTGTTCTAGTGGTGGGCTTAATCGCCGCTTACCTTTACATTTTCAATCGGGAAATTCTCATGGCGACAGGAAACTTGATGCTGATCGGGTTGATTTTCTTAACGGTCAGCATAGTTGCCGTGGCGATCGGTTTCTTGCCCAGCGCTTGGGCTGGATATATCATTCCCGTACCGATGGGCGCTATGTTATTGGCGATCTTGATTGATCGGAAGGTTGCGCTGATCATGTCGGCCATTCTCAGCATCCTGGCGGGGATCGTGGTCGGATACCAACTGCAGCCTGCTTTGGTATTGCTGGCTGGCAGTTGGGCTGCGGTGTATAGCTTGGCAAAAGTGTCGCAGCGCAGTGATTTGACCCGTGCCGGGTTGGTATCGGCTAGCGTGAGCTTCCTGGCAACTCTGATACTGGGCGTTCTTTCGGGCGGGCCGAATAACACCAGCATTTTGCAGCGCAGTCTGCTCAGTTTCGCCAATGGCATTGTCTCATCGGTGCTGACAATTGGCCTGCTTCCGTTTTTGGAGCATACTTTTGGGGTGACCTCCGCTATTCGTATGCTGGAGCTATCGAATCCCAACCAGCCCTTACTGCGCAGACTTTTGGTAGAAGCGCCGGGCACTTACCATCACAGTATTATGGTCGGAAACCTTGCCGAATCGGCTGCGGAGAGCATTAACGCCGACAGTTTGCTGGTCAGGGTCGCTGCTTATTATCATGATATCGGCAAAATCAAACGCCCTTACTTTTTTGTGGAAAACCAGATTGGGCAGGATAATCCGCATGAGAAACTGGCTCCGACTTTGAGTACTCTGATTATTATCTCTCATGTCAAAGATGGGGTCGAGCTGGCTGCCGAATCAAAGTTGCCGAAGCAGGTTACCAATTTGATCGAGCAGCATCATGGTACAGATTTGGTGCGCTTCTTTTATGCCAAAGCCACGGAGAATGAAAACTCCGAGCGGGATCGTCTGCGGGAATCGGATTTCCGGTATCCCGGACCAAAGCCTCAGACCAAAGAGGCTGCAGTCCTGATGCTGGCGGACTCAGTGGAAGCCGCCTGTCGGGCGCTGAGCAAGCCGACGCCGGCCCGGCTCGAAGCGATGATCGAACGCATTATCAAAGAGCGCCTTGATGAAGGGCAGCTCAGCGAGTGTAATGTTACGATGAAGGATCTGGGTATACTGGCAATGACTTTTGCCCGGGTCTTGTCTGGAATATTTCATTCGCGCATTGAGTACCCCGAGAACGTGGTCAAAGAGTTTGAGAAGAAGAGGAATACAGGTCATGCGGTTGCACATTAACGATTGGACCGTTGAAGAAGATAATATTCCTGATGGTGGCGGTGATGCTT
>ENA-UOOR01004093-UOOR01004093.1-fermentation-metagenome-genome-assembly--contig:-NODE-4093-length-11943-cov-3.994616_pt1 | contig 11943 bp, 11 predicted proteins | sample MGYA00245780_ERZ724029 | MGnify/ENA primary metagenome ERZ724029 (study PRJEB28704, sample SAMN03018315) | fermentation metagenome | biome: anthropogenic terrestrial biome; feature: soil; material... | reverse complement strand
AAGATTTAGCGGCTGGAGCTGAAATACTTTATACAACTTTAAAGAAAATATGTGAATTTGAAGGAAATACTATTATTTGAAAATATTGAAGATTAGGATATAATTATATAGAACAGTAATTATTATCAAGTTTAATATGAAAGAGGTGGGACATTAAATAGATTATTATGGGAATTATAGATTTATCTAATCAGAATGATAGTGGCATAAGTAATACAGCCCTTAGTATTAATCATAAAGAAGTTCATACAGTTGTTATTAAGAGTAATGATGAACAATTGAATTATATAAAGTCTATTTTAAATGAAGATGAAAATTCATTGAAATTCAATTTGGGAAATGGTATCGAAAAAATTGAAAAGAAAGATATAGAGATTATCTACAAAGAACCAATTTTATTTGATAATTTAGGTATTGCTGAAAACTTCTATTTTGATAATTTACCAAGGGGAAAAATATCCCATCTAATAGATTGGAAAAAAATAAAAGAAAACTTTGAAACTGTTAAGAAATCCTATGGTATTGAAGGCAATTTTAAAACAAAGGTAAGAGATTTATCATTGGGGAATAAGAAGTATCTTTATATCTGTAAACATTTCTATAGAAATCCAAAAATGATAATCATTCAAGAGCCTATGGATTATTTGTCCTACGAAAACTTAACTAAAGTCAATAAAATTATTCGAAATTTCGTAAATAGTGGTGGGATGGTTATATATATTACTAAACAATGGGAAGAAGCATTAGTCATTTCTAATTGTATTACAGTCATGTCAAAGGGGCAAATATTGGGGAAAATGTCTGCTAAGGAGGCAAAATCCAATCCGAGAAAACTATTGAGTCTAATTGACGGTTATCATTATAAAGAAGATATGGATAGTAACAATGTTTTGAGTGCCATCTTTAAGTCTGCTGAATATCTTACGTCTGAATATGAATTAAAGGATATATTAAAGTTCTTATCAATGGAATTATCAGATGTTATGGGTATTGACGGATGCCTGATAAGTCTGATTGATTCACCAACAAACGCAATCATTGAGAACTATACTTATAGTAAATCACAAATTGACTTGCCTTTATTAAAGAGTGAGTATATCCTAGATGCAGCAGCACAGAAGGATATTTCTTACTCTAATATAAGAGATATTGGATTTGAATCAATGTTTAATGAAAAGGTTGACTTTAAAACTATTATAAGTGTCCCCATTATTATCAGAACGCAGCTTGGTGGACTTATAAGTATATATTTTAAGAGTATTTATACTCAGACACAAAATGAGACCATGTATTTGTTAACCTTCGCAAGGCATGCAGCAATTGCAATTGAAGGAACAAGGTTATTAGGACAATCTACTCTTTTGCAGGAGAGTCACCATAGAATTAAAAATAATCTGCAATCTATAATTACATTAGTTTCAATGCAAAAAGATTGCATGGAAAATGGAAACAAGGAAGAAGTGGATGATGCTTTTAAAAAGATTATATCTTCAATAAAAAGTATTGCATCTATTCATGATTTGCTATCAAAAAATGAAAATGGGGGGAGTATTATAAATCTCAAGGTAATCCTAGAGACCTTGGTATATAATACTGAAAATAATGACATTAAATTTAATATGAAACTTGAAGATGTGTTTATATCCTACAGTAAAGCTACGTCATTTGCAATTGTAGTTAATGAACTTTTAACAAATGTAATAAAGCATGCTTATAAAAATGTAACTAAGGATTATGAAAAGATCGTTGGAGTTGATTTGAAAATGATTGAAGATGATATCGTATTAATAATGAAAGACAATGGGATTGGTATTCCTGAAGATTTTAATTTGAAGAGTACAAATTCCGTTGGTGTAAGAATAGTAAATGGAATAATCAGCAATGATTTTCAAGGCAATATTTATTTCTCTATAGATAATGGAACCACGGTCAAGATAATTGCTCCTCGTAAATGGATGATTTAGTTAGAGGTGAAAATATGTCAAAAAAATTGAATGTTTTAATATGTGAGGATGATTATTTAGTGTCGCAGGGATTAAAATATAGTATAGAATCCTTTGGGCATGATGTAATTGCAATTGCCAAAAATGGTAAAGAAGCGATTGAGTTAGCATTAGAGAAATTACCAGATTTAATCATCATGGACATAAACATGCCTATTGTGAGCGGACTTGTTGCATTAGAGAAAATCAATAAATATATAGATGTACCATGCATAATTTTAACTGCATATCATAAGGATTCACTAATAAAAAAGGCTTCCGAAAATGGTGCATTGTATTATCTGATTAAACCAGTAACAGATTATGATTTAAATGCAGCAATTAATATAGTTATGGCTAGGCATAGTGAGTTTGAAAATTTAAAATCAGAATTAAATCAAACTAAAGAGAAGTTAGAGACCAGAAAATATATTGAAATTGCTAAAGGATTATTGATGGACAAGTATGGAATTAAAGAACAAGAAGCTATGGCAAAAATGCAAAAGATAAGTAGAGATAAAAATATAAAGATTGTAGATGTCTCAAAACAAATAATTGAATTATTAAAAAATAAAAAAAATAGTGGGACAAATTTGTAATGTGATTCTTGACAATATTAGTGGTTTAATGTAATATATATTTGAAAACATTTTCTCTTTAGTTAATGAATTTGTATAGTAAAAAATATTTCAGAGGTTATGGGTGCCTCACTAGCAAGTACTTTTTAGTACCTGCTAGTGAGGTTTTTTTGTTAATTAAAACAGCTAAGTTGGGCTATTGATTGTAAAAAAGTTAATGGAGGTGATACGATTGGAAATCAATATAGAACGTTTACAAAGAGACATAGAGGATTTAGGTAAGATAGGGTTTGAAGAAAATATAGGTGTTACTAGGTTGGCATATTCTACAGAATATGATAAGGGAGTAGATTTAGTAAAAAAGTTAATGGAATCTGCTGGAATGAAGACGTGTATTGACCCAGTTGGTAATTTAATAGGTAGACTTGAGGGAGAAGGAGATAAGGCTATCTCAATAGGATCGCATATTGATTCGGTACCGGCAGGAGGAATTTATGATGGGACACTTGGAGTTTTAGCAGGTATAGAATGTATCAGGGTATTTCAGGATAATGGATATAAAAACCATTGTCCAATTGAAGTTATAGCATTTATAGAAGAAGAGGGCAATGTTATTGGAGGAACTTTTGGTAGCAAATGCTTTACAGGTACACCTATAGAAGATTCTAGCATACCTAAGATGAAACAGCATGGATTAGATATGAATTCAGTAAATCAATCACGCAGAGACTCAGAAAAATATAAATGTTATTTAGAGTTACATATTGAGCAAGGTGGGATTTTGGATAATTCCAAAACATCAATCGGAGTTGTCAATGGAATAGTAGGTATAACTCGTTATAAAGCAACAGTCAAAGGAATGGCTAACCATGCAGGTAGTACACCAATGAATCTTAGAGATGATGCACTTACTAAAACATGTAAGATGATAACTAGATTGATGGAAATAGCTCATCTAAAAGATGAAGAGATTACCTGTACTGTAGGCCAAATGACTGTATTGCCTGGGGCTGTAAATGTTATTCCCGGTGAAGTTGAGTTTGTTATTGAACTTAGAGGAAAATCAATAGCTGATAATGAAGAAATAATTGAACAATTTAATGAAGAGTTCAAAAATCAAGGTATGTTTTTAAAGAATATATTAAGTCAAAAAGAAACTGTTCTGGACGAAAAAATAATAAATGTTGTTCAAAATTGTTGTGAGAAAATGAACATTTCTTATAGAGAAATGTATAGTGGAGCAGGTCACGATGCTATCAATATGGCATTATTCACACCTTCAGCGATGATATTTATTCCAAGCATTGGTGGGATAAGCCATAGTATTGTTGAAAAAAGCTCCTCGAAAGATATAGCTACTGGATGTCAGTTGTTACTAAATACAATAATTGAGTTAGATAAATAATTAAGGGGGCGTCAAAAATAAAAATTAAATTGATAAATCCAAATACAACATTGTCTATGACAAAGAGTATTGAACAATGTGCAAAAAAGTATGCAAATGAAGGGACAATTGTATATGCAGTTAGTCCTGATATTGGGGTAAACAGTATTGAATGTTATGTAGATGAATATCTTGCAGTTCCTGGAGTTCTACAGGAAATTGTAAAAGGGGAAGAAGAAGGGGCAGACGCATTTGTTATTGCTTGTTTTGGAGATCCGGGATTACAGGCAGCAAGAGAAATCACAGATAAGCCAGTAGTAGGTATTGCTGAGGCTGCAATGGCAACTGCAAAGATGATAGCTCCTTATTTCTCAATAGTATCTGTTCTTGATAGATCGATAAAAATTACTGAAGATTTGGTAAAGGGTTATGGTGCAAAAGAATTTTGTAAATCAATTAGATCTACAGGACTTAGTGTTTTAGATTTTGGGACTGATATTGAAAAAGGATTAGATGCTTTAAAACAGCAGAGTATGATGGCAGTTAAAGAGGATGGTGCTGAATGCATACTTTTAGGATGTGCAGGGTTTGTAGACTTTGTTGAAGAGTTGAAAAATAGTTTGGGTGTACCAGTATTAGATGGTGTTATGCCCGCTGTAAAATTTGCTGAGGCACTGGTAAATATGAACCTAAAAACAAGTAAGATAAATACATGGGGTTTCCCAGAGGAAAAAGAATATATTGGTTATAATCTATCAAGTCCGCAGAGCAGAAAAAAATCTAAGTAATTTATTGGAAAAGACCTTTTATAATGATAATGACATCTAATTATTTATGTATTTCATGATTGTACTTATAGCATAAAAAACTATATATGCCACCGGTATAGTCATTTAATAAAAACAAATAAAGAGGAGGAAGTATGTTGAGGGAAAAAAGAATTCTAATTATGCTGGCTATATTGATATTATCCATGGGAGTATTGACAGCATGCCAAAGTGAATCACCAGCAGCACCTGTTGATAATCCTCAGGAACCAAATGAAGTTAGCAGTCCTAAAGCAATAGATGGGGATATAACTGTTGGAGTAAGCATAAATGCTTTAGATGCCATTAACAACAGACAAGTTTTTGAAATGATGCAGAAAAAGGTTACTGATGCAGGCTATGAATGTATAGCGACTAATGCAAATGGAACAGCAGTACAACAGTCGACTGATATTGAAAATTTAGTACAACAAGGGTGCAATGTAATAGTTGTGTTAAATGGTGATACTGATGGACTTACAAATGCAGTTAAAGAGGCATCCGACAAAGGTGTACATGTAATCAGTGTAGAATCTGGATACATACCAGGTATATCCGCATATTTTGCAAAAAATGATTTTGCTCTTGGAGCAGCAATGTATATGATGTTAGCAGGTGAAATGGGTTATGAAGGGGAAATTATTGCGACTGGTCACAATGACCACCCAGCTATTCGAGCTCGTGTTAACATACAAGAAGCAATGCTTAAAGAGTATACAAAAATTAAGATGGTAAATAAGGTAACTACAGGATATCCTGGAACGACTGAATTAGCTTATAATGGAGTTGAAAGTGCATTGCAGCAAAATCCAGATGTTAAATCTATTTGGTGTACGTTTGACTTAGAGGCAATCGGTGCTGCTCAAGCATGTGAAGCTTTAGGAAAAACTGATATTAAGATTGTAGGCGCTGATGGAGAGATTGATGTATTAAAAATGATAAAGGATGAGAAATATATAGTTGCTACTTCAGTTGCAGATTTAGAGGCAACAACTGATGATGTAATTGATACAATTGCTGATTTAGGCGCTGGAGAAAACGTAAAAATGTTTCATGAAATGCCATTTATAATGATTACTAAAGATAATGTTGATGAATGGATTGAGAGGACTGAAAGTTATTTGAAGAACAACTAAATTCTATGATTAGAGGGTCTTTCTCAAAGACCCTCCTTATCTAAATGAAAGGAGAAATCCATGGATAAGCAGGAAATTGCAGTTAAAATGTCGGATGTTTCAAAACACTTTAATGGAATTTGTGCCTTAAATAAAGTTAACTTGGAAATCCACAAGGGAACAATTCATGCATTGTTAGGGGAAAATGGAGCAGGTAAATCTACCTTAATGAAAATTCTTTGCGGTCTAATTAGTAAGGATACAGGCAAGATAGAGCTTTTTGATAAAGAAGTAGAATTTAAATCGATTATCGAAGCATTAGAAAATAAAATGGCAATAGTGCCTCAAGAACTTGCTTTGGTTGAGTATTTTAGCGTAGCTGAAAACATCTACCTTGGGAAGGAGAAAACTAAAAGAGGTTTTATGGATATGAATCGAATGACTCGTGATGCTGAAGCATTATTATCTGAGTTAAAGATAAACCTAGATCCTAAAGCTATTGTAAGTGATTTAAGCGTATCACAAAAACAAATGTTAGTAATTGCAAGGGTCTTATCCGAAGACGCGGAGGTTATCATAATGGATGAACCAACTGCAAGATTAGGAGTATATGAGATAAAAGACTTCCTTGAGTATATGAAATATTTAAGAGAAATTGGGAAAACAATAATTTTTATCACTCATAAATTAGATGAAGTATTTGAGATATGTGATGAAGTAACAGTTCTACGTGATGGTAATGTAGTTTCTTCACACAAGATTGAGGAGGTGACTCAGAATCAGATTATAAAAGAAATGGTGAACCGCAGTTCAGAAAGTTTGGATATTGAAAAAGCACAAAAGGAACTAAAAGAAATTGTATTAGAAGTAAATAACATAAGCTGTGACCAGATGGTACATGATGCAAGTTTTGAATTATACAAAGGTGAAATTCTCGGGTTTTATGGGTTGGTTGGATCTGGAAGGACGGAAATGATTCGTGCGATTTTAGGTATTGATAAAAAGAATAGTGGAAGCGTAAAATATAAAGATGAACTCGTTGAATTTAAAAATATTCGAGAATCAATGGACTCAGGGTTAGTATTAATTCCTGAGGAAAGAAGACAACAAGGATTAGTAATGAATCTACCGATTCATCAAAATTCTTCATTAACCAAATTAAAATATTTCTCTAAATATGGTTTTGTCAATCAGAGTAAAGAAAAATCATCTGTTGAAAAATTAAAGAATGACTTAAGAATAAATTGTTCAAATATCTACAATCCTGCCGGTAGCCTTAGTGGAGGAAATCAACAGAAGGTAGTATTATCAAAATTTTTAGACATGCCCGTAGATATATATATATTTGATGAACCAACCAGAGGTATTGACGTTGGAGCTAAAAAGGAAATATATAAGTTAATTCAAAAAATTTCTGAAAATGCATCAATAATAATTATTTCCTCTGAAATCCCTGAAATTCAATCAATATGCGATAGAATTGTTGTCATGAATGAAGGGAAAACGGTAAAATCTTTAGGGCCGGAAGAATTTATGGATGCAGAAATAATCATGAAGTATTCAATAGGAGGAAAACATGGAAAAACAGCAGAAAATTGATAATAATATACAAATATCTAAGCTAGCAGCTAAATATGGAACGTTGGTTTTTTTGGTAATTTTATTCATAGTCTTTTCGATACTTAGGCCAAAAACATTTCTAAGCATGGGCAATATACTTACTATTCTACGCCAAATAGTAATATTAAGTATTTTAGGAGCAGGGCTTACTGTAGTTATGATTACAAATCGTATTGATTTAACCATAGGTTATACGACAAGTTTTCTTGGAGTTGTTGCAGCTGCATTAATGGTACATTTTGGACTGCCTGTATGGTTAGCAGCAATAATTACAATATTGGTAGGGGCATTATTAGGTAGTCTAAGCGGGTTTTCAGTAGCTATTTTAGGAATTCCGGATTTCATCGCAACATTATCCCTTGGATTTCTTATTTCGGGATTTAATCAGGCTTATACAAAAGGACATCCAATTTCCGGATTACCAGAAGGATTTAAGATATTTGGGGCTAAATTTATCGGCCGTATTCCTACATCGCTATTTTTCATGATAGTATTTCTTGCTATAATCTATATACTTCTTAATTATACTAGATTTGGAAGATATGTATATGCAATTGGAGGAAATGAAGAAGCAGCAATGATGTCTGGGGTTAATGTAAATAAAAATATAATTAAGGCTTACATAATAAGTGGAATAGGTGCAGGATTAGCAGCTTTGATACTTGCTTCGAAACTTGGAACTGCCCATCCATCAGCAGGAGATAGTTATCTTATGGAAGCATTGGCAACAGTTTATGTAGGAGGTACTGCATTTAAAAGTGGTGAACCTAATATAGCAGGAACATTTGTCGGTGCATTGATAATTGGAATTTTATCTAATGGTCTTACTTTATGTAATGTTCAGTATTATAACCAAGATATTGCAAAAGGGTTAGTTATTTTTCTTGCAGTAACCATTACTTCTATTCAGAGGAAGAGGAAAAAATAGCAAGTTTTAATTATTGTTGAATTATATATTTAAATTATATATAAAATAAAATCATAGGAGGGTTAACATGAAGACTTTAATTAAGAATGGAACTATTTTAAGTTCCGATAGTGAGATTAAGGCAGACATATTAGTCGAAGGAGAAAAAATTGTGGCTATAGGTCAAGATCTAAATGAGGATGTTGATAAAGTAATTGATGCTACTGGCAAATATATATTCCCAGGCGGGATAGACCAACATACACATTTTGAGGCATTGACTAATACTGGTGACAAGGATACTGCAGGCTATGAATTTACAAAGGCATTAATTGTTGGAGGTACAACTACCATTATAGATTATGCACCACAGGATCCGGGATGTGGATTGCTTGAATCAGCAAAATATAGAATAGAAAAGAGAGCAAAGGACAAAACATGTGTAGATTTTGGACTACACGCACTTATCACAGAAGTAAATGACAAAATGTTCGATGAAATAAAGGAATTGCCAAAGCATGGAATTAGCAGTATTAAAGCATTTATGGCTTATATTGGTTCCCCATTACATGTTGATGATGGAACACTATATAAAGTTTTATCTGAGAGTAAAAAGGTAGGGGTTACAACATTTGTTCATGCAGAAAATGGTGAGATAATAGACATGCTTCAAAAAGACTGTGTAAAAGCAGGTCATACATCACCTAAATATCACGCTGTTTCAAGACCACCATTAGTTGAAGTGGAAGCTACAAAAAGAGCATTATATTATGCTGAGGAATTGGATGCTCCAATATTTATAGTGCATGTAACTACCAAGGGTGCAACAGATGCCATAGCTGAGGCTAAGGCTAAAAAAGTTCGTGCCTATGGAGAAACTTGTACTCAATATCTAACAACAACAAAGGATGTTTTATCTAATCCTGATTTCAATGAAGCAGCAAAATATGTATGTTCTCCAGCTTTAAGAGATGAGGATGATATAGATGCTATGTGGGAAGCTCTTAATGACAATACTCTAAGTGCTATTGTTTCTGATCATTGCGGAATTGATTTACATGAAATGAAGCAAGTAGGCAGAAATAATTTTGTGGATATACCAAATGGTGCTCCGGGTGCTGCTGATAGAATAAACATGATCTGGACAAATGGAGTTGCTAAAAATCGTATATCCAGACAAAAATTCGTAGAAGTATGTTCTACACTTCCAGCTAAAATCAATGGAATTTATCCAAAAAAAGGTGTAATAGCTGTAGGTTCAGATGCAGATATAGTAGTCTTTGATCCAGAATACCGTGGTATTGTAAGATTAGAAGATAATCCAAATGGAGTAGATTACAATATTTACGAAGGTAGAGAGCAAATTGGAAGACCAGAAGCTGTACTTTTAAGAGGTAGAGTAGTTCTTGAAGATGCAAAGTTTGTAGGAGAGCTAGGTCAAGGCGAGTTCATTCCATGCGAACCATATGCATATTGCTTTGAAGGTAAAAAATAGAATTAGTATTGATACTAAAAATATAACAAAGGGATTTTTCCCTTTGTTATATTTTATGATATAATATCCTCTTATAGGAGGTATTTTCATGGAGAAATATACAAAAGAATTTATCATTCCATATTATGATACGGACAAAAATGGTTTGTTAAAAATCTCGGCTCTTTTGGCTTATATGGAAGAGACATCATCGTTTCATAGTGATGCATTGGGTATAGGGGTTGAGGAATTAGGTAAAAATAATTACGGATGGATGTTAAATAGGTGGAGAGCAAGATTTTATAAGCTTCCAAAGGTTAAGGAAAAGGTAATTATAGATACATGGACCTCGGGCTTTGATAAATTTTATGCCTACAGAGAATTTGCTGTATATGACATAAATAATGAGCCTATATGCAATGCAACTACCCTATGGATATTTCTTGATGTAGAGAAGAAAAAACCAATAAGAGTACCAAAAGAGTTCAATGGAATATATAAAATAGTTGATGAAAAATTGATGCATGATTTTGCTGATTTTAGAGATGATTTTACTACCAAAGAGGGAATGGATTTTCATGTAAGAAGATCTGATATTGACTACAATCAACATGTTAATAATGTTAAATATCTAGATTGGATACTTGAAACAGTTCCAGAGGATGTATATGAAAATTATCAATTGCATGAATTGGATATTCAATATAAAAAAGAATTAAAATTAGGAACTACAATAGATTCATTAATCTTAGAAGAAAAAGACAATAAAAATCCTACATACTTGCATAAGATAACAAACAGAAAAGAAATTAATGCCTATGGAAGGACTGAGTGGATTCCTCTAAAAAAAATTGAAATATAGCTAAGCTATATTTCAATTTTCTTATTTAATTACAAATCTGTCTTAACTACCTTCCCGTTTTCATTAACATGCATTTCTGTGATTTTTTCTAAAATAGGAACTCCATCAATTTTTGTACATTCTAAAGTATGAATTTTTTTATTAATACCTTTACCTTCTTTGAAATTGGATTTCATGACCTTCATCAATGATACAGGATGTTCAGGCTCTTTTAATGAAATAAAAGCAGTATTTGGTACTGCTATAGTATCACCAATAAGTTTCTCAAAGTCAATTCCGTCGATACCTGGAACTAAGTAAAATTCTGCTTCTTTTTTTAAATCATCAAAAGATTTTACTTGAACATTAGAAAATTCTTTTTTAGCCACAGCCATTAAAGTTGCCATTAAAGGTCGAATACCCGCTGATCTATGACCTGATACAACTATTGATTCCTTACGCATAATAGCATCTTCAATATACTGTCCCTGCTCTTCTGTCATAAATTTTTGTTGTACAAACTTACTTATCATTGGATTCAATTAAATCACTCCTAGAAACGTAATATTTATATATATATTGTATCATTAATTTGATATAATATAAACAAGTTTAGGCAAATATAGTCAATTAAATAGAAAATATTATAGCTTTAGATAAAATATGGAAGGTGATTTATATGGAATATAATAAGATAAAGATGAGTAAACAAAAGCATATAGCGTTAATTGCACATGACAATATGAAAAAGGAATTAATAGATTGGGTTACAAAAAATAAAAAAATATTACGCAAACATTTTTTATGTGGTACAGGGACTACTTCAAGGATGATATCAGAGACTGTAGAACTTCCGGTGAAGGCGTTTAAATCTGGACCTATGGGTGGTGATCAGCAGATAGGTGCGAGGATAGCTGAAGGTAATATAGATATGATGATATTTTTCTGGGATCCATTGGAAGCACAACCACATGACCCAGATGTTAAAGCTTTGTTAAGGATTGCAGTTTTATATGATATTCCGGTAGCGAATAATAGAGCAACTGCGGATTTTATTCTTACATCTCAATTAATGGAAGAGCAATATGAGCGTCAAGTAATAGATTATGGACACTTTATAAATGAAAGAACTAAAAACTTTTTAAAGAATTAATTGTTCTAAAATTAAAAAAATTTAAAAATTGATATGAGATAATACATTTGTGACAAGAAAACATGAAAAAAGGAAAGGCCTCT
>ENA-UOOR01004092-UOOR01004092.1-fermentation-metagenome-genome-assembly--contig:-NODE-4092-length-11944-cov-2.347043_pt1 | contig 11944 bp, 11 predicted proteins | sample MGYA00245780_ERZ724029 | MGnify/ENA primary metagenome ERZ724029 (study PRJEB28704, sample SAMN03018315) | fermentation metagenome | biome: anthropogenic terrestrial biome; feature: soil; material... | reverse complement strand
TTTATCATTTTATTTGGCGTTTCATGGGCACATTATATCATACCCGCCGGTAAGGGGTAAAGCGCTAGGGTCAAAGGCATAACGGCCAAAACGTTTTTAAAACTATGGTCTTGCATCCGCTCTGGGAGTAGCCGGCAGATAAATTATTATTGAGAACAGGGGCAAGCTATGATAGAATGAAGGCGGTAAAACCACCGTCTCTGCCACCCGCTTTGCGGCGCGGCGGCAGGCGGCAACAAGACTGAAAGAGGGGCGGTGAACAGGCTGATCCGAGATAATATGAGCTTGGGGCAGATCCTGCTTTCTACAGGGATTATCACCGAAGCCAAGCTAAATGAAGCGCTGCAAACCCAGGCGGCAAGCTTGGGCAAGCCATTGGGCGCAATCCTGATAGGGATGGGCGCTATTACGGAAAAACAACTGATGCAGGCATTGGAGCGCCGGTTTAAAATCCCCTTCTATGATCTTTCGCTCATTGATTTAAACCCCGATCTGGCGCAGATTATCAGCCATCAAACAGCCAAAAATTATACTTTGGTGCCCATCAAGCTGGAAGAAAACCAGCTGACGGTGGCCACCGCCGACCCCCTGAACTATAAGGCGCTGGACGATATCCGTCTGCAAAGCCGCAAAAGCATCAAGCAGGTGCTGGCTACCAGCAGCGATATTAAAAGCGCTATTCTGCGCCTGTACGAGCAGACCCAAACTTCTGAAGCGGTGGAAAGCCTGAATCAAGAATGGGTTATCGAGGATGTAAACAAGCTTAGTGAAGAAATAAACAACGATGTGGACGACGCCCCGGTGGTGCGGATGGTCAATTTGATCTTAAATCAGGCCATCAACTCCCGTGCCAGCGATCTGCATTTTGAACCGTTGGAGGACGAGGTGCGGGTGCGTTTTCGCATCGATGGCCAGCTGTATGAGCAGCTGACCCTCCAGAAGACCACCCATGCCGCCCTGATCACCCGCCTTAAAATTATGGGCAATATGGATATCGCCGAAAAAAGGATTCCTCAGGACGGGCGGGCCCAAACCGTCTTTAACGGCCAGCATATAGAGCTGCGCCTTTCTTCGATGCCCACGGTTCACGGTGAAAAGATGGTGGTGCGGGTTTTGGGCGGGCGCGGGGTCAGCACCGACCGAAAGGGCCTGGGGCTTAGCCCTGCCAACGAGCGGCTTTTTGACCGTATTATGAAAAATACCAATGGCATGGTATTGGTTTCGGGCCCTACCGGCAGCGGCAAAACCACCACCCTTTATACCCTGCTGCAAGAACTTAACCGCCCCGAAATTAACATCATCACCATTGAAGACCCGGTAGAATACCGTCTGGAAGGCGTCAATCAGGTGCAGATTAACCCCAAAGCCGGGCTCACCTTTGCCACCGGGCTGCGTTCTATGCTGCGGCAGGACCCCGATGTTATTATGGTGGGCGAAATCCGCGATACCGAAACCGCCGAAATTGCGGTGCGCGCTTCCATCACCGGGCATCTGGTTCTTTCCACCATACACACCAACGACGCCGCCTCAACCATTACCCGCCTCATCGATATGGGCATACAGCATTATCTGGTGGCAAGCTCTTTGGTGGGGGTGGTGGCACAGCGCCTGGTGCGCCGTGTTTGCCCGGTTTGCAGGCAGCAGCGTGCAGCCGACCCCCACGAGCTAAAGCTTTTAAACCGGCAGCAGCCGGCTGCCATTTTTTCGGCCAAGGGCTGCCCCCACTGCAGCCATACCGGCTATCGGGGGCGCGCCGCTGTGCACGAAATTTTGCCCATGAATAAACAACTGCGGGCACTGGTGGATGCAGGCGCTACTGCTGACGAGCTTCGGCAGGCGGCCGCCCGGGACGGCACCCAAAGCCTGCGGGCCAGCTGTGCTGAACTGGTGCTGGAGGGGATCACCACCCTGGACGAGCTGCTGCGGGTGGCTTATAGCAGCGAACAATAAGGTATAATAGAGGGTGAAGGGCCAGCCTTTTATCCGATTATATATAGCGCCTGAAAACGACCCCGAATAAACAGACGTTGGAGAAGATAAGATGCCGGACAGAATGAAAGCGATTTTAACCAAAGCGGTGGATATGGGCTGTTCTGACATTCACCTGACGGTTGGCGTACCCCCCATGGTGCGCAGCGACGGCCAGATACAGCCGCTGGAGGAGTATTCTCCCCTTACCGGGGGGGATACCCGGGCGCTTTGCCGCACACTTTTAAATGATGAGCAGGCCGAGAAGCTGGCCCGGAACGGCGAAGTGGATTTTTCCTACTCGATGCCGGGGGCGGGGCGGTTTCGCGTCAATGTGTTTCGGCAGCGGGGCAGCATTTCGGCGGCTATCCGCTTGATCCCTACCGAGCTGCCCACCATCGACCGGCTGGGGCTGCCCCCTGTTTTAAAAGAGCTTGCCCTGAAGCAGGCGGGGATTATTCTGGTAACCGGCCCCACCGGCAGCGGTAAATCCACCACTTTGGCGGCTATTATCAACCACATCAACAACAACCGCCGGGGGCATATCCTAACGCTGGAAGACCCCATTGAATATCTGCACAAGCACAATAAATGCATTGTAAATCAGCGTGAAATCGGCGAAGACAGCCGGGATTTTTCTTCTGCCTTACGGGCCGCCCTGCGTGAAGACCCGGATGTTCTGCTGGTGGGCGAAATGCGGCTACCGCCATTGTCGCCGCCGAAACCGGGCACTTGGTGCTTTCCACCCTTCATACAGCCAATGCCGCCCAAAGCATTGACCGTATCATCAACATGTTTCCCCCTTATCAGGAAAACCAGATTAAAATGCAGCTGGCGGGGGTGCTTCAGGGCATTATTTCGCAACAGCTGCTGCCGGTGATGGGTTCAAAAGGGCGGGTGGCGGCGGTAGAACTGCTGCTGCTTACCGATGCGGTGCGCAACCTGGTGCGCGAAGGCAAAACCCACCAGATAAGCTCCACCATGCAGACCGGTATCAGCCAGGGCATGATTACCATGGATTATTCCCTTGGACAGCTGGTTAAAGAGAAAAAAGTTACCCTGCAGGACGCCATGATGAAATGCACCGACCGGGAAATGCTAAAACGATATCTCTATTAGTAAACAGAAATATGCAATTTAAGGAAGATATTGACAAAGCGCTTTTAGACCCATATAATTAGGAAATGTTAGCAGATGCTCCGTGTTGATAAGTTTTATTGGTTTTGTGGACTTATGAACCCGGGAAGCACTGTAAATAAAGAGATAGGAGAATTAAATATGCAAAAAATGCTAAGACGGATGCGCAAAAGCCGCAAAGGCTTCACACTTATCGAACTGATTATCGTGATTGCTATCCTGGGTATTCTGGCCGCTATCCTGGTGCCCACCATGCTGGGGATTGTAGACGATGCCCAAAAGTCTGTAGACAAGGCTAATGCCCGCTCGGTCTATTCGGTGGCGCAAGCGCTTGTTGTGCAAAAGCAGGTTTCTGGAGCAACTGGTGAAATTGCGGATGCGGGGGACACCACTCCGAAATCAGGCTTTATAGATGAAGTCAAACAAAACATGGGAGCAGATATTGATATGTCTGACTATACGATTACTTTAGATACAGTGGGCGGTAAATTTACGGTCAAGGAAGTTAAACACAAAAACGGCGTTACCTATCCCTAAGACTTAAAATATTTAGTAATTAGCAAGAGCCTGCAACCTTTGGTTGCAGGCTCTTTTCGAGCACCGGCAAGCAAGCCCCTCTACGGGGAGGAACTGCCCTCAGCGACCTTCAGATAATGGGCCGTCGGCGCAAAACCCGGCAATGGCACACTTTATCCCCTTGTAATGGGTCGTCTGCCCCTCACTCAATCAAAATTTCAATGGTGCGGGTCAGGTGGCTGCCATCCTGAGTGGCGGCGGTCACAATCACCGAACCTTCGCTTGTTTCACTTCGTACTGTCAGCAGCCCATCCGGTGAGATAGCGGCAATCTGCTGGTTATCCACCTTCCAGGCCAACTGCTGGTTAAAGGCGGTTCCCGGCTCAAAGGTGGGTACAATCTGCAGACTGCCGCCGGGGCGGATGGTGTATGCCCCGGTTTCGGTATCCAATGTCAGGGCGGTTATTTTTTCTTCCTGATTATAAATAAACACCGTACACTGCCCCTGTACCCCCGAACCGTCGGTTGCTGCTGCGGTAACCGTTACGGCGCCGTTTCGCAGGGGGATCAGCAGCCCCCCCGGGGTGACTGTTGCCAGCATCGGGTCATCCACCGACCAGGCAACCCGCCGGTTGGTGGCCCCAAGGGGGAAAACCTCTGCCCCCAGCGCAAGGGTTTGCTCATTTTCCAAGATAACGCTGTCTTCGGCGCTGATGATGACAGAAGTTACCGCCACATCTTCGCGGGCGGGCGGGAGATAAGCTGCCACGCCCCCCTGGTCAAGGCCGCCAATGCTGCCGGATTCTAAATTATGGATATAGATAGGCTCGGTCAGGTCATAAGCGGGGCCATCTTCGCCCAGGACAGTGATATGCGCCTGCACCACCCCGCCTTCGCCGGGAGTGAACTCTACCGAATAGTTATAGGCGTAGCCCCGGTCGGCGGACAGCAGGGTATCGGCGCCGCCCTGCTGCTGATAAACCTGCCCCCTAGCGGTATGAATAAAAGACCGCTCGTCCCCGGCAGTGTCGGCAGGCAAAGCGTCCAGAATGGTCACCGACCGGGCATAGCGCAGCCGGGCATCCAGCTGGGCGGCTACCGTTTGCGCCAAAACCTGGGCTTGAGCCATGTTGTTGGCCGTATGGTTCATGCGGTATAGCATCGACACAACAGGCACCAGGGCGCCAAAGGCAATGGCCGCCACCCCCATGGCCACAATAATCTCCAGCAGGGTAAAGCCCCTATTTTTTTTCTTCACCGGCAACACATCCTAATCGGCCTTAAAGTAGTAAAAGACGGTACCGCCATCGGCGCTTTGGCTGCGCAGAAACACACCGTCGGGCTGCAGCTTTCCGGCGGGGAAATCAATCTCAAGCCGGCCCGGAGAATCATCAATCACCGAACGGCCCGGCTCTGCCTCTTGCCCGGCCAATTGATTTTCCAACCCGGCAGCGGCGCCTTTATCGCTGCGCTTTAGCTGGGCCTGATCCCCCACAATGGAGATAGCGGTAGGGAAAACTGTTACAATAAACAAGAAAAGCAGCGAAAGAATGGCAATACCCACCACCACTTCCGTCAGTGTCAGGCCACGTTTGCTTTTTAGCAAAGCCGGCTTCCTCATCGGTTATCCCACCCTTCCAGCTTCCAGTTGCCGGGGGTGCCGCCGCCTCCCCCAACGCTGCCGCCGCCCTCACCCGCTGAAATACCCTCCAGTGGGGTGCCGTTCAGGTTGACCGGGCTGTATTGCAGCTTGATATTACTGCTGATATTGACTTGGTTTGCCATAATAACCCCGACAAATTTGTAGGGCATGCCATAGATGCTGCCGGAGGCATTGAAGGTACCCTTTGGCAGATATACACAAGCATTCAGCGAAGAACTGGAGGTTGCGGTTACCGTTTGCGCGCCGTCGCCAATAATAAACAGCCGGGGATTGGAGCCCCGCACCTGCATACCTATATATTGCTGAGCCTCCACATGAAAAGAGGAGCTCCCGGTCAGGTAGATATACACATTGCCGGGGCCGGTAACCTCAAATCTGGTTCCATTCCCCACGTTAAAATCAAGGTCTTGAATCAGCAGGCTGATATCCCCGCCGCCGGTATCCACCGTAACGGTGGTACCATAGCCCAGCCCGCGCAGATTATTATACACCCTTGGGGTAATGACGCCGCTGGATGAAATGGTGGTACCGCTGAAAGAAAGTTCCTGGCTAAGGGCAGGGGGGGATATAATGGGGAGTGACTCGGGGGCTTTATAGCGGTTTATATCCTCAAGAAGAACCGGCTGGTAACCGGGAAGTGAAACGATTTCGCCCCGTGCATACTTTTGCAGTTGTGTTTTTCCGGCCGGGACACCGCCTGCAAAAGCAGTGCCTCCGTAAGAAAGGCTGCCCCTTACCCGGTTTTCTCCGCCGCCAAAAAAAACATCGCCTCCAATATAGGCGTTACCTACCACATGGTCAGAACCATTCTGCATATACAGCGAACCATTGGCGGACAGGTTCCCCTGGATTGAGCTGTTGCCCTGATTCATTGTAACGCTGCCGTTGGTGAGCACATCACCACCCAAGGCGGCGCTTCCGGCCAGCGTAATATCCCCAAAGCCCACCAGCTCGGATAAATCCAGGTGCGACCCCCCATCCGCCAGAATGTTGCCGGTAACCACAACCCTGCCGTTTAGGATACTGCCATGCCCAAAAACAAAGTTACCGTTGACATAAAGATCACCGTTATAATGGCCCTGGCCAAAAACAGAAGAGCCGCCCCCGGTCAGAAACACCAGATTTTCGCTGGGCAAAATGCCGAAAGCCTCCCCCGGCTGGCGGGAAAGAGTGGCGGTAACGGTGCTTTGCTGCCCCTGATAAGAACCAACGGCGGTTACCTTAATGCGGTTGTCGCTGATACCGTATACCTCCACGGTGTAATCCCCCAGCAAATCGTTGCTGCCGCTGCCGGTGGCGTTTAAAACCCTGGCAAGGGCGGTATCATCCGCGCCGTTTTTCAGGATATAATCCACCACGGCGGCAGCGGCCGACCGGGCCGAATAGTAGGCCTGCCGGCTGTTGTGGCTGCTTTGGGTGCTGCGCACCGAAATAGCCGAAGCCGAAACAATCACGGTAGAAAGCAGCGACACCAGCAAAAATAAAATGATAACCCAGGGCAGTACATACCCCTTGCGGCTTTGGGTTAAGGAAAAGTCTTTCAACGCTTCATCCTCTTTTCAGGCTTTCAGAATGGATTGCTCTGCCCCTCGGGCCGGGGCATGGTGTCTGCGCTTAAACTGTCCTCACCAATAAATTTCTTAATACCATAGCACTGGGCGGTGATATAAATATCCATCAGCCCGTCGGCCCGGGGTAAAAGGTTGACCGAAGAAACCCGTACCAACCGGTTGGCGCCGCTGATCTGCCCCAGCAGTGCAAGCGCTTCGCTATAGCTGCCCTGCAGGCGGATCGAAACCTGCATCATCTCCACCAGCCCGGCCTGGGGGTTGGCGGCAGCAGCCTGTTCTTCTGCGGCGCCGGTTGCCGCTTGCCCTTCAAGCAGCAGCCGGGCCGCCTCACCGGCGGGGTAAGCCACCTGCAAGCCGGGCGCGGACGGATTATCTACCTGGGCCGCCGTCACCGGCGATACGGAAAAGCTGGGCAGTGGCACTGCGGCAGCCCGTGCCAGATTATCAAAATAAATATGCACCATATCGCTGGTCAGCTCGGGAAAAAACCGGGCCGAATCCTGTACAATCTGCGATTCCAGGGCGCGGCTTTCCTGGTCGATGGTTTGGGCCCGCTTTAAATCCAGCTCGGCCTGCTGCAAAAGAAACTGCGCCTCGGAATGCTGCTCTGAAAGCTCTGCCAGCTTGGTTAGCTGAGGTGAAATCAGCAGCTTGCTGCCGCCCACCAAAACCACCACTGCCGAAAGTAAAATCAGCAGCATGCGCTCTCTTGGGGTTATGGTCATGGCAGGGTCACCTCCTCAAAGCTGCAAGCCAGTGTAAACCGGTAAAGGCCATCCGGGCCTTGTATCACCGAATCATAGCTTGCCCGTGCCACCGCGTCCAGCTGTTCCAGGGCCTGTGTAATGGCGGTCGCGGCCAAAAAACTGGGGCTGCGGCAAACAAGGGTTGCCCCCTGCAAGGTAATGCTGAAAGAATCCAGCGCGGTGTCGGCAGTCAGGCATCCGGTCAGCTGCCCCAGTAAAGCGGGGCTGATTACCCGGGTATGGTCAAAGGCAGACCCGGCAGCGGTTAGGGCAGCCTGATATTCGGCCATCCGGTTAAATTTTTCCAGTTCAGCGTACAGCCGCTGCTGTGCTTCCACCAGCTGCGGATCAGCCAGCTGCTGCTGGATCTGAAGGGTTTTCTCCTCTAGCCCGGATTGCATATAGAGAATCCAGGCGTAGCATCCCCCCACCATCAGGGCAAAAAAAAGTGTAAGCAAAAGCACCACGCCGCCCCCGCCTTGCCGGTGGGCGGCCTTGGCTTGTCCGGCTTCAAACAGGTTAATATCTTTTTCTATCATGTTATACCTCGCCTTATAGCCGGATCAATGCACCGGCGGCATTGCAAACCCTGGCAAGATTGCACTGGGCAGGCAGCTCCAGGCCGGTTACATGTTCCAGTATTTGAGTATCTGCCCCCAGTGTCTGGGTCAGGGTGACATCCAGCCCTTTCAGGCAGGCGCCGCCCCCGGCAATATAAAAATAGGCAACTTTTTTAGAGGCAGAGTTCAGCAGCAAGTATTGGGTGTACCGCTGGATTTCATCGGTAAGCCGGGTAACAAACCGGTCGATGGCATCGGCCAGCGCCGGGCTTTCGTTGGCGGCTCCGGGTGAAAAATTCAGGCGGGCCATGCTGCTGATGGTAATATTTTCACGGGCCAGGGTGCCCAGCTCCTCTATAAAATCCTGTAAGGGAGAAGCTTCGTTGCGGATAAATTGGCATGTTCCCTTATGGAAACCATAAAAACAGATGTGCGCATACCCAATGTCGGCCAGCACGACATTATCCTCCCCCGGGTCGTTATGGTTGATGATGCTGTCCGAACAAAGCTTAGAAATAGAGTTGTAGTTTAAATCCAAAGCATGGGGTTTTAGCCGAAGCTGTTCCAACAGCCTGCGGGTATCTTCTACCAGTTCGCCGGGGACTGCAAACGCCAGCACGGTCAGCATACCCTCGGCCGTTTGCCCGGTAATGGTAAAATCGATGATATAGCCGCCTTCGCCCCCCAGTATCAGCTGCATTTCGTTCTGTACCAGCAGCTGCAGCCGGGAAAGCTTCACATTTGGCAGGGTAAACTCCCGGGCTATCACGGCGCTGCTGTTGATGGTCACCACCGCCTTACGGGATTTCATCTTATGGGTTCGGATAATCTCATTAATTAAAAAGCCAAGGGTGGCATGGTCATCAATTTTCCCGTCAGAAACCGGCTGGGTCTCATATTCGATTTCACCATAGGCAGTTATGATAACGGTATCTTTGCGGGCTTTTCCCTCTACCACACAAACCTTTTTGCTGCCCACGTCAATTGCAAGCACTGTTTTATCCTCTCCTTTAACCGCTGGCTGTCAGCGAATATTCTGCATCATCCCATACAAAGGCAACATAATAGCTACCACAATAAAGCCCACCACCACAGCCATTACCACAATCAGCAGCGGTTCCAGCAGGCCGATCATCCGGGCGATGGCGCTGTCCGATTCTTCGTCATACAGGGCGGCGGTTTTTTCCAGCGCCTGGTCCAGCGTTCCCGATTCTTCCCCAACGGCAATCATCGAAAGCAGCATGGGGGGGAAGATCTCAGCCCGCCCCATGGCGGCAGAAAGGGGCATGCCCTGCCGGATATCCTCCTGCACCTGCTTAATCTGTTCTTCTACATAGCAATTGCCCAGCACCTTGGCAACCACATCCAGTGACCGCAGCATAGGGATGCCGCTCTGCATCAGGATAGAAAGGGTTCTGGCAAAGCGGGCGCTGATCACCGTAAGATTCAGCTTGCCAAAAACCGGCATGGTAACCTTAAAACGGTCCCAACTATAGCGCCCGGCTTTGCTTTTGATATAGTTAAGCCAGGCCAGCCAAACAGCGGCAATTCCCGAAAAATACAGGTACCAAAACCCGGTAAGCGAATTGCTGATTGCAATCAGCATACGGGTAGGCAGCGGCAGCTGCGCCCCCGCCGCGGCAAAAAGCCCGATAAAGGTAGGCAGCACAAAGATCATCAGCAGCATCACCACCGCTACGGTCAGCCCGGCCAGCACCGAAGGGTACATCAAAGCGCCCCGCACCTTGTTGGCGGTCTTAACATCTTTTTCAAGATTATCGGCCACCCGGCGCATCACCATATCCAAAGTACCGCTGACTTCACCCGCTTCGGCCATGTTGACGAGCAAGGGGGGGAAAGCATCCCCCTGCATACGCAAAGCAGAAGAGAAAGCCTGCCCCCGCTGGACACCCTCATACACATTGCGTACAATGCTTTTTACCGCCGGCCGCCGGGTTTGGCTGTGTAGAATGTCAAGCCCCTTAACCACCCCAATGCCTGCCGAAAGCATGGTGGCAAGCTGGCGCGAAAAAACACTGACCTCTTTGGCCTTAAAGCGGGGCTTGCCCCCAAGGTTGACGGCACGGCTGCCCAGGGGGGCGGGGGTAATGCTCAGGCAGTAAAGCCCCCGCTGTGAAATAATGCGGCGGCAGACTTCCTCATTTTCAGCTTCGATGGTGCCGCCCAGCATCTGACCCCGGGCATCCACCACCGAATAACGATATTCGGGCACATGGTTCACCTCGCTGAAAAGTATTTATCCTAACAGGGTTTATTTATAAAAATTCTTAGATAGAAGCAAAACTTTATTTAATTATAAGTGAAATATTAAAGAATGCAATAAAAAACTATATAAAGCACCTTAAAAAGCCATTATTTTACATTAATAGAGTTTAATTTTAGAAGTAAGTAAAGTTAAAGTAAATAAATGGATGTAATTCTGGAAAGATGCTTGAAATAAATGTAAATATGTGCCAATATAAAATAGACAACCCTTTTGAGGTGGCCGGGCAAAAAACCGGCCGCCTAAGATTTTAACTTTCCGCTATCACCTGAAAAGCCTTTGACCCCACAAAATATGTTATTTACGGGGGCCTTGGCCGTTTTGCACTTCGTCTTCGCTTTCGATGCCATTCTCATTCTTTGGCCGTCATTTTAACAGTTACAACAGTTCAGGCAGACAGCGGTGCGCCCTTGAATGTGGAGGTTCCGAATGAACAGTGGGTTAACCAAAAAGACGGGTCAAGCCGGCCGAAGGCATCGGTTGCTGGCTATCGATGAAGCATATGTCCCCTGGCGGCTTGCTTTGCGCATTACATTATTTTATGTGGCGCTTAGCGGGGCTTGGATTTTGCTTTCAGATGGATTGGTGGCCGAGCTGGTATGGGACCGGCAGGCGGTTATTTATATAAGCATGGTCAAAGGCTGGTTTTTTATTCTGATATCCGGCGGCTGGATTTTTACCCTGCTGCACTTCACCTTAAAAGCTATTAAAGGCAACGAACTCAGGCTGAAAGAAAGCAACGCCCGTCTGCTGGCCGAACAGGAGCTAAGCGCTGCTGTCATCGAGCAAATGTCGGATGCCTTTGCCCTTTATGAAGCGCGGCCAGACCAGCAGGGGCAGCCCGGCAGGTTTATCTACCGGGTGGTGAACAGCAGCTTTGAAGCCTTTGTCGGCCTGAGTAAAGAGCAGCTTTTGGGCCGATGTATTAAAGAGCTGGCGCATCACATCATCCCCAACGAGGTAGACTGGATCAATCTTTTTGCGGAAACAGCCGGCACTCGCGCTCCCCGGATTTTTAACAGCTACTTGCCGACACAGAAAAAATGGTACACCGTCAGCATCTATTCGCCCCAGCAGGGGGTTGTCATATCGGTATTTCATGATATTACGGATATAAAAAACCAGCAGAGCAAGCTGCTTAAAAAGAGCCAGGAGCTGGAAGAAACCATTATGCTGCTGGAAGAATCCCGGGACGAGCTGGAAGAAAGCAACGCGGCGCTGCGTTCTTACCAGAAAAAGCTGCGTCAGGTAGCCTACTACGACCACTTGACCGGCCTTGGCAACCGCACCTTGCTGTATGAAAACCTAAAGGACTGCCTTTGCGGACAGGATTACGATAAATCCGCCATGCTGTTTATTGACGCCGATAATATCAAGCTGGTGAACGACACCTTGGGGCACACCTACGGTGATCAGCTGATTGTGGGGGTGGGCCACCGGCTGGCCTCGATGCTGGGCAGCTCCCAATGCGTTTACCGGCTGGGGGGCGACGAATTTAT
>ENA-UOOR01004090-UOOR01004090.1-fermentation-metagenome-genome-assembly--contig:-NODE-4090-length-11951-cov-3.210659_pt1 | contig 11951 bp, 7 predicted proteins | sample MGYA00245780_ERZ724029 | MGnify/ENA primary metagenome ERZ724029 (study PRJEB28704, sample SAMN03018315) | fermentation metagenome | biome: anthropogenic terrestrial biome; feature: soil; material... | reverse complement strand
TATATTATTGAGGCAGTTAAATAGACTATTTTCAAAACACCTTCAAGCTCAAAGTCTTGAGGTTATGTATAAACGAGGTATAATTTATGAGTAACGAAAAGAAACAAGGTATTGGATTTTTTGAGAAGTATTTGACCTTGTGGGTACTTCTATGTATGGCAGCAGGCATTTTAATCGGAAGATTTTTACCCGGTATTCCGGATTTTCTTGAAAAGTTTGAGTATGCGGAAATATCAATGCCGATAGCTATACTAATTTGGATTATGATATATCCGATGATGATGAAGGTTGATTTTCAATCTATAAAAAACGTAAGAAAAAATCCTGCCGGACTTATTATTTCCAGTGGAACAAGCTGGCTTATAAAGCCTTTTCTCATGTTCGGTCTTGCGTATTTTTTCTTTAATGTTGTGTTTAAAGCTTTTATCCCAGCTGAATTAGCTCGAGACTATGTGGCCGGCGCAGTACTTTTGGGAGCCGCCCCATGCACAGCAATGGTTTTTGTTTGGAGTAATTTGACCAAAGGTGATCCCGCACATACACTTGTTCAGGTATCTGTAAATGACCTGATAATACTTGTATTGTTTGTTCCCATCGTATCATTTCTGCTGGGTGTTACCAATATTGCAGTGCCCTGGGATACATTGTTCCTCTCTATTGTTCTCTTCGTAGTTGTCCCGCTTGCTGCAGGTTTTTTGACACGCACACTGATGATAAAGAAAAAAGGAGAAGAATATTTCACAAATAAGTTTGTACCTAAGTTCGACGGGATAACGACCGTAGGACTTCTGCTAACGCTTATAATTATATTTTCATTTCAGGGTGATGCTATTCTCAATAGCCCTCTGCATGTTTTAATGATTGCCGTGCCGTTGATATTACAAAATGTTATAACAGCGCTCTTTGCTTATTTTGCCTGCAAAAAGTGTAAACAACCTCACAATATCGCCGCACCCGCCGCCCTTATCGGCGCATCTGACTTTTTTGAGTTATCGGTAGCGGTTGCAATCACGCTTTTTGGAGCCGATTCACCCGTAGTTCTCGTTACTACCGTAGGAGTGCTCACCGAGGTTCCTGTTATGTTGATGCTTGTTAAATTTGTAAACAAAACAAGGCACTGGTTCCCGGAACCAAAAATGGAGAGCTAAAGGAGTTCAAATGAAAAAAATTGCGTTTATTTGTGTACACAATTCATGCCGTTCTCAAATCGCTGAAGCTTTAAGCAGGCATTTAGCCAGCGATGTGTTTGAAAGTTATTCAGCGGGTACGGAGATTAAAGAGCGCATTAATCCTGATGCGGTTCGGATTATGAAACAACTCTATGGAATTGATATGGAATTGACCCAACGTCCTAAGTTGCTGGCAGATATCCCGCCCGTGGATGTGGTCATTACTATGGGATGCAATGTGGAATGCCCATATCTCCCCTGCAAACGCCGAGAGGATTGGGGATTAGATGATCCAACCGGAAAACCTGATGAGGAATTTATTAAAGTTATAGAAACCATAGAAACTAAAGTTAAGGCTTTGCGAGCACAGCTTATATAGTGATATGCAAGCTGTCTCCTCTTTAAGGCTGAACCGAGGCACGGGCATAATATTAGTAATTCAATCACCATGAATTTATAGGGGGTGTTCACCCGACAAACGGAACAAACGGAAAGAGCCAAGGGTGTTCACCCGACAAACGGGAGCAAGGCTACCGGGTGCATTTTGTATCAAACTCGTGTCCTTTGCCATATAAGAACGCTAATTTTGATACACTGGCTATCAACATTAGCGTTTTTATTTTGCACACACCAGCCGTCAAAAGGTCTTGATAACAAGGCTTTTTGACGGCTTTTTTGTTTTCTGCCGTTTGTCGCGTGTAGATGAAAATACCCGTCTACGGAGCATAACGGCCGATTTTGCCTTGCACTCAACAAACGGGTACTGGTGGGGTGTTCACCCAACAAACGGGAAGAAATCGGATTTGAACACTGTGTGCACTCGACAAACGGGGGTTCTCTGCTTCCAAACCCTCAGGGTATAATACAATATGTGCTTCAAAGCATCCAGTTTCTCTTCAAAAATTGCCTGAAGAATTGTCAGATCACTGTGTGAATTTAGCAGATCCACCGACACCAAAATATTTTACTCTGACCTCTTAATGGAGCATGTATTATTTCTTCTTTGGCTGCGGCGGCTGTTTTATTAGTTCATTCATCCCTTCGGCTTTCAGATCTTCATATACATCATCATAATCTGATGCCCACCTTAGGGTAAGCAACTGAATATATGTCATATTCGATTCCGGCGGCTTATCCATTCGGAATATGATGTTCGCAAGCTCAAGCATGGCACTGCTTACAGGGAAAGGGATGTGGATCCCCAGACAAGCAGAAACCACATTCACCGTTGTGAGGCTCTGTCCACCCCACATCTTACTTATAGTATTATTGTCGAGACCGGTTGTTGATCTCAGTAGGTTGACACTATAGTTGCAGATGCGTTTGCTCATTAATTCCTTAAGTGCGGAGCCGAACTCCATTTCATGAATGGCTTCAAGCATTCTTTTCGCCATTTCATTCACAAGTCCGTATTTTGTCAGGATATCTTCATCAATATAATCTGAGTACCTGAACTCCTTGTCGGCAACGCTCGACGGAAGCCTCAAATAGTGGAGATTTCCTTTATCATCCTCAACAAATTGCAGGAAACATTCTTCTTCATGATCCTTTGCGTATGCAGTCAGACGCATTTTGCCGGTATCTTCCTGACGCTCGACGTACTTTGGATCATCAAGGCAAACCTTCTGTTCCACATATGCGAAGCTGCCGGTTTCCATCATACACGCCAATGCCGTGCTTGAAGAATGCCACTTGCGGAGTTTCTTGTTGTCTACGGTAGTTTTGATATATGTCTCTGCGGGCACGGAATCGTCCTCTTCCACGACAACAGTATCTGCTGTATCTTCAGTTGAGGGATTCTCTGCCTGTTTGGGATTGGGATGCTCTTCACTGGGGATATTTGAATACGGATCAATTCCTCCGCTCAGTACAAACTCTTTAAGGTAATTATTTATATACATTTTTAGCCTGTACTGCTTATAGTTCTGCTGTTCGTTGGCGCGAAAGAACCGCTCTGCCTTTTGGATATCAACGGTATTAAGCAACTCATCGAATCGACCGAATTCCTTATAATTGTCTTCGCTAACTTTGCGATCAAGAAAATCTCGGAGCTTATCCTCACTGCATCCAAGGCGTCTGACAATCCTGGCAATTCTTGCGTCTTCGGCCTTTTTCATGTAGCTGGAAATATAGTCACGGAAAGTCGTACCCGGATTTATAACTATATTGCCCGCTCGGACGTCACGAATAAATACATTCGCATATTTCTGCTCGTCCTGAGACAGCATGGCAAAGGACTTGTGCAGCTCCTTTAGGGTCTTATCGATACTCACTTGATCGGCTTCCCCCTGCTGAATGAGTTTGAGGAATTTGTCAAACCGGGAGTTCATGTAAGCTGCATCTATCGCGTCCGTATTGATTTCAACTATGTGAGTATCAATCTCAAATGGCGGGTCAACCAACGAACCACCTCCGCCGCCTGATGACAGCTCCTTATAACGCTGAACAAGCGTCAGATAGGTAGGCTCATCAATGAGCAGTGTTATATAGGTTTCAGAACCATCAGCTTCAATCACCGGATATACCGTTTTGCTCCAGCTGAAACCTTGTACGGAGGCGGCCTCCATACGAAGATTGAAATGCTTGAACAGCTTGGCGAATTTTGCCCTCTCGGAATTTTCGTCCGGGAGCTTTTCAAAATTGACAATGCCCGCATCCGAAAACAGTTCCTCTATCTCTTTATAGAAATAGTTCATGCTGTTGATATTGCTTGGCAACTTATCAACGAACAAGCCGGTGGGAATGTCACCAGAGTAAGCCTTGACCGCCTCTTTGATATTTCGTTCCATCGTATGCGGATAGCGATAGTATTTTATAATGCCGAAACGCTTCTCGTCTCCAAACAGACGGTTGGTGCGGGAGAAAGCCTGAATCAGGTTCTCGTATTCCATGACCTTGTCAAGGTACAGCGTGTTTATCCATTTGGAATCATAGCCTGTCAGCATCTGATTGACAACAATCAGAATATTGATCTGTTTGTCCTTAGGGACTCTGTTATAGGGCTTTTTATGGGCAAGCCTCAGCTGCACATCTTCCCGGAACTCATCATAGGACGGTATCGTAAAGGAAGGCCCAAATACAGATTCATAATCATTCAGAATTTCAACAATGCCGTCTTCTTTTTCGAGAGAACCGCCACCTTCATTATCAATATTCGGGTCAAAAACGGCGGTGATTCTCAGTTCGGGAGCCATAGTCTTGAAAAGTCTATAGTACTTCACGGCTTCCGGAATGCTGCTGGTGGCAAAAATCGCATGGAACAGACCGCCTCTGCTCAGAGTCAACCAGTGCTTTATAATATCAGTAAGAACCGCCTTCTGATGTTCCTCACGTTCATATTGCGATTTCGGTACATAGTCTTCGATACCTTTTATATATTTCTTGCCATGCTGTTCTCCGACCATTTTCACCTGAGTCCGATCCGCGAACTTAAAATAGACGGCTTCTTTTTTCTTGTTCCCGATAACCTCGTTGACACTGGAAGCCTTGGCTTTCATAAGGGCAACCTGTTGCCGCAAGTCATCATCCGGATATGTGAGAACCATATATGGGTCAAACCCCAGCACGTTTTTATCCCGGATGCCATCGGCAAGGGTGTATCGGTGCAGTTCGTCACCGAAAACGGAAGCGGTCGTATTGTCCTTTTTCTTGTTGACATCCTGAATCGGCGTCCCGGTGAAACCGAAGAGAATACTGTGAACAAATGTATTCTTGATATTGGACAGCATTTCTCCGAAGGTAGAGCGGTGCGCCTCATCAATGATAATGACGATTCTCTTTGCGACGATTTTATCTATGTCAGCCGCCTTAATGCCTTCTGCATCTCTTGTTACACCGCTCAGCTTCTGAATTGATGTGACTATAAGCGTATCTGCATGAGAGTCGCTTTTGAGCTTGGAAATCAGAATGTCCGTGTCTGCGGTATCCTGGATTTCTTCACCCACACTGGCAAAGGCGTTATAATCATCAAAAGACTGCTTGCCCAGTGCCTTTCTGTCCACAAGGAAGATCACTTTTTCGGCATCATGGGCGCTGGCAATAAGCTGTGCGGATTTAAAGCTGGTGAGCGTTTTTCCGGAACCTGTGGTATGCCAGATATGTCCGCCCAGAATATTGGTATCGCTCCAGTCCTTATTGGTGACCTTGTCAGCAATGCCGGTGGCGGCGTAATACTGATAGCTTCTCATGACTTTGAGGGTGTCATCCTTGTCATCAGGAATCGTATAGAAGCCAATCAGCGTATGTGCCATAGGGATATTGAGCAGCCTTTTTACGACATCTTCCCAGTTGTTGATCGGCTCATTGTCAAAATCCGCCCAATGGAAATAGAATGCCTTATTGAAGGCTCCGTCCGGACCTGGATTGGCGAAATAAACCGTTTCCTCCGGTTCCATTGCCACAAACACCTGCACCAGAGAAAACAGCCCAGTGAACACGCCTTCGTGCGCATATTTTTCTATCTGATGATAAGCGTTGCTGACGGGGATACCGCTTTTCTTCAGTTCGACATGAATGACTGGCATACCATTGATCATTAGTGTGAGATCTCCGCGCCGATCGTTCAGCCGAGGACCCGTTTTGAACTGGGGTTGCTGTACGATTTGATACCGACTTTCACCGTAGGCGATTTCTTTGCGGTCGTAAATCTTCAAACTGACTTCTTTGCCGAAGTGCGGCTTGTCATCCGGGTTATCCCGCTTGATGGATACGCTTCTGCCGTTGATGAAGTCATTCAGACGGACTGGAGTGCGCAGCCGGGTTATCTGTTCCAGAATCTGCTGCATTTCGCCGTCTGTTAGAGGGCACTCGTTCAATATGTCCCGATGGCGGTTGTTGTTGAATAGAATATCCGCCCAGTTCTGGATCAGCTGTTCTTCCGTGAGGAAACGGAGGACTTTTGATTCCCAACCGCATTCAATAAGTTGCTTTATGACAGCTTCCTCAAATACTTTTTCCTCTTCGTATACCATGGCGAGTCCTCCTAAATAAACATACTGTCAAGGCAAGCAGACTTGATTTGTTTTAACTTTAGCAATTCTTGGTGGTAAAGTTCTATAAGGGTATTGAGTCCTTCCAAAAAATCGCCAATTTTCCGTTGTTCCTCAATGGAAGTATAGGGGATCATAATCGTTTTCATCCCGGAAATATCAATGCTTCGGCCATCTCTAATTCCATAAACATGACGGCTCAGTTCAACATTGATAAACTCGTGAGACCTGAAATAAGGATAGTAGAATCTTGTATCGGTTTCTTCACCGTGGAAAGCATAGTATGCTGGACTAATAATACCGTCTGAGTTTGCTTTTTCCAATCCCCCCTCAAATGAACGAAGATGGACTATAAAGTCGCCTTTTTTAACCATTTTATAATTATGTAGGACCGACTTATCATACTGCAAACTTCTATTTGCTTCATCCCTCAAAATAGTACCTTTACCTTGAATAATGGTCAGAGGAGGCAGCTCTTCGCGGTGTTTTTCGCAGTATTCTTCAAACACATCTCCCAGTTTTCTCCGTTCCCAATCTCCGGTAAATTCTTTGAACCGTGTTTCCGGGACACTGGCGCCATTGTGCGGGAACAGTTTCTCCAACATGGACTTCTTCACATTCATCATCTGCTCGTACTTGCGCTGATGAAGAACGATAAGGTTGTCAAGATCAGTCAATACGTTTCCAATTTTGCGCTGTTCAGGCACCGAAGGAACGGGAATAGGCATCCGGAAGAACAAATCGTTTTTGATTGAAAACCTGTCTGACCTTGCTCCAGTATTTCCGTTGAAATACATATAGCTGTGCCAGCAGTGACTTTTGAAATACCATTCTAAATACACGGTATCGACGTCATGTGTCCGAAACACCGTATAAAGTGGCGACATTACGCCATTTCTGCCCAATCTGTTACAGTTTATAGGGCCACAAGGAGCGGTCACTGATATGCGCGGATTGTAAACGAAATCCTCAGCTTTTACGATATAATATCCACCTATGTTATTGGCATTTGATATATCATGGTCAAAGAAATCTCGCTGGCTTATTACTCCGAACTCTGCAGAGTTCGTAAAGGTCTCGCTATAAAGGTTTTGGGTATTCTTTTCAGTTACTTTATCTGCAACCTCTCCCAATTTACGTTGTCCCCATTTGTCAGCGAACTCGTTGAACCGAATTTTAGGAGTATCATTCATTTGCTATTCCTCCCATCAGCTTTTGAAGCTCACGGAGGCCTTCCATATCAAAGTCATTCCCGGAGAGAAGATTGACATAGTTTGATATGGTTTCTTCGGTTCCTGATATTTTGTCACCGACCTCGGCAAAAGTGATTTTGTACTTCTCCGCCAGATGTTCAAGCGCAGCAACTAAAGCAGCAATTAGATTGTGAGGCAGTGCGCTGATGCCATCGCAGACAGGCGTGATCCACTTTTCCTCAAGAATCATCAGTGCGGTTTCGAGATTCATCTGCTCAATAGTGATTTTAGTCTTTTCGTGAAGAGCCGCCCGTGCGTCTCGCAGCTCTTTTTTTAGTCTGGTTTCTGTATCCATAATTTCCACTACGCGCATGATCTTGGCCTCAAAAGAATCCTCTGAGAAGGCATACTGCCTTTTCAGAATCGTGATGCGGGCATTAATCACTGCTTTGCTGTACAGACCGTTGGTGCCGGGCTTCATGTCCGACCAGTTCACGGCCTTGCAATCAGAGGAATACGCCAGCTTTTCGGGTTTCTTATTAAAAGTAAGGTATTTCTTCAAGGCGTTGATTTCCTCGGATTCAATGTCTTCAAGGATTTCATCGGCTTTCGCCCGCACTTCCTTCGTGACAAAGCTGTTGTTGCTGTCATCGGTGATATTGCTGTCTTTTTCGTCCTCGGAAAGCAAATCAAGGATTTCATCGTAAATGGAAGCTACAGAAGTCAGTTCTCTTTCCATCTCCTTGATTGCCATAAGATCCTCTGGCAGCAGAAGTTTCTGAACAAGCTCGAATGGCAGAATATGTCCGACCCAGCCATCCTGAACCTCGATGTCCTTTCCGTCCTTCTGCTTTGTCACCATATTAGGATCAACCGCCGTCAGGGCTCCGTCACCCTCGGTCTGCAACATTTCAAGATCAACAGAAATCTGTTTCCAGCTGTTGTCCAACACTTGATATGCTTCATACTTGTCGATTGCCTTGACAACGGCAAGGCGGGAGAAAATATCATCTGTGATAATTTCTTCTTCCTTCGTTGGAGAGGCTTCTTTATACCGATTAATCAGTCTGCCGACAAGATATTCTCGGAAACCAGAGAATGCCGTATTATAGGCAGAACAATAAGCAATCGTGACAGGATGTGCCACGACATACTCTTTTATATCCTCACATACAAACTCCACATAGTCCGAAGAGAGCGGCTTGACCATTGCCTCTCTCAGCCCCGGCAGTGCGTCCCAATACAGCATGAGTTCGTCAAGTTCGCTATTGGGAATGCCGCCAAACATGATGGAGTGAATATCCCATTTTTCCTGTGGCGTGAAGGAATCTATATAGCGGGGCAGATTAAGATTATATTCATTCCTGCGGATAGTCTCTTTATCAACGCAGACAGAGTAGCCGGGAATCACCAGTCGTCCACGGACCGTGTCCGCAATTCTCTTTATATCTGAAGCACGGAGAGTGTTACTCTTGCCGGATTTTTCAAATCCTTTGGAGGCGTCAATAATAAGAACATCACTATTTTCTCTGTGGCGCTTCAGAACCATGATGATCGTTGCAATGTTTGTTCCAAAGAAAATGTTGGCGGGCAGTCCAATGATAGCATCTATATTGTTTTTCTCAATCAAGTTTTTACGGATTTCACCTTCCTCGTTGCCACGGAACAACACGCCATGGGGAAGAACAATAGTCATAATGCCATCATCTTCAAGATGGTAAAGTTCATGGAGCAGAAAAGCATAGTCTGCCTTTCCTTTCGGCGCCACACCATAATCGGAAAATCTGGGGTCAAATTTTTTACCCTTTGTATCCCATTTCTGCGAGTAAGGAGGATTAGAAACTACGGCATCTACTCTTACAAGCTGATATTTTTCCGTTTCATTTTCCTCGAAAAATGGCCAATCTTCCTCCAAAGTATCGCCGTTTCTAACATAGATATTTCCAGGTTCTATGCCTCGCATAACAAGGTTCATCCTCGTCAGGTTGTAAGTGTTTTCCTTTAGCTCCTGCGCATAGTAGTTGATCTTATTCTCTCCGGTAATATATTTGGACGCAGCAGTGCCAATATTGATGAGCAAGGAACCAGAACCTGACGTGGGATCGTAAATACGAATTTCGCTTCTGCCTTTCAGATGGTCGGCCACTATTTCAGACATCAACACTGAAACCTCGTGCGGTGTATAGAATTCGCCAGCCTTTTTTCCTGCATTAGCAGCAAACATACCGATAAGGTATTCGTAAATGAATCCAAGCACATCATAGTCCTGCTTACCATCCATCGGTATTTTTTTGATCAACTGCAACAGTCCGCTGATGGATTTGGTTTGTGCAGCCGCGCTCTCACCGAGTTTGGACAAACCGGTCTGAAGGGTATTAAAAATCTTTTCAAACACCTTTTTGTGGGTAGCGCTGATGAGCCTATCAAAAGCAGACAATGCCTTTCTGACATCTGATACATCAAAATCGTTGCCTTTTGCAATCCAAGTGGAAAACAGATTCTCATATGAAATGAAATATCCGATGGAATCTTTCGTATAATTAACGAATTGCGCATCAGATTCATCCATGTGAGTAATATCTTCTTGAGACATACCCTGCCCTTCGAAAAATCGCAGTTCCTTCTCGGAAAGGTATTTATAAAAAATGAAACCAAGAATGAAGTCTTTATACTCGTTAGCTTCTATTTTGGAACGCATTTGATTTGCAGATTCCCATATAGTAGCAGCCAATTGTTGTTTGTTCATAAATGTACCTACCTCACTTTAGTCAGTAACAGTTTCTTCTGCAGCCGCACCGCTTTTAGCCCAATCATCAAGCTCTGAATATTTGAACTTCCATGACCTGCCGATCTTTACGGCAGGGATTCCGTTTTTCTTTTTAATCCAGTCTCTAATGGTAGCAGGTTTGACGCCAAAATAGTCAGCAGCTTCATCAACGTTAATCCAGCGTTCTTGAATGTTTTCTTTCACGTAATCCACCTCACTCATGAAGTATTGCTTTTCGTCTTCCATGCGTTTGTTAGTGAGAAATATCATGAGGGCGCGATATTGCTGCAATCCTGGCTGGCATGTTGTCAGCATAAAATTACCCTCAATTATATATTATATCGCATTTTGTCGAAGTTTGCAAGTGTTTGTATGTGTTTTTCTTAGATTAACTTCCTTGATTATAGTTTCGCATGCCTGAAGGATTATCTGTGAGGTACAACTTGATGCTGTGCCCGTAGTCGTGCTATTCCTTCTGATTAAAATTCGCACTCGTACCCGTCCGCCCGGAGGAGCAGTCCTGGAGAGTCGTCACATAAGAGAACCCTCTGCCGGATGGCAGACCGATGAAGAGTTAGTGGAACAGAACTATGCTTATCCGATTCAGAAGCATACCAGTGCAAAATAAATATTATCTAAAAATAGACCAGATTTTAAGTCTGGTCTATTTTTTGGCTCAAAAAAATTTTTGTTGAACATTGTTCAACGGATATTGACCGAATGACATGCGTTTTTTAAGAATTTAAGAAGTCTATGCGGATAACAGCAGTAAATAGTTCTTTTTAGCCGTTGAAGTTTATTCAACGGGCAAAAAAAGTAAAAGTAGTACCATTTTCATAACAGGGGTGAAACTCCTGAAAACAAAATCTCAACGCTGAGATGGCCATCAAGCGGCGGGATGCAAAGGTAGGTTTTCACGACAGCAATAAAAGCTGTCTGTGGAAGCTCCGATGTACCCACCTTACTTTGTTGCGCCCATTTTCGGCACAAAGGGGTCTGTGTACATCGTATGCAGACCCTTCTTTTGTTTCCTCCGCCGCTGAAATCTCAGCAAATCTACGGAGGAAAACAAAATGAAAAACTACCAAAAGCGTCACTACGAAGAGTTCTACCTCATGCTGTCGGACGGCAGCAGCATCAAGACCACCCGCCGAGAGTGCTTTGCTCCTGCCGAGCCAGTTACAGCGGACAACCCCTATCCACAGCGCTGGTACTACTCCCCGGACGGTCAGATTGCAATTCGCCTTCCTCGTAACGAACTCGGCGAAAAATTCGGTAAAGGCAATGCCGCCGACCTTAAATCTGATGAACGCGAGACAGAACGAAAAAACCTCTGCACCGGACAAACATCCCACGCAAGCTGCACCGTGACCTGCGCCAATTGCCGTTTCAGCGAATACTGCGATTCGGATTATCGTGCCAAGAATGGTATCGACTGCAAGCGTAAATGCGACTGCTGTTCTTCATATGTTCGCCGCACCCTTGAGTTGGACAGGCCACTTGGCTTTAACGACGACGGCACCGAGGTCACCTTCAATCTTGCGGATGAAGCGGCAGATATTGAGGCTACATATTCCGGCACCGAACAGCGCGATGCAATCGCAGCGATTATTGCCACCCTCGACCCCGTCGACCGTGAATTGTGGTTCTGTCTTGTAAACAAAATCAAAAAGAGCGAGATTGCCAAAAGGCTGCACATGACCGTTGATGGTGTTTACTATCGGCAGAAAAGATTGGAGCGTCTGCTCCGAGAAAACGAAGCCCTGAAAAAGATTTTAAAGAATTTCTGATTTTCACTACGGATATCGCTCCTTGCCTGTCCAGTACGAGGTGA
>ENA-UOOR01004089-UOOR01004089.1-fermentation-metagenome-genome-assembly--contig:-NODE-4089-length-11952-cov-3.146592_pt1 | contig 11952 bp, 12 predicted proteins | sample MGYA00245780_ERZ724029 | MGnify/ENA primary metagenome ERZ724029 (study PRJEB28704, sample SAMN03018315) | fermentation metagenome | biome: anthropogenic terrestrial biome; feature: soil; material... | reverse complement strand
TCCAAGGCCTCTACCGGTAACCTGAATGTCTCTCTGGAGCCCACCGGTATCTGCGAGATTTTACATCAGGCTTTGGGGGAATACACCGAGCGGTTGGAGGCCGGGCGGCTGGAAGCGGTGTTGGATACCCCGGGGGAAGAAGTCTATGTCATGGCCGATGGCAGGCTGCTTTGGCGGGTGGTGGATAACCTTTTGTCCAATGTCAGCAAGTACTCTCTGGCGGGGACCCGGGTCTACCTGCAGGTAGAGCAACTGAATGGGGAAGTGGTGATGTCGGTGAAGAACATTTCCCGGGACCGGCTGGGAATCGACGCTCAGGAGCTGATGGAGCGATTTGTGCGGGGGGACACCGCCCGCTCCACCGAGGGCAGCGGACTGGGGCTGAACATCGCCCGCAGCCTGACAGAGCTGATGCAGGGCCGCTTTCATTTGATTGTAGACGGCGATCTGTTCAAGGTGGAAGTCCGCTTTTGGGAGATTGGATAGCAAAAACACAAAACAGGCCCGGCGAAAACTTTCGCCGGGCCTGTCTGTGCTGTTGTATCTAGGGTTCCCGCTGGTCTTGATCTTTGTTCTCATCCCCGTCACATTCCTCGTCGCAGAATGCATCCAAGTCGCCGCAATCGCCTTCCTCATCACAGGAATATTCTTCGCTGCATTCCCACACCACCTCGTAGTCCGGGTCGGCCTGACAGTTGAGCTCAACCTCAAACTTCTCCTCTGGAGTGGGGCAATGGGGCTGGTGGCAGCAATGGGGCGGAGACTGGCAGGAAGACTCTGCCTCCGAGTCCCTTCTGTTTTTACCTGCATAGCCCCAAATTCCCAGCAGCCCTGCTGCGATCCCTACAATTAAAATTGGATTCATGGCCAAATCCCCTTTGCTAAAAATTTCTGTCCGGGCGCAATTATCTCGATTTACTACCATATCTATGAATTAGAGGGGAATTTGATGCGAAAACCCAAAAATCTTGCCGCATGATCGCCCCGAAGCCGGAAACAATAATAAAGAATTTTTCAAAAGGCTGGTGATGCCATGGAGTCCGGGGTGATCTATCTGCTGCGCATACTCATTGTGTATTACCTCAACCTGTGTATGGTGGGGCTTGTAGGGCTGCTGCGATGACTCTTTGCGTCAACAGACAGCTTTTTTTAGCCATAGAAAACGAGCGGGGTGCAAATTTTGCATCCCGCTCGTTGTGGTTATAACTATAAACGGATTGATAACATGCAGCTTCCTAGTCCGGTCTGTTAGGAGCGAAGCCAAACGGAATCGGAGGAGGACCCGGTATCCAGCTCATAGTTGGCAAAGGGATCGCCGGACTGGGTGGTGGAAGCTTCCTCGGCAGAGATGTCCTGTGCCTGAGCAGCTATCTGCTGGGCCTGCAGCTGAGCCAGATTGACCGGCTGGGTAAAGTCGGGCTGCTTGACGTTGGGGTTGACGGTGATGTTCACGGGATCTTTTTCGCTCTCACCGGGACGGAGCAGGCGGGCCACCACTACAAAGCGCTGGTTTTCGGTGGAGCCGTGCTGACGAGTGCAGGTGGTGAGGGTGAGCAGAATATCGTCTCCGTTGACATCCACATCGTAGTTAAACTGGCTGCGCTTGCGCCATTCATTCACCAGTTCCTGGCGCTGGGCCTTGGTGGCATTGGGGTTGTTGTAGAAGAAAGTGGGGGTGATTTCGCAGTAACCCACCGAGAACACCCGCCAGATGCCCTCGTAATCGGCGGTAGAATAGTAGATGTGAGGCTGCCACTTGGCAAAATCGATGTTGGTGTAGGAGGCCAGCTGAGCAAACATGTGGTGGGTGCGGTCGTTGGCCTGACTGGTTCCAATATCAAAGGGAGCCCGCAGATTACTCCAGTTATGGCCATACAGCACCACGTTTTTGGAGGAAGTCTGCCAGGAATCACCCCAGCGGTGGCGGTAGTCCACATAGGTGGCGTTATCGGGATAGTTAAACCAGTTCTTCCAGGTGATGTCGGGGTAGTTGTTGCCCTTCCAATCCCGGTAGAGGTAGTAGTTGTTATCCACAGAAGAATAGGTAACCGGCATGTTTAGATTGGTACCGGGAATCATCAGCCAGCCCTTGACATCGGGGTTAACGGATGCAAAGCTCTTGGTGGCTTTGGACAGGGTGGAAAAAGTGTTTACCTCGCTGGTGACAAAAGTGGCGGGAGCTTCCTGCTCCAACGAAATTTGATCTCCCAACAGGGAAAGAGCCATACCCGATGTGGGCGAAACGGCGGGATAAAAGAGCTGCGCCGCAATAAGGATACCAAGGGCAAGCGCATATATTGTGGTCTTGCTTTTCAATTTCCTCATACCTGAGATAACCTCCTGATGCAAATGCTATACAATAACCTACAGTATACCACAGAAATCGGTGGGAGAAAAGGCCTAAAATCTGTTGCTGCATCCAAATAGTGCTGGAAGGAGGCGGAATTCCTGCATCTTCTGTTGAAAAGAAGAAGGGAAAAATAAAAAGGACTTTTGTAAAACTGTCCAAAGCTTCCAGACGGCAGAAAATAGCCCCGCCATCGGATCATGGGCGGGGCTTGGAATCAAGCTTTTTTCTTGGCGATGCCAATCTGATTCCTTCCATTTTGCTTTGCCTCGTACAAGGCGGTGTCGCCCTGCTCGTACAGATCTTCGATGGTGGTGCATTCATCGGGAACAAGGGTGGTAATTCCAATACTTACCGTATATTTAATGGTATTATTTACAAGATTATTTTCCACGGAGCGTCTCAGGCGCTGGGCAATGCTGCAGGCCTCTTGTTCTCCCACCCCCGGCAGCAGGGCGGTAAACTCTTCGCCGCCAATTCTGCCCAAAATATCATAGCCTCTCAGCTGACGCTTGATGGTAACTGCAAAACTTTTAATCACCATATCCCCCATGATATGGCCGTAGAAGTCGTTGATCTTTTTAAAGTGATCCAAATCCATGATAAAAAATGAGACGGGCGTTTGTTGCCTTGCGCAAAAGGCAAGACATTCCTTGGCGTGAAGAAAAAAGGCACGACGATTGTACAGGTCGGTTAGTTCGTCGCAGGTGGCGGCCTTGGTTAGAACCAGATCTGCCTTTTCCTTAGAAAGGAGAATCAGCCCGGTATTTCCCACCAGAGTGGTCAGATACAGCCAGAAGAAAAACAAAATATTAAATAGATGGTTGGACAAAAGAGCCATGGGTTGCTCCGAAAGCATAGCTCCAACACCCCGGAAAATCAGAAAGATAATTCCCACTCCATAGACAAAGGTGATAAGCTTCTGCAAAGGGGAGGCGCTTTTATCCCGGAAAGAAAAATAAACCGGCATGCTCCATAACATGGCCATGCTGAAAGAGACCAGAGCGGTGCGCATGGCATCTTGGGCGCTGTAAAGGGAAAGAGCCAGCTGAAGCAGAAGGAGGAACAGCAGCGCAATGGTATAGCATCTCCGCTTGAGTTGAGGGGTGAGGCGTCCCTTCGCCGAGAGAAAGGAGACGATTTGCAGAGCGCTTCCCGCCATGAGCAAAGCGTTTCCGACCAAAATCGACATCCAGCTTGGAATGCATCCTCTCAGTCCCAGCAGAGTCCATGCAAAGGCATCCAAAAAACGCGCCAGCAAAAACGTGTACAGCGTTGCGTCTTTTTTTCGCTTGGCCAGATAGAAGCCGCCCAACAAGCCCGCAAATGCATGCCCTGTCACAATGACAACAATTAACGTTCCGATGTGAATGTTTAACATCATTGCGCCACTCTCCGAAAATGTGCTAAAGCCCCCTGCTCAAATTTATATCTTATGTTACCAATGGCTTTTTTATTTTATGCATGCCGCAAGCAGGTGCCTCTGCCATATGTTTTCTAAGGCGGCGATGACTCCATTATCATAAAGACAAGGGCCAAAGGTCATGTGGGCGGAGATTGCAATAACGCAAACAGATACTATATTTTTCATTCCTGGCCCTAAAGAAAGCGCTGAAATGCAAGTCGTCCATTCATATGTTAACGAAGCGGATTGCCTCTGTCAAGGAAAAACATGGAAATCGGCAAAACTAGTCTATAATCGACAAAATGTGCCGCAGATTCATTACGCCCAAAACAAAAAAACCGCATGGATACTGTATCCATGCGGGTTTTGATTGGCAAAAACTATCTCTTGGAGAACTGGGGCGCACGGCGGGCGGCTTTGAGGCCGTACTTTTTGCGCTCCTTCATGCGGGGGTCACGGGTGAGGAAGCCGGCCTTCTTCAGTTGGGGCCGCAGCTCCTCGTCGTAGGTGAGCAGGGCGCGGGAAATGCCGTGGCGGATTGCGCCGGCTTGTCCGGTTACGCCACCGCCGGATACCCGGATGACGATGTCGAACTTGGGGGTGGTCTGCGTCAGCTCCAGAGGCTGACGGACAATCAACTTCAGGGTATCCAGACCGAAGTAGTCATCAATATCCCGGTCGTTGATGGTGATTTTGCCGGAGCCGGGATACATCCGAACTCTGGCCACCGACAGCTTTCTGCGGCCGGTACCATAAAAATAAGCTTTGGTATCATAAATTCCCATAATCTAATATCCCCCTTTCCTACAGCGTCCAGGCTTCGGGATTCTGAGCCTGGTTTTGATGCTCGGCGCCGCGGTAGATGCGGCAACGAGTCAGACTTTTGCGGCCGACGGTGTTGTCAGGCAGCATGCCTTTAATGGCCAGCATCATAGCCTGCTCCGGGCGTTTTTCCATCAGAGCGTCGTAGCGGATTTCCTTCAGGCCGCCAACCCAGCCGGAATGGCGGCGATAGTACTTTTGCTCCAGCTTGTTGCCGGTAAGCACAGCTTTTTCCGCATTGACAATCACAACATGGTCGCCGCAGTCGGCGTGGGGGACAAAGGTAGGCTTGTGCTTGCCCCGCAGAATGTGAGCCGCAGTGGTGGCTGTTCTGCCAAGGGGCTTGCCGGCGGCGTCAAGGAGATACCACTTGCGGGTAATCTCGCCGGCCTTGGGCATATAGGTGGACATGTTTCAATTCCCTCCTGATTTATGGCGGCGAAATGCGCCGCGCTGCGTATTCATCCAAGGATTCAACATTCCCTAGTATACCCAAGGAGAGCTGGGCTGTCAAGAAGTTTTTTAATCTACGTTTTGCTTCCTGCGTTTTTCTGCTATAATCTCCCTCAATCTCGTTCAATCTCCGTTTCAAATTCACAAAGTTAAGATCCTGCCCGTTATTCCCCGGAATTCTCTGGCTTGCTCCCGGGATTGACGTGCACCATACAGTGTTTAATGGTGGGGAAGTGATCCTCCAAAGCATCGTGAACAATGTGGGCAATGTTGTGGCTGTTATATAAGGAGATGTTGCCGTCCACGCTGATTTCCACATCCACGTAGATTTTATCGCCGAACAGCCGGGTGCGGAGCAGATCAATCCCCAGAACCTGATCCTGAGCCAGAATCAAAGTCTGGATTTCCGCTACGGTCTCGTCGTCGCAGGAACGGTCGGTCATCTTATTGATGGCGTCCATAAAAATATCAAAGGCTGCCTTGATAATGAAGAAGCAGATAATTAAACAGGCCACCGAATCCACCACCGGATAGCCGATTCGTGCACCGGCGATTCCCGCCAGACTGCCCACCGAAGATAGGGCATCGGAGCGGTGATGCCAGGCACTGGCCATCAAAGCGGTGGAATTGACCTTTTTGGCCGCTGCTTTGGTGTACCAGTACATCCCCTCCTTGACAACAATGGAGGTAATGGCGGCGGACAGCGCCAGAAGGCTGGGGATGGCCAGAGTTTCGTAGTGCCCGGCCAAAATGGTGCGGATGCCGCTAAGGCCGATTCCAACTCCAGTCACCCCTAAAATCACCGCCAAGATGATAGAGGCCACACATTCGAATCGCTCGTGGCCGTAAGGATGCTCCTTGTCGGCCTTTTTGTTCGCTACCTTGAGGCCAAAGATGACGATTATGGTGCTCACCACATCGGAAAGGGAGTGTACCGCATCCGAAACCATGGCGGCCGAGTGCCCCACAATGCCCGCCACCAGTTTAAAGGCCGAAAGCAGTACGTTTAATACAATGGTGTTGACTGAGACCCGTATGGCCAGCCGCTGATTGTTTTGTTCCATAGAAAGTTACCTCCATTTTCATGTCGATAGCTCTTCGGCGCCTGTAGACCGTCTCCCGCCATACAAAAAAGCATATCTGCGGGACAATACGACTGTCCCACAGATATGCCTGATTTTTGGCAAAGTCTGCTGCCGCGGTGCGGCCCGGCCCCAAAACCGCGGTTGGCTTCGGCCTGCTCAGTTTGTACTGGTGATGTCGCTTCGTTGGGAAGCGTGATACAGTGCAAAGAGGTTCCGTACAATGTATCATATGAGCGAAAGGATGTCAAGTTGCCTGTTAAATTTACATTCATAAAGTTTCTGTTAAAGATATGCAAAAAACCTTCAGATATACCGCTGTGCGGACTCTGAAGGCTTTCTATTTGGAGGCACCACCCAGATTTGAACTGGGGATAAAGGTTTTGCAGACCTCTGCCTTACCCCTTGGCTATGGTGCCGACCCTGTTATTATATGAGATAATCCTCAATTTGTCAACCGCCAAAGAGGCCAATTTCCAAAAGCATACCAATTCTGAAGGCGGGAACCTTATGGACGCATCCAAAACACGGGGAAAATCAGAAAAAGCACCTTCTGCCTGCAAGAACATTTGCTCTCTGCCAAGCGATCGGTTTAAGGGACTCAGCCAAGAATCATCAGGCCGGAAATACCGTATTTTATCGAACGTTGGAAGAAACAGGAATATATTGACAATATTTATAAATAATGGTATTCTTGATGGAAAGGCTCCAAAGAAAAAGGAGCCGCATGGCCGTTGCAGGTGCTGCACACACCTGCAACGGGCAAAGGTGGACAACGCTTAAACACAAAGCACCCTTGCGCTTCCACGCGGCAAAAAACATTATACCGTATTCGCATTTTTCTTGCAAGCGTGGAAACAAACCGCTATTTAAGGCGCGTGTAGGGGGTCTTGCCACCCTTATGCGTGCTTTTTTTTGGAGCTTTTGAATGGCTTACGGGGTCGCTGCAGGCGGCTCCGTCAGTCCTCAAAAGCAGTCGGAGCACCGATTAAAGGAAAGAAAGAAGGAAACCAAAATGAACAAGGCAAACATGCAAATCCGGCCATTGGACGATCTGGGCCGAGTGGTCATTCCCGGGGATATGCGGGAGCTTCTGAGTTGGAAACCGGGAGCCCGGCTGGAACTGTCTATGGGAGATACAGGCAACCAATCCATCACCATACGGGAGGTTCACCCCCGATGTTCCCTGTGCTGGCATGAGTCGAAAGAGCTTCTGCCGGTGGCCAACGGATTTGTATGTGCGCAGTGTAAGGAAAATATTAAATAGTTCCGCCAAAAACCGGGCAGCGCTCTTGACGAAAGCGCTGCCCGGTTTCTATTGCGGTAAATTGGCATAGAAAGGGGAGAGGTTTTTCCTCTCCCCCAAAAGCATCGGATATGATTGGGCAGGGCTGGCGGAAGCAAGGCTTCTTGATGGAAAAACTACCTTGAATCCCCCAGCAGCCGCTGTCGGCGATTTAGGGGTGCTGTGCTTTACAGGCTGTCGCCAAAATCACGACGGAAGGCTGCCACCAGCTGATCCATCCAGTCGCCCACCGGCTCCAGCCGTCCAAAGAAGAACCGCATGATCTGAGGCTCCTCCACATACCGCAGCCCGCCGATGAGGGAGCGGTTTTCAAAAAGCCATGCCAGACGGTCGGCAGCGTACTTGATCTGGGAAAGAGAGAACACCCGCTTGGGCAGAGCCAGACGCAGTAGTTCCATTTCGGCAAAGCGCTCGGTGCCGTCGTCCTCCCGCTGCTCGCTCATGGTTCCCCGCTCCATTCCCCGCACGCCGGAGGCCACAAAGACTGCGGCGGCCAGAGCACCGGCAATGTACTGGCTCTGGTCCAGATGGGGCAGGAAGGCGGAGGCGTTGACATGGCATCCCAGCCCGCCGGCGGGAGTGACCACGGGAACCCCCTTGGCCTGCAGCTCGTCGGAGAAGGCTTGGATAAACTGAGGCGCCTGCATGATAAAGTCCATATCCAGCGATTCGTATAGGCCCACCGCCATGGCCTCCATTTCCCGCACGCTCATGCCGCCGTAGGTGAGGAAGCCCTCGAACAGGGGAACAAACTCCCGCATTGCTTCAAACAGGGCGCGGTTGTTGGTGACAATGGCGCCACCTCTGGCGCAACCCAGCTTGCGGGCGGAAAAGTAGATGATGTCGGCAAGGCAGCCCAGCTCCCGGGTGATTTCCACCAGCTCCATATCCTTGCAGGCATCTTCCCGGGTTTTGATGAAGTAGAGGTTGTCGCAAAGCAGGGAAGCATCGATGACAAAGCGGATGCCTTTATCCCGGCAGAAGGCGGAAACCGCCCGGAAGTTTTTCATGGAAACCGGCTGTCCGCCGATCAGGTTGGTGCCGGCTTCGATCCGCACAAAGGGGATGTTCTTTGCCCCTACCCGGGCCACCAGCTCCTCCAGCTTAGCCATATCGATATCCCCTTTGAAGGGATGGGTGGAGTTGATGTTCAGCCCTTCATCGATGAGGATTTCCTCCACCGAGCCGCCCTTCCGGGTGATGTGGGCCTTGGTGGTGGTAAAGTGGAAGTTCATGGGCACGACGCTGCCTTGGGTGACAAAGGCTTCGGCCAGAATGTTCTCGCAGGCTCTGCCCTGATGGGCGGGAAGCAAAAACTTGGTGCCGAACATGTGGGTGCAGGCATCCTGTAGCCGGACAAAGGTCTCGCTTCCGGCGTAGGAATCATCGGCTTGCATCATGGCGGCCACCTGTTTGTCGCTCATAGCGTTGGTTCCCGAGTCGGTGAGCATATCCAGAAAGACATCCCGGTTTTGCAGCAGGAAGGTATTGCAGCCTGCCTCCAGCATGGCGTCTCTGCGCTGCTCCACCGGCAGCAGGGTCAGCTTTTGAACGGTGCGGGTCTTGTGCATTTCCAGGGGCAGGGGGTTTCCGCTAAAGAATTTTACGTTGGCCATAGTGATCTCCTCCATTTTCTTTTTGCGTCGGAAGGATTTCGGCCTGGAATGCTCTGACAAAACAAAAAAGCCTTTCGTTCCGCCGGGCATACACCATGCCCAGGGACGAAAGACCAGCTTCCGCGGTACCACCCTGTTTGCGGCCCAAAAACAGCCGCCCCTCGTTTCGGGTCCGACAACCCAAGCCCAGTAACGCGGGCAGACGCATCGACCTACTTGGTTCAATCGACGAGCTCAGGAGTGTATTTACACATACATACCGGCGTCCGCTTGCACCACCCGCGAACTCTCTACCTCGGTCCAATTGACCGATACCGAACCTTTGTATGTCTTTCTCTCCGTCAAAGCCTTTGCTTAAAAGTGATCATAGCACGTTGCACCCCAGCTGTCAAGAGTAATTTTTAGAACAATAAGAAAAAGGCAGCCTGTTGCCGGTGAACCTCTACTGCTGGGAGCATCACCTTCTGCTGCTGCTCATAAAGCAAACTGGCGCAGTTTGGTCGATACCCCGGAGCAACCAAGGTTCGTTACAGGCCAAGGATGCCCAATGTTATTTTACCTCGCCCCCAGCTTCCGGGGTGAGACCAAGCGGGTGGCCGCCTGCTCCCGGGAGATGCTGCTGGCAAAAGGCGCAGAAAAGATTGCGTCCGCAGCTGCCTGCCGAAAGAACCAAGCTGCCGGGATGAAAGTGAAAGGGGGCTTCCACCGGGCCCAAAGCCAGAGCGGTGAGCTGTCCGCAACTCTCTGCCATCAGGGTGCCCCGCGGCTGCGCCGGGCCAGACACCGGCTCACAGCCCCGTGGGACAGCAGGCAGGGCAGAGCCGGCAGCGAACTTTTTCTCCTCCCGGACCTGAAAGCGGGCGTAATATCACTGGCTTTTTTGCTCCAGCAGTAGGCTGATGGCCAACCCGCCCAGAGCCATGACGGCGGCAAAGGTTAGCGAGATGACAGCCATCTGCCTTGCAAATTTTTGGTCGGCGTTCATGGAAATCCATCCTTTCCACATCCTGCCCGGCTCCCAAAAGCCGGGGATGGTATTGCCCGGGTTCTTGCAATGAGGGAGCACCAAAGGCTCCCCTTATATGTTACCCCAAAAGCCTGCTCACAAACTTTTGACTCTGATACAGCGGGTGATCTCAAAGCGCAGCAGCTTGACCGCGGTTCATCCACGTGTCTTCTTATGGCGTATACACCCATAGTTTATCATATTCCCGCTGCAACTTCCACTCAAAAAAACGGGATTTCACCCCAAAGCTACAGGCCGTATTCCTTAATTTTGTATTGGAGGGATCGCTCGCTGATCCCCAGACTTTCGGCGGTTCGCCTTCTGTTTCCTCCGTGGGACTGCAGGGCCAAATCCAGAACCTTGCGCTCGATATCCTTCATTGTTTCGTGGGCGTAAACTTTGACGTACCGGTCCTGCTGTTCTTCCTGTGTCCGGTCGGCCCGGTATTTGAGGTTGAGGTCGTCGGCGGTAATGGTATTCCCGGAGCAGAGCAACACCGCCCGCTGGATGATGTTCTCGCACTCCCTTACATTGCCGGGGAAGTCGTAGCGGGAAAGGAGCTCAAAGGCCTCGGGGGCGATGCCCCTGATCGCTTTGCCGTAAGCGGTGGAATATTTCTTGAGGAAGTAGGGAACCAGATGATCCAAGTCCCCAGCCCGCTCCCGCAGGGGCGGCGCCACAATGGTGATAACGTTGATGCGGTAGTACAGGTCGCTGCGAAAGCGCCCGGCGGCAATTTCCTGCTCCAGATTCCGATTGGTGGCGCAGACCACCCGCACATCCACCCGAACAGCATCCCCGCCGATCTGCCGCACCTCTCCATCCTGCAAAAACCGCAGCAGCTTGGACTGAAGCCGCAAATCCATCTCCCCAATTTCGTCGAGGAACAAAGTGCCCTTACCTGCCTTGCGGATGATTCCCGGCTCGTCCCGCACCGCCCCGGTAAAAGACCCCTTTTTGTAGCCGAACAGCTCGCCTTCCAATAGGGATTCCGGCAGGGCGGCACAGTTGACGGCGATAAAGGGTTGATCCCGCCGGTTACTGGTAAAATGGAGCTTGTTGGCAATCAGTTCCTTGCCGGTGCCGCTTTCCCCAGTGATCAACACCCCGGCTTTGGTGTCCTTCACCTGATCGATCAGCCGCAGAACCTGCTGCATCTGGGGGGAATCCCCGATAATTTCGTTGCGGATTACATCCTCCAGACTGTTGATGGTCCTGCGCATGTCCAGCTGCCCGGCTGCCTTTTCCAGCAGAAGCAGAAGCTGGCTGGTCTGCACCGGCTTGGTGATGAAGTAGAAGGCCCCCGCCTGAATGGCCTCTACCGAGCTTTCGATGGAGGAATAGGCGGTCATGATGATGATGGCCGCCCCGGGGTTGAGGCCCAGCATCTTCTTCATCAGATCAATGCCGTTTTCCTTGCCCAGCCGCAGGTCCAGCAGCACCAGAGAGATGTCGTGGGTGCGCATCAGCTCCAGAGCATCCTTGCCGTTGTCGCAGGTAAACACCTCGTAATCCGGCTCCAAAGCAAAGGTGAGGGATTTTAATATGGTTTTTTCGTCATCCACCAGAAGAATCTTAAACATTGCTACCTCCTGACAGCGGTCAGGCAAATGGTCATACCTGAATCACCGCTTTGGGCGGTGAGAGAGCCGCCGTTTTCCTCCGCCATTTGCCGGGAAATAAACAGCCCCAGCCCGTTGCCACTGCTTTTGGTTGTAAAAAAGGGGTCAAAGATGTACAGCAGCTCCTGCGAATCCACGCCCTGACCGTTGTCGGCAATTTTCAGCTCCACCCGGTCGGGGGAAAGTTGAGACTCCACAGTGATGCAGGGGTCGGGAGTCTGTCCAAGGGCATCGATGCTGTTGATGAAGATGTTGATGAGAATCTGCCGCAGGTGGTTGCGGTCAAAGAAGAT
>ENA-UOOR01004088-UOOR01004088.1-fermentation-metagenome-genome-assembly--contig:-NODE-4088-length-11954-cov-6.767039_pt1 | contig 11954 bp, 12 predicted proteins | sample MGYA00245780_ERZ724029 | MGnify/ENA primary metagenome ERZ724029 (study PRJEB28704, sample SAMN03018315) | fermentation metagenome | biome: anthropogenic terrestrial biome; feature: soil; material... | reverse complement strand
CTATAATCAGCGCCTAAAAGATAACTGTTAATACTATCGATCCCAGTAGCAAACTGATGACCAACAGCACCATATACCCCAAAATCACCAACATCACCTTTGAAAGTAAGACCCAACCGCTGCCGAGGAATTAGCGTCCTCTTCTCCTCCTGGACGTAATTTACAGTCAGATCATATCCCTTTACCCCAATCCTAGCCCTAGCTCCCCACTTCATCTGATCCAAATCAGTCGTAAACCCAGCGGGAAAAGATGAGACCAAAGTTAAACTAGAGTTCCAGTTCAGAGGGATAAAGGCTTCAAGGGCATCGGTATATTTGCTAGCATTTTCTTGATCCAAAGTCTCTGCTCCTAGGGTATAGTCCACAGGGTTAAGCAGAGATCCGAAGGACCAAGAGACCGGTTGCCGCCCTAGGGTTAGATGTAACCCTGGAAACCGGTGCTTAATATAAAGCTTTTTTGCGAAGTAAGTTACATCTTCACCTGCTAGCAAATCTTGTAAAGGCCGATCAAGGGTAAAAGCATAGCGAACCTCACTATTACCCAGAGGCGGCAAAAAGAGCTCTAGCTCTAAACCCTCCTTAATCTGACCATCGAAGTTAACTATCAGCTCACCCCCGACCTCAAGAGCCAACGCTTGAACAGATGAACTGAACATCACCAGTATCATTGTTGTTAGGATTAACCTGCGCATCATATTCGCCCCCTATCTCAAGTTTTCGAGGGTGAACGTTCCTGGGGGAATCTCTGGATCAAACTCGATTGACTTGACGATAAACTCGGTTTTGGTGTTTTTACGCAGCTTATTCTCCATAACCGATTCCACCGGATACCAGCGACCGTCAATTTGTTTAACTTGGGTTACGTTGAGCACTTTGAGCAGCCGTCCGCTCTGGGCATATAACTCTTCTTTAAGACCGGTGAATCGGTCTTGGTCTATCCATAACTTCCGCCGATAATAGGAAACTTCTTGACCCTCAACAGCAATCCCCTCTAGAACATAGCACGGTCTGCCCTCTAGCTCTTCCTCACCGATCAGGGTAAAGTTATAAAGTTCCGTCAGTTTGTCAGATTCCATCATATCCTGATAGGAAAAGTCGCTACCCATCATCCCCTGACTCAGCATATGACCAGAGATCTTGACATTTTCCTCGGCATCAGGAAAGAACATCCAGAGGTCATCACCGCGTTTAAGAAACCTGGTACCCCGATCTCGGGGGTTAGTAAAGGTAGTCAGACTATTATCATCATCAACAAAAGAAACCATTGTTTTAGTTATTTTCCGTCCGGCATTGGTAATTATCATCTCGGCTTCAGCTCTAGCGCTCTTAACGTACTGGTTAGCATCGACTTTAGCTATGATCTCTTCCACTGTAAGTGCGCTAGCCTGCAAACCAAAGAGTGCTAACGTCAGAAGGCAAACAAGTAATAAAGTTAACTTTCTCATGGTTAGTAACCCCTTTCTCTTTACCCTGCCCGCATAGCTTCCGTGGGTTCTAATTTTGCTGCCCGACGAGCGGGGATTAAGCAGGCAATGGTAACAACAATAACCCCAAGGACAAAGGCAAAGATGGCGTTCGCCGCCGAAAACACCGGATAAATAATTGGGCTAATCAAGTGCTCCGCGCCAAAACCAGATAGGGCGGAGCCAAAGTCGATACCGGTTTTAGCGACATAACTGGTGAGAAGCGTACCTGCCCCAGAACCGATCAAGCTACCAATAACCCCCATGATGCCGCCCTCAATAAGGAACAGCACTAAGATATCCTTGCTTTCTAACCCCAACGCACCCATCATCCCGATTTCTTTGGTCCGCTCTTTAACAATCATAATCATGGTATTAATAACCACGATACAGGCTAGTAACACTAGGAAGATATAAACGTAATTGTAGATCAGCACGGCTAGGTCCATAAACCCAACAAGATCACTGGTTTCTTTGTACCCGAGAGCCAGATACCTCTCCCCTGCTCCCCCCTGGGCCAACACTTGTTTAACCTGGGGGAGAACTTCCGGGACAAGTTCCCTATCTTTGGTAATTACCAGCACCTCGGTGGCCTGGTCTTCCATGTATAAAATGCGCTGCGCTTGGTCCAGGGGTAGATAGAAAACAACCTCATTAAGCATCTTTAGACCGCTCTCCAGCCGCCCAACGATTGTAAAGGTAACGCCGGTAAGAGAGCTATAGGCTGTATTGGCTAGAATAGTTACCTTATCGCCAACTCGCAGGTTCAGTTTATCGAGTAAGGCTGTACCCATCACCACTTCCAGCTGCCCCGGCTGAACCATTCTGCCCTCAACCAGTTGGTCCTGGATATTGGTAAAGGCGATCTCTTGATCCGGATTAACCCCCCAACCGCTCATGGTTACTAATTCTTCCTCAGTACTAACCAGCGCTCCAAATTTGAGTCTGGGGATTACCATTTCCACGTCGTCAATCTCTTGTAAACTGCTAAGCAGCTTATCCAGCCCTTCTCCGGCAAAGCCATCGACCGGATAGTTAAGGGGAAGTAAGCGCTCCTGCTGCCGGTATTGGTGGTCAATAACCTTGATATGCCCAGAGTTAAACTGAATATGGTCGGCCACAGTTGAATCGACTAACCCGTTAACATATCCTTTAGCAAAAACAACTATCATCACTGAAAAAGCGATCGCGACAATCGAAACGAAAGTCCGTAATTTATGACGAAACAAATTTTTAAAGGACAACTTGACTAAAAAACTCATTCTGGCACCCCCTATCGATGGTTAATAGCCTTAACTGGGTCTTTGTCTGCAGCCCAGTAGGCCGGAAAGATGCTGGCTAATAACGATACCAGTACCCCAAAGCTAAAGACCATCACAAAAGCCTGTGGATTCCAAACCCCATACATTTTGCCGATAACCGGGATGCCGAAAGAAGCCATATCTACATTCATCCAGGCATCAAAGTCAAGGCCATAGATGTTAAAGAGCCAGACCCCGATAGCTCCTAAAATAACACCAATAAGGCCACCTAGAATACCAATTCCAGCGGATTCAAGGACAAAGATATAGACAATCTCTTTTACTTGCAGCCCCATAGCTTTCATCATTCCGATCTCTTCCATCCGCTCTAAAGCGGCGAGAATCACAGTATTAACGATAGCAATGGCAGCAATCAATAAGATAATAACCAACATAAGCTGGGCCCCGGCCTGTTTGGCGCTGGCCACAGCTACAGCCTCTAATTCATCCCAAGAATAGACCTGCAGACGATTATCGATTCCCTTAACCTTATCCCTTAATTCGCTAGCGGCTTGTTTGGCCAGACCGGCGTTCTCTAATCTAATGATTACCTTACTCACCTGATTATCGACATTGAGAGCCTGTTGGACGAGGCCAAGGGGAAGATAAACAAAGTTATTATTAACATTGGGGTTACCGGTGTGTACCAATCCGGCTAACTCCACATCAATTGTGTTAAAGGTTTTATTCTTATCTTTGACCAGCAGGGTAATGTAGTCCCCAACTTCGAGTTGGAGAAGGTCAGCCAGCCTTTTGCCGATAACCGCCTGATATTGCCCTGTTGAAAACATCGAACCCTCTACATACTGGTCCTCTAGAAAGAAGACGTCGTCAAAACGCTCAGGGTCAATGCCCTTGCCGATTACCGGTAATTCGTTAATTCCGTTATTCAGTAGCGCTTGAAAATTAAGCTCCGGTGAACTTCCCCGGTACCCTTTTAACTTCTCGATATCAGAGATAATCTGTTCGTCAACAACTAATAAATTCTCCAGAGGTAACTCTTCCTCTTCTACCCAATAGGCTTGGTTGACCAGTTGCAGATGGCCGGCCTCATAATCGATAAGGGTCTGATAAGACATCTGGGTCATGCCGCCGATCATCGAATCTAAGAGAATGTAATAAAAAATAGCAAAAGCGATAATTGTCGAAGTGATCAGCGTACGGTTACGATGCCGCCATAAATTCTTAATCGCTAGTTTAGTCAGAAACATGGGACCGATCCCTCCTTTGATCTTCGGAGATTAGGCCATCCCGCACTTCCAGCATTCGGTGGGCATACTCCATCACCTGAGGGTCATGGGTAGAGAAAATAAAGGTGGTTCCCAGCTCTTGGTTCATCTTGACCATTACTTCCAGGACTTCTTCACTGGTTTTGGAGTCGAGGTTAGCTGAGGGTTCGTCGGCTAGCACTAGCTTCGGCTCCTTGACTAAAGCTCTAGCTATAGCCACCCGTTGTTTCTGACCACCAGAGAGTTCATTAGGGCGCCTATTTTCTAACCCGGCTAAACCGACATCGGCTAAGATTTGCAGTACTCTTTCTTTTAACTGCTTTTTATCGTATCTATTAACTAACCTTAGGGCAAACTCAACATTCTCATAGGCGGTCAGGACGGGAATTAAGTTATAGCTTTGAAAGACAAAACCGATATTGTATCTTCTCAGCTGCGCCAGGCCTTTTTTGTCTAACTTCCCTAAGTCTTTGCCATCAAAAATAATGGTACCGCTGGTCGGTTTATCGAGACAACCGATCATATTAAGCATGGTGGTTTTCCCTGAGCCGGAAGGGCCGAAAATAGTAGTAAATTCCCCCTGCTCAACGGTAAGGTCTATACCCCGTAACGCCGGTACCGGGATCTTACCTTGTTGATAGATCTTAGTGACACCTCTCATCTCCAGTAAAGCCATAAGAACCTCCCCCTCCTCATTCTAATAAGCTTAGTTAATCTCTTTTCTTAATACCATTCTCAATAAAATAGAGCATCTTATCGATGGTGACCATTTCACTTTCAAGATCAGCGAGATCGATCTCTCCATCCTTATAGATGATATCGGTAAGTGAATAAGTTAGACTGGTTAAAAACTTAGCAACTAAGGCGCTATCCATTTGGGGATCCAATTCGCCATTAGCTAAGCCTACTTCTAGTAGTTGTTGAAAAAAAGCAGAACTGGTATCTTGATACTCGCCCCAGATCTCCTGTTGTAGTTCTTTATCGGTCAATAGCGCGTTCCCAATGGCAACAAGGCGGGGGTTCTCTTGGGCAAACCGGATTCCACTTAAGTAGATCTCCCGGAGCAGCTGGAAAAAACCGTACTTCTCCTTGTTGGCCATCATGTCATGATTGATATATTCCAACTTCTTATTTACAGTAAGATCGACAATGTATTTGAAAAGGTCTTTTTTATCTGTGAAATATTGATAAAAGCTGCCCATAGCTATACCAGCCTTTTCGGCTATAGCGGTAACTCGGGCCTTGTGATATGAGTTAGCCGCAAATTCATCAAGGGCCGCATCAATTACTCTGGCTCTTTTGGCTTCAGGGAGGTTAAAAAAGGTTGCTTTCGGCATCAACGACGCTCCTTACTTCAAAAACTAAGCAAAGAAATATGAATGTGTATTCATATTCATATTATGCCGTATAATGGAGATTTTTTCAACCGCCTACCTTCAATCAACTTACGTTTTCCCAGTAAGAACGCGATGTGACCCTAGGACTTCTTTTAATGCCTTACAGACACCAAGAATATCCTTTTTTGAAACCGTAAGGGCTGGATAAAATCGTAACAAATTAGCTGCTGGAGCTGTTCCGATAAAATACCCTTTTGCTAGCATTTTCTCAAAAACGTTCTCGGTAACATCGCTAATAGTTAGCTCTAAGGCAATCATGAGTCCCCTACCCCTGACCTCTTTTATTATTGGACATTCCTGTTGCAGCATGTTTAATTGACGGAGAAAAAAGGCTCCAACTTCAGATGTGCGTTTAATTAAGTTTTTTTCTTTAATAATTGCTATAACTTCGTTGGCGATTGCACACCCCAAGGGGTCATTTTGATGTGATTGAGCATAAACGAAGTTACTACTTTCCACAGAGCTGGCAACCGCCTTCTTTATTACTACAGCACTAATTGGATAGCCGTTCCCAAGAGCTTTACCAAGTGTAACAATGTCTGGTTCAAGGTCATAGTGATTATAACCAAACCACTTTCCCGTTCGTCCCAAGCCAGTTGTCACTTCGTTAGCAACAATTAAACCTCCCTGCTTTTTCACTTCTCTGGCTAGGAACTTTACTAGCTTATTAGGCTGCAAAAGAACCCTGCCACCTGAATTGCCAGGCTCAAATATAAAAGCGGCAATACCAGCAAAATCAAGCTCACTAAGAACACTGCAACTAGAACATTCAGTCTTTCGACAGCCATTGCACTGCTGATGGTCTACTTGGACCCATGCATTTTCTTGACGAGGAAAGCTTGTACTAGGATATGCTGATAGGTAGGATGACTGAAAAGTCAACATTTTATCACCACGTGAGACCAAACGGGCTAGTCGCATCCCTAGCTCAACAGCCTCACTACCAGAGCTCAAAAAGATTGCCTTGCCATCTTTCCAATTAAGCAGCTCAACCAAATTAATGGCTAAGTCCTCGGCCATATCACTAGTAAGCTTATAATGCGTATGCATGATTTTTTCAATCTGACCTATAATAATTGAGTTAATCCGTGGGTGGCTATGACCTAAAGCGGCAGCCCATGTTCCAGCTTCGAAGTCTACAATTTTTGCGCCGTCCCTAGTAAACAAATCGGTATTACAGCCCCTAGAAATATCTGTTCTGGCAATAGGATGGCACTGCAGGATATGTTCTAGCTGATGCTTGCTCATACCTGAATTCCTTTCCATGCTTGGAGAGTAGGCAGTTTACATTTATCTACACTCCACTTAATAATAAATAGACTACTCAAACCCAAAATACTAGCCAGTACTCCACGAAGCGTTAGCATAACGTCTAAACCAATCGCCGACTGAATATGAACTATATTTTGTACGGTATTGGCAATAAAATGAGCAGAAACTGCAGTCTAAAATGAATATCGTGTGAGGAATGACGGTAAGAACATTCCCCTAAACAACCCCTCTTCCATGAGAGCATTTATAAGATTCCCCAATATAAGCCACAAACCAAAAATTACGCCGCCACTAACGCCTTGCTTAGGATCAATTGCGGCAAATACAATAGTCGGACTCTGCTCCGTTATAAAAAGTAAAATATACTCTATTCCATAAGACAAGAAGAGCCATGTTTAAGCGGTCCAGAATTTTAACTTTTCCCCTATGACTATTTAAAATTGTAGGTTAAGTGAACCCCGACAGAGTCCCCGATAGGTGCGATTTCTACCGCATATTGGCGCTCTTTAGCCTGTTTGACCCCTTTAAAAACTTTCTCCTCATAACTTGGGGATAAAAGGGAATACAGACTGGTACCAGCAAACAAGACACCTAGGTACGTATAGTAACTATCATCGGTATAATTGTACGTTTCCGGAGGGTCACTGATGAAGTAGTATATAGAGAGTGCGCCGTTGGCTATCCCACTAGAAATCCGGCCGCGTTTTGCTCTGTCTGCCAGATAAGATAATGATTCGTACGCCATTGCCTCACGCTGAATAGGATCCTGTACCTTTATGACTTGCGAATACTCTCGCTCTGCTGGGCCTTTAATTAATAAGGTCAAAAACCCGACACCCGCAAGCACCCCTCCGGTTAGTTTGGCTGCATCCTCAGCACCTTCTAGTTCGGAAAATGCCAGCAAACCACCGGACCCGATGAGTATACAACTGCCAAGAATCCGACTAGATTTGTATCTCTGAGCAACCTGCTTAAGGGCTAACTCTGACTCCCCCACCGCAGCTAGAGCTGTGAGCGGGCTCTGAATCAATAATAGAACGAGCAGCACGATAATACCAAGGCGTTTCATGAAAGATCCTCCCTGAACTTAGAAATTAGCTTTATTCTGCTAATTTGCCTTAATCCAGAAAAAACCTTTGCAAGCATTAGCTTTTGACTCCAGTATCAGCTGATTGGCATTTAGCACTTCCCTTGTAATGAGAAATTTTCTTGGGTGGTTATATGTAATTGCGGTTGACAAATAGATATGATATACTAAATTTGGCAACCAGGAGGTGGTAATATGTCTATCGGAGATCGTGTTAAGCTAGGTCGCAGCCTGGCTCAGATGACTCAGCGGGAACTTGCCCAAAAAGTCGGCGTAACGCACCAAGCCATATCAAAATATGAACGCAATATGGATTTACCATCAACTGATGTGTTATTACGACTATCAAAAGCTCTCAGTGTAGAACTAGACTTCTTCTTCCGCACATCGGAGATTAAATTGAAAGCCAAGTATTATAGGCAGTCGGGCAAGCTTACCGAAAAGCAGAAAGATGCAGTGAATAGCCAAGTCCGGGCTTGGATTGAGCGTTATTTTGAAATTGAAAATCTGGTTATGCCAGACCCCTTTCCCATTTTTGCAATACCAGGAAATGTTGACCGTCATATAGCTTCTATTGAGGATGCAGAGCGTGTTGCAGGAGAATTACGGATTAGTTGGTCCTTAGGCCTTGACCCTATAGATAGTCTCACTGAATTGTTGGAAAGCAAGGGTATCAAAGTGGGCTTAGTTGAAGGGGTGACTGATTTCGATGCCTGTGTCTACATAGCTAATGGGATCCCCGTAATGGCTATTAAAGATAATGTCCCGGGTGACCGGCAACGGTTCAGTCTTTGCCATGAACTAGCCCACATCGTTCTCGAGCCAATTCGACCTCTAGACATGGAAAAAGCCGCAAACCGTTTTGCCGGAGCCTTTTTGGTTCCAAAAGAAGCGGTAATTGAAGAGTTAGGTCATGCGCGTACTCGGATTCATCTGCAAGAACTGTTTTTATTAAAGCATAAGTATGGTCTTAGTATGCAGGGTTGGGTTCACCGTGCCGAGGATCTGAGTATTATTTCTCACTCAACTGCGGGGAAAATGTTTGCTTACTTTAAAGCCAATAAACTGGATGTATGTGAACCTGGAAAGCAGATATCTCCGGAGATACCCTCGCGCATGGAACGGCTAGCTTTAAAGGGCATCGCCGAGGGGTTAATATCTGATCGGCGAGCTACTGAGCTGCTAAATAAACCTCTTGATAATCTTTCGCTTTCGCCGTGCGTGCAGAGGTCTGGCTGATGGATTTACCAGATAGATGTGTAGTTGATTCAAATATTTGGATGGATCTGGATGCAGGTGGGTTACTTAGTGCTGTTTTCGCATTAACGTCAGCTAAGACCCTTGGAGTCCCGCTGTTAACCGGCGATGCCGCTCTCCGAAAGGCAGCCGAAGAAAATGGTGTGACTGTTAAGGGCACTTTATGGGTTTTGGACGTTCTAGTTGATGAAGCGTTTGTTTCTTCGTTCCAGGCTAAAGAAGCCTTAACACAAATCCTTGAAAAAGGAAGACGCTTGCCAATGGTAGAGTGTCAAAGTCGGTTAATCCTTTGGCAGTCCGGCCAAGTTAAAGAACCCCTAGCCGTTTGGGGATAAGTTACACGAACAATTCTAAAACAAATACCATTAAACAGGCACCAACCGAGACCTTAAACAAACCGGCCCCGCGATAAGCCAGTACAACTGCAACTACAAAGCCAATGAGTGCAGACCAGGTGCTTGCAGTTGCAGACAAAATCGCCGGAAAAGTCATAACCGCCAGCGTTACATAGGGAACATAGTACAAAAATGACCGGATAGTAATATTACTAATTTGTTTTCGCAGCAAAGTAAGGGGCAATACTCGAATCAAGTAGGTTACTACTGCCATTACCAATATATAGAGATAAACATTATGCTGCATAGCTCTTCTCCTGCGCAATTTCGTCTTTTATCGGGAATAAAAAAGCAGCTATTCCTGCGATGACAACCGTGAGAATAATTATCCGAAAGCCGGGGGAAATCTCTCTTACAATGGGAAGATAAGTAAATAATGAGCTTGTCGCCATGGCTACAGCAATCAATCCAGCTAAAATCTTATTCTCCTTGGCTGGTGGAATGATAACGGCTATAAACATCCCATATAGTGCAACGCTCAGCGCACTTAATATTCTGGCGGGCAGCACATTTCCCGATACCACACCTAGATAGGTTCCCAGTGTCCATCCTACTGTTGCGATGGAGGTGAGACCGTATGTATAAAACGGATTCAGTTTTCCTTCTACACTTACAGATACACCGAATATTTCGTCTGTCACACCATAGGCTACTAAAAACCGGTGAAAAAGTGGCAGTTTTGAATCCAACTTTTGGGTTAATGCAAAGGACATTAAACAATATCTCAGATTAATAACCAACTGGGTAATTGCCATTTCCATATACGTAGCTCCAGAAGTAATTAGGCCAAGTGCTGCAAATTCACCGGCAGAAGTAAGATTGGTTATTGACATTATGGTAGCTTGAAAAGCAGTTAATCCTGCATTTTTAGCGGCAATACCTAAGGTAAATGCAACAGCAAGATATCCCAAAAAGATTGGTATACCATCACGGATCCCCTGGACATACCAGGTCCTATTATTATTCACTTCAGATCGCTCTTTCCACGGAATCTTTTTTTAGGGCTACCGGGTGCCTTAGCACTGTTTTCATTGTCTCCGGCTTGCTCTTTCTGGGGTCAGAAAGGTATATTTCGTGATGCTTCCCCCCACTGCTTAACCTATCCCTCAGTCCCTGCTGAGCCATAAAGTCCTCAATCTTTTTCATCGTTACCGGCTCGGTAGAGTAAGGGCCAATATGCATAATCTGAACACATAAACCTTCATCAAACGTCTCAAAGCGGACCTTGTCCACCGGCAAATCTGGCTTTTTGGCCCTTACTTCACTAATGGCCCACTCAACAAAATCCGGTTTAACAAACTCCGGTTGCCGAATCATGGCGGTCCATAACCAATTTTCCCGGTTAGTAAACGAAAACTCGCCACCGGAAATCGACCACAGTCCTTCGAGGGGCGGCACCACATATTCAAAGAAACCGCTTGGTTCTTTGCCCTTCTTATGGCTCATCTTGATGGTATAAGACAGTGCATATAGAATCTCGATTGCCTGTTGATAATCCTGATTATTATTGGGATCACCGCTCCCATCGACCATAATAAAGTTCATCGGTGGGACTTCAATAAGCATCGGCTCTTCCTTAGGAAGGTACAGGTCTTTATATTCCTTTTTAAAATCAAAGGCTTTTTCTGCCATTTCCTCACCCCTACCAACAAACAATTCGCTTATTATTTATTCATTCCTGCGTTTTCTAAGGATGGTGCAGTTAAGTCAACCCGCACCGGTTGACCGGTTCTGACCGACTCTAAAATAGCAAAGACCAGGTGAGCATCGCCAAACTCGACCTCTGGTGGAACTGCAGCTTCTTCTTGCCCGCTCCAGGAGTTATATAAATTCAGTAACTCGTTATAGTAGCCACGCTGCGGCCTATATGGGATCTGACTGCTGGAGCCATCGTTATAGGCTACATTAACTGTACCGCAGTCTCGCTCTTCCAGATAAATCATCCCTCTGTCTCCGAATATCCTCAACCCTGTCAGGGGCCGCTGCATCTCTTTACCGGCTACAAAAAAGGTAAATAAACCGACAACCCCGCTAACGAACTGAAGATTTACGGTAACCACTGAATATGGCGAAAACTCATACTCTTGAGGCTTACCATAAGCAAAAACCTCCCGGACAGCACCAAAGATATGGTGTAAGCCGGCTAAATCATGGACCCCTGTATCTAAAATGGCACCGCCGGCAAATTCCGGATGTTGACGCCACCGGGTAGATGGAAAAGAGCCTTCAGTCAGATCACAGAGGAAGCAGTCCACTCTGTTTTGGAGGAAGTAGTAAGTTTCGCCGATCCGCTTGGATTGGACCAAGTCTCTAATAATCTGATATTCCTCGTTGTAGCGGTAATTTTCAGCTATATTGATCTCAACATTGTACTTATTAGGCAATTCTACAAAGGCCTTGGCCTGTTCCCAGGTGGGGGCTAGCGGCTTTTCACATAAGATCTTCCGGTTTGTACCAGCAAACTTCTGTGCAGCCACCTCTGCTACCTCAAAATTCAGTTCAATCGGGACCATAATATCGACCCCATCAAGGTCATCACGGTCCAACAGTTTC
>ENA-UOOR01004085-UOOR01004085.1-fermentation-metagenome-genome-assembly--contig:-NODE-4085-length-11967-cov-2.972381_pt1 | contig 11967 bp, 11 predicted proteins | sample MGYA00245780_ERZ724029 | MGnify/ENA primary metagenome ERZ724029 (study PRJEB28704, sample SAMN03018315) | fermentation metagenome | biome: anthropogenic terrestrial biome; feature: soil; material... | reverse complement strand
GAATATACTTATTTTAACATCACAGAAAATAAAGTAATTGACCTTGATGTTCTTCCAGGACCTAATAAAAATAATTATATTATTTATAATATTGATTACAGTTTATTAAATAATATTTATTTTGAAAATAATGGCAAAAGAAATAAATTAATATATGATGGAGATAGTGGTACTTACTATACAAATATCCCTATAGGGTCGCAAATCTTATTTGAGGAAAATGATATGTTATACTATATGGATCATATTCCAAGTGAAAAGGAGATATTTTTTACCTTAGATGACTTTGGTGAAGCTGTTCTTCCTGAATTAAAATTTTCTGTTTTTGATATTGTTTCCAACAAATATATTAATACATATACATATATGGAAGAACAATTTAATGCAATAAATAATGTCCATACTTCTAATTATACAACTTTAATTATTGATGGCTATTATGTCACAAAGAGAGATCTATTAATACAAGAAAAGAATGAAAACAATGAATGGTTTAGTTATATTGAAGCAGCACCTTCTCCCGAAGAATTAGTAATTGATTTTGTTGATTCTGAAGGAAACCCTATTTTAAACCCTAATCCAAATTTTCATAACATTTACTTCAATGGGCTTTTCTTACAAGCAACAGGAGAAATTAGAGTAGGATCTCGTTACCTTTATTTTGATTTTTTTGAATATATTTTAAATCTCGATTATGAAAAAGTTGATGGGAAAAACTATTATAAAAGTAGTACCCCTATAACAGTTGATACTGATACCTATCAGGTAGCTGTATACTCTAAAATTAATGATTACTTTCTTACCGTGAATGGTATGAACAAAGCATATGATAGATATGATGATAAGGTACGTATTTATTCTTTCAAGACGAATGAGACTATTCAAATCGAAACAAAAAATACAAATATGGCATATATTTATAATTTATCTAGGGAAAAACTAGAAAAAGGAATACTAGTATTAGATGAGAATGGGCAGATGTTACCAGATCAAATTATTAGTGTTACATTTCAAACCCCAGAGAATTCTTCATTTAATGAAATTAGACTAGAGTTTGAATATAGACCTATGCCAGAAGTAATTTATAATATCATATATAATGATAATAAAAATATTGCTACTATTTATTATGTATATTTGCCAGCAAAAGTATTTGTGGAATACGTTTATAATGATGTAATATATTATGAATTATACCCTTTCAATAACTCTACAAATTTAATTATAACAAATCCTAAATAAATAAAAAGCTGAAATCATTTGATTTCGGCTTTTTCTATAACTATTAGTTTTTTTACTTTCTTTTTTAAATCTACTCTTGGAATAATAATTATCCGCTGACATCCTGTACATTCTAATTTGTAATCAACGCCGACTTTCTTCACAATCCAAGTTTTTGATCCACATGGGTGGGTCTTTTTGAATTCAAGAATATCTCCTACTCCATATATATTTGCATTCATAACTAGTAATTCAATACTTCCACTTTCGCAAGGGAGAATTTAATATTATGCTCTTTGAATAATTCAATGACACGACGTCTTAATCCTCTTTCCACTGCGAAATGTTGTTCACATAGCGTTTTAGCTGTTAGTGTTATATTATATCCATTCATTCCAATATTTGATACACCTAAGACATTAGGTCCTTCTACAATCTGCGGATAGAACTCTTTCATATTTTGAAGATTCTCTTCTAGAAGTGATATGACTTTACTAATTTCCTCACTATAGTTAACAGTGAATTCCACTGTTGCTAGAGAGAAGGTTCTTGAGAAATTTGTTAGTTCTTTAATTTCGCCATTGGTAATTATTTTTAATTCACCTTTCCAATTTTGGATTTTTGTCGATCTCAAACCAATTTCCACAACTTTACCTTTAAAGCCATTTATTTCGACTGTTTCATCAATCTCACAATAGTTTTCAAAAACTATTGCTAATCCGCTTAATAAATCAGATATTAATGATTGTGCTCCAAGACCAATAACAATTCCTAAAATTCCAGCTCCAGCTAGGATTGCTGTAATATCATAACCAGTCAAGCCAATTATAATAATAGTTGCAATAATAACAATTGTATATCGAAGAATTGATTGGACTAATGTTGCAAGTGTAATTGCACGATTGTTTCTTGCTTTTCTAATTGATCTTGCTGTAATTGCTTTAAGAATAAATAGTAGAATTAATGTTACAATAATCGTAACACCAATACCAATTATAATTTTCGAATTAACTGCTATAAAAGTTTTAATTTCTTCCCAAGACATATGTTCCTCCTAATGATTATTAATAATCTCCTGTGCTAGTTCACGATATTCTTTACTACCCCTTGATGTATATGCATATTTTAAAACTGATTTCCCATACATTGGTGCTTCTTGAATATGGCTAGAACGGTTTATAATTGTTTGAAAAGTTTTGGATGGAAATAAATCCCTAACTTTATCAACAATCTTATATCCAAAGATATTACGATTATCCAGTTTAGTTAACAATATTCCTTCGATTGTAAGGGATTCTTTAGATCTACGTTTTTCATTTTGAATTTGATTAATTTTATTAACCATTTGTGTTAAGGCATCATATGCATAATAATCACATTCAACTGGGATAATGACAGAATCACTAGCGAAGAGAGCATTATCTATGATAATCCCTAATGAAGGTGGACAATCTAATAGAACATAGTCATAATCATTTGCTATTGCTTTCAATTTTTCTGAAAGGATGAATTTAGCATTCTCCTGACAAATTAAATTGTTTTCAATTGTGGACAATTGAATGGAAGCAGGAATTATATAGAAGCCATTTTCAACGGAAAAATATATAAGTTCTTCTATTCCAACTTCAGTTGCTAATAAATCATATGATGTGGCCTCAACTAATTCGCGTGATAATCCTACACCAATAGTAGCATTTGCTTGTTCATCAAGGTCTATTAATAATACTTTTTTATTCTCTTTTGAGAGGGCTGCAGATAGATTAACTGCTGTTGTTGTCTTCCCAACACCACCCTTTTGGTTTGCGATGGCAATGGTTCTACTCATGTTCTCACCTACTTTATAATGGTTTACTTTTAATTTGTTTATAATTTCTCGGATAACGTGATTCTGTTTCTGCTAATTTTTTTACTTTTACAATCGTATGACGACCATGGTCTTTAGTTAACTCATAGCCTATAGACTCTTCTACATAAGATGATAATACCCTTAAGGCATTCATTGAGTTTTCAACTTCTGATTTATAGTTACGTCCTTTAAGTGCAAGAAAATTCCCATTTACTTTTACTAGTGGGACACATAATTCTAAAAGAATTGTTAAAGAGGCGACAGCTCTTGCAACGACGATATCAAAGCTTTCACGTAAATCTTTAATATTTTCAGCTCTATCATTTATTATTATAACATTATCTAACTCTAATTTCAAAACTAATTTCTCTAAAAACTGACACCTTTTGTGAGTTGGTTCAATTATTGTTAATTTTAAATGGGGATATTTAATTTTCAATGGGATTCCTGGGAATCCCGCACCACTTCCAACATCACATATTGTTTCTACTTCATTTAAATCGATTGCTTTTTCAACCGCTAGAGAATCTTCAAAATGTTTGATATACACTTCATCCCTATCAGTTATACTCGTGAGATTATATAGTTTGTTCTCACTTATTAAAAATTCATAATATTCATTAAACTTATCCATTACTCCTCCTACTTTCTAAATAAACTAATAAAATCGAGATATCACTTGGATTAACGCCACTAATTCTTGTTGCTTGCGAAATTGTTCCTGGTTTGATTTTCTTTAATTTATCCTTAGCTTCTTTAGCTATATTGGGGATATCATCATAGTTTATATCTGATGGAATTATTTTGCTTTCCATCACAGCTAATTTTTGAGCATTTTTATATTCTTTCTTAATATAACCTTCGTACTTGATTTTAATTAAAATTTCTTCTTTCACATCATTTGATAAATCAAATTCATATGCAGTCGCAAAATTTAAATCTTCAAAATTTATATCTGTTCTTTTTAAGAATTCATATCCGGTTATTTTCTCATTAATAACATTTTTATTTTGATCTAATAAATATTGATTAATGGCTTGTTTAGGATTAATTTTAATCTCATGTAATTTTTCAATTGTATCCTTTATTAACTTTTCTTTTGTTAGGAATAAATCATATCGTTCTTGGTCAACTAAGCCAATATTATAACCATATTCTAATAGTCTTTCTTCAGAATTGTCATTTCTTAAGAGTAATCTAAATTCCGCTCTCGATGTTAACATACGATATGGATCAACGATACCTTTAGTAGTTAAGTCATCTATTAGGACGCCAATATATGCTTCATCACGTCTTAAAATTAATGGTGGAAGATTCTTTAGTTTTAAAGAAGCGTTTATTCCTGCCATAAGCCCTTGAGCTGCAGCTTCTTCATATCCACTTGTTCCATTGATTTGACCTGCAAAGAATAAATTATTAATTCTTTTTGCTTCTAAGCTTCTAAGTAACTCCATTGGATTGATTGCATCATATTCTATTGCATATGCATATTTTGTAATTACAGCATTTTCCAGCCCTGGAACGGAAGCAACAATTTGTTCTTGTATATCATGAGGAAAACTTGTTGATAAACCTTGTAGATATAGTTCATCTGAATATTTAGATTCCGGTTCCACAAATATTTGATGTCTCTGTTTATCTGCGAAACGAACAATTTTATCTTCTATTGAAGGACAATACCTTGGTCCCAATCCTTTTACTAATCCTGAATACATACTCGATAGCCCTAAATTATTATTAATAATTTCATGGGTTTTCGGACTTGTATATGTTAAGTAACAATTAACTTGTTCAGAAAGGGGTAATGCTTCTTTCGTGGTATTACTGAACACCCATGGATAGTCATCCCCAGATTGAATTGTCATTTTGCTATAATCAACTGAATCTTTTCTTATTCTTGGCGGAGTACCAGTTTTAAGTCTCTTTAATTCAAAACCTAAATCAACCAATGATTTACTTAAACCAAAACTTGTTCTTTGGTTCTCTGGTCCGCTTGAAGTTTTGCTATGACCAACAAGGACATCACTTGCAAGATAGGTTCCAGTTGCCATAATGACAATCTTGCTTCTAATCTCTTCGCCATTTTCAAGAATGACCCCGGTTACTTCTTCCTTATTATAAGTCAAGCCCACAACATATGCTTCTTTTAAATCTAGATTATCCGCTGTCTGTACAAGGTCTGCCATATACTTTGGATATGTGACTTTGTCGGCCTGTGCCCGTAAAGCTCTAACCGCAGGACCTTTAGATATATTCAGCATTTTTATTTGTAATAAAGTTGCATCTGCTGTTTTTGCCATTTGTCCACCAAGGGCATCAATTTCGCGAACAATTATTCCTTTTGCAGGGCCCCCAATGGATGGATTACAAGGTAAGCTTGCGATTTTATTTATATTCCCTACTATTAATAAAGTTTTATTTTTAAGGCTTGATGCTGCTAATGCTGCTTCGACGCCAGCATGTCCACCACCAATAACGATAATGTCGTACATATAATCACCTAGTTTATTTTACCACATAAATAGATAATTTGAAAATAAAATTACTAGTTTCTTGATAATTAAGTTTCAAAAGTATATAATATCACTATGGAGGATATTTTTATGTATACATGGAGTTTAAAAAATTTGTATTTGGGTCTTGATGATCCTAAGTTTAAGGAAGATAATGCGCGTTTGAAAGAATTAATTGCTGAAATTAAAGAAGCGGCACCTAAATTATCAATTGATAATGCAACTAAAGATTTAGAGGCTTTTCTTTTATTATATGAAGATTTAGATAATCTTGTATCTAAGGTTGCTAATAAGGAATTTAATAATGCTGTTGTCGTCTTAAGAAAAGAATTGCTACAAACAACTCTGCCATTAACTTTATTTGAAAAGTTTATTGCTAAGATTCCTGATTTAGATTCAGTAATTAATAAGAGTGAATTTTTAAAGGAATATGAATTCTTCTTAAAAGAAATAAAAGATAATAGTAAATATCTTTTATCTGAAGCTGAAGAAGTTTTAGCAGCCGAAATGAATCAATCTGGTGGAGGATTATTTTCTAAAATGCAAGGGGACTTAGTATCAACTCTTTCTTGCGATTATGAAGGTAAATCTGTTCCGTTTTCAACGATTAGAAATCTAGCATATGATGAATCTAAAGATGTTAGAAAAAAAGCATATGAAATTGAAAAAGAATCCCTTAAAACAATTAATCAAGCAAGTGCTTTTGCGATGAATGGGATAAAGAAAGAAGTTAGTACAATTGCAAAGAAAAGAGGATATGCTTCCGCTTTAGAAGGAACATTAAAGCAATCTAGAATTAATCAAGATGTTTTAGATGCCTTATTACAAGCAATGAATGAATATCTACCAGAGTTTAGAAAGTATATGAGACGTAAAGGTGAATTACTAGGTCATAACAATGGACTACCTTTCTATGATTTATTTGCACCTATGGGTAGTTCCAATACTAAATATACTGTGGAAGAAGCTCAAGAGTTTATTTTAAAGAACTTTAAAACATTCTCTGATGATTTACATGATCTCGCAAAAAGAGCTTTTACGGAAGATTGGATTGATTACCTACCTCGTAAAGGAAAACGTGGAGGGGCATTCTGCTCAAGTATATATCCACTTAGAGAAAGCCGTATCCTTACAAACTTTGATGGTAATATCGGTGATATCTCTACGATTGCTCATGAATTAGGTCATGCATATCATAATTTTAATATTTATGATGAAAGAATCTTAAACACTTCATATCCAATGCCGATCGCGGAAACCGCTTCTATTTTATGTGAAACAATCGTGAAAAAGGCAGTGTTAAAAGATGTGAAATCAGATGAAGAAAAACTAGGGATTCTAGAACAAGAATTACAAGATTCAAACCAAGTAATTGTCGATATATTAAGTCGCTATTTATTTGAAACTGAAGTATTCAAACGTTGTGAGAATGAATTCCTAGATAACGAAACCCTAGATAAAATAATGATTGATGCTCAATTAGCTTCATATGGAGATGGATTAGATCCTGAATACCTACATGAAGGAATGTGGGTGGCGAAGAATCATTATTATTCAACTGGAAGAAGCTTCTATAATTTCCCATATGCTTTCGGGTTATTATTCTCTAAAGGAATATATGCTCAATATATGGAAAAAGGATCTGCATTTGTTAGTGATATAAAAACATTATTAAGTATGACAGGAAAAGCAACTTTAATGGATGTTGCTGCTTCAATTAATATTGATATCACAAATGTTGATTTCTGGAGATCTTCTTTAGAAGTAATTAAAGAGGATATTCAACTATTCCTTGATATCACAAAATAAAATAATACAAGCCAAGCTCAATCAGTATACAACTGATAAGAACTTGGCTTTTTATTTTATGTCTAATTTTTCCTAAACAATCTAATAATCATTAATAATCCCACACCTAAAGTAATACCAATACTATCTATTAATACATCCACGACTAATCCACTTCTACCTGGAACCATTGTCTGAATATATTCATCCGCTATTGCTATTAATAAAGGAATAGTAAAACTATATATGTATTTATATGATATCGGCAAATTGGTTTCAAAAAAGATTAATGTAATTAATAGTGCAAGAATAAAATATTCAAATATATGGGCTAATTTTCTAATCCATGTAGAAAGCGTACTAATATCGACATCAATTCCCACCTTAGTGAATAGATCATATAAGAACCCTACAACTCTACCACTTTGGGATGCCGAAACTTGAGCATTTTGTAAAGAGTTAAAAAATATAAAGATAATCCATATGATTACCATCGTTATTAATACCTTTTTTTTCATAATTCCACTTCCTATTTATTAAAATACTTAACAGTTAAAATAAATCCTTGATATTTTACATCGTTTTACTGTATAATTATTGTATTCAAACTTATATATGTTATAATTATTATAGTTATTTAACAACAACTATTATACAATAAACGGTTGTTTTAAGCAATTAATCTTTCATATTCTATATAGTCCCATGAAGTGGTGTATTAATTTATCAATTTATGTTGACATCTCTAAATCCATATGATAAAATAGTTTGAACTTCAAATGATTTGGGTTTCAAACAATTTGACATTCAAAGTATATTTGAAGTGGATTAAAGGAGATAAGATTTATGAACAAAAAAATTGCTATTCTTACAGATAGTTCATCATCAGTATATGCTTATAATCATAATTATGAGAATATATTTGTTATCGATATTCCTGCATTCATTGGCGATCAAATTTTCAATGATTTCAAGAATAATGGCGATGAACCTTTCTTAAATGCTTTAGCGCAAACTGATGTTATTCCCAAGACAAGTCAACCTTCAGTTGGTGAAACTTTGGAAATGTATGACCATATCAAATCATTGGGTTATACTAATATTATTTACTTACCAATTGCTAAAGAGCTATCTGGAACATATCAAAACGCTCATTTAGCTAGAGATAGTCATGAAGGTATTGAAATTGAGATTGTTGATACACAAACTACTGTTTCTGTCCTAGGAGCAATGGTTCTAAGAGCAGCTGAAATGGTTAAAGCTAACAAATCTGTCCCAGAGATTATTCAAGGGGTGCTTAATTTAAAAAACAAATGGGGCTTCTTCTTCGGAGTTAATGATTTAACACCATTAATTAAAAATGGACGCTTGTCAAATGCGAAAGGATTTGTTGCGAACTTTTTAAAGATTAAACCTTTATTACAGTTAAACCCGAATGGAACGCTTCTTGCTGTAAAGAATATTCGTACATTTAAAAAGACTTTACAAGAGGTTGTTAATTCTGTTGTTGAAAATGTTACTCCAGGAACTGGAGTTATCCATATTCTTCATACAAATACAACTGAGTTTAAAGATATTGCAATTGAATTAATTAAAGAAGTATTACCAAATAATGAAATTAAAACTTTTACCCTTTCACCAACAATTGTAGCCCATGTCGGCTTATCAGTAATTGGTGTAGGGTGGATTAACTATTAAAACAAGGAGGAATTAAAATGTTTGATAAAGTAGTTGAAATCGTTGCTAAAGGTTTAAATGTTAGCAAGGATAAAATAAATATGGAATCTAATTTAGCGGAAGATTTAGGTGCAGATTCACTTGATGCTGTCGATTTAATAATGACAATTGAGGATGAATTTGGAATTAGTGTTCCTGATGACAAAGCCCAAGGTTTTACTAAGATTGGTGATATAGTCTCGTTTTTAGAAGAAACCAAATAAAACTGACTAATGAGACGAATGAGGTTTATACTTTTATTCGTCTTTTATAGATATTGAGGAGGAATTATGAATTTTGAACAAGTACAAGCGTTAATTAAAACATTTGAAGAGTCTTCTCTTCGCGTTCTTGAAATTGAGCAAGATGGCTTTAAAATTCGCTTAAGTAAAAACAATGATATGGTTATTGAGAAACAAGTTGAGTCTCTTAAAGAAGTCATTGAAACACCTGTAGAAAATGGTGTAGCCGTTAAATCTCCATTGGTTGGGACATTCTATGCATCTGCAAGTCCAGATGAAGAACCATTTGTAGCCGTTGGTGATACAGTTGTTGCTGGCCAAAAATTATGTATTATTGAAGCAATGAAAATTATGAATGACATTACTTCACCAATCAGTGGTACAGTTACTAGAATACTTCCGCAAGATGGTACTGCGGTAGGTTATGATCAAATTTTAATGACAATAGTTTAAAGGGGATATTATGGCAAATAAAATTTTAATTGCAAATCGTGGAGAAATTGCTGTAAGAATTATTCGTGCTTGTAAAGAATTAGGAATTGCATGTGTAGCAGTTTATTCTAAAGCAGACGCAAATAGTCTACATGTTAAACTCGCTGATGAAGCAATTTGTGTCGGTGGAGAAAAAAGTAGTGATAGTTATTTAAATATGAATAATATTATTTCTGCTGCCATTGCAACTGGATGTAATGCCATCCACCCTGGTTATGGATTCTTATCAGAAAACGAAAAGTTCGTTGAAATCGTTGAGAAATGTAATATTAAATTTATTGGACCAAAAGCAGAATCAATTGCTAAACTTGGAAATAAAGCTATTGCGAGAAAAATCGCAAAAGCAAATTTAGTTCCTACGGTTCCCGGATCTGATGGTGTTGTTGAAACATTGGAAGAGGCAATTGAAATAACTAATAAAATTGGTTATCCAATTTTAATTAAAGCTGCTAATGGTGGTGGTGGTAAGGGTATATCTATTATCCGTAGCCATGGTGAATTGAAATCTTCATTTTCTCGAACTAAATTAGAAGCTAAAGCAAATTTTGGTGTCGATGCTGTTTATATCGAAAAATATATTGAAAACCCCCATCATGTTGAAGTGCAAATCCTTGCTGATAAAGCAGGAAATACTATTTACTTAGGGGAAAGAGATTGCTCAATTCAAAATCGTAATCAAAAAATGGTTGAAGAATCTCCTTCAGTTCTTGTTGATTTGCGCTTACGACGCTTATTGGGGCGTTCAGCTGTTAAGATTGCTAAGGCTGTTAACTACGAAAATGCTGGAACAGTTGAATTTATTGTTGATAAAAATAATAAATATTATTTTATTGAAATGAACACAAGAATTCAAGTTGAACATCCTGTAACTGAAGCAGTAACAGGAATAGATTTAATTAAAGAACAAATTAAAATTGCATATGGTCAAAACCTTTCAATTACACAGGAACGTGTTAAAGTTAAAGGTTGGGCCGTTGAATGTCGAATTGTAGCTGAAGCTCCTTTGGATGACTTTAGACCTTCACCTGGGGTTATTAAGAATATTGTCTTCCCCGGTGGTAATGGTGTAAGAATTGATACCCATATATATAATGGATATGTCGTGCCACCATATTATGATTCTTTACTAGCAAAGTTAATTACTTATGCACCAACTAGATTAGAAGCCATTCGGAAAATGCGTGTTGCCCTCGAACAATTTATGATTGATGGCATCGAAACAAATATCGAAATGTTATATTTACTAATGCATAATCCTGATTTTGTTAGAGGGACATATGATACAAGCTTTGTAAGTAAATTTGTTGAGTTAATGAAGGTGGACCGAAATGAATGATTTTATTAATGAAAGACGTGCCAAAGTAGAAATTTGGAAAAAACAATATCGTAAAAAAGCAAAAAGTGAACAGAAGGTTGAAATTCCTGAAGGTTTATTTGTGAAATGTGAATCATGTTTTGAACCCATTTTCTATGATGATTTAATTGAAAACTTACATGTATGTCCAAAATGTAATTATCATTTCCGGATTAACCCTCGTCAAAGACTTGACCTTACAATTGATAAAAATACATTCTCAGAAATGTATACAAATATTGCAACAACAAATCCTCTTGATTTTCCTGAATATTTAGAAAAAATAAAGGCTTATCAAGAAGATTCTGGGGAAGTTGATGCTTTTGTCTGTGGAGTTGGAAAAATCAACGGTATTGATTGTGCTATTGGAATTTTAAATTCATTCTTTATGATGGGAAGTATGGGAAGTGTTGGGGAAAAAGTAACAAGAATTACTGAATATGCAACGGAGCATAAGCTTCCTTTAATTATTTTTTCTGCTTCAGGTGGTGCAAGAATGCATGAAGGGATTTATTCTTTAATGCAAATGGCAAAAACATCTGCTGCAATTAAAAAGCATGATAATGCTGGTTTATTATTCCTTTCTATCCTTACTAATCCAACTACTGGAGGCGTAGCCGCTTCTTTTGCTTCTCTAGGCGATATTATAATTGCTGAATCAGGAGCTCTAATTGGCTTTGCCGGTAAAAGGGTTATTGAGCAAACAATTAAAGAGGAATTACCAAAAGATTTTCAAACTGCCGAATTTCAATTAGAAAAAGGGCAAGTTGATATTGTCATAAGTAGATCGCAGTT
>ENA-UOOR01004082-UOOR01004082.1-fermentation-metagenome-genome-assembly--contig:-NODE-4082-length-11971-cov-13.985650_pt1 | contig 11971 bp, 8 predicted proteins | sample MGYA00245780_ERZ724029 | MGnify/ENA primary metagenome ERZ724029 (study PRJEB28704, sample SAMN03018315) | fermentation metagenome | biome: anthropogenic terrestrial biome; feature: soil; material... | reverse complement strand
TTCATTTAGGATCATACCTCTTTCGGTAATTTCTCCCGAAGCATTGTAACCGCGCGTTTCGTCAGATTTTCAACATCCTGTGCTGTTAGCTGGTATGCGCTGATGACCTGAGTAGTAGGCTTTGGATCGGATGGCAGAAGGTCTACTATTTGCAGGTCGACAACTGTCACCGCTTCAGCACCCGTTCTGCTTTTCAATGCACCGAGTAATCCCAGATTATTATTCATTGAGACGCCGCTTATTGTTACATATGCATATTTCTGAGGGTGTTTTTTTAGTTGCTTCAAGTATGACCGCATTGGGAATGCGGGTTGCCCCATCCATATGGGCGCTACAAAAATAATAAGGTCATACGCTGACATTACTTGCGGCATAGGTTCTGTCTGCGGTGTTCTCCCAAAAACAATATCCGCTGCTATCGTACCGTATGTACGTTTCTTTGGTTCTGTTATTCTGATGTGTTCCACTTTAAGCTCCTCGGCAATGCGTGTTGCCAAAGCTTCGTTATTGCCTGTAAGAGAATAGGACATGATGACTGTTTTCATATACTTTCACTCCTTCTTATTTGCGGTTGGCTCATCGGCCAGCCCCTTTAATACAAACTCCGTAAGATATTCCTGCAGCTGCGGAAAATATTGCAGCCCAATCTCATCCTTATGTGTATCGATATTAATGATAGCCATGAACATTGCCATAATAAGCTCGCTGTCGATGTCTTTTCTGATTTTGCCTTCAGCTTGCCACACCCTGATAAGTGCCACGGTGTTCTTGTAGAAGAAATCCATTGCTCCCATACCGTTTTCTTCGCGAAAAAGCTGTTCAAACTTTTCAAAAACATCCCGGTTGTACCACTGTGACAAAATTGGATTAGACTTCATTCCCTCCAGGTTGAGCATTATGGCCTTTCTAATAAGTTGCAGGGGTTCGTCATTAGGATTGACTAGCCATATGCTTCAAACAATTTAATAAAATGCTTGGCAATCGTTTTAAGGTAATGTTTTTTTGACCATATGATTGCTGTCCCTACGTTTAGAAAGGAATCCTTTAAATTTATATAATGTAAATTCGAGATTGGTAACAGAAATCTGCAATCACTTGGAACCAGCGCAACACCAAGACCTGAATTAGCCCATGACAGTATGGTTCTGACATCATTGCTTTTACACAGTATTTTGGGCTTGACCCCAAGAACATTGAACGCAGTATTTATATCCTTCTCATACCGAAGCTGCACAATTAAAGGCTTATCCCCAAGATCAGATAATTCAATTTCTTCGCTTTCAAGTTCCCAGAAAACATTTTCACATGCAATTGAAAATGGAACAGAAGGCAACGTAAGATGCTCAAACTCATTTTGAGCAAAAGGCGTTCGGATAATACCCAGGTCAATCATACCATGTGTTAACATCTCCATAATTTTGTCACTGTCTTCATCAAGTATTTCAAAGTTAACCCGTGGGTACATTTGATGAAATCTTTGCATTATATTCGGCAGGAAGGTTGCACCTGCTGATGAAACAGTTCCTATAGACAGAGTTCCATCCAGCCCCGCATGTATATCCATGACCTCATTTTTTGTTAATTCAAATAAATCCAGGATTTGTCGCGTTCTGTAGAGAAGCGCTTCACCAACATCCGTCAAGGTAATATTTCTTGTATTTCTTTCAAAAAGCTGTACGCCCAGTTCTGTTTCAAGCAGCTTCAACTGCTGGCTAAGCGGAGGTTGGGACATATGTAGTTTTTCAGCAGCTTTTGTTATGCTGCCTTCATCTGCAATGGTTAAAAAATATCGTAATTGACGAATATCCATCCTCCATTCCTCCTGCCATTTATTCGGAATCCATATATATTAACAACGAATTAAATATTTTTCATATAACTAATCCTTTGATATAATCATAATCAAGTTGAAAAGAGTCGTCAACAACATATTTTCGAAAAAAGCATGAAACGAGGTGTATCTCTTTGATAAACTGGAACTCCGATCAATATTTGAAATTTCAGAATGAGCGCACACAGCTAAGCAGTGGATCTTGTGAATCGGATCAGTCTTCTTCACCCCAAGAAAATTATAGACATTGGCTGCGGGCCAGGCAATAGCACACGGGTTTTGGCTGATAAATTAACTCCATTTCAACATAGCCGAATTCAGAAGATTTAGAAAAGAGTGATGCAAGATGTTTCACCAAATACCGCTTGAAATTCAGGAACGAATGGACTATCTGAACAAAATTGATTCATTGGACAGGCAAAATGGTACGCCAAGGTTACAACGATTAAGACAAATACCACCTGATACAGGAAAGTTTATATCCCTTTTACTGGCATCATCTCCTAAAGGGAACGTTGTAGAAATCGGCACAAGTGCCGGATATTCTACGTTATGGCTATCCCTTGCATACCGGGAAACGGGCAGGGTTATCCATACGTTTGAGATACTGGACGAAAAAATCAAAATGGCAAAAAAAACATTTCAATCAGCAAAGGTTCAAAATGTTGTTAAGCTGGTTGAGGGAGATGCTTTGGAAAATCTAAAGGGGTACAACGATATTTCTTTTTGCTTTTTAGATGCGGAAAAAGAAATTTATAGTGAATGCTATGATCTGATTGTCCCCAAGCTGGTCAGTGGCGGGATTTTGGTTGCAGATAATGCTATCAATCATTACGATACACTAAAGCCCTTTATTGAAAAGGCTTTGTGTGATCCAAGAGTTGATGCATTGGTTGTACCTATCGGTAAAGGTGAGTTGGTTTGCAGAAAAATTTGAACTACTTTGAGATTTTTGTTTTGATACTTAACAAGGAAAATGTAGAGAATCCGTGAGTTATTCTTCGTATAAAATATGGAATCATACGATTGAGTGAGAAAAACGACGACAGCGAAGCAGGCCTGTTGTGAGAAATAGGTACCCTCCACCAAGCATTTTTCAACCAGAATGGTTGAAAATATGCGAAGAAGGGGGAGACATCTGACTCTCTATATATCATAATTGACAGTGGTTTTTTCAAATGCTATTATTGACTCATAAAACCAAATTCTTATCATAAAGGGGATATGCGGGATATATAAATCAGTTTAAGGTATGCTGTCTTGTTTTGCGTTTATGAGTCAAGGAACCGTCCCCTACTCATTGACTTAAAGGAGGAACCAAAGAATGAGAAAGAATATATCATTCACCACCCTACTGCTGATTTTACTATTTTGTCTGCTATCTTTTCCATCCTTGGCAACCATTAACCATGAACATAATAATCTTCAGATACCTAATTTTTCTTTTATAGCTGCGAATACTTCAGCATATCGTGGTGCATCCGACTGGGCTGTTGCAGAGCTGGATAAAGCAGCGGAATATGGTCTGATTACAGAACGTATTAAAAACAACATGTCAGCAAAGGTGACTCGAGAAGAATTTGCTGAAATTGCATTGAAATTGTATGAGAAATACACAGGGAAAACCGCATCGCAAGGTAACACCCGTTTTTCCGACACAACTAATCCGGAAATACTGAAAGCGGCAAATCTCGGTTTAGTAAATGGGGTCGGAAATAACAGGTATGCACCGACAGATCTCGTCACAAGGGAGCAAATGGCTACGATTCTTCTTCGCGCCTTGAAAGTGATCAATCCTGCAGGAAACTATCAAACCCAAAGTGTAACAATGTTTGCTGATGATAATCAGGTGAAATCATGGGCGCGGGAGGGTGTATATTACTGCTATAAGGTTCAAATTGTAAAGGGCGTGGGAAAGATCAATGGAGCCGACCGCTTTGACCCCAATGGGAACGCCACACGGGAGCAAGCCGTTCTGGTTTCACTAAGGGCTTATAACTTGTTGTCCGGGATAAGCTCTACCGGGAATATGGGTACTGGCACAGTAGCGACCACAGAATCTCATACTTCTCAATCAGGGCTAAGTCTTCCAAAAGGCTTCCCAAAAAACATTCCCTTCACCGATGATACCTTTAATGTATCCAAAGAAGCGAGTTCAGACAGCATCTTCCTGCAGTATCAATCTAATAAGGGGCTTAATGATACGATAACCCTTTACAGGGATTTTATTATGCAATATGACAGCGATTATCAGGAGATAAAAGACGAAACCTATTCCATTTTTATGGCTGAAATGCCGGGTTATGAATTGTATCTGATGGTATCGGATATTGGAAATATAATAGTGGGTATGACGTTGAATTTTCCTGAGGGTATTCCTGATGAACCTGAGAATGGCGAAAACACAACTACAACAAGCACGGACAATACTTTTGCCGGAGAAACAAACCAGGAACGCTTGAATCTGCCGGGTTTTCTACCTTCAGAAATCCCGTTTACAGACGATGCGGTATTGTACAAGGTGGATGATGGAAGCTACGCCTATGAAGGAGAGCAGGGTATAACCATAACATACAATACCAAAAAAGATCAAAATACTGTGATTGATCTGTATAAGAGTTTTACCCGTGACGGCTCCGAGAAGAACAATGAAGTCAACATAGGAGAGGGTTATGGATTCGATACAACTTTCAATCAGTATAGAATGCAGACATCCATATCCGAAAATATTTTGGGCGCTGGAACCCAGGTAACAATTGCTGTGACACCGAAAGACGGTTTCTTCAAAGAGCATTATAACAAAACAGATTACTCCGATGGGGTAATAGATAGTAGCGGTGTTGCAAACCCTAATGAAATGGTACCTGACAGACTGGTTGTCGGTGCGGCTTATACAGACCCGTATAAGACGAATCTTTTTATCAGGAAGGATGATAAAAGTCTTTGGGGCTATAGTGGCAGCGAATTATATATCGGGGCAGCCAAGAACGAGTTCGGAAACTGGGATGCGTATGGTATAGGTCACTCATGGACAATGATTGAACAGGAAGGTTATTGCCTTGATACCGAAGGAAATAATTACTTTGTTCTTAAACCTGATAAAAGCCTCTGGACATACGGATCAAACCATGAATATCTTCTTGGGAATGGCGAAATCTACCTTTATGGCGATTTTCCTCCGACAAAAATACTGGATAACGTTAGGACTGCCGATATTGGTACAAACGGAATTGCTGTGAAAACCGATAACACTTTATGGGTTTGGGGATGGTCCGGTCCAATTTTTTCTGTTTTGCAACAACCGGAAATTGACAGGCTTATGCCCGAAAAGATAATGGATAATGTCGTTGATGCAGTTCACGCCAAGAATGGTGTAATCATGGTTCTGAAGACTGATGGCAGCCTTTGGACCTGGGGAGAAGGAAATTGTGGAGATGGCGGAGTGACACCTGAAAGAAAAGTCCCAATCAAGGTGATGAACGGAGTGAAAAAGATTGAGGCAAGCAACTCACTATGCTGCGCAATTAAAAATGACAATAGCCTTTGGGTATGGGAAGCGTATAAAACCGATTGGGGCAACAGCCAAAACTTAATCCACCCAGTTAAAATTATGAACGATGTCAAAGCAGTTTCTCCGGGTTATGGATTTATAATAGTCCTGAAAAATGACGGAACCGTATGGTCTTGGGGAGAAAACACTTATGGCAAATGCGGAATTGGAAGCTTAACACCGGAAGTTGTGGCAAAGCCGGTAAAAATACTTGATGGAGCGGTTGAAATCAACGCAACAGACGATAATGCCTTTGCTTTAATGAAGGATGGTCGGGTTATGGGCTGGGGAATCAACTCTCGTACCTGGAGCGAGGGAGACTATGATTGGCTGGATAGCGAGGAGTTGGAAGTATTTAAACCGACTGAAGTTAGCATTACATCTCGACATTAATGTTTTCAATCTGGTACTGAGGTATATTCATATTCAATTCGATAAACTGAAATCCAAATTCTTTGCATAAGCCGACGCATCCTCAATGCAAACTTTATACTCCTTGCCGGTTTTCATTTCTTTTATCATTAATTCCCCTTGTTCCAATTCATTTTCACCAAGAATAATCACATAAGGAATTCCCTGCTTATTGGCAAAGTCCAGCGATTTCTTTAGCTTTCTGTCTGCCATATCAATGTCGACTTTCAGTCCTTTATTCCTCAATTCAGTTGCAAGCTTCAGGCAGATCTTCTCTGTACCAAGCGGAATAATAAATAAATCAACTGGTAGTTTAGCAGTTACAGCGTCTTTAAGCACTAATGCCTCATAGATTACATCCAGCCCGAAAGTCATTCCTACAGCTGGATAGTCGACACCATTTTCAATAAATGCTCCGATGATATTGTCGTATCTTCCTCCCGCTCCTACACTGGACGTTATACTTCCGTCTATTAAAAACACTTCCCATACGGTTCCGGTATATATTTCAAGTCCTCGCGCAAGGCTTGGAGTAAATCGAAGTGAATTTCTGATTCCTAAAACATCAATGTATGAATTCAACTCTCTGAGTTCTTTTATTCCTTGATCAATCCACTCATTTTTTTGCTTTGAGACAAAAGCCGCTATCAGCTCATCTGGCTGCATTTTCATATAGTTAAGAAGGTTGTTGATTTTTGATACCGCTATTCCAAGCTGCAAAAGCTCTGATTCTACTCCATCAGCACCAATTTTCTCAAGCTTGTCAATGCTTAAAATGACATCAGAAACAAATGCCGGTTCGATGCCAACTGACTCGATGATTCCAGATAGAAGTTTTCTGTTGTTATAAGATATATAGACATCTAACCCTATCATTTTATACACATCAACAGCCATCATCATAAGTTCTGCTTCAGCCATTACCGATTTGACACCTACCATATCAACGTCGCATTGGACGAATTCGCGATTCCTTCCGGTTTTTACAGGTCCATCTCTATACACCTTTCCGATTTCATATCTTTTAAAAGGCATTCTGATTTCCGGATTCATCCCTACCAACCTAGCAAAGGGCACTGTCAGGTCATAACGCAAGCCCAACTCTCTCCCACCCTGATCATCTAATTTATACACTTCCTTGAGAATTTCTGCACCTCCTGCATATTTCGAAGCCAATACACCAAAATAACAAATAATCGGTGTTTCAATTGGCTGATAACCGTATTTCTCAAAGATAACCTGGAGCTTTCGTATAATCTCCTGCCTTACTCTTTGTTCCCGGGGCATAAAATCGTATGTACCTTTTAAATTCCTTAATTCGATTGTCATTATTATTGCCTCCTGTTTTTTGTAAAATAAAAAACCACCCAAGCATTTTATTTTTCATGCCCGGATGGTGTTTATTGTTAATTATACTCCACCACAGACACAAACGCATATAGCGCTTGCACCTATGGTTTATTTCATAGCTACAAGCGCTGTTTGTGACGATGAAGTTGATTAAGCATTATAGTAGTTTTCATTATGCGAACTCCTAATTAGTATTGAAAATATAATAACACTAAACAAAACTACAATCAATATTTAATAAATTCTCAGGTGCTTATATTCCTGAATCATATTCACCGAGATATCAGTTTATATAGGGTTTTTTGTAGCAAAACAACTCACATATAACTATTGCGAGCTCGTATTCAGAAGAAGCCAATTTTTAGTTTACCCAGTTATCTCCTTCAAGCAGCTTCAACGACCAAGCATGCTCATAATCCTCATTCCGGTAGAAATTTACGGTCAATGCTGCGGGATGATACACTATGCTCCACATGGTTTTTTCGTATTCATTCTTTCCGATTTCACGGAAATTGAATTGTGCCACCGATTTTAGCGCATCACGCACATCAATCTCATTCATCACGCTACCGGACTTGTTCAATGTCTCAGTCAGTATTCCAAACCGTACGTGCGACTGCTCTGAACCGATACCATACTTGTTACTGTCTGTCAGATAATGATTTGTGACGACATTGGTTTTGGTAACAAAAATTTCGTTATCGATATATTCCACAACTACACTCTCTCCTCCGGCATCACAGATCGAATAGTGGTGTGCTGATCCGATGGAAGAATTCATATCATATTGTTTCAGAAGCAAGATCGCTTCATCCACCGTCGCTGCTTTGTCAAGGAGCAGACGAATTGCAGTGGTTGTTGTCAAATCGGGCTTTGCTGTATCCTGATGGGTTTCAGCTTTGTCTCCCGCCATGAGGTCAGCAATCATCAGCCCTTTTTCGTTCATCCCATCAAGCGGTACATAAACGGCGGCTAGTGCCATCATGCGATCCATCATCGAACCATCCGCTTGCCAGTCCTTATCGAAGCCAAGAAAATCAAGGCAGCAGGTAGAGATCGATTCGTAGCCGTCATTTGGACGAGTACGCACAATCATCGCTGAACAATCTGCCCAGTCATAGTTACGCCCAAAAAGCACATCACCTTCTGTAGTTTTAACTGTTAGTGTACTACATCCGAAATCGCCTGCCTCAATACTGTTGTCCGGCTTATAAAAGCCATGTGACAGGAAGGAAGTCAAATAATCAGCCACTGCCGCATCGCTTGAAGCCCCGCCCTGAGCGAGAAAGTCGTCAAAGCCGTAATCTCCTTTGTATTCAAGAGAATATAGCCCTGTATCGAGTTTTGTAATGGTGTTCGCCGCAATAATTTTTGTTCCAAACATTGACCATGCGCCAACCAAAAAAATAGCGACAATCATAATCAGCGAAACAAGTAAAATCTTTATGAGCTTTTTCATTTTATGTCTTTTCATAATCTTTTCCTCGCTATATCATTAAGAGAATTCTATATTTGTCCCATTGTTAATAATAACGAAAGAATTTATGAAAAGTTTGCATCTCTTTTCTTGATGAATATTTTTACTACCTTCAAGAAAGCTCATTTTTTATTGTCGATAAATAACAACAAAAACAAAGGAAGTGCTCGTTAACTATTTTGTATTAAGGCTTAACAGGGAGGTCTCACACATACCATCTTGAGAATTTCTGCATCTCCTGCATATTTCGAAGCCAATACATCAAAATAACAAATAATTGGTGTTAGCGTTGGCGATACCTGAACAGTCACGACTTTAGCAGAGTAGCCACCGAATAATCACCCTTATACAACAATTCAATGCAATCAATAGCACAAACTTGTTTTTTTATAATTTTTATGCTATGTTGTTTGTAGAGGTGATTTTTATGTTAAAAAATAAAAGCGAACTGCGAAGCCGTGATCTATATCTCAACAAGCTAATTGCATTTCAAGACACCGAGCCTGTAAAAATCATAACGGGAATTAGGCGCTGCGGTAAGTCCAGCCTGTTGAAGCTGATGGCACAACATCTGCTCGATAGTGGCATTATGGAAGAGCAGATTATCGAGCTCAACTTTGAATCAATGAAGTTTCGAAGGATGGATGTAGAAGCGCTGTATCAGTATGTGAATGAGCTCCTCCCAGACGGAAAACGCGCTTATCTCTTCCTTGACGAGATTCAGCGTGTTGATAAGTGGCAGGATGCTGTCAACTCATTCCGGGTCGATTTTGACTGTGATATTTATGTGACCGGCTCAAACGCCTATCTGCTTTCTTCGGAGTACGCAACTTATCTTGCAGGGAGAAGCATTGAGATTAAGATGCTCCCGCTCTCTTTTTGTGAGTTTATTGACTTTCATGGTTATACCGTTGAGGAACGAATAAGCCCATCAGGTAGAATCAATAAGTACATTTATGATGCAAATGGTGAAGGCTATGAGCCTAAAGAACTGCTGGAGGCCTATCTAATGTTTGGAGGTATGCCCGGAATCGCCGATATTGGGCTGGATACTGATAAAGCGTTGACTCTACTGGACGGGGTATACTCTACCGTGGTTGTGCGTGATATTTTGGAGCGTGAAAGACGCAGAGGACAGCGACAGATTACGGATCCGGATCTACTAAGAAAGATCATCATGTTCCTTGCTGACAATATTGGTAACATCACTTCCATCACATCCATCACAAATAAGCTTATCCATGAAAAGCTACTCGACCGCAACCGTAACGGCAATCCGTCTGTCCATACTATTCAGGCTTATGTTGGAGCTCTGTTGGAATCCTATGTGTTTTACGAAATTAAGCGTTTTGACATTAAAGGGAAAGAATACTTACGAACCCTCGGTAAGTATTACATTACGGATATCGGGCTGCGTAATTATTTACTTGGTTTCCGCGATATGGACATAGGGCATATAATCGAAAATATTGTTTATTTCGAGCTTCTACGCCGTGGCTATGATGTTGCCATTGGGAAGGTCGGCGACAAGGAAGTGGACTTCATAGCCACCAGTGCTGGCGAGAAAAAATATATTCAGGTAACAGAATCCTTGAACGATTCGGGTACAAGAGAGCGGGAACTTGCCCCGCTCAGAACGATACGAGATAACTACGAAAAGATGGTCATTGCCAGCAACATTGATTTTCCTATAACTCAGGACGGGATAAATATAATTAAGTTAACTGATTTTCTTATGAATAGCTGAGACAGTTACTAAGTGATTTCAGCTCCACAGATGTAAGAAATGATCCGAACTATCTAATTAACTATTTTAAAGGAAAATACATCGCACTTCCATATATTTACTTCACTAAGCTTTTTATGTGGAAGCAAAGGGGGAAGAATGATGTATTGTAAAACCTACTTTTGTGTCTGCGAAGGGCAACATGGTAAGGAACTTAAGTTGAATGTTAGATATAGCATACATTCAACTTAAAATCCTTACCCTTTAACCATCTGAGAATGCCTTCCTCACTTTGAAAGCAAATTATACATCACCTGCGCCATTTCAGCTCTTGTGGCTTTATCGCCGGGGCTGAGCTTTTCGTTGTTACCAACGATGGTTCCGGTCTCCACAAGCAGCGTAATGGCTTCTTTCGCCCATATGCTGATTTCATCTGCATCAGTAAAGTTAGTGAGGGTCTTGCCGGAGCTGCCTTGGGGGAGCCTGTCAATAACCCTGAGTGCGTTATACAGCATGGTGAACACCTCTTGGCGTGTAATTTCATTGCCCGGTGCAAACAGGTTATTACCTACTCCCTGAGATATCCCAAGCCGCTTTGCCGCAGCAAGATAACCTGTATAATAGGTATTACCTCCATCGCTAAAGTTATCCGCAGGATTTTCATCCGGAGCTATTTCGTAAGCCCGCATCAAGAGCGTTATAAATTCACCTCGGGTAATCATAGCCTTTGGACTGAAGTTTCCATTTCCGGTACCCAATGTTATCTTCCTTGCAGCGATAAAGTCCACGGCTTTTTTGTACCATTCACCTGCAGCCACGTCCTTGAAGCTTACCGGATTATATACCACTGCATAATAGCTGAAATGAGTTGTAATGAAGGTCACCGTCCCGCGAATCGGGTCATAATGACCATTTGGTACTGATACCACGCAACCGCTGCCGTCAATATACCATACAACAATGCTTTCGGGATTTAAAAGCTCCTCTGCAGTTGGATTATAGGGTATGGTTACCGTAACGGGCACAGCAGGGTTGTTCCAGTCAACCTGTTTTCCGTCCAGTGTAAGAGTGAGTTGAACCAAAGGACGGTCACCAAGGGTTTTTCTGATTTCATCGGATAGCTTTGTCTTATCACCCGCAGCGATGCTGATGCTAGCTAGCTTTCCCTCTAACCCTGACATTCCTGACAACATACCGGATCTTATTTGGACACTGCCCACAGGAGTTTCAAATATCAGTGAAGCCTTTCCACTACCGCCGGAAAGCGTTGCAGCTAACATTTCCAGAGTATAAGTATTCACGCCAGGTATGGAAGGAACACCGATAACTGTATTTTCATCTCTCCCGAATATTTCTTCAGCCATTTCTCTCAAGTCAACCGAAGCCTGACCGGTTTGGCTATTTACTGTAATAGGTACCTGGGCATCTTGCGAGCCTCCGGTTGCATCTATATTGGCGTAGTAGGACTTAGTTTGATCTGATTCACCTTTACTATCGCCCTTATCCTTGCCATTGTCACTGTCATCCTCATCGTTGGGGTCGTTTCCATTATCATCACTGCTACCGTCAGAGCTGACTGTTGAAAATTCAAGTTCGTAATCTTCTTGCAGTGCCTTATCGTCATTT
>ENA-UOOR01004081-UOOR01004081.1-fermentation-metagenome-genome-assembly--contig:-NODE-4081-length-11972-cov-3.822019_pt1 | contig 11972 bp, 14 predicted proteins | sample MGYA00245780_ERZ724029 | MGnify/ENA primary metagenome ERZ724029 (study PRJEB28704, sample SAMN03018315) | fermentation metagenome | biome: anthropogenic terrestrial biome; feature: soil; material... | reverse complement strand
TAGATTTACAGGCTACTTTATTGGCTTCCTCATCGCCATATTCTTACATTATAAGTTTAAAGATAAAAAATTGGACTAACTTATATAAAAGTACAAAAACCATCTTTCAAAACGTTTCTAGTGTTTGAGGGGTGGTTTTTGGTGTTTACATTACTTGTAATAGCGTTGTGACAACTATTATCTGAAATACATTCGAAAATGTATTAATGAAAATTTTTTTCATACAATTCTAATTATTGAAAATTATTTCTTTTTATATTATTTTAATTTTGAAAGCACTTTTATGTAATGAATGTTTAGATAGGGGGTGTATACATATGAATCTTTTGGATAGAATGCGAGATCAATTTCATTCCTTTACGGAAAAAGAACAAGTTATTGCGAGTTACATCATTCAGAGAACAAGCATACAGAATGAAAATATAACTGTATTGGCAAAAGAATTGAATACTTCACCTGCAACTATAACTCGCTTTTGTAAAAAGGTAGGTTGTAAAAGTTTTATTGATATGAAGATGGAGTTAGAAAGAGGAGCTGCTATACACAAAAGTTTAAACAATCAACGAACATAAAAAAGTATCTTAATTTGTATGGAACTTTGGCTTGGACATTTGTCATCCGCAAATTTATGGGCATATGGTGTGAAAACAATTGTTGATGAAAGCGTTTTAATCGTCTTAAATAATACTACGAAAAAGTGAGGTTAAGCAAAATGAAAAAAATATTATTCTGCTCAATACTACTTATTTCAATTATTATAGCAGCGGGCTGTAAATCTAAAAGTGAAAGTGAAGCGACAGAATCCTCTGAAGAAGCATCGGTAGAATCCTCCGAAGAATTATCAGGAGATATTGTGATGTGGCATTCATTTACACAAGGACCTAGACTAGAAAGTATACAAAAAACAGCAGATCAATTTATGAAGGATCATCCAAAAGTAAACATAAAAATTGAAACATTTTCATGGAATGATTTTTATACAAAATGGACAACAGGTTTAAACTCAGGGAATGTACCGGACATAAGCACAGCGCTACCTAATCAAGTTATAGAGATGGTAAATTCAGATGCATTAATCCCGCTCAACGATACGATTGACAAAATAGGTAAAGAAAAATTCAGTAGCAATGCATTAGATGAAGCAAAAGTGCAAGACAACTACTTTTCAATACCACTGTACTCACATGCACAAGTAATGTGGGTTAGAACTGACTTATTGGAAAAATATAATTTAGAAGTGCCCAAAACTTGGGATCAATTATATGAAGCAAGTAAGAAAATGAAGGAAGACGGAGTTTATGGAGTATCTGTTCCGACGGGGACGAATGATTTTATGGCGACAAGATTCCTCAACTTTTATGTAAGAAGTGCTGGCGGAAGCTTACTAACGAAGGATTATAAAGCTGATTTAACAAGTAAGATTGCACAGGACGGTATTAAATACTGGATCAAAATGTATGAAGAAATATCCCCGAAAGACTCCTTAAACTTCAATGTTTTACAACAAGCTACGTTATTTTACCAAGGAAAAACAGCATTTGATTTCAACTCAGGTTTCCATATTGGTGGCGTTCAAGCTAATAGTCCACAATTGTTAAATTCTATTGATGCGTACCCTATTCCAAAAGTAAATGAATCTGATCCTGATTACGGGATTGAAACATCCAACGTACCTTTGGTTATTTGGAAAAACTCAAAGCACGCTGATGTCGCGAAGGCATTTTTAGAAAAGCTATTTGAAGAGGGCAACTATCTTGAGTTTTTAGATGCAACACCTGTGGGCATGTTACCAACGATTGATAATATTACAGATAATCCTGCTTATAAGGAAAATGAAATAAGAAAGCAATTTGAACATGCTGAAGAAGTAATTACTAAAGCTGTAAAAGAAGGAACAGCTATTGGCTATGAGAATGGTCCAAGTATTCAAGCGGGTATTATGACGAACCGACATATTATTGAAGAAATGTTCCAAGATATTATTTCAAATGGCACAGATCCGATGGAAGCAGCAAAAAAAGCGGAAATGAAGCTCAATGATATATTCGAAACAGTAGCTGTAAATTAGAGGGAAGTATAAGAAGGCGACGACTCAAGTGGGACAAGCAAGGAAAGAAAATCTACTGCTAAGTTAGCGAGAAAGCGGCTCTGCTTGCCCACAATCGTCTGCCGATTTCCAATAGACATGTTGGAAAGAAGAATGGAGTTGAATGTTCGTTGGACATAGTAGTCACGCAAAAGTAAAAAGTAGTTTCACTTTTTGCTTTGAAAGAAAGGAGTCAACATGCTAATAAAGAAATTTGATTACGCCCGCTGGCTATTTGTAATGCCAGCAATAATAGTTGTCGGTTTACTATTTGTCTACCCATTTTTATCTAGTATTTATTTCAGCTTTACAACGAAAAATTTATTATCATCGAACTATCAATTTGTCGGTCTTGAGAATTATAGAAAAGTATTAGCTGACCCAGATTTTTGGAACTCATTTTTTAATTCATTAAAATGGACTTTCTTTTCTTTAGTCGGTCAAGTTTTAGTTGGCTTTATTTTAGCTCTAGCTATACATAGAATAAAGCGATTTAAATGGTTATATCGAACACTGCTTATTATACCTTGGGCATTTCCAACGATAGTTATCGCCTTTTCATGGCAATGGATATTAAACGGAGTGTACGGTTATTTGCCAAATCTAATCGTCAAATTAGGATTGATGAATAATCCACCTGCATTTTTTACTGATAGTACGTGGGCGTTTGTTTGTTTAGTAGGAATCAATATTTGGTTTGGTGCACCTTTAATCATGGTGAATGTATTATCGGCATTACAAACCGTTCCGCAAGAACAATTTGAAGCGGCTAGAATTGATGGTGCCTCCTCTTGGCAAGTATTTAGGTTTATCACGTTACCCCATATTCGGGTAGTCATTGGCTTATTAGTCGTATTAAGAACAATATGGATTTTTAACAACTTCGATATTGTGTACTTACTAACAGGAGGGGGACCTTCAAATGCTACAACGACACTCCCTATCTTTGCCTATAACCTTGGTTGGGGAACACAGCTATTAGGACGTTCCTCTGCAGTAACGGTATTGCTATTTTTATTCCTTTTAACAATTTGTTTACTTTATTTCTATATTATAAGGAAATGGGAAAAGGAGTCGAAATAAAATGGTTAAAAATAAAAAAACAATTGTAAGTTCGTTTCTGTCTCATGCTTTGCTTATAATAGCTACTATTCTTGCCGTATTCCCTTTAGTATGGATTTTCCTCTCCTCGGTTAAAGGCAAAGGTGAGTTAACACAATTCCCAACAAGATTTTTTCCAAAGGACTTTACATTAGAGTATTTTATCCACGTAATTAGAGATTTACATTTTATAGAGAATATCAAAAATAGTGTGTTAATCTCCTTAAGTACAACGGTCATTGCTATTATTATTTCCTCAACTGCAGCGTATGGAATAGTGAGATTTTTTCCGAAATTGGGTTCGATTATGTCGAAATTATTAATCACTACCTATATATTCCCACCTATATTATTAGCCATTCCATACTCTTTAGTAATGGCAACCATTGGTCTAAGTAATAGTCTAATTGGTTTAATTATCGTTTATCTATCATTTAGTGTCCCGTATGCGGTATGGCTATTAGTTGGGTTTTTTCAAACAGTACCCATTGGCATAGAAGAGTCTGCCCAGATTGATGGAGCAAATAAATTTACTATATTTTTTAGAGTTGTGTTACCTATCGTAGCTCCTGGGATTGTCGCTACGGCCATTTATACGTTTATCAATGCATGGAATGAATTTTTGTATGCCTTAATCTTAATTAATGATACTAGCAAAATGACCGTTGCAGTTGCTTTAAGATCATTAAACGGTTCGGAAATTTTGGATTGGGGAGATATGATGGCAGCTTCTGTCATCGTTGTGTTGCCATCGATTATCTTTTTCATTTTTATTCAAAATAAAATTGCAAGTGGGCTTTCGGAAGGTGCCGTTAAATAATTAGATGGAGGTGTTATGTTAATGTTTAAAGTCGGAACATTTAAAATAATGATTATCGTATTATTTTTCGTTTTTAGTACTTTAGGAAGTGCTCCAGTATATGCGAAAGATAGTTCAAATCCTGCTAAATTAGTTTATCAGACAGATAATTTGGAATTGAAGAACCAAGGGAAAGATATTACGAATAATGTGAAAGACGTATTGGATAGTGAATCTACGACCATTATCATCAAGTTTAAAACCGATAATCAAAATGCATTACAAGCTTTGTTTAGCTCGTCTAATAATAATCCTTATTTTAGAAATAACTATTTTGATATTTTTATGAGAAATAACGGAGAGTTAGGAATCGAGGTAAGGGATGCGACGGAACATATTAATTATTTATTTGCTAGACCAGCATCACTATGGGGGAAGAGTAAAAATAAAACAGCATTAAATGCGATAGCATTCGTGGCAAATGCAGAAGAGAAATCGTATAAGTTATTTGCAAATGGAGATAAGATTTTAGAGGAAAACGTTTCGAACTATAAATCGTTAACGGACATTTATGGAGTAAATACGTTCTTGATTGGTGGCGTGAATCGTGAAGGGAAATTAGAGTTTGGCTTTGATGGAGAGATTTACACGTTGGCAATATACAACGGTGTACTGACTGACGATGTATTATTACATGAAACAAGCAATGCGTTAAATAAAATGATATTTACATCAGGTGATGCATCCAAGGCAAATTATTTTAGAATTCCTGCTTTGTATACATTAAATTCAGGGAGAGTCTTAGCAAGTGCAGATGCAAGATATGGGGGGACACATGATTCGAGAAGTAAAATTAATATCGTTACGTCATATAGTGATGATAATGGTAGAACGTGGACTTCCCCGAAGTTTGCATTAAAATTTGATGATTATGAAGAACAGACAATCGAATGGCCAAGAGATAATGTTCGTAAAAACATACAGATTAGCGGTAGTGCTTCATTTATAGATTCTGCATTAGTGCAAGATAAGCAGACGAATAAGGTTATTTTAATGGCCGATTTTATGCCTGCGGGGATAGGGAACCATAATGCATTAAAAAATGACTCTGGTTATAAAGAAATAAATGGGGCGTATTATTTGAAGTTAAGGAAATCGAATGAATCTACTTATCATTACTCAATTAGAGAAAATGGAGTCATTTTTAATGATACGGTCAATCAGCCTACAGAATATAAAGTTGATGCCTATTACAATTTAATGAAAAATGATGATTATTTATATGTACCACAATATTCAGTGAGGTTTGATAACGATAGGCTAATCGAATATCAAAATGGAAAAAATGTCAAAATGAATATTTTTTATAAGGATTCACTCTTCAAAATCACCCCGACCAATTATCTAGGTTTTACTATAAGCGATGATTTGGGAGAAACTTGGGGCGCTCCTAAATTACTACCACCATTTAATGGTCTAAACAAAAATGCCACATATTTGAGTCCTGGACAAGGTATTGTGCTTAGCAATATGAACCGAATAATTTTTGCCACTTATACAAATAGACAGATGGTGTATTTAATTAGTGATGATCATGGTAACTCGTGGTCGCATCGCACGGCATCATTACCTTTTGCTAATGCTACAGCAGAGGCGCAAATGGTAGAGCTAAGCCCAGGGGTTATTCAAACATATTTAAGAACTTCAACAGGGAAAATCGGCTATATGACAAGTACCGATTATGGTGATACATGGAGCGCAGTGCAATATCTTGAGCATGTTCAAAATCCTTTTTATGGTACGCAACTATCAATTATAAAATACTCTCAAAAGGTAAACGGCCACGATATTTTATTGATGAGTACCCCAAATTCAAAAAATGGTAGAAGAAGCGGTCAAATTTGGGTGGGTACTGTAAATGAAACAAATCATTCTGTCAATTGGCAAAAGAAATACGATGTTGATTTTAGCAACTATGGATATTCGTATTCCGCAATAACGGAATTACCGAATCAAGAAATTGGGCTTCTATATGAGAAATATGATTCATGGTCGCGCAATGAGCTGCATTTAAAGAACGTTTTAAAGTTTGAAATATTAACATTGGAAGATATATATCAATAACGATTAGGAGGGAATACTCGTGGTGAATTATGCAATAGTGGGTACTGGATACTTTGGTGCGGAATTAGGAAGGTCTATTCTAAAAAACAAGGATGCTAACATTGTTGCCATTTATGATCCAGAGAATGCTAAAGAGGTAAGTGTAGAGTTAAAGGCAGAGGTTTCAACCTCCTTGGATGACTTAGTAACAAGAGAAGATGTGGATTGTGTTGTTGTAGCTTCGCCAAATTATTTGCATAAGGAGCCGGTTATGAAGGCTGCTCAAAATGGCAAACATGTATTTTGTGAAAAACCTATCGCTTTATGCTATGAAGATTGTAAAGACATGGTGGAAGCTTGTAAAAAGAATAATGTGATATTTTTTGCTGGTCATATTATGAATTTCTTCAATGGTGTGCAGTATGCAAAGAAACTAATCAATGATGGTGAAATCGGGGATATTTTGTTTTGTCATGCGGCAAGAAATGGTTGGGAAGAAAAGCAGCCTGAAGTGTCTTGGAAAAAAATAAGAGAGAAATCAGGCGGGCATTTATATCACCATATTCACGAATTAGATTGTATCCAATTTATTATGGGGGGGCTCCCTCAAAAAGCAACAATGATTGGCGGAAACGTTGCTCATAAAGGTGAGTATTTTGGAAATGAAGATGATATGATTTTTGTCAATTTAGAATTTGAGAATAAAAAGTTTGCGCTACTAGAGTGGGGTTCAGCATTTCGATATGGTGAACATTATGTTTTAATCCAAGGAACAAAGGGATACATAAAATTGGATATGTACAATGTAAAAGGAACGTTAAAGGTGGATGGCAAAGAGAAGCATTTTCTTATCCATGAAACACAAGAAGAAGATGACGATCGGACAAGAATTTATAATAGTTCTGAAATGGACGGTGCTATCCAATATGGGAAACCAGGGAAAAGAACGCCTTTATGGCTTTCTTCTGTAATAGACAAAGAAATGAAGTACTTACATCAAGTGCTACAAGGAGCGGAAGTAAGCGAGGAGTTTCAAAAACTTTTAAACGGACAAGCCGCTTTAGAAGCCATTGCAACAGCAGATGCTTGTACACTTTCAATGTTGGAAGATCGAAAAGTAGGGCTTTCGGAAATTGTAAAGTAAACAGATAGCCTCTGTGATGTCCAGCACAGGCTTTTAGTGAAATACTTGGCAGGTGTTTTTTGAAATAGATTTAACACGGGAAAGGATGTGGAAGTTTCCTATGACTATGAAGAAGAGAAAAATTGCTACAAAGTATTTGCTCGCATGCTTCATTATTTTTTATGTTATAAAAAGGATTATAAAGTAGAGATACTATGACAAGAGAAAAAATATTTAAAGAAATAGAATCACTTTTATTTACAGAATCAGAGTTTGGAGGGCTTTTCGATATTCAAATCGATTATAATCATTTAGTTTTTGAGGGCAAGGTTTTTAAAGATTTAATTGCTCCAGAAAACAAGCTGAAATGGGAAGATGAAAGTTAATTGTCTATAGGAAGATGCGATTGTACGCTGTAATGTAAGAAGCGCATTAGAGGCCTTCATTAATTAAATAAAAAATTTTTAAACTCTCAAGGCAATTGCTTGGGAGTTTTTTGTTTACTTTCTAGCATAGTTCCAACACGAACTTCGTACACTATAACTAAAGGGTGGTGGATATGGGTGAAGCGCTGGCTTGCACTAGGAGTAATTATGCTAATGAGTATAGTGGTCGTGGCATATGAAACGAATGCTTCGGACCGCAACTTCTTCTTACCTGACCCACTTGGTGGCACGAAAATTGTCATTGATGCGGGACATGGTGGTCAGGATGGAGGTGCTTCAAAGGGCGAAGTAATTGAAAAGGACATTACACTTGCAATTGCTCAGCACGTGGAGAAGCAATTAAAGAAGAAGGGCGCAACAGTCGTGATGACGCGTACACAGGATGGAGATGTTATTGATGAACACGCGCCATCAGAAAAATTTGGCACACTAAGGGAACGCAAAAAGCAAGATATCTTTTTAAGGAAGGATATTGTTGCAAAAGAACAGCCGAATATTTTTATTACGATTCATGCCAATGCAATTCCAGAGACAAAATGGCGTGGAGCACAGGTGTTTTATCATAAAGACGGACATGCTGATGGGGAATTGCTCGCCAATAGCATTCAGCAATCGATTCGTACGAAATTACAAAATACAGATCGTGAAGCGTTAGCAATTAAACAAATCTACTTGCTGAAAAAAGCGGAAGTACCTGCCGCATTAGTCGAGACTGGATTTATCAGTAATGATGAGGAACGTGCGCTATTAGTCGATAAAAAATATCAAGAAAAAATGGCGGATGCTATCGTTGAAGGTATTGAAGACTACTTACTTGGGAAAATTGAATAGAGCAACAGTTACTATGTAAATCAAAGCATTATGATATACTAACATTGACAGAAAATAAGGGGAGTGTTCGTCGTGATAACAGAACAACAAGTACGAGAAATACTGGGACAACTACAAGATCCATTTTTACATAAATCATTAGCAGAAACTGACGGTATTACAAATGTGGCAATTAAAGAAGAAAAAAACCATGTCAGTGTAAAAATTGCGATTGCTAAAACTAATACGCCTGAGCAAATGCAACTTCAAATGAAGATTGTAGATGTATTAAAAGAAGCGGGTGCTAACACGGTTGGTATTCGCTTTGAAGAATTATCGGCAGAAAAATTACAAAGTTTCCGTGGTACAGCAACAGAAGCAGAAGCGCAAGATATTTTATCACCACTAAGCACAGTACAAGTGATTTCAATTGCTTCCGGGAAAGGTGGCGTAGGGAAATCTACAGTATCTGTTAACTTAGCGGTAGCGCTAGCTCGTCTAGGTAAAAAAGTAGGTTTAATTGATGCGGATATTTATGGATTCAGTGTACCGGACATGATGGGTGTTACAGATATGCCGAAGGTAGTAGACAATCGTATTTTCCCAGTTGACCGTTTTGGTGTAAAAGTAATCTCCATGGGATTCTTCGTTGAAAATAACGCACCAATCGTTTGGCGTGGACCAATGTTAGGTAAAGTATTAGATCAATTCTTCCGCGATGTAGAATGGGGCGAGCTGGACTATCTTCTATTAGACTTACCACCAGGAACAGGTGATGTAGCTTTAGACATTCATCAAATGTTACCTTCTTCAAAAGAAATTGTTGTAACTACGCCTCACCCAACAGCAGCATTTGTTGCCGCTCGTGCAGGGGCAATGGCTCTACAAACTGACCATGAAATTCTAGGTGTTATTGAAAATATGGCATGGTTTGAGTCGAAATCAGGGGAACGTGAATTTGTATTTGGTCAAGGTGGCGGTGCAAAGTTAACAGAAGAGCTACGCACAGAGCTACTTGGACAAATTCCACTTGGTCAGCCAGATTGGACGGATGAGGAATTTGCGCCTTCCGTGTATGCAGAAAAGCATCCAACAGGACAAACGTATATTAATATTGCGACGAAAATCATTCAAAAATTAAATAAATAAACAAAAAGATTTCCTCAATTTGCTGAGGAAATCTTTTTTGTTTTGTGAAGCTATTGGCCGCTCTGCTTTTTTTCTTTATCTGAGCTGCCGCCACCGTCAGCGCTAGCCTCTTTTTTGTTGCCGCTCTCAGATGAAGTACTCTCACCACTTTTTTTGATAAGCTCCAGCCATTTCGCCTGCATTAGTGGACTTTCAATCGTTTCCTTTACGACTTCCTCCATTTGCTTGCGCAAAGTAGAGGATTTTAAAATCGTCTCCATTTGCTTTTGCATATCAGGCTGACCAAAGAATGATTCCAAATCCTTTTGGTAAGTAGGATCTTTCATGAGTTCCTTCATAATATCCTGTTGCTGCTTTTGCATACTTTTGGCTACAGTTTCTTTAAATTTTGGATCTTCAAAAGTCTTTTTCCAAAAATCCTCAGCTTCTTTAGAAAGCAATGTTTCCTCTGTCGCCTTTTTTACTTCGTCATGTTCTAATATCAATAATTCACGAAAACTCGGCTCCTCTAAAAGCTGTCGCAACGCCTTTTTACCATCCTCTGTTTGTAGAGAGTCAATCATAATTTTTTTTATCTCATCATAAGACATGGTAGAGGTTTTATCTTGTGAACAGGCAGCAAGAAAAAGCGTTAAAATCAGTAATAAAGTCAATTTTCGCATGTAACATCAGCCCTTTCTATAGATAGACTCTTTCAATTATTGTTCACATTTATGATGACTTTATGTATTGCTTGCGAAGAGAAATAGCTTTTTTAACAATGCATTGTTAAAATGATTACAGATATATGAAGAAATTGGGGGACTTTGAGTTGTGACGATACGAAATTGGGCAAAGTTTTTCTTCTTTGCAATGCTCGTTGGTGGCGTAGTCAACGGAATTTTTAGTTTATTTATTCGATGGAGCTTCTTTCAACCATATGTAGCAAATGGTCAATGGGGTGAATTTTTCGCAGGGCTTTTATGGATGGTATTCCTAGGGTTTACAATGAGTGTTATTGCACAAGCAGGGTTTTTCGCCTATCTAACACTGCATCAAGTAGGTGTTAACATTTTTAGAACGCTAACGTTATGGAATTGGGTACAGCTATTATTGATTGCTGTTACCATCTTTGATATTGTGTTCTTCCGTTTTGTACCGGGTGTTAAAGATGGACAAAGCTGGGTATTCTATATGGGACTTTTAGTCGTTTTAATATTTGCATCAGTAGCAACGGCCATGCAAAAAGTGAAAATGACAGGAAAAAAACATGTTTTAGTGTCTGCATTATTTTTTATGATTGTTATTACAACATTAGAGTGGACAATCGCATTAATGGGACGTGATGAAAATATTAACGAATATGTTGCCTTATTATTATTCCCATTACTAGCTGTAAATGCATATCAATTATTAGTATTACCAAAATACAATGCAAAATCTGACGAAGATCGCCGAAAATTAGAAGAGCGTCGAAAAGCGCGCCTTAATCAAGCCAAAAATGCATAATGAATGAAAAATTGAGTAGCCTCAAAGAAAGTTGAGGCTACTTTTTTATGGGGTTTTTTTAGATTGAACAGAGTAACCGAATATATTTTCTTCTATAGACATAAATTTATTTTGTTGCAATAAAGTATTTAATGCTTTAAAAGAAACATTACTGTCTTGATGCAATGAAGTAAATATAAAATCACCTTTTTGTAATTGAGGCGTTTTTTCTCCTTGCCAAATGAGGGACGGCGACAGAATGTTTACTTGTTTTGCAATTCCTGAGAATATTGATGATTTCTTGTGGCAAACCAAAGCGGAGTTGCCTTTAAATATTTTTCATAAGTGTCAACGCCTTTTTGTATTAACGCAATATCTATTGGTTTTTCTACTGAATCTTCAGGACCTAATAATCCTGTAGGTAGTTTCCTCTCTTGTATCACTTTAATATGCTCTGGTGAGCGCTCAATCCATGCAGCATCTAAAAGTAGAAGCGGATAAGGTGCTTTTACGTTTTTTAACCAATCTAACAACGCGTCATCAGAAAAAGAAATTTCGACAATAAGAGAAGTACCATAATGCCCTTTTGTTACAACAGTTGGTGCATTAGCGATATTAAATACAGAAATCATCGTAGAATTTAGCGGTTTGATAAAGACAAATAATATTACTATTAAACCCAGTGATATCAACGTTTTACGAATCATAATAAAGACCCCATTTCTATATTTTTAAAACGACAAAATAACCTCTTTAAAAAAACTTATGATTTTATGTTGACTTTCATGATTAATCGATGTTATTATGTATAAGTCGCCAAGAGATGACGCGACAAACGAAACAAAATGAACCTTGAAAACTGAACAAGCAAAACGTAATCAATATAGT
>ENA-UOOR01004080-UOOR01004080.1-fermentation-metagenome-genome-assembly--contig:-NODE-4080-length-11975-cov-3.075419_pt1 | contig 11975 bp, 9 predicted proteins | sample MGYA00245780_ERZ724029 | MGnify/ENA primary metagenome ERZ724029 (study PRJEB28704, sample SAMN03018315) | fermentation metagenome | biome: anthropogenic terrestrial biome; feature: soil; material... | reverse complement strand
ACATTGCCTTTCAAACCAATATCCTCGCCCTCAACGCAGCGGTGGAAGCGGCCCGTGCCGGTGCGGCCGGTCAGGGCTTTGCCGTGGTGGCGGACGAGGTGCGCAACCTAGCCGGCAAATCCGCCGAAGCGGCAAAGAGTACCGCTGAACTGATCGACAGCACACTGAGCGCTATTAAGGACGGCAGGAATCTGACCGATGAAACCGCCAGATCCTTGAATCAGGTAGTGGAAAAATCGAAAATGGTAGATGAAAAAGTGCTGCAGATTGCGGATGATGTGGAACGAGAGTCTCATGCGGTTGAACAAATTGCAGTAGGTATCGATCAGATTTCGGCCGTTGTGCAAACAAACTCTGCCACAGCTGTTTTCGGTAAAGCGGAGGAAAGTGCTGCAGCCAGCGAGGAGCTTGCCGGTCAGGCAACCCTTTTGAAAGAGCAGATCAGTAAGTTTAAGCTGAAAAAAGAGACGTCGCAGTCTTTTTACCCCCACCTTGAGTACAGTGAGCACGACAGCGTTGGGGGCAAAGATACCCGTGCCCACGATCAAACGGCAAACCCCGCCTCAGACAAAATAGCGTTGGGCGGAAAGTATTGATGGAATAGATTGCTTTGATCAAACAAAACAAGGCTCCTGCTTTATAAAATGAAGCGCTTTATGCCGGTGGGAAGGTAGCCTCCCCTTTGACGGAAACATCTTAAAACAGCGGAAAAACGCCCTGTCCACAGGGCGTTTTTCTTATTTTTAGCGGGAGGACACGCACATTTTAAGTCGGTGGCAATATACTGTTTTGAGGTGATTTCTTTGTATTTGCTGCTGATTGGGTTTGCTTTGTGCAATTTGCTCTATCTCGCCCTACACACCATGCCCACCGGCTCCTTTCCCAAACCTCTTTCCCCCAAGGAGGAGCAGGAGTGCTTGGAGGCGATCCGGCAAGGGGATCAAGAGGCGAAAAATCGGTTGATCGAGCACAATCTCAGGCTGGTGGCCCATATCATCAAACGCTACTACGCCAGCCTGAAGGATCAGGAGGACCTGATCTCCATCGGCACCATCGGCCTAATCAAAGCTGCCTCTACCTTTGATAACAGCAAGGGGACACGATTCACCACCTATGCTTCCAGATGCATTGAAAATGAAATTTTGATGCACTTTCGCAATCAGCGCAAATGTGCTCAGGATGTCTTTATCTCCGATCCTATCGATACCGACAAGGAAGGCAACAGCCTGACCTTACAGGATATTATGTCGGATGACGACAACATTTTTGACCATATCGATCTGCGGCTGAAAAGCGAGAAGATGTACCATTTTATCGAGAAGAATCTCACTCCCCGGGAGCAGAAGATTCTGGTGATGCGGTATGGTCTGTTTTGCCGCCGTCCCATGACCCAGCGGGAAGTGGCCAAGGAGCTGGATATCAGCCGCTCCTACGTCTCCCGGATTGAGAAAAAGGCCATTGGGATTTTGCGCCGCCAGTTCGGGCGGGCGGGATTTTTGGAGTAAATAACGGCTTTGTAGAGAACCATCAAAAGGCAACAGGATGAGCAGCCATGCATCCTGTTGTTTTTTCTATTGTTTTAAGAACCACCAGCTCTGCTGGCGGAGAAAGACCTTAAAGGTATGGAAAGAAAAAAAGCTCCTCGATAAAATAGAGTTAAGGTCTGTCAACCCACCAAAAATATCGAGGAGATCTTTGCATGAAATATATAAACAGCTTAGAACATACGAAGTACAGATGTCAATACTCCGTAGTTTTCGCCCCCAAATATAGGAGACAGGTAATATATGAGAAATAAAGGCTGACATAGGATTTATTCTAAGGAAATTATGCGATCAAAAAGGTGTAGAGATAATCAAAGCTATTGCATGTCCAGACCACATCCATATGCTAATTAGCATTCCGCCAAAGTTTAGCGTATCACAAATTATGGGATATCTAAAAGGCAAGAGCTGCCTGATGATCTTCGACCGGCATGCAAATTTGAAGTATAAATATGGCAACAGGCATTTCTGAGCAAGAGGGTATTACGTGGATACGGTAGGTAGGAATAAAAAGCAGATACAGGAATACATCAAAAAGCAATTGGAGGAGGATCAGCTATCTGACCAGATGAGCTTGAAGGAGTACACTGACCCGTTTACGGGTAGCAAGAATACCAAGGCGTAAAAATACCCCTTAAGGAGTTGCCCGAAAAAGCAATGCGGCTGGCGGATCTTTCGGGCAACTTTGGGGGTATTACTAGTATCATGCAGGGGCTATTCATGCCTATGGCTTAGCCGGAGGTTTTGACTCCCTCATCCCCACAGAGAATAGGGTTGGTTCGAGAGGAAGCTATCGATCCCACCGAAGTCATCTGCCCACCGATCCCACAGGTACAATGCTGGACAGTACTTAATGCCTTGGTGACCGATCACTGGCTCGTCCTTGCAACACTCTTACTCCCAATAAAGATGTATTGGCAGGGGTTCACTGTCATCCGGAGGTTTTTGTACCCGCGGACTTGGAGATCGCATATAGTTTTCTACAGGGCCAATAGATTACTCCTGTCAAGTGTATACATGTTATCGATTGGATAGCCCCATATGCTTACACCTATTTTATGATATACTTTAGTCAATCCGGGAAGCGCCGGGAGCTATGACATTCCGATTTTTCCCTAAAGCCGCATAGAGCTTCTTAGAAGAAAGGACATGATAATGTTGCAACTAAGCAGCAAGATAGGGGGCCCCTGATGAGTGTTACCTTAGCCGAACTTCTCAAATTGCCCAGCTTGAGCAACGCAACTGTTCTAGCGGGCCAAAACAGCCTGAGCAAATCGGTATTTTCCATCAACGTACTGGAATGCACGGCAGTAACTCATGTGCGCGAGCGTCTGCTGAGCAACATTGCTTTTTTGGGGGGTGAACTGGTCATTACCGCCTTTTCGGATGTAAAGGACGATGTGGAGGCTCAGTGCATCAACATCCGCCGTCTTGCCGAAGTGGGCGAAATCGGCATAATTCTGTATTATGTGGGCATTCTTGTGCCCAAGGTGGATCCCAGGCTGATTGAAACCGCCAACCAGCTGGACTTTGCGCTGATTTGTATGCCCGAAAACCGCTTTGATTTGCGCTACAGCGAGGTAATTAGCGAGGTGATGGAGGCAATTGTCAAGGATCAGATGACCGACGCGCATTTTCAGACAGAAATAATTGAGCGGATGTCCCGACTGCCGGTATATCAGCGCAACATCAACTCGGCTCTGCAGATGATAAGTGACCGGATAAAGGCCACTTTGGTTCTGACCGATATTGCGGGGCACGTTTTAAACAGCATCTTTTGGCCCCGCACCCTTTCCTTTCAGGTGGAATCCATCGTCAATCTGTTGGATGATTCCCTCCAAATTGTTCTGGACGGCCAAACCTTTTATGTTAGTAATCTGACGCTCACCGGTACCAGCGGGCCCAGACTGGTGCTATATCTGCTGCGTCAAACCGCTCCTTTGCGTAAGGACGAGATAAGCCAGGCAGCAGAGGTGATTCAGGTTGCTTTAAACTTATGGAGCTCTAACCATGGCTACAGCGCTCTTCCGGAGCTGGTGCGAGCAATCCTGCAGGATGAACCGTTAAAAATGAAGCGCATTGCCACCGCTTTTCAGGTGGATGTAGAATCCATCGACAGCATGTGGGTGGTTACTCCTTGTGGTGTCCAGCAGCCCGATGACCGGCTACAGCGGTTTACTCTGTCGCTTATCCGGGATGAACTGTCCCATCTGTGCAACACTATTGTAGGGGACATCTACGGGCAAAATGTAGTGGCCATGACAGACAGCCCCGCCGATAAAGGAGAGATGAGGACTCTGGCAGAGTACTTCTCGCTAAAGCTGGAGCAGGCCGGAATTCCAGCAACCGTTTCCATTTGCCTGAACCTGGAAAGCACCGCAGTATTCCGCACCTCCTACCTGCTTATAGAAGAAGCCATTGCCACTGCCCGGACCATCTATCCCGCCGCACAGATATTTACCCTGCAGATGATGCAGTTTGCCGCTGATTGCCAGCGTCTGCTGGAAAAAGGCGAGGAGGCAGCTCAGATGCATATGGAAGTTATCAGTGGATTGCGCCATGACCCTGCCTGTATTCGCGCCAGCCTACTGGAAACCCTTACCATCTACCTGCTGGATGCGGAAAACAATTTGGAAAAAGCCGCTGATCGCCTCTTTTTGCATAAAAACACCATTAAATACAGACTGCAAAGGGTAACGGAGCGTCTGGGATTTTCCATCGGAAGTCTTCCCGAAACACTGCAGCTGTACCGGGCGGTCGCGTTGCACCGCATTCTTCTCACCCGGTACGATACCTAACTACAGCACCACCTTGCGCTGTTATCAGCCCCTGGTTTTTGTTCAAAAAAACAAAAACCAGGGGCTATTTTTGGGAATAGGCTAATCACTTTTTCTGATTTTCACGATATAATTAGGACAACCAGAATAGTAATCACAAACAATATGTACAAATAATAGAACATATTACAAAACTAGCCGCAAGCCGGTACTAAAGAATTAAGCGGGGTGATGCATATAATAAACACACGCAAGTTGCTTGGGACTTTGCAACAGACTATGAGTAAGTGATGAAATGAGGAAGGTTTATATGAAAAACAAACGAGCGCAAACAACCATGGACCACTCCGGCGATTACGCCACCAGCGCAGTGCCAGAAGATCAGCGGAAAAGCGGCGTCAACTTGTTTGTCACCACAGCAGGTTGGATTATCTGCCTGTCTACCATGTTCACAGGGGGAACGCTCATCAGTGGTCTGAGCTTTAGCCGCTCCATCATTGCGGCAATCATCGGCATGATGATTCTTACCCTGTTCGCCGCACCGCTGGCTGCAATCGGCGGCAAATTCGGGGTATCCACCACCATGCTCACCAGGCATGCCCTAGGTAAAACCGGCTCTAATATCTTCGGCATCGTTAACGCGTTGCTACTGGGCATCGGGTGGTTTGCCTGGCAGGCGGCATTTTTTGGCCTGACCCTCAGCGAGCTGCTGCCAAACACGTTTTTAGTTAATCCCATTGTGGGGGCCCTGATTGGCGGCGTGCTAATGACCATTACTGCCATGTACGGCTACAAGGGAATTGCCGTGCTTAGTTTTATTGCGGTTCCACTGATCATTGTTCTCTCCCTCTTTGGCGGCATCGCCGGAATTGAACAGACCGGCGGCTGGAACGCCCTGCTGGCAAAGCCGGCCAGCGGCACGGAATTTACCTTGTTTGCAGGCATCACCATTGTGGTGGGCAACGCAGCCAGCGGCGCGGTGGTGTTATCCGACATTACCCGGTATGCCAAAAGCGCCAAAATGGGTGCGGTTTCCGCAGCGGGAGGCTATCTGGTAGGCGGTGTGTTCTGCATTCTGTGTGGTGGAGCTATGGCCATTGCGGTAAACGTACCCGGCATCGGCACCACCCCCAACCTGCCTAAGGTGATGTTGGCCATTGGCTTGGGAATTGGTGCTCTGATTATTCTGATTTTAGCACAATGGACCACCAATACCGCCAACGTTTACTCGGGCGCTCTCGGCGTAGGTACCTTTATGCCCTTTCGCCACAAAAACATTGTTCTGGTCATGGGAATTGTGGGAACGATTCTGGCCATTTCCAATATCTATGAGTACTTTATTCCTTTTCTGAATATTCTGGGCACGGTGGTTCCCCCCATTGCAGGCGTCATTCTAGCCGATTACTATGTGGTAAACCGGCTGATTCTCAAAAAGGATTATACCTTTGGGCCGGGGACAAAATACGCAGCATTCAACTGGGCTGCCTTTTCCGGAATCGTCGGCGGCGCTATTCTGGCCACTGTCATCCGGTTTTTTACACCGGCGTTTATGAGCATTGTATACGCCTTTGCCCTGTATGTTCTGCTGGTTTTGATTTGTCGGGGGATGCGCATTCCCTACAGCATCGGAACCTATACGGAAAGTGAAACCGGACTGTAAAGGAGAATGGTAATGAATATAACCTATAACCGAAACCTGGCGCTTTTGAGTATTGTGTTCGGCGTGTGTAACCTAATTCCCATTGCTTCCGAAAGCCGATGGTACTGCGTCCTGTGTTTTGCGGTACTGGGGCTGCCTGGTATTTTGTGGGCATTGCCGACTCTGCGCAAGACCTCCCCCCAGGCACTGCGCGCCCTGAGCTGGGTGAACTTCTTGTCCGGATGCTCTATTCTATTTTTGGCGTTGTCGGATTTTTACGCCGCCGACGGAGGGATGATTGCCTTTAACTTTATCGCGGCGAGTGGATTTGTGTTATGTGGAATCTGGGGGCTTTATACCAGCACTCAAAAGCTGGGGCTACCCCTAGTGCCCTAATAGGAGGAAACGATGGGATTGTTTAGCGAAATGCTGGACGAGGGGAAAATTCGCACCTCTCTGCGGAACAGCAATAATATTTTGATGATCACTTGCCCCGGCTGCGCTTGTGAAAGCCTTTCCTACACCGAGGACCTACCTTGTCGGGCGCTGGAGCAGGGAAAAGATATGGAGCACAGCGCCATCGCGGTACACCGGGTGCGGGATCGGTGGGACAGCCTCCTGCGGGAAGAAGGAAAACGGGTGGAACATGTGAGCATCGCCTTCCCTTGCGAGATGTTCGACACCGACCGGGAGCAAATTTTCCGGTTGGCCCGAGGCAAGGATACCGTAGCGGTTCTTGCCTGCGCCAGCGGGTTTATCGCCATCCGGGATATGTTCCCGGATTTTGCAGGTAGACTGATACCTATGATGCGCACCGCCGGAAGCTTTGTGTTCCGGCTGGTGCCCGACGAAACAGGGGAAAACTCCAAGGTAGACCGAACAACGGCCCGGATTATGCGGTTTTCAGACAAAAACCATAACAAGAAAGGTGAGGCATAATGACTGGAATCAAAACCATGCAGCAGCTGGACGACTTTGTACGAGGTGCTACGCTGCTGGGAACCGGTGGCGGCGGAAGTCAAAAAATGGGAAAGGATCTGTTGCTGGACAGCTTCCGTGAAAAAAAGGAAATCAACTGGATTTCTATGAATAGCATGGAAGATGATGCCTGGGTTTGCACTGCGTTTTACATGGGCTCCATCGCGCCCTTGTCCGATGAGGATAAAAAACAAATGGAGCGCCTAGGCCTGAAGAAGCGCTCGGTCCAGCGGGTTCTGGTAGCCGCTGTGCAGGAGCTGGAAAAAGAGCTGAACATCCAGATTTCCGCACTGATTCCTGTGGAAATGGGGGGGCTTAACTCCGCCGCGCCACTGGATGCCGCCGCCCAAATGAACAAAGCCATCATCGACGCAGACCTAGCAGGCCGGGCCGTTCCAGAGGTGGCTCAGACCTTACCTCGTCTCAATAAGCTGCCCATCTGCCCCATCGCATGTTGTGACGCCTGGGGAAATGTGTCTCTCATCCGCCAAACCCACGGCTACGACATGGCGGAGGCCCTTGGCAAGATGCTCAGCCTGCCTGCTTACGAGCCCATTGGTCTTGCCTGCTTTGCCATGCGAGTAAAGGACGCCCGGCATACTGTTGTAGAGGGCACATTGAGTCGGTGCATCAAAGCCGGCGCTGCTGTGCGGGAGGCCTGTGAGCAGGGCCGAGATCCCGCGGAAGCCTTTGCGCAGGTCACGCATGGGAAGGTGGTATTTCGCGGGGTGGTTGAGCAGTACACGTGGGAAAGCCGAGGCGGTTACATGTATGCAGACAATTACATCGGCGGCAGACACAACTACCAAGGCCACCGACTGCACATCTGGGCAAAAAACGAAAACCATATCTCCTGGCTTGACGATAAGCCCTTTATCACCAGCCCGGACCTCATTCAGGTGGTGGACGCCAAAACCGGTGAGCCTATCACCAATACCGACCTGCGAGAGGGCATGGATGTGGCGGTGGTGGGCATCGGCAATCCTCTGTACCGCACGCCGGAGGGCATCAGAATTCTAGGGCCCTCCCACTACGGGTTTGACGAGATTCCCTACACTCCTATGGAGGAACTGGTAAAGTAAATGGTCAATGCAAGGCGTTTAAAAGAAACCTTTTTGTCTTTGATAAAAATTGATAGTCCCTCTTTGAGAGAGGGGAAGGTGGCGGAGCGGATCCGCCAGGAGCTTTCCGCTGTCGGCATTTCCTGTGTCGACGACGGGAGCGCCCCCCGGACCGGATCCGACACCGGAAATCTTATTGCAACCATTCCCGGAGACTCCACTCTGCCATCGATGCTGTTTGCCGCCCATATGGATACCGTGTCGCCTTGCGAGCATAAGCAGGCCATAGAGCAAAACGGCCGGATTTTCAGTCGGGGCAACACTATTTTGGGTGCAGACGACATGGCGGGAGTAGCCATTCTGCTGGAGCTGGCTAGGTGCCTGCAGGAGGATACCGGTCGACATCCCAATATTACGCTGTTGTTCACCACCGGGGAGGAAGTTGGCCTGATAGGCGCAAAAGAGCTTAAGGGTAACATGCTCAGCGCCGCCCTGGGTTATGTGCTGGACGATGCTGGCCCGGCGGGCAGTGCCATTTGCCATTCCCCTGCCCATATCAAAATTAGCGTACATATTATAGGCAAGGCGGCTCATGCCGGCGTCGAGCCGGAAAAAGGGGTAGACGCCATCCGCATTTTTGCCAGAGCAGTGGATACCATGGCCCTAGGGCGAATGGATGAGGAAACCACCGCCAACATTGGAATTGTAAAGGGTGGCAGCTCTATGAATGCAGTATGTGCCCAATTAGAGGCGGTGGGGGAAGTGCGCAGCCGGGATATGGGAAAGCTTCTCCGGCAAGTCACCCATATGCGCCGTTGCTTTGAAAACGCAGCCAAGCGCTTTGGGGGTAAGCTTCAGTTTGAGCAGACTGTTCTCTATGAGGCTGTCACTCTGGACGACGAACAGCCGGTGGTGCAAAGCTTGCAGGCAGCCGCCGCAGCGGAGGGTCTGCCTTTTTGCAGCAAAATATCCGGCGGGGGAAGCGACGCCAGCGTGCTCAATAGTTTGGGGATTCCTAGCGTCACTCTTGCTGTAGGGTACGAAAAAATGCACACCTCGGAAGAGTATCTGAATTTACAGGAATTCGAAAAGGCTGCCCGGCTAGTATGGAGACTGGCTTGTGGATAAGGACAGAGCACTTTTCTACCGGACGCGCTTGCAGAGAAAAAATTTTTCCGAAAGCATGGAGGCCCTATGAAAAAGACCGATTCTCTATACCGGCTGTTTCTTGCCATATTGCAGCAGGAGCTGATTCCCGCCACTGGTTGCACCGAGCCCATTGCCATTGCCTACGCGGCGGCCATGGCCACAAAGGAGTTGGGTGTCCGTCCTACCCGGGTAAAGGCCTGGCTAAGCAGCAGCATTATTAAAAACGCCAAGGCAGTGACCATCCCTAACACCAACGGCCTCAAGGGAATTCCAGCCGCCATTGCCGCAGGTATCGTAGCCGGAGATCCTCGGAAAAAGCTGGAAGTAATCGCCCACATCCATCCCGAGCAAAAGGCAGAAATCGCAGAGTATGCCACCGTCTGCCCTATGGAGATTCAGGTTACCGACAGCGGCAGGCTTTTTGAGATTGTTCTGGAGGTGTTTGCAGGGGAGAACTCGGCGTCGGTGCAGATTGCAAACTCCCACACCAATATCCTAGCGGTCCGTAAAAACGGCTGCCTTATCCGAGGAGCCTCCGAAGCTTTGGACAGCCAGGATGAGCTCTTGGACTATTCCCACCTTTCAGTGCGCTCTGTTCTCGACTTTTCCGATTCACTGGATCCTGCCGATGTCAAGGATCTGATAGAGCGCCAGATAGCCTGTAACACCTGCATTAGCCGGAAAGGCCTGGAGGGGAGCTATGGTGCCAACGTAGGCAAAACCTTTTTGACTATGCACCCCCAGGATAGCCTGTTTGCAAAGGTAATTGCCGCTGCAGCCGCTGCTTCGGACGCTCGCATGGGCGGTTGCAATTTGCCTGTTTTTATTACGGCAGGCAGCGGGAATCAGGGACTAACCGCATCTTTGCCTGTTATTGAATATGCCGTACTAAAAAAGGCTCCCCGGGAACGGCTTTGCCGGGCTTTGGTTCTTTCCACTCTAATTACGGTACATCAAAAAAACTATATCGGCAAGCTATCGGCCTTTTGCGGCGCCGTCAGCGCCGGGGCCGGCAGTGCTGCAGGGATCGCCTATTTAGACGGCGGCGGCTACACCGAAATTTCCCACACTCTAGTCAATGCCCTCGCCATTGCATCTGGCATGGTATGCGACGGCGCAAAACCCTCCTGCGCCGCTAAAATCACCATGGCAGTGGGGGCCGGGCTTTTGGGCTACGAAATGTATATGCACGAACAGCAATTTTGTCAGGGAGAAGGTCTTGTGGCCGCCGATGTAGAAAAAACCATTGCCAACATCGGCCGGCTGGGAAGAGAGGGCATGCAGGAAACAGAGCGGGAAATTCTACAAATGATGCTGGAATAGCTCCAGCGTTGCTCCAAGGTAGGAATAAGCTTCTCTCCCCCTATGTATGGGAGACAAAGGTCGTGCAAACCCTGAGCTTGGACTGAACCATGGTGAACGGACAGAAAATGAAAGGCTATAGTATTGCGCAGCCTGCCTCCTTTTTTTAAGGGAGTCAGGCTTGTTTTTGTCTGGATACGCTCATAATTCTAAAAATCAATGGACCCATCAATGGGTTGGTAGGCATGTTCAATGGTATCTACCTGGTAACTGTAAATATATTGGGTTTTAGAATGGGAAAGAGATTCTATGCTATGCCACGGTGTTATCATAAAATTTCCCCGTCTTATGTGGCCCCCCAGAGCATTGGACTCGCATCTGCACAAACAACGTGGTTGAGCGACGGAACCGGGGAGATACGCAGGCGCACCCGGGCGGTTGGCTGCTTTTCTGATGGGGATTTGGCGCTCATGCTCTGTGCAAGACTTTGGCATATGGCCGGCACCAGTGGCACAACAAAAAGTACATGAATATGAAGCATCTGGAGACAGCGATCGAAGATGCTTCCTTGCTAGCTGACATCAACCTTTCAGAGATTGCAAACTAGTTTGCGCATTAATCTTGTCTTGCGGTAAAAGAAAAAGCTGCCATAGTGTTATCCATGGCAGCTATGATTGCACTTTAATAACACTATTATATCTTGAGCCATGTATTTTTACTCTCGGGGTAGATGAACCTGATCCCATCTTAGCCTATGGCATGAAAGTTTCTATCTGGTTTGAATTCCCTCCACAAACCATCGGCCTTCGCCCAAAAAGAGATATTCAGCCCCAGCCTAAGACTGCGCAAATTACTGCAGAATTTACACCTCGTTACGCAGTAATCTGATGTAGTGATTAGCTTCCCGCAGCACATGGTCGGCAAGTAGCGGCAAAATAATGGAGCGGATCTTGCACTCTGCGATGCCCGTTGTCCCTGCTATTTTAAAATCGCGATATTCTGTTGTCAGGGCCAGGGTTTCGTTCGTCACGCTTGCAAGCATCATATCCGTTGACGTTTGGGCCTTTTCGAGAAGTTCACTATACTCCTGTGCGAAATCATTGGCGGTATTGACTAGCTCACCTTCGGATGGGTCAAGCAAGCCACGTATAAACAGTGCATGCTCCAGCATGATTTGATCCCAGAACAGTTCCATGCTCTGGGTGGTTTCTTCCAAAGTATTGCCGCTTTCTAAGGTAGCCAGATGACTTCGATACAGCTTCGCTTCCCGCAGGATATGGTCGATGAGCAGTGGATAATTCAAAGTAAACATGTTGCAGGACAGCATATCGTTCAGAACTCTTGTCTTAAATTGGATAAAGCTGTCCAGAAGCGGTAAAATCGCGGCATTGAGCACACGGACACGGCGCAGTAGGTCGGGCGTTATAGCGGGGTTTTCTCCGCTGTGCAGCCTTGTTTCCATGACGGTAATGTTTTGATTGATAGGGATTCCGGTAAAGTTCTGTGTTTTTTGCTCAGTTCCAAG
>ENA-UOOR01004077-UOOR01004077.1-fermentation-metagenome-genome-assembly--contig:-NODE-4077-length-11981-cov-2.746856_pt1 | contig 11981 bp, 8 predicted proteins | sample MGYA00245780_ERZ724029 | MGnify/ENA primary metagenome ERZ724029 (study PRJEB28704, sample SAMN03018315) | fermentation metagenome | biome: anthropogenic terrestrial biome; feature: soil; material... | reverse complement strand
GGATAAATCTGCCCCCAGCACCCTCAACCAATTTTTCCCCAACCTGCAAAACGATTTTTCGGTAGTGGGGGGCAAGTTGTTTGCCCTGCCTTTTGACATCAGCGTGCAGATGCTCTTTTACCAACGCTCCCTCTTTGAAGACATCGGCCAAATCCGGGCCTTTTACGAGGAAACCGGTGAAACATTGGAGGTTCCCACCACCTTCCCGGAGCTGGACCGCATCTGCCGCTTCTTTACAAAATCTCACCGCCCCGATTCCCCCATCCGCTACGGAGCCAGCTTGGCTCCCACCAATCCCACCTCCATTTCCAGCGACTACCTGCCCCGTCTTCTGGCTGCGGGGGGACTTTCCTACAGCAGCAACGGCTGTCTGGACCTGACCACCCCCGCCGCTCTTTCCGCCTTGCGGGACTACTTGGCCTACGCCTCCTGCACCAGCTTGGACACAGTCCAGAGCTGGAGCGAAATCGCCGCCAATTTTGTGGACGGACAAACCGCCACCTCTATTTTGTACGTCAACCATGCCTCCAGCTTTGTCCGGGCCCAGAGTGCCAATGTGGGGGTGGAAATCGGCTTTGCCCCCATTCCGGGGCGGCACCCCCTGTTGGCGGGAGGCTCCTTGGGAGTCTGCCGCAACTCCTCCCAGCCGGAAGCAGCCTACCAGTTTATCCGCTGGGCCACAGGGGAAGAGATCGCTCCCGAGCTGGTGATGATGGGGGGGACTTCCGCCTGCCGCAGCGTCTACGAGCACCGGGAGATTCTGGATGCCTACCCTTGGCTGGACGCCCTGCAAAACAACATGCGGCTGGGGATTCGCAAGCCCATTCTCTCTCCGATGGAAATCGACTACAACCAGCGGGATTTTGAGTACAATCTGGGGCTGCATATCCTGCGCTGTATCCGGGGGGAAATCTCCCCCGAAGAGGCACTGATGGGAACCCAAAGAACGCTGGACGCCATCCGCTAGAGGATGAAAGCTTATTCGGCTTTTTATGTTAGATTGTCAAGATTAGGAGGAATGTCATGGAAATCATCAAGTCTGCCATCACCCGTGCCAACGACGACAATCCCCAACTGACCGCCAATGTCGCCGAAATTATCGCCCGGGTGCGCAGGGAGGGGGACGCCGCCCTTGTGGACTACAACACCCGCTTTGACGGCAACAGCCGCAAGGACTTGCAGGTGACAAGGCAGGAAATTGACGAGGCGTACGCACAGCTTTCCCAGCAGGAGATCGACGATTTAAAGGCGGCTGCGGCCAACATCCGGGCCTTTGCCCAAGCCCAGCTGGGCAGCATGAAGGCTCTGGAGGATATTTCGCCCACGCCGGGTGCCGCTCTGGGCCACCGGGTGATTCCGGTGCAGTCCTGCTGCTGCTATGTGCCCGGGGGAAGCTACCCCCTCTACTCCACGGCTCTGATGCTGGTGATTCCGGCCCGGGTAGCGGGAGTGGGAAAGGTGGTGGCCTGTTCCCCCACCATGAAGGGCAGCGGAAGGATTCACCCCAACATTCTGGCGGCTCTGGACATTGCCGGAGCCGATGAAATCTATGGAGTAGGCGGTGCTCACGGCATTGCGGCTTTTGCCTACGGTACTGATCAGATTCCGGCGGTGGACATCATTGTCGGCCCCGGCAACCAGTATGTCACCGAGGCTAAGCGCCAGTGCTACGGTCAGGTGGGGATCGACTTTATCGCAGGGCCCAGCGAGGTGCTGGTCATCGCTGATGATTCTGCCGATCCCGAAATTCTGGCGGCGGACTTGCTGGCCCAGTCGGAGCACGATCTGTTGGCCAAGGGGATTCTGGTCACCACCAGCCGGGAGCTGGCCCGGCAGACCATTGCGGCGGTGGAGGCTCAGCTGGCTACGCTGGAAACCGCCGGGATTGCCCGGAAATCCTGGGAGGATTACGGCGAGGTCATTTTGGCCGAAGACTTGGAGGAAGCCATTCAGATTGCCAACAGCCACGCCCCCGAGCATCTGGAAGTGATTGTCCGGGAGGAAGATGCGGTGCTTCCCCGGCTGGTCAACTACGGCTCTTTGTTTATCGGGCAGGCCACGGCAGAAGTGTTTGGCGACTATGTTTCCGGCACCAACCACACCCTGCCTACTCTGCGGGCGGCAAGGTATACCGGCGGCGTCTGGGTGGGAACCTTCCTCAAGGTGTGTACTCACCAGCGCATGACAGCCGGTGCCGTCAAGGTGCTGGCTCCCCTGACCTCCCGGATGGCCAGAGGGGAAGGGCTGATTGCCCACGCCAGAGCGGCGGAAATCCGGGCCGAAAAGCTGTAGATTCCCGGAAGGGTTCCGGAGTTCTATATCGATTAGTGATTAAAGGAGGGTTTTTCTATGCAAGAACAAAATCAGGTTCTCAAGCGCAGTTTTGGCATGCGGGAAGCAGTCACCATTACAGTGGGAACAGTCATTGGTGTGGGACTGTTCACCGTAGGCGCACAGGTGGTGGGGCTGATGGGTGCAGCGGTGATCTGGGCCACTCTGGTTGCTCTGATTGTCAGCATCTATCCGGCCCTGCTCTACGCCGAGATGGGCGCGGCTCTGCCCTATGCGGGGGGTACATATAAGTACGCGTCCATGGGACTGGGCAAGCCCCTTGGCATGCTGGCCGGCTGGAACTTCATCATCTCTCTGGTGGCGGTCACCAGCGGAGAGGCCCTGGCCTTCAGCTTTTATTTTAAGACCCTGTTTGGTGCCTTGGGCATCGATCTGCCGGTCAGCGATACGGTGGTGGCCTGCATTGCCGTCATCCTGTTTATGGCCACCAATGTGCGGGGCGTGGAGATGACCGGCAAGCTGCAGAACGGCTTTATGTTCTTCTTCTGGGGTGTTGCCATCATCTGGTTCCTGTTGATGATTCCTCAGGTGCAGATGCCCCACTTTGTCCAACTGCCCGACTTCCTTGATTTTTCCGGCGGTTCCTTTATCGCCAACGTGGCCATGATCTGGTGGTGCTTTGCCGGGTTTGAAACCTGCTGCGCCATGGGTGAGGAAATTAAGTACCCTCACATCAACATTCCCCGGGCCCTGTTTTTGGCTCCCTTTATTGTGTTTGCGGTTAACTCCATTTTTCAGTGGTATCTGGTGGGCATCACCCCCTTTGAGCATCTGGGCGCCATTGCCGTGGCCGATGCTCCCTATGCCGACGCCATGATCAACGCTGGCATTGTGGGTCTGCCCCTGATTCTGCTGGCGGCGGGAATTGCCTTTGGCGGCGACTTTTCTACCCTTAACGCCAGTATTGCGGTTCCGCCCCGCTACCTGTTTACTATGGCCCGAGACGGTTCCATGCCTCGGGTGTTTGCAAAAATTCACCCCAAATTCCAGACTCCCTATATTTCGATTCTGACGCTGGGTGTCCTCACCCTCTTCCTGATTGCCACCAACTCCATGATCTACATCGCCTCCCTGAGCCTGTTTGCCGATCTGCTTTACTATGTCATCGGCATTGCGGCCTCCTACGGTCTGCGCAAAAAACTGCCCGATCTTAAGCGGCCCTACAAAGCTCCCTTTATCATGATTGGGGCGCCTATCTCGGTGGTCATCTACCTGATTATGATGACCCAGCTGGATCTGGCGGCTCTGTGGTCCGGAATTATCTGGTGCGTGCTGGGACTCATTATCTTCTACATCTGTCAGGCCCGCTACGGCAAGGAGGGGGACTCGGAGCTGGCCCAGCGGATTATGGAAATTCAGGAGCCCCCCGCTGAGGAAAAGGCCAAAATGGACCGGGAGTTCAAGATTTGGAGCATTGTGGTGTCCATTGCGGTGGCGGTGGCGCTTCTGCTTTTTATCCTGCCCCAGCTGATCGCTTAGTTTACCCCATCGGATGTACACATGGGCTGGTTGACTGCACAAAGCAGAAAGCCAGTCCGTGGGCTTTACTTGATAGAAAAGGGCCGGCAGCATGAACGCTGCCGGCCCTTTTTGCTGTGCTTGCGTCTGCTCCGTAACGACCATAGAGGAGAGATGCCAAACATAAAAAAACACTTCCAAATAGTCACAGATTTATAAAAATTAAAAAAGAATATTGTTACAGTTAAGGGAAAAAATTCCTAATATTAGTAGGATACACAGATAAAATAGCATTATTCACCGATTCACTTGAAATACTTTGGGGGATAACCTATAATTTTTTTAAACATTCTGGAAAAGTAATTGGCATCCTGTATTCCAACAAGGGTGGCTATCTCCTGAATCGGGAGATTTTCTGACTGAAGAAGATGCAGAGATTTTATGATCCTCTTGCGGTTTAAGTAGTCTACGGGAGAAAGCCCGGTGGCCTGTTTAAAAACAGTGCGGAAGTAGTTGACGCTCATATACGCCTCGGCGGCCAAAGCGTGAAAATCAATCGGATCCGCCAAATGATCTTCAATATACTGGACTGCATATTTTATAGTATTTTTGGTTGGTGATGGGTAATTTTGACCATAATTCATGCTGATTTGCCTTGAGTGGACCCGGTTAAGCTCCACTAGCACAATTTCCAGATAGGAGCGCAGCACCCGTTCGTAATCAAAGCTGTGCTGTTGCTGCTCCCGATACATAAACCCCAGCAGGGTAGAAACGTACTCCCGCTCGCTGGAATTCAGCCTCAGGATGCGAAAATCCTCGCCGGCATCCGGGTGGGCCCTTTCCACATCCGGCAAGGGGGGAAACAAAGACGCCCACTGGTCATCCAGCTTGACATTGTCGATGTCTTTTTCATCCTGACCCAAGCGGGAGGGCCACACTCCGCCCCAGAGCTTTTCCAAACGGCGGGGATAAAACTGGACGTTGTAGATGGTCAATGAAGATTCAATGATATATTCGTGGGATTTGTGAGCCGGAACCAGAAAGATATCCCCGGGAATCAGGATGCTTTCCTGAGGGCCAAACCGATGTTTACAGGTACCCTTGAGCACCAGAACAAACTCGTTAAACTCGTGAAAGTGCTTGGGAACCGATTGCTGGCCGTGAAAAAGTTCCACCGCGATGGATGCTCCGGCCTCACCCTTAAAGGGATAATACGCCTCCATTGCTGTATCGCCTCCTTGCTGTAAGTATGGTTGGTTCTAAGAGTTAGGGTTCTTAAATCGCTATTGATATTAAAGAGAAAGGGTGTTCGTAAACATGAAGAAGTTTGTATCCGTATTCCTGATTCTGGTATTGGCATTTGCAATGACCGGCTGCCAACAAAGTGCACCACAGCAGCAATCCTCCGCAAACGCGCCTGCAGCACCTTCTCAGGGTTCTTCGGCAGCCCCGGACAGTCCGCCGGCTGAGGCCAAGCAGTATCAAATTGGTTTTTCCATCGCAGTTCGCGATCAATTTCTAACTTCCTTGGAAATGGCCGCCACCAAAAAGGCGGAAGAGCTGGGCGTTAAATTGGAGATATATGAGGCAAAAGAGGATATCGCCACCCAGCTTTCCCATGTGCAGACATGCGCTGTCAAGGGCTTCGATGCTATGGTTGTCAACATGGTAAACGCAGACAATGCCGCCGAGGTTTTGGCCGCCGCCGGGGATATGAAGGTGGTCTTTGTCAACCGCGCTCCCGATCTGGCACTGCTGGAGAAAGGCCAATATGTTTACGTAGGCTCCGACGAAAACGTATCGGGGGGACTTCAGGGGAAATTTTTGGCCGAGCATTTCAATGCCGAGGGCAAAACCTCCATCAACATTGTGGTGTTTAAGGGCGATCTGACTCACCCGGCGACTCCCGCCCGCACTAACTCCGCTTTGAATGGCCTCAAGGACGGGGGCATTGCGTACAACGTTCTGTACGAGGATACCGCCAACTGGGACCGCGCCACCGCCATGAACAAGTTTGTGCAGTTTATGGGCAAGGGCGAAAGTGTAGATGCCGTCATCTGCAACAACGACGAGATGGCCCTTGGTGTCATCGAAGCCATGAAGACCAGCGGCTCCGGCGAAATCTTTTGCCCTGTGGTGGGAATCGATGCTACCGTGGTTGGCTGTGAATCGGTCAAGGCCGGCGAGATGGCTTTCACCGTGTTCCAGTCTGCCGTAGGGCAAGGAGCCGGCTCGGTGCAGGCCGCCGTGGATATTCTGGACGGAAAGGACTTGCAAAATGCCAATGAGGACGGCACCATCAGCTGGGTTGCCTTTGAGCCGGTCGGCCCCGATAATGTGGATGAGTATATGTAACCGGCATCACCCATTGCAATAACTTGCGAATGCTTGGGGGCCGCGTGCTCCCAAGCATTATATTCAGAAGAACAAGGAGCGGCTTATGAGCGAATATGTGCTGGAAATGAGGGATATTGTCAAGAACTTTCCCGGGGTGCGCGCCCTAAAAGGAGTGCAGCTCAAGGTGCGGCCAGGCAAGGTACATGCGCTGTTGGGTGAAAACGGGGCCGGTAAATCCACTCTGATGAAGTGCCTGATCGGAATCTACCAAAAGGATGGTGGAACCATCCTCTACAAAGGCAAGGAAACCAATTTCAACAATGTGTACGAGGCGCTTTCCAGCGGCATTTCCATGATTCATCAGGAGCTGACTCCTGTCCCTGCACGCAGCGTCAGCGAAAACGTCTGGATGGGCCGGGAGCCTTGCAAAGGCATTTTGGTAGACCGCAAGGCCATGCGGAAAAAGACAAAAGAGTTATTTGACCGGCTGGATGTTTTCATCGACCCGGATGCCGTCATGGGCAGCCTGACCGTGGCCCAGATGCAGATGGTAGAAATCGTCAAGGCGGTGTCCTACGATTCGGATATTGTGGTGATGGACGAACCCACCAGCTCCCTGACCGAAACAGAGGTGGAAAACCTGTTCCGGATGATCGACCAGCTAAAGGAGCAGGGTGTGGCGGTGATTTACATCAGCCATAAGATGGATGAAATTTTCCGTATTTGTGATGAAATTACCACCTTCCGCGATGGGGAGTACATCTCCACCGATCAGGTGGATGAAATCGACATCAACACCCTCATCACCAAAATGGTGGGGCGGGAGTTAACCGAGATGTTCCCCAAAGTGGAATGCCCCATCGGGGAAACGGTGCTCCGGGTGGAGCATCTCAGTGTGCCTCGGCTGGTACACGATGTTTCCTTTGAACTGCGGCGGGGGGAAATTCTTGGGTTTGCAGGTCTGGTAGGGGCCGGAAGAACCGAGCTGGTGGAGGCGATTTTTGGGCTGCGCCGCAAAAGTCAGGGCAGAATTTACAAAGATGGCAAAGAGCTTAAGATCAAAAACCCGGGGGATGCCATCAGCAACCGCATTGTGCTTCTGACCGAGGACCGCCGGGGTCAGGGAACGGTGGGAGTGCGCAGCGTGGCCGACAACATCGTGCTTTCCGCTCTGGACCGGTACGGCTTTCCCATCAGGCACCGGGAAATCCGGCAGGATTCAAAGGAGCTGATCCAGCAGCTTTCCATTAAAACCACCGGCATTCACCAGCTGGTGATGGATCTTTCGGGCGGTAACCAGCAAAAGGTTTTGGTGGCCCGCCTGCTTTTGAACGACCCGGATATTCTGATTGTTGACGAGCCCACCAGAGGCATTGATGTAGGCGCCAAATCAGAAATACACGCCATTATTACACAACTGGCCGGTATGGGTAAAGCCATCATCCTGATCTCCTCCGAGCTGCCGGAGGTGCTGGGCATGTCCGACCGCGTTCTGGTGATGCACGAGGGACGGGTGAAAGCCATTCTGGACCGTCAGGAGGCTAACCAGGAAACCATTATGAGCTACGCCACCGGCGGCGTAGAACAGTAAAGGAGGCGCACATCATGAATGCGCAAAAAATGAAGCGGTTTACCAGCACCCATTCCATCTGGCTGGTTCTGGTGGTCATGGTAGTCTTTACCACTCTTATGAATCCAAGGTTTCTGTCCGTGGATAACTTACATAACATTCTCATGACAGAAGCCGTCATCGGTATTCTGGCCGCAGGAGTCATGTGGTGTATTTTGGCCAGAGGGATTGATCTTTCTCTGGGTTCGGTGGTTGCTCTGGTGTCGGTGGTGTCCGCCTCTTTTGTACAGGTGTTTGATTATGCAGGCAAGCTGTTCCCCAATCTGCCCGACCTGCCCATTGGCGTGGGTATCGCCGCCGGAATTGCAGTGGGGACTCTCATAGGACTGATCAACGGTTTGCTGGTGGCCTACACCAAAATTCCACCCTTTATTGCCACCTTGGGCACTCAGCTCATCGCCCGCTCCCTGGCCCAGCTTTACACCAATGCCTATCCTGTCCCCACCCTCAAACCGGAATTTAAGGCCCTTGGTCAGGGCAGGTTCTTAGGGGTGCCAAACATCGTTTGGTTTATGATCCTGATTCTGGCCATCTCCGGTTTTATGTTGACTCAAACCCGCTTTGGCAAGAACATCTATGCCATTGGGGGCAACGAGCAGGCTGCCCGGGTGGCGGGGATCAATGTGGAGAAGAACCTGATTAAAGTTTACACCTGGAGCTGCTTTTGCGCGGCGGTAGGCGGTGTGCTGCTGGCTGCCCGGGCCGGTTCGGGCAACTCCAGCTATGGGCTGAACTACGAGCTGGACGCCATTGCGGCCGTGACGGTGGGCGGAACCTCCCACTCGGGAGGAATCTGCCGGATGTCCGGTGTGATTGCCGGAATTCTGATTTTGGGTGTTCTGAAAAACGCCATGATCTTTATTGGAATCAACCCCTATGTGCAGCAGGCCATCAAGGGTGCCATTATCATTGGCGCCGTGGTATTCGATATGCGCAAAAATGCAAAAAGGGCATAAGTTCTACTGTCAACAATATATCATAATTGGTTGAGCATCCGCAAGGAGTGTAACCGAAAGGACGATACATATGAAGCTCTGCTTTAACGAGGCCACTACCATCGGCAACTCTACTCTGGAACAGGATTTAATTCTATGCGAGCGCTATGGATACGATCTCATTGAAATCCGCTTGGATAAGCTGCGGGAATATTTGCAAGCCCACTCGCTAGCCGACCTGAAGGCGTTTTTCGCCGGCAGCAGGCTCAAGCCCTATGCCTTTAACGCCTTAGAGGGCATCAATTTCCGCACCCCCCAGGAGTGGGAGGAGCTTCTTTCCGGGCTGGACCTGTTCTGTGAAGTAGGCAAGGAGATCGGCTGCAGCAAGGTGGTTGTTGTGCCCACCAACGATGTAGGGCATAAAACGGTTGGCGAGATCAAGGCATCCTCGTTGGAAGCCATCCGGGCCATTGACGAGAGAGCACGTAAAAACGGCTGGCCCATGGAACTGGCCTTTGAATTTGTGGGGTACCCCAATCTTTGTGTCAACACCTTTGGGCAGGCTTACGATATTGTAGAGGCCGCTGCCATGGAACATGTGGGCATCGTACTGGACTGCTTCCACTTTTACGCCATGAACTCCCGCTGGGAGGATTTGCAGCGGCTGGACATCCGCAAGCTCTTCATCTTCCACATTGATGACAGCGAGGACTTGCCGGTGGGAGCGTTGCGGGATGAACACCGCCTTTGGCCCGGGGATGGAGCCATTGATCTGAACCGAATCTTTGCCCTGTTAAAGGAGAAAGGCTACGGCGAAATGGCTTCTGTGGAGTTGTTCCGGCCGGAGTACTACGACATGCCCGCCGGGGATACCATCCGCATCGCCAAAGAAAAAAGCGTAAAGGCCCTTTCCGGCCATTGGCACATCGGATAAGGAATCGGCTGCACGAAAGGAGCTGTGGCGATGACTACCCATGACAAGGGCATTTTGCGCAGGCTGGCAACCCGGCTGGCGGAGATTTCCGCTCTGCCGGTACAGGAGGAAACCCGCAAACTGTGGCATAAGCTGCACCGGCTGGAGCCGGAGCGAACCATGTTTATGATCGACGAGCTGCCATGGCACGAGATGAACTGGGAGGATGAACTGACTCTCCGGTGTGAGGATGCGGTCTGCCGGGAGCTGGAAACAGACCTGCGCCGGCAGCTTTACCGCTGGAACCACTTCCGGGACGACACTGTTTTTGATCCGGTGATTTACGTACCCTATGCCATTGAGGGGCTTCACTATGGGCTGCTGGTTCAGGAGGAGACCACCCAGCTGGACAGCGCCAACACCGTCAAGGCTCATTCCTATCTGGATCAGCTGGAAACCGAGGAGGATCTGGAAAAGCTGAAGCCCTGCAAGCTGACTCTGAATCAGGCCCTGACCCAACGCCGGGAGGGAGCCGCCCGGGAGGCCTTTGAGGGGATTCTGGATGTGGTGATGGACGGGCCGGAAGTTTACTACGCCCCTTGGGACCGCATCATAGAGTGGCGGGGGGCCGAGCAGTGGATGTACGACGTCATCGAGAACCCGGAATTCATCGACAAGCTGGTGGATAAAACCATCGACTGTCATCTGGCCCTGCTGGATCAGCTGGAGGAAAACGGGTGGCTGATGCGCATGAACCGGCTGGTTCACTGCACCGGTGCTTGGACGAATGAGCTGCCCGCCCAAGGATACGATCCGGCAAAGCCCCGGGCCAAGGATGTCTGGACCTATGGCATGGCGCAAATTCTATACATGCTCTCTCCCGAGCAGCATGACCGGTTTGAATTTTCCAAGGCTCACCGGTGGTACGGGCGGTTTGGTTTGGGGTATTACGGCTGCTGCGAGCCGTTGGACGATCGGTTTGAGTATGTGAAGAAGATTCCCAATATCCGAAAGATCAGCGTCAGCGCCTGGGTGAAGGACTACCCCGGCTTTGCCCGGCAGCTGGAGGGAAAATATGTCTACTCGGTGAAGCCTTCTCCAGCCAGAGTGGCGGTGCCCTCCGCTTGGAATCCACAGGAAACCGAGAAGGAACTGCGCTTTTACAAGCAGTGCGCCGACGATGCAGGCTGCCCCTGTGAACTGACCTTAAAGGATATCTCCACCGTGGGATACCGCCCACAAAGTGTGTGGGAATGGGCCGATATTATGCGCAAAATTGTTCTGGAATAAATGGGGGGATGATATGCACTGCGGCAAACGGGAAATCCTGACCCTGAGCTTTTCCAACGAGGGGCTGGATCGGGGCGTGGTGGAAGAGAGCATGTACCCTTGGGACAAAACGGTGGCTGCCTTTGTAGAGCAGGGGCTGGAAACCGACCTGCTGGACCGGGTGCAGTTTGCCACCCTGCCCACCGATAACCTCTACGCCAAAAAAGAACCTTATGAGCCTTGGGAAAACTACTACAACACCATGATGACCGAGCCGGTATTCGATTACGAGCAGGCTCTGGGGCTGGACCCGGTCAAGCGGATTGCCTTTCGCATCCCGTTTCTTTCCTACGAGGAACAGATATTGGAAGAAAATGACCGCTATACCCTCAAGCGGGACCGGGACGGCTGGGTGCGCAAATATCACAAATCCGCAGCGATGCTGGTGGAGGACATCACTCCCGTGGTCACCGATGAAGAAAGCTGGGAAAGGCACAAGGCTCACACCCTGGAGATGCTGGAGCTCCACTGTACCCCGGAAAACATGGAAAAAGCCTATGGAACATACAGGGAAGGGTGCCGAGCCGGAGATTTTGCTCTGCGGCTGCGTTTACAGGGATTCTTTTGGTGCCCCCGGGATCTGTTTGGCATTGAGGAGCACCTGATGGCTTATTACGACTGTCCGGAGCTGCTCCAAGAGATCAGCCGCTTTCAGCTGGATGTCTACCGGGAGCATCTGGACGGAATCCTGAACATTGTTCGGCCCAGCACCGTCTTTTTTGAGGAGGACTTTTCCGGCAGAAACGGCCCCATGATCTCTCCGGCTCTGTTCGATAAATTTGTAGCCCCCTGCTACCGGGAAATCATCCCCTTCCTCAAGGAACGGGGGGCGGGGGAAATCTTTTTGGATACCGATGGAGATTTTACCATGATGATACCCAGTATGATGGCCTGCGGCATTGACGGAGTGCTGCCGGTGGATGTCAATGCCGGAGTGGATATTGTAAAGGTGCGGAAGGATTACCCCCATCTCAAGTTCTGGGGCGGCTTTAACAAGCTGGCTATTCTAAGAGGTCCCGAAGCCATT
>ENA-UOOR01004076-UOOR01004076.1-fermentation-metagenome-genome-assembly--contig:-NODE-4076-length-11983-cov-5.046110_pt1 | contig 11983 bp, 13 predicted proteins | sample MGYA00245780_ERZ724029 | MGnify/ENA primary metagenome ERZ724029 (study PRJEB28704, sample SAMN03018315) | fermentation metagenome | biome: anthropogenic terrestrial biome; feature: soil; material... | reverse complement strand
CCCCCATAGCCAGTCCGCACTTCTATCGAATATCTATGGGGACAAAACCAAAAATATGAGTGCTTCTCAAAGAAAAAACCGACCATTTCTGGTCGGTTAATAAAAAGCATATTCATATTCGTTGCTTATGAAGTTCTTTTATTCCTCAAACTCTAAATCCAAATCATCCTCTTCATCCTCATCAGAAGAGTAAACAACAGCACCGCAGTTAAAACAAGTGACTTCAATATTATCTTCATAAAGAAGATCTTCAGCAAAACAGACTACTTCCCCACATTCCGGGCACTCAATTTCAACAGAATCGTCCTCTTCGTCCTCATCATCTCCATAAACCTCGTTTTCCAGATAGGAGAGATCATCATCCATAGCGCCGACGTAATCTTCTAACTCGGCCTGGCCTATAGCAAGGTTATCCATATCCTCAGCAACCTCAGACAAAACAGCCAGCATCGCATCCCAGATAGCCCGGTTTTTAGCGTCTCCGCCTAGATACTCCGAGCCTTCGATTAGCCCTTTTAAATAGGCAACTTTCTCACGCGTACTCATTTCTCTGATCGCTCCTTTACGTATAATTACGCCCTGGATAGATACTGCCCGGTACGAGTATCAATCTTAAGGATATCGCCAATCTCAATAAACAATGGAACCTGTACTACTAAACCGGTCTCTAATTTAGCCGGTTTTGAACCGCCAGTAGCTGTATCCCCTTTAAAACCAGGATCCGTCTCAACGACCTCTAATTCCACGGAATTAGGAGGTTCCACTCCAATAGGTTCGCTTTTATATAACGAGACATTAAGTAACATATTCTCTTTAAGGTAGTAGATAGTATCCCCAAGCTGCTCTTTATTAAGCGAAAACTGCTCGTAACTACTAGTATCCATAAAAAAATAATCTTCTCCGTTATTATACAGATACTGTACCTCTTTGTACTCTACATGAGCTCGTGGCATCTTTTCGCCGGCTCGGAATGTCCGTTCCTGAACAGCTCCGCTCCGAACATTCTTTAGCTTAGTACGTACAAATGCTGCACCTTTGCCCGGTTTCACATGTAAAAATTCAATGACCATCCAGGCATCTCCATCTATTTCTATGGTTAACCCTGTTCGAAAATCATTACTCGAAATCACGTTTGACCCTCCTGGTTACAATATAAACAAATCCTTTAGGTAATTCTTGACCTTTTTAGTTTCCCCCTGCCAGTATTATAAAACAAGCAAGTCTTTATTAAAGCTATTCCAAACTTCTGCACCGGTTTCGGTAATAGCCAATTGGTTTTCGATGCGTACCCCACCAATTCCTGCAATATAAATACCTGGTTCAATTGTAATAACCATCCCTGGTTTTAATAGTTCTTCCCCTCTTGGAGAAACCGCAGGCAGTTCATGAATCTCTAACCCTACCCCATGTCCTAAACCATGACCAAAGTTATCACCATAACCTGAATCAGCTATAACCTGACGTGAAACTGCATCTAAATCCCGGCCATTCATTCCTGGTCGGGCTGCTTTTTCTGCTTCGTCCTGAGCTAAATGTACAATCTGATAGATCTCTTTTAATTGCGGACTAATTTCTCCGACCGCTATAGTTCTAGTCATATCTGAGCAATAACGGTTATACACTCCTCCAAAATCAAACGTAATCAGTTCACCTGAGTTTACTGTTCGATCAGTTGCAACCCCGTGAGGCAGCGCTCCCCTCTCGCCGCTAGCAACAATAAAATCAAAACTAGGACCAGAAAACCCAGCCTCATACAGTAATTTGATAAGCTGGACTTGCAAATAACGCTCAGTAACACCTGGTTTAATTAGCGGAAGCAGTTCATTAAAGGCCGCTTCAGTTAAGGTAACTGCCTCCTTCATTATTGCCAATTCTGCAGGTTCTTTAATCATCCGTAATTTTTCTACTAGTTGGTCAAGGGGTTCTAAGGAAACTTTTGAATTTAGCGCCTTTTGTAGTTTTTGAAAATTACCCACACTTAAATGGTGGGCTTCAACTCCAACTTTGGGCCAGTTGCGTTGTGTTAAAAACTGAGCAATACTAGCAAAAAAACTCCGTTCTACCGGCACCACTATAAAACCGGTAGCTTCCTGAGAAGCCTGTAAAGTAAAACGAGAGTCAGCAAAAAAATAGGCCTCATCCCCACTAATTAACAAAGCTCCTGTATCACCAGTAAACCCAGATAAATAAAAAACATTTTCTATTTTCGTAACTAAACAAGCATCTAGTTCACGCTCTTTAAGTTCGGCTCGTAATCTATTAATCCGCTGCTGCATCTTATTTCCTCCTCTGAACAAACGACTCTAGCGCTAAGAGATAGCCAACTGAACCAAAGCCAGCAATAATTCCTTGACAGACCGGTGCCGTAACTGAAACTTGGCGAAAATCTTCTCGAGCCCGAATATTAGAGAGATGGACCTCTACTTTTTCTAAATTCACTGCAGCCAATGCATCTCTAATAGCATAACTATAATGGGTATAAGCCCCTGGATTGATTATTAAGCCATCGGCAGATCTTCCTGCCTCATGGATAGCCTGGATAATCTCACCTTCCCCATTATACTGGTGGATATCAACTGTTAAACCTAATTTATCGGCAGTAGCCTCTATCATTTGATTAATTTCTGCTAAAGTCGTTCGACCGTATATCTCTGGTTCCCGGGCACCGAGCAAATTCAAGTTGGGGCCATGAATAACTACTATCTTGACCATTATATTTCACCTCGAAAAGCTTCCATTAATTTATTGAATTCAGTGACTTTAAGGGCCTCCTCAACTATTTCGCCTGGCTTTATCGGTAAAAGCATCGTCACCTGCCCCGATTGATTTTTCTTATCTAAAAGAACAGGGGTTGTAACCTCTGTTATACTAAGCCCTGTTGGCCAAGCTACTGGTAGATTGTAATGGGTTAAAAAAGTTCTTAGTTCATCGGTTAATGGAGTCTCAGCTAAACCTAAACGCTGAGCTACATAAGCCGCTGCCACCATACCAATTGCTACCGCCTCTCCGTGCAGTAACTTACCGTAACCTAAGGCCTGTTCCAAACCATGACCTAAAGTATGCCCTAGGTTGAGTAATTTACGTAAACCCTGTTCATGTTCATCCCGCTGTACAATTGCTACCTTGACTTTAGCAGACCGAAAAACCGCCTCAACCTGGGTCTCAGGTAACCTAAGCTCCGGCTGCTCCCCCACTAATTGGCGATAATACACAGGGTCGCCAATTAACGCTGTTTTAATTACCTCTCCCCAACCCGCAGCTAAGTTACGAATATCAAGGCTTTCTAACATATCGATGGAAGCAATTACACTCTGGGGATGGTGAAAAGCACCTACTAAGTTTTTGCCCCGAGCATGGTTTATACCAACCTTACCACCAATAGAACTATCAACCATGGCTAATAACGTCGTTGGGAAATTAACAAATGGTATCCCCCGCATATAAGTTGCCGCAGCAAATCCAGCTAGATCCCCAATAACCCCCCCACCTAAAGCAAAGATACAACCTTTACGATCAACACCATGTTGAAAACCTTGTTCCCAAATTAACTCTAGGTTGACTAGACGCTTCTGCTCCTCGCCGGCCGGAAACGTAACCACCGCTAAGTCCCAACCCAATTGAGCCAAGTTCTGAGTGACTCGGTCGGCGTATAACGCACCAACAGTTGCATCGGTAACTAATAATGCTTTCGGTGTAACCGGCTTAGGCAAACAAGCTAATTGACCAGAAGTAAAAAAGCCCCGACCTAACCAATAAGAATATTGGCTGGTTGGAGTATCGATAACTAAAGTCGGCGAACTCGGCTCCAAAAGGAGTTTAATTTCCTCCGCTACAGCAACGACAGCTGCCAAATCATCCAAAGTCTCATAGGTAACCTGATAATCGGCCAACCCATACCAAGCTTGACGTTCTTGATAGAGCTGTAGAAGCTGATCGGCGTTAAGTTTAGCCAAAGGCCGCTGAGAACTATCGGCTTTAAGATGTTCCTTTAACACCGCATAAGATGGGTTTAAATAAATAACTACCCCGATTTCCCGTAGTTTGGCAAAGTTATTGTGATTAATTGGTGTTCCCCCACCAGTAGCCAGCACTATTCCAGTTTTCTCGGACAGTTCGGCTACCGCAGTAGACTCAAGCTGACGAAAACCGCTCTCCCCTACTTCCTCAAAAATTGTAGCTATACTCCGACCGGCTTTCTGGATAATATACTCGTCAAGATCAACAAAAGTTTTTCCTAACTGGCCGGCCAATACTTTACCGATAGTAGTCTTACCGGCACCCATAAATCCAATCAAAACTATATTTGATTTAGTTCGGATCACCGGCAGAAACCTCCTTATGATAACGGGCAAAAGCTGCTAAGGTCTCCTGGATATTATCGCCGCCGAACTTTTCCAATATAGCTCCGGCTAAAACCCAGCTAACCATAGCTTCTGCAACTATTGCTGCAGCTGGTACAGCGCAGACGTCACTCCGTTCTCTAGCTGCCTCTACCACTTCTTTAGTTTCAATCTGTACTGATGGAAGCGGCGTCATCAAGGTGGGAATCGGTTTCATAGCAGCAGTAATTCTAATCGGCATACCGTTAGAAATACCCCCTTCGATACCACCAGCATAGTTAGTGCGACGGTAAAAGCCTTGCTCCGGAGCATAGTAGATGGCATCATGAGCCGCTGAGCCTAACCTTTCCGCCAAGGCAAAACCATCTCCAACCTCCACCCCTTTTATAGCTGGAATACTCATAATAACTGCAGATAACTGGGCATCTAATCGACGATCCCAGTGAACGTGGGAGCCTAACCCTACCGGAACGCCCCAAACTACAACCTCAAAGACCCCGCCTAAACTTTCGCCAGCAGCCCGGGCCTGGTCAATATGTTCAACCATACGCTTGGCAGCTTCCTCATCTAAAGTATGTACCGGAGATAAACGAACGTCTGAGATTTGATCTGGATTACATAAGCAAGCAACAGCAGTAATATCACCGATACTTTTAACCTGACTGCCTACTGTTATGCCAAATTGGGCCAATAATTGTTTTGCTACCCCACCGACCGCAACCCGAGCCGCAGTTTCTCTAGCACTAGCACGTTCTAAAATGTTGCGACAGTCTCTCTGACCATATTTTAAAACCCCGGGTAAATCAGCATGCCCCGGCCGTGGTTCTAATAAACGTGTTGGCTCCACTGGTATAGGATCTGAGCTCATTACCGTAGTCCAGTTAGCCCAATCTTTATTTTCGATAAGCAGACTCACTGGAGAACCAAGGGTTAATCCGAAACGTACCCCTGATAGGATCTTTACTTGGTCTAACTCGATTTTCATCCGGCCTCCACGACCGGCACCCTGTTGCCTTTGCGCTAACTCTTGATTTATAAGATTAGTATTAATAGATAGATTGGCAGGTAACCCTTCAATAATAGCAATTAAGCCGGGGCCATGAGATTCTCCGGCAGTAAGAAAACGCAGCAAGATAATCCTCCTTAGAGCCTGTGGTGATGGGGACGTGCTACTACCTGTTCAATGGCGTCCCGAACCGCTAATAAAATATCAATCTGAGGCTGACGCCCTGCTAGTTCAACTCTAGCCTGGATCTCCCCTTGAGAACTAACCACATACTTAGGCCCTAATTTATTTAGCGTTAACGCAATAATATCTACTTGGCATCGGTTACATATACAAAGTTCTGGATACTCAGGGGCAATTTCATTCACCGCTTTTTTCACCAAATCTTCCATCACATTACGAGGTCCCTCCACCATAAATACCCTCCTCTACCCAGAATGTTTCGTCCTTCGACTTCTTGCCAATAAATTCCTTTACCTAGCTAAATATAGCGCGTCCGCTAAAGCCTGAGCCATTTTAGTTAGTGGTGCTTTTTGTTTAGTCCAGGTCTCCCAGGAAATTACCGCTTGATAAAGTAGCATTTTATCTCCGGTCACAGTAAGCAAACCGTTTGCCTTAGCTGCCAAAATTAATGGGGTCTGTAAAGGGCTATAAACAATATCCGCTACTACTGCCTGTCCACCAGCTAAGCCGTCTAAAGCCACTACCGGCTGTTCATTAGATTTCGCACTCATACCAACAGTAGTGGTATTAATAATTAAGTCCATATTTCGAAGCAGTTCAAGGTCTTCGCGATCTTTCCACTCTACCACCGATACTTTCTTTTGTTGGTAAGCGGTGGCTAATATAGACTGTAAATCAATAGCCCGCTCCTCTGTTCTGTTGGTCAACCATAATTGGTCAATATCTGCTCCTAACAAGCCAAAACCAACAGCTCTTGCTGCTCCCCCTGCTCCTAAAAGAAGAGCTTTTTTCCCAGCAGGATTAAACCCCGCCCCTAGTAAAGACTGGACAAAGCCACGCCCATCGGTGTTATCACCGATCCAGCCTTGTTCTCCTCTAATTAGAAGATTAGCGGCCCCAATTTTCCGGGCTTCTAGTGTAAGATCAACTACATAATTAAGAACTTCTATTTTAAATGGAACGGTTACATTCAAACCCTGAATATTAGCAGAATAAAGCCCTGCTAACGCCTCATCTAACCGATCTTTTTCTACTAAAAAAGGCAAGTAAACAAAGTCTAACCCAGCCGCTTGAAATCCAGCATTATGAATCACTGGTGACAACGAATGACGAACAGGGTGGCCTATTAGACCAACCACCCCAGTCTGACCGGTTACCACATCTTCACCTCAAGTTATCCGCTGATAGAAATACCAGCAACTCTAATTGTAGGAGAACCATAGCTTCCTAAAAACTTTAGGTCACTACCTATCTCTACCATCGATTTAAGGAAATCAACAATATTGCCGGCAATAGCTACACCACGAACCGGGTAAGCAAATTCACCGTTTTCTACCCATAATCCAGAGGCTCCTAAAGAAAAGTCACCTGAAATTGGGTTAGCGGTATGCATCCCCATAACGCTAGTCACATAAAGACCCCGTTGGACCCCGGCAATTATTTCTGCTGCCGGCTTGTTTCCTGGCAATAAATAGAAGTTAGAGGGGCTAGACTCAGGCCGCCCTCGAAAAGAACTGCGCAGACCGTTGCCGGTAGGGGCTACACCGGCTTTCCTAGCGGTATAGATATTATGTAGAAACCCTTGGAGAACCCCGTTTACAATTAGGGGGGTTTCGCCAGTAGGAACACCTTCATCATCAACAGGTGCCGCTGCAGCGCCGGCTAATTTTCTTCCATCATCACTAATATTAACGATGGAAGAAGCTACAGTTTGACCTAACTTATCGAAAAATAGAGACTTGCCCTTTTGTATAGCATCACCGGTTAAGGCAGGAGCAATGACACCTAAAAATTCAGCACCAATAGCTGGGTCTAAGATAATATCAGCTTTTTGACTTGAAACTGTTCGAGCGCCTAACATAGCAACACTACGTTGACCAGCTTCGACTCCAACCTGTTCCGGATTGAGCTCTGCTAGACGATGGGAAAAATTGAACCCCCAACCGGTCTCAGTATTCTCCCCTTCTTGAGCAATAGCTAACACACTAGCCGAATAACCTGTACCTGCATAAGAAGCTGTTAAACCATACGAATTGGCCAGAGCAACCTGGTACATTTGCTCTGAAAAGCGAGCCATCCGTACCTTACTTACTCGGCGATCATAAGCTTTTGCTGCTGTCTCTATCCCTTTAGCTAAAGCAATCTTTTCTTCAATGGAAACAGTATCCCAGCTTTCCCGATCTAACAGTTCCAATTCCTCATATGGTTGGGGTTGGGCTAGAGAATAGTACTGATCTGTAGGCACTATACTGCTGTTTTCCAGGGCTTCTTGGACTAACTTTGTCAAGCCTTCAGAACTAAGGTCGGTCGTATACGCAAAACCTAATCGAGCATTATGTAAAACCCGGACACCAACCCCGGTCTCTGCCGCTTTTTGCAGGTTTTCCACCTGCGCATCACTAACCTCCACCTCTAGCTCCTGAACTTGACTAGCATAAGCTTCAATAGAGTTAATCTGCTTACTCTGCCCAATCTCTATTAGTTGTTGCACTAATTGCGTTACTGAACTCAAGCCTCTTCACCTGCTTCCCCGGCGGCAATTCCGCCAACTACCAACTCTGTTATTCGAATCGTCGGCTGGGCATCACAAACCGGTGCACCCTGGCCGCTCTTACCACAAGTTCCGATTGTGAAACCCAGGTCACTGCCGATACGGTCAATTAATTTGAGGGTTTCAGGGCCATTGCCGGTTAACGTAGCTCCTCGAACCGGCTCTGTCACTTGACCATCTCGAATCAGAAATCCCTGGGCGACTTCAAAAACGAAATCACCGGTAGCTGTATTAACTTCGCCTCCGCCCATTTTGGTAACATATAGCCCTGTATCAGTATCAGCAATTATCTCTTCAGTCCGATCCGGCCCTGGGGCAATAAAGGTATTAGACATACGGGGTATCGGTCGATGGTGGTAGGATTCTCGACGGCCATTACCGGTTGGGGTTACCCCATCTTTAGCCGCAGTAATTAAGTCATACATATAGCCTTTGAGTATACCATCCTCAATTAAAACTTTCTTCTGCGCTGGCTCCCCTTCATCATCAAAACGATAAGAACCATAATGATTTGGTAAAGTGGCATCATCAATAACTGTAACGCCCTTAGCTGCTACTTGCTGCCCGATCTTACCAGCATATACAGAAACACCTTTTTGTACTAAATCTGCCTCTAGTCCGTGGCCGCAAGCCTCGTGAACCATAGTTCCCCCGGCTTCAGCTGCCATTACTACCGGCATTCTTCCAGCTGGGGCCGGTTGGGCTGTCAACATACGTACCGCAGCAGAAGCAGCTTTACGAGCCATCTCTACTACAGACTCCTCAGTTAGGAGTTCAAAACCGGTAGCACCGCCAAGAGACTCATAAGCGGTCTGCATAATTTCCCCATCCTTGGCCACAACCATTAAACCAAGTGCCAACCTAGTACGAGAATCTTCAGCCCAGTAACCCCGGGAATTAGCGATCAGCACATCTTGAACCGATTCACGATAAAAAACAGTAACTTGAGCTACTCTACTATCGACAGCCCGAGCAACCTGATCGGCTTTTGCTAAAAGATCTGCCTTCTGAGTTAATTCCACCTGACGGGGATCGATAACAGGATTGATTTCCACCTGATTATCTCTTTTAGTTAGCGCTTCAACAGCAGTAGAAGAACCATCCTCTACCGCCTTGGCAACTACTTGAGCAACCTCTAAAAGGCCTGTTTCCGTTAGATCATTTGTATACGCATAGGCTGTAGAACCATTGGCAACAACACGAACTCCAGCGCCTCGATCGGTACCAGAATTAACTTTGTCCAACCGCTCTCCTTCGCGGACTAACCGCAGTGTCTGTCGGTTCTCAATAAAAACATCGGCAAAATCCCCACCATTTTCTAGCGCTTTAGTTAGGATATTGCGTAATGTTGCTTCTGTCCAATCCATTGGTCAACCCCCATCTGCTTGTCCATTTACCCTATTTTAAATTAAGCCCCTGCCTCTTCCTTTTTATCAGTCCGAAAATAAAGCGTAACTTCTAATAACCCTTGCTCCGGCAGACGGCGTACACCAACATCATAAAGGGAGGTACCCTCTAGTTCCGGATGTCCACGCCGTACTCGCCCAATAGTTAACTTTACCATCCTCAGAAACTGCGTAGAGCGATTTCGTAACCTACTTGGTTCCGGGAAAGGCATTCGCTCAACTATTTTGATGGTTTCAACCACGCTTTTACCTCCTTTGGGGACGAGATCATTATCTCAGTATATGTCCACAATGGAAGTAATTATACCTAAGCATGTTAACTTATGAACGTGGTCCTACTAACGCCGGCCTAGTTCGGCTACGAACCCCGGGAGGGAAGGCCACAGTAAAATCAGCTCCAGTCCGTCGAAGGCTAACCCAGCCTAAACCGGCTATAGCTAAATCCTGATTTTGTTTTACGTGAACAGTCTGGTATTCCCAGTGCTTGTAGTCATCAAAAGAGCATTTAGAGCAAGGTGGTAGTAACCAATCTGCTGACTGTTCCATAATAACCGGGAGTCGCTGCGCTTTAGTTCGATGCAAAACTACCCCCTCTGGAACATAGACTAAAACCACAGCTGAACCTGGACTAGAAGTCTTCTCCAAAGTAAGCGTAGCAACCCCACCCAAAGCTAAGCTTTGGCCGGGAACCAGTTCATAGAGTTTACTGTTGAGCCGTTTGTTGGGTATATATATACCAGAGCAGTTCGAGCAGTAATAGTCACTTACTCGCCCCGGAGGAATTAGTCCTGGGGTATCTAGAAGTGTAATATCTGCGCCGCCAAATTGAACTGGAATAACCCCTAAAGTTGTTCCGGGGAAAGCAGAAATTGTTGGAATACGCCCAGTTCCTTTTTTTTGCGTCAGAGTTTTTATAACTGAAGATTTTCCGGTGTTAGTAGCACCAATAACCGCAATACTATTAACACTAGGTGGGATCGCCGCTAGCAGCTTCTCGAAACCAATACTTTCTTTAGCGCTAACTAAAAAGACCTGTTCCGGATGGCGCCCTTCTTGGCTAACTTGGTTTTGGACCCATCCCTTAATTTCAGCTAAAATCGCTGGTTTAGGAAGCAAATCTACTTTGTTACCAATACAGTATACCGGCAAATCCTTAGGTAGTTCAGCCCAAAGAGCAGGCCACCAGCTTCCCTCAAAATCGATGAGATCAATAACAATCAAAACTAGGTCAGCTAAGTCCACCGCTTTGCGTAAAGCATTACGATAATCTACATCATCCCAATTGGTACGAACAGTAAATTCACCATAATGCTCTAACCGATAACAAGACCGACAAACCAATTGATTTTTTGTGTGGCTATACTGTAAGCCTGGCGCTAAATAACCAGGCTGTTCAGGTTGGTCTGACTGAAATTCAGCACCACAGCCCGGACAGATCTGACCAATTTTCTGCTGCATTAACCCTGAACCTCACTTCGGTTAGAGCCTGTAACTAGCCAGCCTTTTTTCACTAAATTCCGGGCAACCCGTCGCTCCAACTTACGCATTAATTTTGTCGTCGGTAGCTCTTGATCGCTTAACGGGGTTACCCAAATAGTATATACTCCAGATCGATTACCACCGAGGATATCTGTAAATAACTGATCACCGACAATAGCGGTCTCCTCTGGTCGAACATTCATTAATTCCAGGGCGCGAAGGAAGCCTCGCTTCCGTGGTTTAATGGCATTAGCTAACCCTGGAATCCCCAGTTCTCGGGCTAAACCTTGGACCCGCTTCTCCTTACCGTTGGAAACGATACATAAAGAGAAACCCAACTGCTTAGCTTTTTCAATCCAAGCCCTATTCGCTGATTCTATTTCTGCTTTATCCCAAGCTACTAAGGTATTATCAATATCCACAATTAAAGCCTTAACCCCTTGAGCTTGTAAAAGCGGCAAGTTAATCTCTGCTAAAGAATTAACAAATTTATTTGGACATAGTAAACGTAGCGCCAAAAACGTTCCCCCTTTCAAAAAAGAAAAAAGCCCTAGGGGCATTTCCCAGAGCTATTATACCTTATCTAGCAAAATAATACCAACGTGACTTTTTTACATATCAGCACACATAGTTTTATACAATTTGCTAATAGCTTTCTTCTCAATTCGGGAGACATAGGAACGAGAAATACCAAGCTTTTTAGCTATTTCCCTTTGAGTATATCTAATTCCATCAGTAAGACCAAAGCGCATCTGTAAAACTTTCAGTTCCCGGGGGTTTAAATCTCGCATTTTTTCCCGCAATTTATCCTCTTCAAGCCGATTTTCTACGGTCTCTACCACTACATCGTGATCAGTGCCTAAAACATCGATTAGCGAAATTTCATTGCCTTCCTTATCTGATCCAATCGGTTCGTAGAGCATAACTTCATTGCGAATTTTCTTATTTGAGCGCAGGTACATTAAAATTTCATTTTCAATACAGCGAGCCGCATAAGTTGCCAATCGAGTCTGTTTAT
>ENA-UOOR01004075-UOOR01004075.1-fermentation-metagenome-genome-assembly--contig:-NODE-4075-length-11989-cov-9.900871_pt1 | contig 11989 bp, 12 predicted proteins | sample MGYA00245780_ERZ724029 | MGnify/ENA primary metagenome ERZ724029 (study PRJEB28704, sample SAMN03018315) | fermentation metagenome | biome: anthropogenic terrestrial biome; feature: soil; material... | reverse complement strand
GGGGTGAAGCGCCGGATTTTGGGATCTACAGTCGCAAAGGCTATCATTCATGCGAGCGACGAGCGACGAACGACGAATATCGAGAGCTATTTTCTAAGTAGTCGCTCACACCGGCTACGTAGGCGCCAGTAAGAGGGAGGTAAATATTACCCTCAGCTCCCTATTTTACCGTTACGATAGGCCTGGATATAGTTCGCGCCAAACTCATCTCTAGCTAATAACACTTGCGCGGCGGACAATAGACCCATTAAATTGTGATCCAAAGGATCAAGAATAGCGGCATCTAACCCAGACTGGAGAGCCATCACTAAAAAAGCCTGGTTGAGATATTTGCGTAATGGATAACCATAGGAAATATTAGAAAGTCCGCAGATGATATGAGCCTCCGCCCAATTCTCCTTGAAACGTTTCATCGTCTCTAACAGCATCAAAGCGGCTTGAGGATCGGTACTAACCGGTCGTACTAAGGGATCAAGATAGATATCTTCCATCCCTATCCCTGCTTCTGTTAGATCGGTAACCAACTTCTCCGCCAGGCGAAGGCGATGATCAGTGCTCTCCGGTAACCCCTGATCATCCATCGTCAGAGCCACCACTGAGACGCCATACTCTCTGAGCAGCGGCAAAAGCGCAGAAAACCTCTTTTCCTCTAAAGTAATAGAGTTAACTAACGGTTTCCCTTTACAGACCGCCAGCGCCGCAGCAATAGCCTCTGGATTTGGAGAATCAAGACAGATGGGTATCTCCGCCTCTTCCTGAACTGTCTGAACCAGCCAAACCAGACTTTCAACTTCCTTTTCCACCAACGTTCCACAGTTAAGATCAATATAATCAGCCCCCGCTTCCTGCTGCCGCTTAGCTTCTTCCTTAATGAAATCAGCATTTCGTTCCCGTACAGCCGGTTCCATTAGTCCCCTGCTCGTATTGATCCGTTCGCCAATAATAATCATCAATTCTTCCTCCTCTAAAAGCCACCCCTGTTACCAATTTTAAGGAATTGCATAATTACTTGTAATCCAAATATTTCCCTAAAAAAAATGGGTTTCCTGCTTTAAGCGGAAAGTATTAAAAATCCTTAACCGTATTCCGAACCAAAGCGCGGCGAACAAAACTTCCCCAGTATTCCGCAGCTGTTCCTCCTCCGATAATCCGCTCCCCGATCCGCAAAGGGCTCCGGTCATCATTACCAATCCAGAGCACCACTACTAACTCGGGGGTAAAGCCGACAAACCAGGCATCAGTATTTTCGTTGCTAGTTCCGGTTTTACCCGCCGCCGGTCGACCGGGATCAGCACTTCTTCCTGTTCCATAGGTAATCACCCCTTGCATCATGTCCGTAACTGCCCAAGCTGTTTCCGCTCGGATTACCTGTTCTTGCCGGAAACTGCCGCGCCTCAAAACCCTACCCTGATCATCTTCTACCCGGATCACTCCTACCGGTAGCGACCGAATTCCTTGATTCGCTAACGCCGTAAAAGAACTGCACAATTCTATAGGGGTAACTCCTTCCGTTAACCCACCAAGCGCTAAAGGAGCCAAGGCTTGATCATTTCTTGCCCCTTTTTCTACTAAAGGTAAACCCATCCGTTGAATAAAAGAGAAGATCTGTTTTACTCCCAGCTCATCCACTAATCTGACAGCCACTGTATTTACCGACCAAGCCAAAGCATCACGCAGAGGAATTATTCCCCGGTATTTATTATCAAAATTCTGCGGACTCCACGGCTTCCCATTAACTAGATACGTAACTGGTTCATCTATTACCTTGGTCTCGGGCGTGAACCCGGCTTCAATGGCGGCAGCAAAAACCAGTGGCTTAATTGCCGAGCCGATCTGTCTTCTAACCCGTACCGCCCGGTTATATTTGGAAAAACGATAATTCCTCCCTCCCACCATCGCCAGGATCTCTCCACTTTTCGGATTTAAAGCCACCAAGGCGCCCTCTGGTCCACCCTTTTCATTCCGCGGCAGTGATGAGATGGTCTCTTCGGCAATACGCTGTGTATAGGCATCTAAGGTCGTATAGATCCTAAGTCCTCCCGATCTAATATATCGGTACGACCAAGCATATTGTTGGGCAAGCCACTCTTCGATATAATCAGCGAAATACCCGCTTCTACTAAGATAGGTAGGATCTTCCTGTACGATTAAAGGTTTAGCGCTCAGTTGCTCATATTCCCGCTCCGAAATATACCTTTGGGTCAAGAGTACCTCTAGGACTAGATTGCGGCGTTCCAATGTCTTTTCCGGGCGCCGATAAGGTGAATAAAACTCAGGTCCCCGGATTAATCCCACCAGCACAGCTTGTTCTTCCATGGTTAATTCCCAAATATGCTTAGCAAAATAAAAACGAGCGGCGCTTTCGACTCCATAAACGCCATGACCAAAATAAATATCGTTTAAATAGAATTCAAGAATCTCATCTTTACTGTATTTCCTTTCAATCTCTACCGCATAGCCTACCTCCAATAGTTTTCGAGAAATCGTTTTTTCATTCGAAAGTAACAGGTTCTTCGCCAACTGCTGGGTAATAGTGCTACCACCTTGTACTCTTTGCCGACTACGGAGGTTATAGTAAACAGCCCTAAGTATACCGATAAAATCTACACCCCGATGTTCGTAAAAACGGCGATCCTCTACCGCTACTACGGCTCGGCGCAGAAAAAACGGAATTTTTTCTAAAGGGGTCCAGATAACCCGAGAGGGACTGAGCGTCAATAATTCCTCACCATGTCGATCAATCACGGTTGAGGCCCGGAGATTCGCTTGCAGAAGTGAACGCACATCCAATTCTTTGATAAAGGGGTTATTGAGAACAAAAATAGCGCCTGCTAAACCCAGAATAAACAGAAAAACCACTAACCAGCGCAGCAGGTGATGATAAGGGGAGATGCGCCTCTTTCTCCTCTTTCTTATGGGCAATTTATTAAAACCTCCCTAACTAACGACGCCATGCGAAGCTTTCCACACCTCCTGACAACAATCCGGCAAATACCGTTCATGGCTCGTCGCAATTCTCATCCTTTCACTTGCCACAGCTGGCTGGGATGGGCGACTATCTAAAAAATGCCTGCGATGCTTGTCGAAGCGCCTGGCTCTTCTTATAGGATATCCTTTCTGTCAAAAAACTTCTAAAAAAACTACTTGTCTGGGAGATTGGATTTTCACCGACAAGCTGGCGCATAAAAAAAGTGGAGATTTTTAAAATAATCTCCACTTTCGAACCTGGTTTTGCTGACGCTGTTCCGCTTTGAAGAGGTCACTACTGCACTTCGGGCAGAATGTTTCCCATCCTTTAAGATTCACTTGACAATCTGGACATTTCTTCATTACTATTACCTCCTTTTTTCTTTCATCTTGATTATACCGTATTATGGTAACGAATAAAGAAAGAGGCAATTACGGAATTAATAAAACCAAATTAAGGGAAAGTTACAGCCAACTCTTTGTTTCTGGGTTGTTACGCCCATTAATTTTCCGTCAGTTTCCTCGTATATTTCCTCTTTTATTAGGAAAATATGAGTGGTGAATAAGTTTTTAAGTCAACCATAACAATTCGGTTCCGGACTGAAGTGGAGGTTTCTATTATGAACTGGCAAATCTATGTTAATGCTTTCTGGGTTGGCGGCGCCATTTGCTTAATCAGTCAGCTGATCTGGGATCTGACTAAACTAACTCTCGGACATATTCTCACTTCCTTAACGGTCCTTGGAGGTATTCTGGGCGGATTAGGTCTCTACGACCGGTTAATTAAATTTGCGGGTGGCGGCGCTGCAATGCCCATCTTAAGTTTCGGCAATTCATTGGTTAAAGGGGCCATCGCCGAAGCGGAGAAAACCGGGGTAATAGGGGTTTTAACCGGGATGTTCGAGTTAACAAGCACCGGCATTACTGCCGCCATTGTCTTTGGCTTTTTCGTCGCCCTTCTTTTCAAACCTAAAGGTTAAGCTCGTCTTTCTTCTAAATTAGTACCCCCCCTTTCCTTCGCCAAGAGAAAGAGTTATAATAGAAAGGAACCGCATAATTGCCAAAGTTATGCAATTCCTCAACAAATAACCCCCAACTAGGGCTAATTGCGTTTGGCGTGATCTCACTTTAAAATCGCAACGCAATTAGCTTAACTGATGACGGGGGTTTTATAATAATCAAGGGGGGGCTTAGTTATTATTTTTCGTGAAGTCACTTTAGAGGATCTTCAACAGTATTCTACTTTTATCCGTAATCATTATATTGAAGTCTCGGATCTCTCTCCCACGTCTTTATACATCTGGCGTAACTCGTATCGGGTGAAGATGGCTTTAACTCCGGATTACGCTGTTCTTCTCTGTTCTTATCGGGGGGCAACCTACTGTCTCCCTCCACTCTTTAACGACCAGATTGATCTCACCACCCTCATCAATAAGATTACCGCTTTTTTTCACCAAATTAATAAACCGGTAATCTTTAGAGCCATTCCGCCGGCAATGCTTCAATCTTTTCCCAAAGATAAATATCGGATCATGGCTGACCGCAAGATCTGGGATTATTTATATCGCACCCAAGATCTAATTGAATTACGGGGGCGCAAATATCAACAGAAACGTAATCATATTAACAGATTTTGCCAGTTTTACCGGTTCTCCTATCAGTCGTTATCCCCTCAAGACCATCAAGGTTGTCTCAACGTTTTTAACCAATGGGCAGCCGAAAGAGAAGGAAGCCAAGAAGTCGAAGAAGAAAGAACGGCCTTAACAGAGGCTCTACATAACTTCTCTACCCTCCATCTTAAAGGAGGAGTACTCAAAGTAGAAGGTGAGATCCAAGCTTTCTCTATCGGTAGCAAACTCAATAAAGACACAGCTCTCATCCACTTTGAAAAGGCCAACTCCGAGTTTTCCGGAATTTACTCGGTCATTAACCAATCCTTTGTCGCCAATGAATGGTCAGAAACCAAATATATTAACCGCGAAGATGATATGGGCATCCCTGGCCTGCGACAGGCTAAAGAGAGATACTACCCTAGGCGTATGATTGAAAAATACGTAGTGGTCGAGGGTTATTAACTGATGACGATCAGACCTTTTAAACCAGAAGAGATGGGGCAAGCCAGATTATTGTGGGAAGAGTGTTTTGAAGATGACCCCTCCTTTTTAGACTGGTATTTTCACTATCGTTTTTATCCCCAGGACGGACTTGGTCTTTTCGCTGGTCAGCAACTTCTTTCCGATCTTCACCTTTCTCCCAGAAAAATAAAGATTAGAAGAACGCTCTATCCCTCTGCCTATTTGATTGCGCTGGCCACTAAACCAACCTTTAGAAACCAGGGTCTAGCCAAAAGGCTTTTAACCTTTAGCCTTCGTCATTTAGCAACCAATAAAATCTTTTTCACCTTTCTCATGCCTTTTAACATCGAGTTTTATACCAGATTAGGCTGGGAAGTCTGCTACCATCATCATCTCTACACTCTCCCCGCAGGTCTAAAAGTGAACAGTCTTAATAATTTGCGTGTATATCAATCTGAACCTAGTTATGCTTTCCTCGCTAAGATTTATCATCTTTGGTCTGAACGATTCGACGGCGCTTTAAGGCGAGCAGAAAATGACTGGCAATGTCTACTTTACGATCACTTTTCCGATAGCGGGAAAATCTGGCTTGCATCCAATGAAACTTCAGAACCATTGGGCTATGCCTTAACTCTTACCCCCTCTAAGACCGAAAAGCAGCTCCTGATTAGAGAATTAGCTTATACCAATCCCTCTCTAGCAAAACCCTTGCTTGCGCAACTCTCCGCTCATCATCTCGGAACTGCCTTATTCTGGACAGCGCCGGCAGAGAACAACTTCTGCACTTTTACGCCCACCGCGGTCCGCCCGGTGCTCTTAGGGAGAATAACCGATGTGCGACAAGCCTTAGAAGCTTTAACCTACCCTCCGATTAATTTTAAATGTATATTGGAGATCTGTGATCCACTTCTCCCGGAGAATACCGGTAAGTATCGATTGATGTTAACAGCGGGACAGATGCGGGTCTTAAAAACCGGGGATGAAGTGGCCGATCTCCGCTGCTCGATCGGAACGCTTACCCGAATAATGATCGGAACTGCCTGGCCCAAGGAAGAAGTCCTTGACGGGAAGCTTAAACTCAACTCCCCTGAACTTTTACCTCTACTTGACATCCTCTTTCCGAAAACAACCAACTACATAAATGAGTATTTCTAACACCTTTCATCAAAAAACCGGCCCCAACCTTTTGTGGTCAGGACCGGTTTCATCCTTTTATGTGCCCCAGCTGGCTGGGATAAGCGACTACTCGGGGTTACCCTTAGAATTCCGGCTCAATTAACCCGTAGTTGCCATCCTTCCGTTTATATACCACATTAACCTCCTCCACCTCCGAATTAAAGAAGACGAAGAAGTCGTGTCCCAAAAGCTCCATCTGCATGACCGCTTCTTGAGCATGCATGGGCTTAATAGCAAACCGCTTAGTACGGACAATCTTCGGTTCAGCGATTACCTCCTCTGTTCCTTTTGGTGTAGGGGAAATTATTCTGTTCTCTTCTCTTAATCTTCTATTGATTTTAGTTCGATACTTATGGATTTGACGTTCAATCTTCTCGACAGCGCCATCAACCGAGCTGTACATATCAGAACTTTTTTCTTCCCCACGAAGTAATAGACCATTGATGGAGATAGTAATGTCAACGATATGAACTCCCCGTTCGATCGAAAAAGTAACTTGAGCTACTGGGGGTTCTTGAGCAAAAAACTTCCCAATCTTCCCCACCTTTTTTTCAGCATACTGACGGAGAGCATCAGTAACCTCTAAGTTTTTCCCGAATACCTTAACCTCCATCTTCTACACTCCTTCCCTTGTCTTTTTGAGGACAAACCGCCTTGATAATCATGAATAATATGCCCATAATCAGTTTCTAATAAAATATGTAAGTAAAAACAAACAGGAGGCGGGCATGTTTAACCGGATGTCAAAAGGCTATTCTCATCTCCCACCTCCCTTATGCGATTGTATATCCACCATGGTTATACTAGATATATTCCCTTTTAAGTAAAATAATCCTTCGTTAGCCGAAAATCTTACTCTTCTATTTTATAAAACGCATTTTACGATCCTTTGTTCCCAATTACTCCTAAATGGATCAAAAAAAGAACAAATAAAATAACCCCCTCTGGAGGGCAGAGGAGGCTAGCTTGCTGGCGATCATACTTGCCATAACCTACATTTAAATAAATTACATCCGAATGTTATTTTTATATCCTAGGCGATAAAAATCGCCGATCTGCTTAATGATTAATCAATCACTCAGCCTGCCTTCATAGCGTCATAACATGCTTTGCAATATACCGGTCTGTCCTGGGAAGGCGTAAAAGGCACTTGGGTAGTTGCCCCACAGTTAGCGCAAACAACCTCTGTCATCGTCCGGCCTCTTTGCTTTCTCTGTTGACGGCAATCCCGACAACGAGCCGGTTCGTTGGTAAATCCCTTCTCAGCATAGAACTCCTGTTCACCTGCGGTGAAAATAAAATCTTGACCGCATTCTTTACATACCAGTGTTTTGTCCTCGTACATTAAAAACTCGACTTCCCTTCCTAAGGATAATTTTGTCCGGGTTAAATCCGTTCTGATACCTGGGTACCCCTCCTGTGAACGCCAAACCAAGACACCTTCATGATCATTATACCTAAAATATAAAATTATGCAAGCAGATTAAGATAAATTAATTGAATTATTTGCTATTATTTCTTCCGATCCACAAACTTCCCCTCAGTATACCCTAAACCAATCGGTGGTATATCATAGGCATTTAAAGCCTGACGCCCTGTGGTAATATTTTTAAAAAGCTCAGCAATAGCATCCATTTCCTCACGTAAGAGGTTAACAATAGCATCAGCTTTAATTTTGATCGCTTTCATCATCTCTACTTCATCCTGGTTTTCCAGTCCAGAAGATTGGATCACAAAAGATAGAGAGTCCACGATTTGTTCTGCCTCGGCCACTAAAACAGTGATTTTTTGGGGATCACCACTATCACCCTTAATCACTTTAACCAGCTGATCGTAACACTCTTCTAACACCAGAAGCCCTTCCCGAAGGTTGATTCCATCCCATTCCATGTTACTCGCCTACCGATGCTACCTGTTTCTGGGAGCTCTGGAGTTCTACCCATGAACTGCGAAGGTCAGTAAGCAAAGCTATCATCTGATTTAGAAGAGTGAGATCCTTTTTTATATTAGCTTCAACCAGTTTTGTACTGATAAACTGGTATAAACTCCGCAAATTGACCGCTATTTCACCAGCCTCCATATTCAGGTTAATATTTAACTCATCAATAATATCTTGCGCTCGCTGTAGCATTTGATTAGCCTGGTTTAAGTTTTTTTCTTCAATTGCCAGCTTAGCCTGATTACAAAAACGAATGGCGCCATCATACAGCATGATTATTAACTCAAGAGGACCGGCAGTTTCCACCTGAGTTTGCCGGTAACGCTTGTAAGGGTTATTTTCTTTAAACAATTAACCCCCTCCTTACTATTCTGGAAAACACTTCGATGCTTTTCGAGCAATGTCAACTTGTATTTTTTGAGGGAATTGCACAATTACCAAAAACACCTATGTATCACAATAATCTAGCATTTGACCGTTATCAGGCTATCTGTATTTGTGGTAAATCTTTAAGATATAAATTATGCAATTCCCTTAACCAGATCAAATAAAAGTTAACGTAGACGACTACTTACCCTTCCAATTGGCGGAAAGAGTTCCCAATTGAGCAGTGAGCCACGAGGATTGAGACTGTATCTTAGCCAACGCCTTCTCCATCGCCATAAATCTAGCATAATGGTATTTTTCTCTAAGGGCTAGTCGATCTTCCATCGCCCTAAGCCGCTCATCCAGATCGCTAATCTCTCTTTGAATCGTATTCGATTTAGTCTTTAAAACCCCATCAGAACTGGTCCATTCAAAAAGGTCATTATGTAATTGGGTAAAGATCCCCTCGCTCACTTCAGAGGAAGCGCCAAAAAGTTTAGCAATCTCATTAAAGTCGGTATCAAGTTTTGTTTTAAAAAGTTCTTCGTCAAATTCTAGTTTTCCGGATTTCGCCCCTTCAATCCCAGAAGCGCCTTTAATCCCAACCAGACTCAGTAATCCAACAGTGGAGTCAACACCTTCCACCTGTTGGTAAAGCGTACTTTTTATCTGTGATTCAATATACATTAAAGACGAATCACCAAACAGTTTCCCGGCGGTTCCTGTCTTCGTTGCCTCATTATAGCTAAAAGTCTTATGCTGGTTGATATAATCCATCACCGAGTTATAAGCATCAACAAAACCCTTTACTGAATCCACTATTTTTGCTTTATCCAGTTCTACCCCTAAGGTAACAGTGCCTGCTTCTTTTAAAGTAAGAGCTACTCCAGGGATCAGATCGGTAATGGTATTCCCAGACCTGGTAGCTGGGTTAGTTGTATCCCCATTGATCTCGATCACCGCATCAGTCGCCGCCTGCGCCTGATGAGCAATCGTATCGGTCTCATCCAGGATACCCAGATCTTTAAGCACCCGATCCGTTCCGACATCCTCTAAAGCCAACCGGTTCGCAACTCCCGTGTCCTTACCTGTTAAATAGAGTTTAAATTCATTCTCTGACAAATTAATGACTGAAGCAGTCACTCCTGCTCCCGCCGCATTAATTTGTTTAACGATCGAATGTAATTTCTCCCGATTACCGCTGCCTTCTGGATTAATCTCTATTTCTTTACTTTCCCCATTAATCGTAATCTGGATCTTCCCTCCGGAAATACTAGTTGCATCATTAATCAAACCTGTAGAAACCGAATGTGCTTTAGCCAAACTTTTCACATTAAGTTGATATGAGGAAAGTAAAGCCTCAGCAGAAGCAGTAGCCGTTAAAACTTTATCATCAGAAACCGTTACTTTTTGCGCTCTAAAAGTCGTAAATGATTGGAGGTTATAAGCTGCGTCTTTTAATTTATAGATCCGGGAGTTTAATTCACGCCAAGCATCTGATCGTCCCTTTAAAGTGGCTTTCTTTGACTCCAGACTATTAAGCGGAAGCCTTTCCTTATCCATAATCGCTTTAATGATTTCATCCGTATTTAAACCGGAAACAATCCCATTAATCCCCAAAATCCCCGCCATCCTAATCCCTCCTCACACCTTTTTATCGACCATCAAACCAATCATCTCTTCAATCCGAGCCACCAGATCGAGAATTTTCTCCGGCGGAATCTCGGTGATAATTTCCTCAGTATTTGCTTCTATGACCTGAACCATAATTCTGTTCGTCTCTTCATGTATTTGAAAGTGGATCCTTTTATCGAAAATCTCCACCGTTTGGTTCAATTGCTCAACTTTGTCTTCAAGTTTCCCCGCTAAATAGGAATCCCACTTATTTTTAGCCGCATTCTTTTCTTCCTGCGCTGCGCGGGAAAGAGGTGTCATAAAAGGTTCTAACACTTTTCCCTGTTCTCTTGGAGTAATAGCGGAAACAGTTCCTTCTGTCTGCCTTAATTCGGGTTGAATCCTTTCTACCCGCATTTTGGTCACCCCCGATAGTATTGATATTATAATCCAACATCTTGGACCTAATAAATATCTAATCTATTAATGAGTATACAATAAATAAAAAAATTGTTTTAATAAAAAAGAAAAGCCGACCGGTCAAGCCCGGCCGGCCCGGAAACCCAAACCCAGGTTAAAAAGCTCCTTTATCCGAGAAGTTGTAACACTGCCTGTGGTTTCATATTAGCCTGGGCCAACATGGCGGTAGCCGACTGAATCAGGATCTGGTTCTTGGTGAACTGCGTCATCTCCTGAGCCATATCCACGTCACGGATCCGGCTTTCAGAAGCCGCTAGGTTCTCCATGGTGACACCAAGGTTAGCAATGGTGTGTTCTAAACGATTTTGGATGGCACCAAGGTTAGCTCTGGTTTCTGAAACTGTTCCAATCGCAGAATCCAAGGCGGTAATGGCAGCTTGTGCCTGTGTTGCATCAGCACCACTAATGTGTTGACCATCGATTCCTAAATCTGATGCTCTCATAGCAGTAAAAGAACCACTGATCATTTGTCCCGCGTTGGCGCCAATCTGGAATTTAACACTTGCTAAATTACCATCAAAAAGCTTCATAGTATTGAATTCAGTATCATTGGCAATTCGAGTGATTTCTTCATTGAGGACAACAAATTCTTTCTCCAGTTTAGCCCGATCATCATCTTTTAAGGTTCCATTGGAAGCTTGAACCGCTAATTCACGCATGCGGTTTAAAATAGCATGGGTTTCATTCAGCGCGCCTTCTGCCGTCTGAATCATACTAATCCCGTCCTGGGCATTCCGGATTGCCTGTTTCATACCGCCAATCTGTGCCCTCATCTTCTCAGAAATAGCAAGTCCAGCCGCATCATCAGCTGCCCGGTTAATCCGTAAACCGGAAGAAAGTTTTTCCAAAGTTTTACCTAAAGCATTGTCAGTTGCCCCTAATACCCGGTTGGTGTTCATGGCAGAAATATTGTTTACAATTCTCATTTAAAATTCCTCCTTGATATTTTATCTCTCTTCTCCCCAATGGTCGGCCGCCCAATGGTTCAAAGAGCCGCGAAACATTCCGTGTCCCGCTTTCACTACTTATATCGGAAGTATTTATAAAAAGCTTTATAGGTATTCAATAATTTTCCGTATAATTTCTTATAAATCACAACCTGAAAATAAATTGCAAATTTACATTTAATAAAGAGGTCACTACTTCTTAGCGGTATTTTGGATCTTGTTTACAAAGATGTTATGTTTAATTTTTTTACATTTCATAGTAAAAAATCCCACATTACAGGAGTCCCTTTTTTAATATCCTTTTTTACCGGTTTTCCAATCAACATTGGATAATATTTTGGTGGCAAGCCCAGCCCCGGTCGGATAGCCCGCAGATTCTCACCCGTTAAAACATCGCCCACTTTCATATCTTTAACGATATACAG
>ENA-UOOR01004073-UOOR01004073.1-fermentation-metagenome-genome-assembly--contig:-NODE-4073-length-11992-cov-6.594119_pt1 | contig 11992 bp, 12 predicted proteins | sample MGYA00245780_ERZ724029 | MGnify/ENA primary metagenome ERZ724029 (study PRJEB28704, sample SAMN03018315) | fermentation metagenome | biome: anthropogenic terrestrial biome; feature: soil; material... | reverse complement strand
ATGGGGGTGCACTAAAATACCGAAAAGGGTGCACTATTTAAACGGTATATCCATTAATGAAATCATTAAGTCTTCTAATAGCGCACATATGTGCATTTACTGTGGTATAGCTTGATTTTTTCTCATGATGACAGTTATGTAGAAATGCTTTTCCTATACTTTCTGAGTAGTTTTCTACACCTTTTCACTCCATAAAACGTTCTATACGGTTATAGAATCGTCGATAGTTTGCCAGTGTAGATTCAAGATAATTTTCATTTTTAAGCTGTAATAATACGTTTTCCTTTAATTCAGAAAAACTATTTAAATATTTTTTGTTCATAATGAACCTCCTTTGTGTAAGATTTATAGTACAACTTATCATAAAGAAGGTAATCATTATTCAAGTAAATATCATAACAAGATAATAATTACGCCACTTTCAGTCTTTTTTCTAGAATAAAGATATTCCTAGGATGATGGGCCTTATCTCAGAACTCGAATAAGGCCCATTGCCGCAGATATTATATAGAAAGCATTCCTTTGGACAACAACGGCAAAGAAATTCAGGGTTCAAAAGGGGCTGAAGGCCGTGAATACATCAATCTGCTGTTCAAGGTAGAAAAAGAAATAGAAAATTTATCTTTTGAAGAAAAGAAACAGAAGCGTCAGGAGGCATCACAGCCGATTCTTGATGCGTTTTGGTCGTGGGTCGAAAAAACATCTGCCATGCATACAACAAATGAAAAGCTGACAGAGGCACTAGTTTATTCAAGCAACCAGAAAAAGTATCTGGAAACATTTCTGGAAAATGGGAGAATTCCTATCTCAAACAATTTGTGTGAAGCAAACATCAAACCTTTCGCTACAGCAAGACGGGCATGGTTATTTGCTGATACTCCGAAAGGAGCCCATGCTAACGCAGTTCTTTATACGATTGTTGAAACAGCCAGAGCGAATGAACTGGATGTATATGAATATCTGAAATATCTCCTTGAAGAGATGCCAAATAATGATTATCTTCAGCATCCGGAAGTCCTAGACAAATATCTTCCATGGTCAGCTGAATTACCAGATCAGTGTAGGCTTAAAACAAAGCATAAAAAATGCCTCAATAGATAGCATCTTCAGATTAGCATAGAAATATGATTCTGTCTATGACGCCGTCTTTTGAAGCACTTACCTTTCCAGTCTGTTTTTAAGATAGGTCGATATGGATTTTCTCGCCGACTGGATTAACGAACGGATAAAGGGCCTGCCGGTAGATCGTAAAGTGACAACCCCCTTTTTGCCTAAAAATATTCTTTCTTTATCTATTTCATCCTGTCTATACTATATCTTTGGGCCAAATAGCAGTTTTAATGATGTTAAGCTGCAGCATTTATTATAATCATCGATTTCTGCATCTGCTTGTGTAGTATCATGAACGATTTCACCGCATTTTACTCCAAGTACAAATGCACCTGCTGCTTTAGCCGCTTTAATTCCTGTTGGCGAATCTTCAAGAATTATACACTCGTTATTATTAACTCCAAGCAGGCTCATAGCCTTTCTATATCCTTCCGGTGATGGTTTTCTTTCGTTAACCATATCCCCACAGACTACTGCATCAAAATAAGCAAGTAGCTTCATTCTATTTAATGCGGTTAGGATTAATCTGCTGATGGTAGTTGAGACAATTGCAGTTTTTATCCTTTCTTTTTTTAAATCATTCAACAATTCAACTATTTCTGGCATAGGACTTATATTTTTTCCATTCTCATAATAGTTCCCAAATTTTTGTCTATGTATGAAAAACTGCTCCACTGTCATAGCTAAATGATTTCGCTCGAGTATTTTCTTTGTTTGTATTTGCCCGGTAGTACCGACATAGCTTAATTCTTCTTCCCTCGTTAATTCCACACCTAAAGAACGAAAAGCCTCTTTTAAGTATTTCATTGTCTCCTTTTCAGTATCTGCAATCACGCCATCAAAATCAAATAAAACAGCTTTTATTCCCATACAATTCTCCATTCATTCTTTAATTGTATTCAATTTGTACATTTATTATTTCACTTCCAGACGCTTCTCAAAATTACCTAATACCGTTTCGGGTGTATTAATTACTACAAACACATGCGGATCTATTAGATGAAGTAACTTTTTCAAATCCAGAAATTCATACTTTGAAAGCACAACCATGTTGACATATACCTTATCTCCGGTATATTCACCGTATCCCATCCAGCTAGTAACTCCACGTTGAAGTCTATTTGTTATTTCTTGCCCCATTTTCTCATCCTTAGATATGATGATTGCACTTATTTTAATATTTTGATAATGAACTTTATCCATAATCATTGCTGAAATAGCAGAAAAAATAATCGAATATACAGCAATTTCAGGACCGTTTTTTATTACTGCAAAAGAATAAATCATTATATTTATCATAAAACAGATTTTACCTACACTGATGTTAGGAAACTTTTTTGCACAATACATTCCAATAACGTCTAGTCCACCCCCGGAACTACCTGCTTTTAGTACAACACCTGCACCGACTCCTGATAAAACACCTCCGACAGCTGTTCCCAATAACATATCCTGGAAAAACGGTATTTTTGGAGATGGAATTAACGTCATAAAAGTAGATTGAAGACACACAGTAAATATAGTTCGAATAATAAATTTTTTTCCCAAACTTCTATATGTTAATATAAAAAGCGGAATATTTAAACAAAATAATATAATACCAGTTAAATCTACACCTGCCTGGTTCGGTATATCAAATATTTGCACCATATATAATTTTATCAATTGAGAGATTCCTGTGAATCCACCACAATACAGTCGCATGGGAACAACAAACATACTATAGGCTCCGGCACCAAAAAGAGATCCGATAATTGACTTAAGCATTAACTTTGCTTCACTATTCAAAGCCGTTTTTCTCATTATTTTCATACATACCTTTCGCTAGCTAAAGCTTATATAGGATTAATCATATGGATAATACCCTATTTTAAAAAAGTGTTGTTATTATTCCTAATAGCTCGGCTATATTAACAACACTTTTATTTTGTAATGTCATATGCTCATGATTGCATAAATTCTTAGTACTTCAGCTTCCACATATATCTTCTCTTTGTAAGTGGGTGATTTCGAAGGATTGCTAATTGTTCTGCATAAACTCTTAATACCGCACTTAATACCATGGGATTAAAATACTCTGCTACTGTAGCAGGAAGCTCTGAACTTAACCCAAAGTCTTTTCCATCAATAACCGTTGTTTTAGCTTCAAAGCGATTTAAAAATTCTAAAGCTCTAGAATCCAACGCCCTTGTTCTGCCCTCATTCATAAGTAAAATAAAGGGAACATCTTTTTCTACTATTTCAAACGGCCCATGGAAGAATTCACCATCATGGAAGGAGCCGGAATTAATCCATTGCATTTCCATCATTAAGCAAATTGAGAACGAATATGCTACTTGTTGAGTTGCGCCAGAACTCATAACATAAATAAATGGTTCGTCTTTATATTCCTCAGCAAATTTCTTTGCACTTGGAAGTACAAATGAAACAGCTTTTTCTATCAAATTGTAAATTCTATCAAAAGCAGTTTGCATATCATCATAATATTTATATCCTTCATACTCATTAAGGATTTCAACTGCCAGACCAAGAACTTTTGTCATTTTCTCCAATTTAGCAGCATAATTTTTTTCAAATCCATGAGTAACTACATAATGGGCATTTTGAGCTAGAGGAGAATTCTCAACATGCGTTACCGCAATTACCTTAGCTCCCAACTCCATAGCTTTTTTTGATGCTGCTATAGTTTCCGGTGTTGCTCCACCAAGAGAACAGGTAATAACAATTGCAGTTTCATCAACAGCTATAGGAGTTGCATGGACAAATTCATTGGAACTATATTGTCCTATTCTTAATCTTTTTGAATTTCCCTCTAAAAAATACTTAGCCGGATAAAGCTCCGCCATTGAAGCTCCACAGCCGACAAAATATACGGACTGAATGTTAGAGTGTTCCTTTTTAATTTCTGTGATAATTCTTTTAATTTCCATCTTAACCCTCCTAATAAATATGTATGATGTTATGTTATATGTATGTACACATTATATGACATCTCTACATGTATGTCAATATAAATGTTGTATTAATTTGAAAGAACTTGATTTAAAAGACGCGAACAATCAAAAGATTTACAGCATCTTTATTTTCTAGGCGCAATTATCCCTTTACAGCACCTGCTGTGAGACCACGAACAAATTGTTTAGACATGCACAAGAATAAAATAATCAATGGAAGCGACGCAATCACAAGTCCCGCTAGAGTTGCAGTATAATCAATTCTCAGGTCGCCCTTAAATGTCACTAAACCAATCGGAATAGTCTGAAGTTTCTTATTATTTAAAAATACATTTGCAAATAGGAACTCATTCCATACAAAGTTAAGATTTACAATTGCGCAAGAAGCAAAAGTTGGTTTAGTAATGGGAATAATTATTTTTGTGAATATCTGGAGGCTATTATATCCATCTATAACAGCTGCTTCTTCCAGTTCAGTTGGTATAGAAATAAAAAATGATCTCATTAGAAAAACAGTAAACGGAATTCTAAAAGCTATGTACGGAAGTATAACAGCAAAATAAGTATCATAGATATGAATTGCTTTTAGTATTTTGTATAATGGGACTAATGCTACCTGTTCAGAAAGAGCCATTCCGCCAAGTACAAAAATTAATATAACTGCCGAACCCTTTGTATTAAATCTTGTTAGACCATATGCCAAAAATGAGCTTAATGCTAAAATAAATACTAATGAAACAGAACTAACCAGTATGGAATTACCAAAATATTTGTAAAGTCCCATTTCCCATGCTTTTACATAGTTTATGAATTGTAATTTTTTTGGCATTGCCAGAGAATTTACAAATAATTCTTGATTTGTTTTTAGAGAGTTTAGTATAATCCAAAATAGAGGAAGTAAAATTACAATACATAAAATAACAAAGAAAATATTTAGTAGTATTTTTAAAATTGATTTCTTCATATATCTTTCTCCTCCCTCTTATTAATCTTTTCCAGAACCTGTAATCTTTATTTGTATTATTGATAATACCACTGTGATTGCAAAGATGAATACACCGGCAACCGCTGCCATACCTAAATCATCATGCAGAAATGCCTGCTGATACAGATACAAGCCAAGTACCTGTGAACTGTTTCCAGGTCCTCCACTTGTTGTTGCATACACTTCGGTATAAAGTTTAAATGCTCCAATCACAGTAATTATGATACAAACCAATAGCTGTTCTTTTGCGAGGGGAAGCTGTATATTTAATGCTCTTCGGATTGGCCCAGCTCCATCAATCTCTGCAGCTTCTATATAGTCTGTAGATATATTTTGAAATGCCACAACCATTAATAATGTTATGTAACCTGTAAACTGCCACTGACTCATCGCAATTATACAGTAAATTGCCAGTTTTGAATCGCCCAACCATGATCTTGTCGGAAGATCAAAAACTTTTAATACACTGTTTATAAAACCCATGTTTGGCTCATATATAAATGTAAACATTAATCCAACTGCTGTTATAGATATCAAAGCAGGCAGATAATATATATTTCTGTAAACATTTTTAAACTTTACAGCAAGTTTGCTTTCCAATAATAATGCAACAATTGTACCAAACCCTACCTGAACGATTAAAGAAATAATGCAGTAAAGAAAATTATTCTTTAACATAATCGGAAAAATATCATCTGAAAAGAATCTTCTATAATTATCAAATCCGACAAATGTCTTCCCTGCCGAATAGGATGATAACCGGAAAAAACTATATACAAAGTTGAAAATAACAGGTATATAAACAAAAACTAGTACCATGAAAACACCTGGTAGCATATAAAGATACGGTGTTGTTTTTTTTGTTCTCATTAACCATGTCACCATCTTTCTTTCAAATTAATTCAGGCACCCTGCGTACAACAAGGTGCCTGACAGGTTTATCATAAAAACTTAATAGCTATTATTTTGTACTTCCGGCACCAACCAATGTCTGCGCCTCTACCGCCTTTTTCTGTATCCTAGCCATCACTTTCTTGGGGGTTATATCCCCATTGGTCAAATCGGATACCGCTGTCAAATACTCATCAACAACCGTAGAATATAATGCGTTGTCAAGCCATGCTCCCATTGCTTTAGATTCCATAATAACATTATAACCATCCAATAATGCTTGATCTGTTAACCCCTCTGTCGTACCTTTCGCTGCATTAAACCAGCCAATTTCTTGGCACTGTTCTGTTCCAACTTCTTTACCAAGAAACCATTTTAAGAACTCTACACATTCATCAGGGTATTTTGTTTTTGAGGAAACAACAAAGCCTTCTGGTACACCTGTCAATATATCCTGGTTTCCTTCTGCTCCTACGATTTCCGGAAATTTAAACATACCAAATTTCATATCCGGATTTTCCATTTTGATATATGGAATCTCAATTAGTTCTGCATAATACATACCGGCGTTTCCCATTGCAAATGTTGTTCTTCCCATATCAGGTTTAACACCGTTTGGATTTTCTGTCATATACGGTAACAGTTTTTGATAGTATTCAAGAGCTTCTACGTAACCGGGGTGAGTAAATTCACCGCTTGTGGGCTTATAATCTTTTTCTCTTACATCATCTGGCACACATATTTGATTTAGCGTTCCAATATAATGAGAAGCCGACCATGGTTCCATATTACCAAATGAAATCGGAGTAATACCCGCTGCTTTTAATTTTTCACAAACATCAATCAGTTCATCAAATGTTGTTGGAACCTTTAGATCATTCTGTTCGAAAATGTCCGCATTATAAAAGAATAATTTGCAGTCAAGACGAAATGGAACACCATAAATCATGCCATCTTCTGTTGTATACTGTTTCATCTGAGATTCTATTAAAGAATCTTTCCATTCCGGATCAGCTTCAAAATATGGAGTTAAATCCAAAATTAAATTTTCACGTATAAATCTATACGTAAAATCTCCAACCCAGCTAAAGAAAATATCCGGTGTGTCTTCCCCTCCAACAACAACTTTTATTTTCTCTTTGTATTCCTGATTTTGAGCACTTGTAATCTTAAACTTAATATCTGGGTGAGATGCTTCATATTCGTGAAGTTTACCCTCTATAAAGCTGTTGTACGGTTCATCCGGGAATCTGTGCATAAACTTAATTACTTTCTGCTCACCTGTAGTAGCTTCTTTTTTTGTTTCTTCATTAGATGTTTTTTCACCAGAGGTTGCTTCCTTAGAAGTATCTCTACTAGGTGATTCCTTTTCTCCTCCGCATCCCATAAGAGATAGCGCCATTGTTCCTGCCAGAATAAAGACAAGAGCTCTTCTTAAATAACTTTTTTTCATACTTTTTCTCCTTTTCTTATATTATTAATTAGGCGTTTGTGAAACGCTGTAACCCGCATGAATTCTGGATATTAGTTAGGATATTACTTCACGATTTTAATTGCTTTTTATCTTCCACTGATAATTCAATCTTTTTTCCATACCCAAAAGCCCCATCTTGCAGACATTGTTTTGCGGAGAATAACGCTGCCCGATATAGACTTATTTTCACTAACAGATCTTTATATTCATTTGCTGTAGTAATTCCAATTTTGCCGGACTCTTTACTAAAATCTACTGCATCTTTCATTCCATCTAAATAGTTTATTAAAAAGCATGCAATATAAGAATCTCCAGCTCCCATGGTATCTTTTGCTTTAACTAGAGAAGGAGACTGCTCATATACCTTACCATCCACCATTACAAATGCCCCTTTCACACCTCGTGTTGCAATTACTATGTGCTTACAACCGTAGGAGATTATAGCATTCATACGTTTTAATATGATATCTTCCTCATCATCGCAAGAAATTTCAGCACAGTCTATATATGGGCAACAATATTCCAGGTATTCCTCATCATAATGATCCGAAAAGTCCATGGATATAAAAGATGCTGCTCTGCGTATTTTAGGCAACTCTTTTTCAATCGAACTGTAAATGCTAGTATGTACCAAATCAAAATCAGAAATATATTCTTCATCTAAGGCGGTAAGCACAGGAGGCTTTTTTCTTGAAATTCCACCATTATTTCCTTTTAAAAAAGCTCTGTCTCCATCAATTAATTGAACCCTTGCACACCCATTTTCTCCTTTTTCTAGGCGGCAATGTGATAAATCAATTCCAATATCCCTGCAAGTATTATATACATGTTGACCAATCTCATCATCACCGAACGTACCCAAATATCCCGCTTTCGCACCTATAATCCGTGCAAAAACTGCGACATTCAATGAATTTCCGCCTGGATATATCATTTGGGTATGCAAATATTTGTCGGCTACATTATCACCAAGACCAAGTACTTTCATAATTCTACCTCTCTTCATTATGTTATGTTCCGTTTCCTAGTGACATTATATAACATCATGTACAAATAGTCAATCCAAACTTATATATTTATGATATTTTTGTATATAAGTTATATTGCTAAATAAAAAAGTAAATTTTTATTTCAATAGTTATTCTGCTACATAGAATAAAAGTACAAATTGATTGTACCTTTTTGTTAATAAATGTTGGGTTTGTAAGAATAACAGATGCTATCACGGTAGCAACAGCGATAAGACCAATAAAAGAACTACTATAAACAGAAAGCCGACTGAGATAATTAATCAAACTCAGTCGGCAATAATTCCGATAGTAAATGGAGATAAAAAATTTTTTATTATTTTACTAATTCAAAACATCAAATAATTTCTCTATACTTTGCTTAATTGATTTCCACGGTTCCATAAAGTACCTACTATCCGTAATTTCCAGTGACAGAATATTCTTATAATGGAAAGCATCTAATTCTTTAAGATACCGATTCATATCCAATACTCCATCCCCCCATGCAAGGTGCCCTCTTGGATTTCCATCAATAAAATGAACATGAACCAGTTTCTTTCCTAGCTCTTTTAAATAATCGGCTGGACTTTCTCCAGAAAGTGCCATCGGAATGGTATCAATCATGCCACCGATAAATTCATGATTTAATTCAACCAGCATTTTTTTTAAGGTAGGTAAATTATAAACAAGATTGCTTTCATCTTTTCGGAGAACTTCCAGTGCAAGCATAATTCCATGATGTTTCGCCAATTCTCCAAGACTATATAACCCATCTTTAGCCCATTTCCATGCTTCATTTTTATTGCTGTCATCAAAGTAACCATATCCGGAGGTTACCAGAACTTTATCTGTGCCTAATTCGCCAGCAACACGGATGTTATCCTCAAAAAACTTCAGACTGCGGCGTCTCTCCGCTTCCGTTGGTGCAGCAATATTAATCGGATATACACATTGCTCTGGTGTATAGCAGATTAACTTTAACCCTCTTGATTCTATTTGTCTTCGAATTTCCTTTACTTCCTGATAAGTCATGTCTTCCAAGTGGAAATGTGGAGCAGCCCCCCACAATTCAATATTACTCACCCCGTTTTCCACCACATCATCCAGAAAACGGGTAAATGGGTAATACTTATACTGAATATTCATGGCTGCTACTTGAGATTTCATCAAATAATTCATAACATACCCTCAATTTCTCAATTATTTATCACTATTGTGCATGAATAACGATTCGGAATCGTGATGTTCTTACACGAATAAACCACTTCATCATTCTGGTCATAAGTGATATCTTTTATCAACAAAAGTGCAGAGTTCTCTTTTACTTCCAACAAATTCGCCTCTTCTTTTGTTGCATAACAAATATCAATATTTTTAATTCCTCTACATAATTGTATACCATGATCCAATAATAGTTTATGCAGAGATTTATTCAAATCTTCGCCTAGTAGAAATGCAAATTTCTGGGGAAAATGATTTTCTTCCAATACTACCAGAGCATCATCACAATAACGTAGCCTTCGTATCCTAATCACTTTATCTTCTTCATCTAGTTTTAGTTGACGGATATCTGCAGCTGAAGCCTCTATTAAATCTGCGGATAGAAATTTTGTTCCTGCTTTACATCCAGCCGCCTCACAATTTTGTGTAAAACCCATAAGAACATTCATGTTTCTTGTTAGTTTCTTTTCTGCAACAAAAGTGCCAATTCCCTGCCTTTTAATTAGAAGCCCATCTTCAACAAGCAACTCTATCGCTTTCCTAACCGTAATCCGACTAACACTATATTTTTTACTTAATTCCATTTCCGGCATTATACGATCATTCGGCTTTAATACACCTCTAATTACCTGATCTTTAATATCATCAACAAGCTGCTGGTAAAGCGGCACACTAGAATCTTTATTCAGCTTTTCCATATATAACCTCCAAAATTCTAATCATTTGTATCAACTTTTAATGTATTTAGTTGGTACATCATTGATACATTATAACATAATGTAATATAATATAATATTATATTATATTACACGTTATTACAATAATGATTTTGAACTATTGATATAAAAATTAGCGTGCCATGATAAAAAATATAGTCTATCACCAAACTTCGCAATATAATGTTTAGTTGCTTTTAATAATCTAATTTACGATAGTATCTCCGGATTGCTAATGGATGTCTTCTGTAATACTCCAAATGAACACTTATTCTTTGAAATGCAGAACGCATCATTATAGGAGACAGCAAGCCTCTAAATTCATCGCTTATTCCTTTCAGTGCAAAATCTTTTGTATCAAATACAATAACTTTCGCGCTGATTTTATTAACGAATTTTTCTACCCGATCCATTTCCGGGCGAGTCATATCTTCCCCTTTTATCAGAATTACCGGAGTATTTCTTTCTATCACTTCTAATGTACCATGGAAGAAATTTGCTGCCGATATCGGTCTTGTTCTCATCCATTGCATCTCTTCCATTACACACATTCCATAACAGGTTGCCCAATCTTCTAAGTTTCCAGACCCCACCAAGTATGTAATTGGCTCATCACAATACTCTTCGGCGTATTCTTTTGCTTTTTTATCAGCAGTTTTATATATTTCTACTACATTTTGAGGCATATTAACTATCTCACGATAAAGTTTATCATATTGATCAAATTGGCAGGCATTTTTTGCAAATCGAAAAGTAACTGCATACCAAAAATAATATCCTCCTCCTACTGTACTAATTACATAATCACAACTTTCATATAGTGGACTTCCTACATTTTCTACATAACCGATTACTTTTGCTCCTACTTCATGTGCTTTATTTACTGCTGCTACTACTTCTTTCGTGTCTCCTGAAATCGATTCAATAACAACTATAGAGTTCTTTCCTAAAAACGGATTTCCTACAATACAAAAATCCGCAGCATTTTCAATAAATAATGGGAGTTTTAATCTTAATTGCTTTGCATTATGAAGCATTTGTCTTGCATATAATTCGGTACCTCCAATTCCGATATAAAATATATTGTCATATCCTTTCATGCAAATCTCATCGACTACAGCCTCAACTTGTGGTATAATATCTACTCCATTTTGATGCTCTTGTAATATCTTTTGTTCATCCAAATTAAACATGACATCCTCCTTATGTAATGATATGTTTATTCATGTATGTATTGTATCATAACATCTTATGTATTTCAATACCTGATAATACAATGTGATAGCTGTTGAAAAAAATAATCTTAATATGACATGCTGTTGTCACATTATCATGGTATAATTGGAGAGTGGACTGGGGGTAAGCGCGTTTGCATTACGCCGAATACAAAACCATATTGTCACCAAAAAACGGAATGAACCTTTATCAAGGTTGTTCGCACGGCTGCATTTATTGCGATTCGCGTTCGACCTGTTACCAGATAAAGCACGATTTTGAGGATGTTGAGGTCAATGTGAACTTCTTATACAACGCCCACTTAATAAATTCAACGCCCACTTAATAAATTTTACACTTAAAAAAGCTTAAAAAAAGCCTGAAAATTCAAGAAATTTACTTGATTTCTAAGGCTT
>ENA-UOOR01004071-UOOR01004071.1-fermentation-metagenome-genome-assembly--contig:-NODE-4071-length-11994-cov-2.504900_pt1 | contig 11994 bp, 10 predicted proteins | sample MGYA00245780_ERZ724029 | MGnify/ENA primary metagenome ERZ724029 (study PRJEB28704, sample SAMN03018315) | fermentation metagenome | biome: anthropogenic terrestrial biome; feature: soil; material... | reverse complement strand
CACGCTGGACGGGGTCAAGCGCCGCACCAGGGCTGGCATGGGGCGCTGCCAGGGGGGCTTTTGCAGCCCGCGGGTGGTGCAGATACTCTGTGAGGAGTTGGGTATGCGGCCCGATGAGGTCACCAAGTTTGGCGGCGACAGTTGGCTGTTGGCAGGCACCCTGGACAGCATGGGCACGGAGGATGACAGCCATGGCGAATGAGCGCATACAGGTGGATATTCTGGTGGTGGGGGCCGGCCCGGCCGGTCTGGCCGCCGCCATATCGGCGAGGGAGGCCGGCATCGAGCGCATCGTGGTGCTGGAGCGTGAGGATTTTCAGGGAGGCATCCTGCGCCAATGCATCCATAACGGCTTTGGCCTGCACCGCTTCAAGGTGGAATTGACCGGACCGGAGTATGCCCAGCGAGACATCGACCGCGCGGCCGAGCTGGGCATTGATATCCGTACCGGTGTGACGGTGCTGGAGGTCAGTGCCGACCGTCATGTAACCGCCATCAGCCAGCAGGAAGGGCTGCACGTGTATGAGGCCGGTGCTGTGATAATGGCCATGGGCTGCAGGGAGCGTTCCCGCGGTGCGCTGGCCATCCCAGGCACACGATGCTCGGGCATTTTCAGTGCGGGCACGGCGCAGCGCTATGTCAACCTGGAGGGCTATATGCCCGGCCGCCGGGTGGTTATTCTGGGGTCGGGCGACATTGGCCTCATCATGGCGCGCCGCATGACGCTGCAGGGCGCCAAGGTGCTGGCCTGTGTGGAATTGATGCCCTATTCCAGCGGCCTCAACCGCAACATTGTGCAATGCCTTCAGGATTATGATATCCCGCTGCTGCTTGGCCATACAGTGACGGATATCCATGGCCGCGAGCGGCTGACAGGCGTCACGGTGTCCCAGGTGGATGAAAACCGCAAGCCCATTCCGGGCACCGAGCAGGAGTTCGACTGTGACACGCTGCTGCTGTCGGTCGGCTTGATTCCCGAGAACGAGCTGTCCCAGGGCGCTGGCGTTGAATTGAGCGGCACCACATCGGGCGCTGTGGTGGATAACACCCTGCAAACCAGCGTGCCTGGCATCTTTGCCTGCGGCAATGTGCTGCATGTGCACGACCTGGTGGACCATGTGTCAAACGAGGCGTCTGTCGGAGGGCGCCTATGTGCAGGGCAAGGCCTGGCAGGGCCGCTCGCTGCCTGTGCAGGATGGCGCGGGCGTGCGGGGTACGGTGCCCCAGCGCATCATTCTGCCGGATGCCCCGGTGGATTTCACCATCGATTTGATGTTCCGACCCGTGGACGTGTTCCGCAACCAATACCTGGTGGTGCGGGCCGATGACAAGGTGTTGTCCTGCAAGAAGCACATGATTCTCACCCCGGGGGAGATGGCTGTGGCCCCGTTGAACGAAAAAATGCTGGAGCAGTGCCGTGACGCGAAGGCGGTCACGGTGGAGATATCACCGGAAAAGGTAAGCTAATAGCGCCTCAAAACGCAAACAGGCCATCCGCGTTTATCGGGTGGCCTGTTTGATGATGATTGTTTTACGCTTCCGCGAAGCCCTTGGGGTTCATACTCTGCCAGCGCCAAGAGTCGCGGCACATATCCTCCAGGTTTTTCTCGGCCTGCCAGTTCAGCAGCTGCTTGGCCTTTCGTGGATCGGCGTACACGGTTGCCACATCACCCGGGCGGCGGGGGGCGATTTGATAAGGAACCTTAACATCGTTCACCTTCTCAAAGGCGCGCACAATATCCAACACGCTGTAGCCCACGCCCGTGCCCAGGTTGATGGCGACGCTGCCCGTGTGCTGCGTGGCATATGCCAGGGCATCCATGTGCCCCTGCGCCAAATCCACCACGTGGATATAGTCGCGCACGCCGGTCCCGTCGGGGGTATCATAATCATCGCCGAACACGCTTAACTTTTCCAGCCTGCCCAGCGCCGTCTGGGTGATGTAGGGCATCAGGTTATTGGGGATGCCGGAGGGATCCTCCCCGATGAGGCCGGATTCGTCCGCGCCAATGGGGTTGAAGTAACGCAGCAGCACCACCGACCATGGGGGGTCGGCCGCGGCGATATCGCGCAAAATTTGCTCACACATGAATTTGGTCCAGCCGTAGGGGTTGGTGCAGCCCAGCGCCGCATCCTCGTTCACCGGCATGGGGGAACCGGGTTGATACACCGTAGCCGAGGAGGAAAAGATGAGCCGTTTGACGTTGTGGCGCGCCATCACGCGGCACAGGGTAATGGTGCTGTTGAGGTTGTTGCCGTAGTAGCGCAGGGGAATGCTGACCGACTCGCCTACCGCCTTGAGGCCCGCAAAGTGAATCACCCCATCAAAGGTATGATGAGTGAATACTTCGTCCAGCCGGTTGCCGTCACACAAATCAAACTGGTAGAAGGGGAAGCTTTTTCCGGCCAGCTTCTGCACCCGGCGAACGGCCTCCTCGTTGGCGTTGATGAGGTTGTCTACCACCACAATCTCGTGCCCTGCGCGAAGCAGCTGCAGGCAAGTATGGGAGCCGATATAGCCAGCACCGCCGGTTACCAGTATGTTCATGATTCATCCCCCTATTACTACATCAAATTCGATTGATATGCATGCAAACTTGCGTTCCTGATGGTTACGATGAAGGCAAGCTCCCTGCCCATCCGCAGGACGGACGAAGCAAATGCTTGCCCATGCGTTCAAGTATAGTCCCGGATGTTTTGTGTGTCAATGGATTGCGCCTTTACAAAAAGCGCCTGACTGGCTATACTTCTTCGTGTTTGTCAAAGGAGGAAATGCAATGTACGCACAGCCCTATCAGCCGGATGTTATCGAGAAAAAGTGGCAGAAAATCTGGGAGGAGTCGCACGCTTTTGAGGCCAAGAGCGATTACGCCAAGCCCAAGTATTACTGCCTGATTGAGTTTCCCTACCCCTCCGGGGCTGGCCTGCATGTGGGTCACCCGCGCAGCAACACGGCACTGGATATCATTGCCCGCAAGCGCCGCATGGAGGGGTACAACGTGCTGTATCCCATCGGGTGGGACGCCTTTGGCCTGCCTACGGAGAATTATGCCATCCAGCACCATGTGCACCCGGCCAAGGTAACGCGCGAAAATATCGACCACTTCCGCCGCCAGCTCAAGCGCATTGGCTTCAGCTTTGACTACAGCCGCGAGGTGGATACCACCGACCCCAACTACTACCGCTGGACACAGTGGATTTTCCTCAAGCTGTACGAGCACGGCCTGGCCTATAAGGCCGAGATGCCCATCAACTGGTGCACCAGCTGCAAGGTTGGCCTGGCCAACGAAGAGGTGGTGGACGGCGTATGCGAGCGCTGCGGCAGCGAGGTGGTGCGCAAGGTCAAGAATCAGTGGATGCTGCGCATCACCCAGTATGCGCAGAAATTGCTGGACGGCCTGGATACGGTGGACTTTATTGACCGCGTGAAGGCCCAGCAGCGCAACTGGATTGGCCGCAGCGAAGGGGCCGAGGTGGATTTTGCCATCGAAGGCAGCGATACCAAGCTGCGCGTATTCACCACCCGGCCAGACACGCTGTTTGGGGCGACCTATATGGTCATATCGCCCGAGCACCCCTTGCTTGACCAAATGAAGGACCGCATCGGCAACCTGGAACAGCTGATGGCCTACCGCGCGGATGCCGCCAAGAAGAGCGATTTTGAACGGACCGAACTGGTGCACCAGAAGACCGGTGTGGCCATTGAAGGGGTACGGGCTATCAACCCCGTTACCGGGCAGCCCATCCTCATCTGGATATCCGACTATGTGCTGATGACCTACGGCACCGGCGCCATCATGGCTGTGCCCGGTCACGATACCAGGGACTGGGAATTTGCCCGCACCTTCGACCTGCCCATTGTTGAGGTGGTGGCAGGCGGCAACATCGACGAAGCCGCCCATACCGATATCGAAGAGGGTGTTTTGGTCAACTCCGGATTCCTCAATGGCCTGCCGGTCAAGGAAGCCAAGGAGACGATGACCAAGTGGCTGGAGGAAAAGGGCCTGGGCGAGCGCAAGGTAAACTACAAGCTGCGCGACTGGGTGTTCAGCCGCCAGCGCTACTGGGGCGAACCGATTCCGATTATTCATTGCCCGCATTGCGGCACTGTGCCGCTGAAGGAAAGCGATTTGCCCCTGCTGCTGCCAGAGGTGGAAAACTATCAAACCACCGATTCCGGCGAAAGCCCGCTGGCTGCTATCACCGATTGGGTCAATGTGCCTTGTCCCACGTGCGGCGCCCCGGCCAAGCGAGAGACCGATACCATGCCCCAGTGGGCGGGGAGCAGCTGGTATTTCCTGCGCTACTGTGACCCGCACAACAATGAGGCATTTGCCTCCCAGCAGGCGTTGGACTACTGGATGCCGGTGGATTGGTACAACGGCGGCATGGAGCATACCACGCTGCACCTGCTGTACAGCCGTTTCTGGCACCTGTTCCTGCACGATATCGGCCAGGTAAAGGCGCCCGAACCCTATCAGAAGCGCACCAGCCACGGCATGATACTCGGCGAAAACGGCGAAAAGATGAGCAAGTCGCGCGGCAATGTCATCAACCCCGATGACATGATTGACGAAATCGGCGCGGACGCCTTCCGCATGTACGAAATGTTTATGGGCGCGTTCGATCAGGCGATTCCGTGGAACACCAATGGTGCCCGCGGCTGCCGCCGCTTCCTGGATCGTGTATGGCGCCTGCAGGAGTCGGTGGACAAGCAGGCGAGGGGACTTAGCGATGACTTGGCGGTCAATGTCAACAGCACCATCAAAAAGGTGTCGGAAGACTATGAGCGCATGAAGTTCAACACCGCCATTGCCGCCCTGATGACGCTGGTGAACGATTATACGGCCAAGGGCAGCATCACCCATGATGAGTTCAAGGCGCTGTTGCTGTTGCTTAGCCCTGTGTCGCCCCACATCTGCGAGGAAATCTGGCAGCAAATGGGGTACGGGGAACCGCTGTGGAACCACCCTTGGCCGCAGTACGATGAGAACAAGTTGGTGGACGATCAGGTGGAGATCGCGGTACAAATCAACGGCAAGGTGCGCGGCAAGCTGATGGTGCCCAGCGCCCTTGATAAGCTGGAGGGCGAGCGCACACTGCCCGATACCCTGGCGGTGCGTCAATTGGTAGGCGAACACAAGGTGGTCAAGACCATCTATGTGCCCGGTAGATTGTTGAATTTGGTGGTGAAATAGAATGAGTCATATGCCGCTGTTGCGCAAAACGAGCAGCGTGGTATCGCTGCCCAACCTCAGAGAGAATATCCGCCGGCTGCGTGACCATGTTGGCCCCAAGGTGAAGGTGCTGTTGGTGGTCAAAGCGGATGCCTATGGCCACGGCATTGTGCCATGCAGCCAGGCAGCCCAGCGCGAGGGGGTCGACTGGCTGGGTGTCGCCTTGGTGGAGGAGGGCATGCTCGTGCGCGAGGGTGGTGTGACCACGCCCATTCTGGTCTTCGGCGCCCTCAACTGGGATGGCATGGAGGCCGCCGCGCGCCATGACTTGACGGTGCCCCTGCCCGACGTGAACAGCGTGCAGCTGGCCCAGCGCGCGGCAGAGCAGGCGGGCAAGCCCATCAACGCCCATATCAAGCTGGATACGGGCATGAATCGCATCGGTGCGCGCACCAAGGAGGAAGTGCAGGCGATTCTGGATGCGCTCAAGCTGGCACCTATGGTGCAGGTGACCGGCGTTTTCACCCACTTCGCCGATGCCGATACCCCCGCCCGAGAGTATACGGATTTTCAGCTGGCACGCTTTCGCGAGCTGCTCAAGTTACTGCCCGAAGGCCTGCTAATTCACGCGGCAGCCACAGGGGCGGCGCTGTTCCGGCCGGACGCGCATTTTGACATGGTGCGCCTGGGCACCGGGCTGTATGGCTATCCGCCCGATGGCAGCCCCGTTGCCTTCAAGCCCTGCATCCGCATCGCGGCTGAAATCACCTTCGTCAAGACCATTCAAGCCGGTGAGAGCGTGAGCTACGGCTGCATCTTCACCGCCGAGCGGGAGACGCAGGTGGCCACGGTGGCGGTTGGTTACGGGGATGGCTATCCCCGCGCGCTGTCCAATAAGGGACGTGTGCTGGTGCGTGGGGTATCCTGCCCTATCATTGGCCGTATCTGCATGGATCAGTTTATGGTGGATATAAGCCACGTGCCCGGCGTCAAACCAGGGGACGAAGCGGTGTTGATCGGCGAACAGAATGGCGCTTTTATTGGCGCCAACGAGCTCGCCCGCACCATCGGCACGGTGACCTATGACATTCTGTTGTCCCCGGGGGCTCGCATTCCCCAGTCGTATATCTCTGACGAAGAGGAGTAAGCATGCAGGCCAAGCCAAAGACAGGCAAACAAAAACCATCACTTGTTTATAAGCCATACCTGCGGGGCAACTGGCACAGCGGGCTTGCGGCCAAGCGGGGGCTTCGCATCCTGGTATATCTGCTGGTGTTCATGTTTGTTTATCTGTTTATTGGCCAGGTATTGCTGTTTGACTCGGTCATTCTGCGCACGATGGCCAACCTGACGGTTATTCTGGCCTGTGGCGCCTTGCTGTACAACGATGGGGCCAAGGTCGGCATGGATGATGTCGCGTTTGCGGAAATCGCCTTGACACGTCAGCAGGCCGGCAGCGAGGTATCGCAGGCTGACCGCAACCGTTGTTATCATCCTTTGAAAGGCTTTTTTACGGCGCTGATGGGTACGTTGCCCCTCATCCTGGTGAGCCTTGTGTTTGCCTTCATCGCCACCGAGCAGCACTACCAGCTGGGTGGTTTGCCCGGTTGGGTGGAAGGGTTTGAGCGGCGTGCGGACGTTGGCTTGGCTTTGCAATACTATCACCAGCATCAAGGCATTGGCCTGGAAGGGGTTCTGCGCATCATTGTGCGGCTGCTGCTGTTTCCCTACATCAATATCGTGGGTACCGGCTCCAGCGCGGCGCTGCTGTGGGTTGAAAGGCTCAGCCCGCTGCTGGTCTGCGTGATGCCGCTGGGCTATGCCCTTGGATATTTGCAGGGACCTCGCCTGCGGGCAGGGGTGCATGGGGCCATCCATACCGATACCCGCAGGCGCGTGCGCAAGCAAAAGAAAGAACGGGCGCGCCGTCAACAGCCGCGCAACCTGGTGTAGCCGCCATGCGGATCATTGGCGGCGAGTTTGGCTCCCGGCGCATCAACACCCCACCGGGGGAGCATACACGCCCTACCCTCGACCGCACACGCGAGTCCCTGTTCAACGTGTTGCAGGGGCGTATCCCCGGGGCCTCGGTTCTTGACCTGTTTGCGGGCAGCGGCGCCCTTGGGCTGGAAGCCCTCAGCCGGGGGGCGGCGCGAGCGGTTTTTTGTGATAACAGCCGAGGCGCGGCCCAGGCAATACGCGCCAACATTGAAAGCCTGATGGTAGGCAGCCGTGCCAAGTTGCTACACATGGATTGGCATCGGGCAACGGAAACGCTCGAGAGGGCGGGGAAACAGTTTGATATCATTTTTATTGACCCTCCTTATCAGATGCGTTATGAGCCGATTTTGCATCAGATTTTGCAATTAAGGTTGTTGGCACCAGAAGGCTGGGTCATCATGGAGCGTGACTGCGGAACAAGCATCATTGTCCCGGATGCGCTTGAGGAATTTCGAACCAAGGACTATCGGATGACGTGCATCGACTTTGTCCGCCATAAACAGGAGGGTGCCGATGAAGACAGCGATTTTTCCGGGCAGCTTTGACCCGCTGACCAACGGACATCTGGATTTGATTAAGCGGGCACGCAGGCTGTGCGACCGATTGATTGTGGCGGTGCTCGTCAATCCGGATAAAAGTGGCCTGCTGCCCACACAGCAGCGCCTGGATGTCATCCAGCGCGCCTTGGGAAACCGTGAAGGCGTTGAAGTGAAGGCGTTCTCCGGCCTGTTGGTGGATTTCGCCAAGGCGGAGCAGGCAGACTTTGTCATCCGTGGCGTGCGCGGCGTACAGGACCTGGAGAATGAGATGCCCATGGCCTGGACCAATGAAAAGTTGCTTCCCGGCCTGGAGACCGTGGTGCTGTTAACCCGGCCTGAGCTGGCCGGCGTCAGCTCCTCCCTGGTGCGCCAGATCGCCCATTTCGGCGGCGATGTGTCTGCCTTTGTACCGTCGGCTGTTGACGAAACCTTGCTGCGCCTTTACAATAAGCTTGAAAAACCCGATGATACGCCTGAAGGAGGGGAATAATATGCCCAGAAATGAAGTTTTCGCTCTGATTGACGAACTGACGCTTAGCCTGCAAAACGCCAAAAAGATGCCTTTTACAGATTCTGTTATCGTGAACCAAAGCCAGATCACGGACGCGCTCAAGCGCATCGTGACCAACTATGATCCTTCGCTGGAGAAAGCGGACAAGATCATCACCAACGAGGAGCGTATTCTGGCCGACGCCACCGATTCCGCCAACAGAACCATGGGTGATGCCCAGGCCCAGGCGCAGGGCATGGTATCCGAGGCCAACACCTACGCCCAGCAAACCCGGGCGCATGCCGACGCCTACGGGCAGGAGACCACCCGCCAGGCCGACGAACAGGCACGCGCCATCCTGGCCGACGCGCAGAACCGTGCCCAGCATATGATTGACGATGCCCGTGCCCAAGCGGATGAGCTGGTCAGTCAGACCACCGTGCTGGCCCGCGCGGAAGCGCAGGCGCGCGAACTGCTTGAAAATGCCAACCAGCATGCCGAGGGTCTGCGCCAGCAGACCCAGCGCGATTTGACCACTTTGCTTGAGCATGTGGATGCCGCTGTGTCCGTGCAGCTCAACGAGGTACGCATCCTCAAGCAGAACATCAGCGCTGCCCAGTCGTTTGTAGACGAGGAACAGGCCTGATATTAAATGAGCCCTATCTGCGCCGCTTGTTTCGCCAATTTCGGCTTGACAGGCGGCGCGGGTTTTTGCTATGATACTCAAGCGCTTCAGAGCAACCTGGCGCAACCGCGGAGAGATGGCCGAGCGGTTTAAGGCGCCAGTCTTGAAAACTGGTGATGTCGAAAGGCACCGGGGGTTCGAATCCCTCTCTCTCCGCCATCTCAACCACAGGCTATGGAGAAGTACCCAAGTGGCCGAAGGGGCTCCCCTGCTAAGGGAGTAGACGGGTTAAACCGTGCCCGGGTTCAAATCCCGGCTTCTCCGCCAACAAGAATCCCTTGAGAAATCAAGGGATTCTGCCTATTATTCGCGGTAATGCAAGCCAGGAACTCGGCATTACTCTTCTTGACATCTACCATATAATGGGGCAGTTTGTACTTGAAAGACTTTTCCGGAGGGGACTCGCTCGATTTATCGACTGCGCACCTTTTGATGTAAGGGTCTTTTTTGCTCAGACTAAGTACAGCAGTATCCAGATCTGTGAATGCGCGGCAATATAAAGAAGCGGGGCTTGCGCAACCGCAACAGAGGCGAACCGTTGGCTCGGAGCTCTCCACCGCTTCTGCCAAAAGTATAAGGGAGCTCTTGAAAGTTGTCAATGACGCAATCTAGATAGCAGAGTTTATGTTCGAAGTTATGAAGAGGTTTGTGAGCACATTTTACGGGGTCAATGCAACCTATCGGAAGGTTCAGCGCTCTGTTGATTGTCATGCCTCCAATTGATGTTGATTTCGTACTTCATTCAAAGCCTGAGCCCATTACCGGAAACGAAATGGGAGGGGGTTTGATGGCTATAGTGTTGAAATCTATGCGGTGGGAATAACCCCTATTATCAATCCAATAAGCAGGCCATCAAAGAGGCAGATGCCGCGCAAAACATCCTTAGAATGAAAATGGTTTTTGATGCCCCGGATTTTAATCCCGATAGGCCGAATTCCCAATATTGGTGTGAATTGGCGCAGGACGAGGTCAGCATGAACTGTCGGAGAAAAACGCAATAAGCTCAATAAAGAGCAAAAAACCCGCCTTTCGGCGGGCTTTATGAATGGTTAGACCTTACCGGCCGCTGTGGCGGGAGAAGCAGTCACGGCAATACACCGGACGGTCACCGCGGGGCTGGAAGGGGACCTGCGTGGTGGCGCCACATTCATCGCAGATCACGTCGTACATCTGGCGCTCGCCGCCATGGCTGTTGCTACGGCGGTTGGCACGGCAGGTGGGGCAACGGCCGGGCTCATTCTGGAAGCCTTTTTCGGCGTAGAAGGCCTGCTCGGAGCCAGAGAAGGTGAATTCGGCGCCGCACTCGCGGCAGGTGAGGGTTTTGTCGGTATACATGCTTACATGTACCTCCTTTAATTATGTCCAAACCGATGCGATAACAGTTGTTTCCGCGGTTGTTTCACATCAGTCACCTGACGACATAACCTGGAGGAACACCTGACCCTTAGGCTTGGCACCGCAAGCAATATAACACATATTCAACGCCTTGTATAGTGTTTGCCAGAAAAAGTTTTTACAAATCATTCACAGGAATTCTGAGATACCGTATGACAAAGATGTGTTTTAATGGGTATCTTGTCTTGCAAAGGAGATGGGCTGATGCTATGATATTCCTGTACTTTGGCATATTATCATACCCGGGAGGGACTGTACATGGTACCGCTGCATGTCTTTCTGGTTGGCATGGCCGGAAGCGGAAAGACAACCCTTGGTCGGCGGTTGGCCGCCAACCTCAACATGCCTTTTGTGGATACCGATGAACGCGTGAGCGCCATGATGAACATGCCTGTGGAACAGATCATGGCCACGCTGGGAGAGGCATTCTTCCATAACGCCGAGACGGGCGTGCTGATGGAACTGATTGATGAGCCCCCGTGCATCGTGTCCACCGGCAGCGTTCTGCCGATGGTCAAAGAGAATGTGCAGCTGATGCAAAACCATGGGATTATCATTCATGTCGATCGGCCATTGGATCAATTGCTGGCGGACGCGCGCCATAGCAAGTCGCCGACCGATTATGAGGAGATTATACAGGAGTATAACCAGCGCATCGGTTTCTATAAGGCGTGCGCCGATTATACATTTGAGAACAACCTGGGTGTGCAGGTGGGCGCGCAGGGGATTACCACGCTTGTAAACAGCCTCTTCTAAAATGAATGAACAGTGTGAATGTAAAATGCTGGGAGATGCCGCTGCGGCGCCTCCCAGTTTCTTGCAATTTATGGGGGCACATGGTATTTTTGTTGCGGATTTATGACGAGGAGGGGACGGCTTGACCATTTCGTGGTATCCGGGCCATATGGCCAAGGCGAAGCGCCAACTGCAAACGCAGCTGGCGCGCACCGACGTGGTCATTGAGGTATGCGACGCCCGCCTGCCTGTCTCCAGCCGCAACCCGGACCTGGATGAGTTGGTTCGCCACAAGCCACGTATTTTGCTGCTCAACAAGTCTGATTTGGCCGATCCGGCCATGACCAGGGCGTGGACAGCACACTTTCTGGCGCAGGGCATCACCACGATTGCCATCAACAGCTTGCGTATGTCCGCCAAGGTGGTGCCGCTCATCGAAAAGGCAGCCAGTGCCCGGATCGAAAGCGCCCAGCAGCGTGGCTTCAAACGCACCGTGCGGGCCATGGTGGTCGGTGTACCCAATGTGGGCAAGTCTACCTTAATTAACCTCCTTAAGGGCAGAGCCACCATCAAAACCGAAGACAGGCCAGGCGTGACGCGCTCCACCCAGTGGTTCCGCGTGACGCCCTACCTGGAGCTGATGGATTCACCCGGCATGCTGTGGCCCAAACTGGAAGACCCGCTGGCGGCGCGCAGGCTGGCCTTTATTGGCTCCATCAGGGACCAGATACTGGATACCACCAAGCTGGCGGAGCAGCTGCTGGCCGAATTGATGGAAAATCACGCCTCGCAGGTGATGCAGCGCTATAAGTTGCAGGACCCCACTTTGAGAGGGCAGGCGCTGTTGGAGGCGATTTGTGTCAGCCGCGGCTACCTGTTACGCGGTGGGGTGTTGGATATGGACCGTGCTGTGGCGGCCGTGCTGGATGAATTCCGCGACGGACGCATCGGCAAGATTACACTGGAAAGCCC
>ENA-UOOR01004068-UOOR01004068.1-fermentation-metagenome-genome-assembly--contig:-NODE-4068-length-11997-cov-5.748870_pt1 | contig 11997 bp, 12 predicted proteins | sample MGYA00245780_ERZ724029 | MGnify/ENA primary metagenome ERZ724029 (study PRJEB28704, sample SAMN03018315) | fermentation metagenome | biome: anthropogenic terrestrial biome; feature: soil; material... | reverse complement strand
CTTTCTTGTCATCATCAATTCATTTTTATCAGTTAGTTTCGCAATTACCTATTAATGTTAATTTTTTACCACTTACTTTGTTTTATACACGAGTTAAACATGCTATATAATCTACAATAACACATAGCTAATGCTCATAACAGTTTTAAATAGATGATAAAACCATTTAAAAAAATTTTATAGCTATTTATCAGTAAAAATTATATATTTAAAATGCATATAGTTATATTCAAATTTAAATTAGCTCTTAGATTATTTAAAATAAAAAAACTTCATCCAAATAGGACGAAGTTAAATTCGCTATACCACCTATGGTAATTCTAGAACACTAACATGGATTCTATAACGCAGAACTACGTAAGAATTTAATCAGATAGTTAAATACTTTTCAATTCTCAAACTCCCAGGTGATTTTCTCTAAGTTACCCTACGGATTCTCACCAGTGGCCGCTCTCTGTAAATGATATAAACTCAAATACTTTTCCTGTTCAAAGTTTTTAAAATGTTTACTATTGAATTTTTCTCTATTATATTATATGAAAATTTTATTGTCAATTTATTTACAACAAAATTTAAAAACTCAATTAGTATCCCAGTGCCTTTAGTATACCATCAGCTATAGCTTGTGCAAATTTAGCTCTGTATTCATCACTACTTAATTTTGCCGCATCATCAGGATTTGTTACAAAACCTAATTCTGTTAATACTGCAGGTGCAATTGTATTCCTTGTAATATAAAGCCAACTTCCATCCTTTAACCCCCTATTATATGTTCCAACCTCTTCTATAATACTATTTTGTATATATGTGGCTAACTTTTTACCTTCTTCATTCCCTGTATAGTATAAAGTTTCTGTACCATTAGCTGAAGGAGCATCAAAGGCATTAGTATGGATACATACAAAATATCTAGCATTTGCATTATTTGATATGTCACAACGCTTTTGAAGACTCTCTGTGATACTCATTGGAGTAGCACTCATATCTGTCGTTCTGGTATATACTACATTTACTCCGTGCTCTTCAAGTATTTTACCTGTCTTTAACCCTACTGCCAGTGTGATATCATCTTCTTGTAGCTCATTTATACCAGTGGCACCTACATCACTTCCCATTCCATGCCCCGGATCTATGACTACTACAGGAGCCGTATTTGAAGGCGGTGTCTGATGAACTTTTGCAACTATGGTTAAAGTAAGAATTATTTGCTTTCCATACCCTGCAACAGTACCTTTATATGTAAATGTACCTGTTTTAAAAGAGTCAACCTTCTCTGAATCCCATATAATCCCCAATTTTTGAATAGATCCATTGCTCATAGTAGCTTGTACACTAAGTGGAAGAGAATAGTCATCTCCTTCGGTTATCTGACTGGCTAGATCTGATATGGAGCTTACCGTTAAATCTTTATCTTCATTTAATAAATCTAAAGACTCCAAAATTCCATTTGCAATAGCAGATGCACTTTTGTTTTGATAATCGCTACTTCCAAGTAAGCTGCTTTCCTCAGAATTACTCATAAATCCCAACTCCACCATAACTGCCGGTGATACGGTTCCCCTCAGTATTTCATGTTGAGATTTGCCTTCTTTTATTCCTCTATCCACACTGCCAGTGTAACTTACCATTTTACTTTGTATATTTTGGGCAACATTTTTAGCTTCATCACTATAAGTTGAATAATAGTTTTCTATTCCCTTTACTGCTGAACTTTCCGCATAAGTGTTACAATGTATTGTAACAAATAAATCTGATTTTGCATTATTTGCTATATCAAAACGAGATTTCAAATCAGAACTGCTGTCCCAAGAAATAGTATCATTTTTTCTGGTATACACTACGTTTATTCCACTTTGCTCAAGTATATTCCCTACTTTTAATGCCACAGATAAATCTACATCCTTCTCATTTAAACCTAAAGCACTAACATTTCCCTTATCATTTCCTCCATGACCTGCATCAATGGTAACCGTATATTTTGAATTAGTATTAGAGTTGGAATTGGATTTCACATTAAATTGCATTTTAGACTCACCATAACTTTTACCACTTATGGACTTTAATCCACTTTTCACAATTAAATTGTAGGTTTTACCGTAGGAATACTGAGTTTTAGGTGTACCTACTAGATCGCTGCCATTACTGGACAGTTGTACAGATATTGGTACAGAGTTTCCATCAATATCTGCAACTACTATATTTGAATCATTTACCGTACTCTCATCTAGCTGCATATTAAACTTTATTTTCCATGATTTATCAATTTCTATGTCCTTTCCTATAATTGTTCCATTATATGCAGAAGCATGAACTATACTGATTTTTATAAAAGCCACAAACATAAATATAAAGCTTAAAAGCATAATTCTATAAATTTTTGTATCTCTCAAAAAATCACCTCCTTATCATAGATTTCTAGATAATAAGATTTTAAAGTCTGCATCTATAAAATTTTCCATGTAACATATACTATTATAATATAAAAAAGGTTAAGTTTATAGATTTTTATAAATAAAGTTAACTTCATTTAAATATTAACTTTAATACAATTTATTTTTTATATCAATTGCCATAATCTTATTTTAAAAACATATACAAAGGAAGGAAAAAATTTTATGGAAATACAATGGATAGCTCATTCTTGTTTTTTATTTAAAAATTCAAAAGGAAAAAAGCTCTTAACAGATCCTTTCGATGAAAGCGTTGGATATAATACTTTTCAAGGAGATGTAGACATAATCACCACAAGTCATAACCACTTCGATCACTGTTATACTGAAAAAATAAAATATAAAAATCTTATAAATACTGCAGGTTTCTATAAGCTATTTGAAATGAATATTTGGGGCATACCTTCTTACCACGACAAGGTGCAAGGTGCTAAAAGAGGAGAAAATATAATATTTATTATAGAAATGGATGACTATAGAATATGTCATTTAGGCGATATAGGTTACATATTAACTGAAAATGAATTAAAGAAACTAGGCAATATTGACATACTTTTAATTCCTATAGGAGGTAATTTTACTATAAACGGCAAGGAAGCTGCTAAATTAGCAAAAGCTATCAACAGTCATATAGTAATTCCCATGCATTATAAAACTTCCTGTTTGGCCTTCGAACTCGAGGGATTAGAAGAATTTCTTAAATACATGAAGAACGGAAACAGAATTAAAAGTAATATCCTAAAGATAGAAACCAAACTATCCGATTATAATGTAGTTACTATACTTAATTTTACATGAAATACAAGGCACAATCAGCTTTAAATAAAAAGATTTCTAAAAATTTTTAAATCTTTAGAAATCTCAATTATGCCTTACATGTTCTAATCCTGCATTAAATAATCTATCTATATGTTCATCATCTAAGGAGTAATAAATTGATTTTCCTTCTCTTCTGAACTTGACTAATCTTGCAGTTTTTAAAATTCTTAATTGATGGGATATGGCAGATTGACTCATTTGAACTACTTCTGCTATATCACATACACATAATTCTTTTTTAAATAAAGAATATATTATTTTAATCCTTGTATAATCGCCTAATATTTTAAAGAGGTCTGATAATTTCATGAAGGTTTTTTCACTTAACATATTTTCTTTTACATATTCTATATTTTGATTATTAATTTCATTACAAGAACAAATTTCTGCACTCGAATCATCTTTCAAAAATATCACCTCACTATGAAATATTATATTATATTTATCTATAATTTTTCAACTTAAAGTTCTCAATTATAATATTACCATACTGTAAACTTTTCTTAACATCAATAATTCTTTGATTTTTCGAGCCTCTAAATTTTAAGCTCTTATCTTTTTTATCTTCTTCAAATTTTCCATCTACTAATACATCTATATTCCTTAATAACTCTTGCCAGTACTTATTATCCACATTATTTAATATATATTCAAACGTATACCCTGTATAACACCATATATTCAAATTTAATTCTTTAATTTTATAAGCCATATAAGCAAAAGCTTCTGCTTGTTCAAAAGGATCTCCTCCTGAAAAAGTAACTCCTTGTATAAGGGGATTGTTCCTTATATCGTGAATTAAAACATTTATATCTTTTAATTCTCCTCCTTTAAAAGAATGAGTGGATGGATTAAAACATCCTTTGCAATTATGTCTGCACCCTTGTGCAAAAAATACTCTCCTCATGCCAGGTCCATTTACAAGACTTTCATAAGCAATACCTGCTAACCTAACCTTATTATTCACTGTTATTCCACTTCCTTTATTAAAATATATAAAATCAAGTGATTCTTAGGCTCAGATGGAGTTTGCTTATAAGGAATACCTTTTCCATCTGAACCTTATTAACAGTATTCTTAGTGTCTTTAAGCACTTAAAATACATTATCCTAATGATAAACTGATTTATTGCTCCCCTGTGATATTCTGTCTTTCCTCTCTGCAGTTTTTCCTGTTCCAAATCTTTCATCCAGGGATAAATATCCTGTTACTCTGGATATACCTTGTATATTATTACTGCCACAATGAGGGCATTTATTCTCGCCATGTAAATAAGCACCACATTCCCTACAATACCTTATATGGAAATTTATTCCCAAATAAGATATATTTGTATTGTCATAAGCATAGTTAATTATATCTCTAATAACTTTCTCTGATGGATAATCATCTATTTCTATATAACTTATATGCCCTCCATTACAAATTTTATGATAAGGAGCTTCAATATCTATTTTATCTTTTATAGATATTGGAAACCCTACAGGTATATGATAAGAATTAGTATAATAATTTTTATCCGTTACCCCTTGTATTTCTCCAAATATTTTCTTATCCTGTAATATAAATTTTCCACTTAACCCCTCTGCAGGTGTAGCATAGCAACTCCAATTCAAATGAGTCTGTTCTATAAATATATCTGTATACTTTCTTATATGGGAAATTATTTTCACTCCAAGTTCCCTTGAATTTTCATCTTCCCCATGATGTTTCCCATTTAATGCAATTAATGTCTCTGCAAGGCCAATAAATCCTATAGCCCAAGTGCCTTGTTTTAATATAGGCTCTATAGAATCATCTAATTTTAAATTCTCGGAGCCTTTCATAAGCCCTTGGCCTACTACAAAAGGTAAATCTTTAACCTTTAATCTCTTTAAAATATCATACCTGTGCATTAGAGATTCTTTAGCTAAATTCAGCCTATTATCCAATAACTCAAAAAACTTATCTATATTCTTTTTAGCTATAATTCCAAGCCGAGGTAAATTGATTGTTACGGGAGCTATATTTCCTCTCCCTTTTGTCCCTGGTTCTCCATTTACGTTTGAACAAACATAAGTTCTGCATCCCATGGTAGCAGGTATTACATCTCTATCATAATACATTTTATTAAAATCAGCATCTAAGTTCATGAAAGTAGGATTCATCCTCTTTGAGGCCACCCTACATGCAGTTTTAAATAAATAGTAATAAGGATCATCTTGTTCTTTATTTACTCCCTTTTTAACTCTAAATATTATGTTAGGAAATATAGGTTGTTCTCCCTTTCCCAAACCTTTTTCATATTCAGTTAAAAATACCTCACATACTAAAGCAGCATCTTTAGATTTAGGTATACCTAAATTTATTGAACTAAAGGGCACTTGTGAACCAGCCCTTGAATGCATAGTATTTAGATTGTAAATTATCCCCTGCATTGCCTGCTCTACATTTTTTCTCAATCTCTTTTCTGAAATATCTTTTATCCTATACTCTTCCACTCCTACTTCCCTAAGATACTGTATTATCTCTCTTCTCGTAGGTTCCACAAAAACAGCCATATCATTATCAAAATCAGGGTGAGATTGTCCTCCAAACATGTCATTTTGAGATGATTGCAATAATATACAGGAAAGTTCCGCTGCAGACTCTATTCTCTTTGGAGTTCTAATATTTCCATACCCTGTATTAAAACCAAATAAAAGCATTTCTTTAGTTGGTATATGAAGACAATTTATAGTTAAATTATAACTATCTAAGTCATGATAATATATATCCCCATTTTCATGAGCTTTTGCTAGATATTTAGGCATAGTGCCTAAATTATGCCACTTATTTGATTCACTAGCTATTCTAAGCAACTTAGAACTAAAGTTATTTCCCACATTAGCATTATCCCTATCTGTTTCTACACCTATTCTGTCAATAACTTTCATAAGCTCTGACTTTATATCTCTTATTTTAGTTCTTTCATTCCTATAATTTGAATATACCAGCCCTATTTTTCTATGGCCATTTTTTAAAAGAACTTCTTCAACTATATTTTGTATTTCCTCTACATCCATTTCTTTTACATTAAGTTTTTCTATTTTCTTTATAACTTTTTGAGTTAAATCTATAAAGTCGCTCTCTTTTAATTCACAGCCTATTTCTTCTGATGCACTTTTTATAGCATTGGTTATTTTTATAGAATTAAATTCTACTTTTCTACCATCTCTCTTCACAACATGTAGCATACATCGTGCCTCCTAACCACCATATATTGTGTATGTGTCTTATCCATTATACTATTTAAAATTTAAAATATCAATTTTGCAATTTAGCTTTATCACAATTTAACAAACTCACCAAGTTATATTTCTTCCATTTCTTTTAATTATTATCCCTAAGTGGTACTTGATATTTTTTTATGCATCATATAGCAAAATATGCATAGTAATTAAATACATAGTTAACACTAAATAAAATGGTAAATTAAACTTTGAGGAGGAAACATTTTATGATTGGAGAGATAATCGATATGAACATTTCTTATGCTCTTGTAAGTTTTCAAGACGGAACTACTAAGGACATAAGCATTACTTACCTGCCTTCAAATTCAAAAATAGGTGATAGAGTAAATATAAATCCTAGTTCTTCACCTATTTTAAATGATAAATTAAATAACATACATACTATGAATATATTTTAAGAATCAAAACAATAAAAACTGTGTATAAACCCTTTTAAAATATTAATTTAAATACTTCATGATAAATTTATACACAGTTTCTCATTAAATTTTATCGCAATGCTATTCTACTGTAATAGCAGAAACAGGACAACCTTCTGCTGCTTCTTTAGCAGAATTCTCAGAGGTTTTTGGTACATCACTTTCTGTAGCTACTGCTTTTCCATCATCATCCATATCAAATACCTCTGGACATACCTCTGGACACAATCCACAACTTATACAGGTAGCTTTATCAACTAATGCTTTCATAAATATCATCCCTATATTAATTATATACTATAATTAATACATACTGGGATTTTCACCCCTTTCATCTATAATCATGAAATTATAAAACATACTTTCTAACGTTAAGAAAGCTTATTTTAGTATTCTCAAAAATATAATTTATTATAGATGAATTAAAATTATTTTAAAATCCCTCTAGTTTATCTTCAGATATGGTAACATTCCATCTCCCATTTTCATAGATATCCTTTATGTAGTATACTTTCTCACTTTTCTTTTTTACATCCCAAAATTTAATAGTAGCTTTATAAAGTGTAGTTTTATATCCTTCCGTTTTTACTGTAACCCACACATCATACTTTTCCTTATCATTATTTCCAATATTAGCATTTTTAAATTTATCAGTAAGTTCAGATTTAAATTCCTCTAAATCTGTAGATAATATAAACCTTGCTGCATCTATATCTTCATTAAAATTTATACCAATTTTTTTATCCTTATCCTTGAAATATTTATTTAATGTTTCTATCATAGAACCATAATACACCTCTGTAAAATTACTTGGAGGCATTCTTATGTTCCAGAAACTATTTATTATATTATTATCTATCCTCTTTTGTACTATATATATTTGCTTTCCATTATAGAGGTTTCCTGCTTCATCCTTATCCATCCCTGCTACATAGGAAAACTTATGACTCTTATTATTTGCATCTATTATTTCCAGTGTGTAATCTGGCTTCAGAGAAGATTTTTTAGACACTTTCTTAGCTGAAGACAAAATTTCGTATAAATCTTTAATAGTATCTTGATCAGTAACTACAAATTTAAATCCTTGATCTCTGGTACTTTGAATAGTTATTTTTTTTACCTTACCTTGCTTTATGTACTCAAAATCAGAATTTTTCAATCCAGCTTTTACCTCTAATTGATCTAACTTACTACATCCACATAATAAAAATATCCCTATTAAAATTATTAGTATAGAAAACATATTTATTCTTTTTTTTATATACCTACCTATTACCTTCATATCTTCACCTACTGTTAACAATATTAAAAAATCTCTAAATAATTATATCACATTTAAATATAAAAAATCCCTTCCATAATGATAAACTGAAAGGGAAGAATTATACGTACCTCTATTATTTATATTCTAGTGTTTTAACAATAGTCTCAAATATAGTTGGCATATTTTCTTTAAAATCCGACTCATTTACAAAAAAAGAAAATCTACAAAATTGAGTTCCCTTTTTCAAAAAATATTCTATACCTTTATAACTATCTCCCACTTCCTTTGTAATGGTATATTCAATTAAGTACCCATCATTTCCATTAATTTCAATTTCATTTATACGATAATTTTTATATAAATTCTGTTTTTGAGATATAACTTTACTGTTTTCTAAAAATGATTTTAAACTTCCATTTAAATTCCATACCTCAACAAATCCTCTTATTTTGTTATCCTCACTTTTAAAATCACTATGGTATAATATCTCATTTCCACATATATCTTGACTTTTAGAAGACCACTTAGAAGGCAGTTTATACTTTAATTTACTTTCCATTCCTTCATACTGAGTTAAATATTTTATATTATTTTGCATAAGAGCTGTAAACTTTAATTTCATATCGAAATTTTTTTCAAGACCTAATAGGATTATCATAAGACCTATTATAATTATTGTAACTCCAAGTTTTCTCTTATTTATTACTATTGATTTAATAATTGGTGCCATAATTTCACTTTTTTACTGGTATGACTATGGTGTTTGTTTTAAAATCATAGAACATTAACCAGTATCCCATTTTATCCTTACCGTCTTTAGGTATCCATGTAACAAATCCTGATTTTCCTCCATAGGGCTGATCTTTCTTACTATTAGTTCCTGGTATACCATATATCAAATATTTTACTCTATTATTATTATCAAGTTTATATCCCGTTAAATAGTGGAAGTGTTTCTTTACATAAGGATAATATCCTATCATAGGATAGTAAACTAAAGCATATCTATTGTAATCGTCCATATTATACATGTCTTCTATAGAATTTACAGGTACTTTGTACCACTTACACCTTTTTAATTCTTTATTTAAATTCTTTATTTCTTTAAATCCATGTACAAGCTTATTGAAAAAATTCCCCTGTGAGTTTCTTGTATACCCTCTTTTCATGCACCTGTCTTCACATTTATTATCACTTGATTTTAGCCCATCACAATAATTTTCTACAGAATTTTCTACACATAGAGAGTCTTTTTGTGGTTCCTGTTTTAAGACTGTATTTTCATCTTTAAGATCCTCTCTTATTTTTGATTCAAATCCATCCTCTGATATGGGTTCTTCTTCTGCAAAGGCCTGCTTACTTTTTTGGTTATCTTCCTTCTCCTGATTGTTTTCAACTTCTTCTAAAAGCTGCTTGTCTTCTTCATTATCCTTTTCAATTTCATCTTTTTCTCTATCACTTTTAGCTCTTTCTATGCTCTCTTCATACTTATCAAATATACTTTTTTCATTATTTTCCGCAGATTTTTCTACCACTTCATTTTTGTCTATTTCATCTTCACTTATTTTATTTTCATCTTGTTCCACATAATTCTCTGTTTCATTCTCTTTATCTTCTATTAACTCAAAAGATCTCCAATTTGGTATTTCAGTACTTGAGAATCCACTCATTACAGGTATTATATTGTTATCTAACATTCTAACTATAGCAGCTCCCGACACCTTATCCATAGATATTCCACTTCCTGCTATATCATTTATGTCATATTCATAAAATGTATCTGCTCTTCCATAATCATCTATGTTCATTTCACCAATTTTAATTATATTTTTTATACCTTTTTTATTGCATATTAGCATCATATAATAAGGAGTTTTCTCTTTTTTTAAATTTTGTACGTAATAAGATATTTTGCATTTGTCATTTTTCGTTTCCAATTTTGCATATCCTGAAGCAATCTTGTCAGAAGCTAAAGAGTATCCTTTTTCATCTTCTTGTAATATTATAAAGTATCTACTATAACTCTTTTTTTGTGCCAACTTCTATACCTCCATATATTATCTTCATTATAATATATGAGATAACTCTCAAAAAGTGAACAAATAGTTTTATCCTCAATTAGAAAACATATTATAAGCCGCTTGTTAATTCATATATACAATCTGATAATATGCCAAACTCTTCTATAGAAAGAGTTTCTCCTCTTCTTTTCGGATCTATTCCAGCTTTATCAAAGGATTTTTCCATATACTGCCTTGATAGTTTCAGTGATTTTAAGGAATTCCACAAAGTCTTTCTCCTCATATTGAAAGAACATCTTATTACCTTAAAAAATAAATCTTCACTTTTAACCTTAACTCTAGGATTCTTCAATTTAGTTAACTTTATAACTATAGAATCAACTTTAGGTGACGGAATAAAGGCATAAGGACTCACTTTTCTAATTACTTCTACATCACAATAATATTGAACCAACAAAGAAATAGCTCCATACTGCTTACAATTAGGTTCTGATGCTATTCTCTCACCTACCTCTTTTTGAATCATTATAGTCAAAACTTTAAAATTATATTTATTATTTAAAATCTTAGAAATAATGGGAGTAGTAATATAATATGGTAAATTAGCTACAATTTTAACACTTGATTCATCTTTTATTATTTTATCAAAATCTGTTTTTAGTACATCTTTATGTATTAATTCAAAGTTAGAATAACCCTTTAACTCTTCCTGTAATATAGTAATTAAATCCGAATCCAGTTCTATAGCACAAACTTTTTTAGCTCTTTTTAAAAGTTCTTTTGTTAATGTTCCAACTCCTGGCCCCACTTCTATAACAAAATCATCTTTATTTATATCTGTACCTTCTAATATGTCCTCCAACACTGAATTGTCTATTAAAAAATTTTGTCCCAAATTTTTTGAAAACCTAAAATTGTATTTTTCCACTATTTCCTTAGTAGATAAATTATTCATCTTCTCTCTCCTTCATTAGATTACTTACTTTATCTATAGCTTTTTTAAACTCATCCCTTACTATTCCATAATTATTCAATCTCTTTAGAAATTGAGATGCATTACAATATCCTATGCCTAATTCTCTCCCGAGCATATCTCTTTTTACCCTAGATTTTATATTTCCTGTAAGTTGAAAAAACACCATATCTTCCATCTTGAATTCTTTTCTTTCTTCTTTTAATTCACATTTAGCATTTTTTAGGGCAGTAATTATGGTATCAGGTGATGCATTTTCAATACCAATATTTCCGTTTTTTATCCCATCTTTTTGAGATATATAGGCATGCTTTATTCCCTTAACTCTTTTAGATATAATTTTTCTTATTTTTTCCCCTGCAAAATCAGGATCTGTCATAACTATTACACCTTGTCTATTTTGAGCTTCTTTTATCTTATCAATAACTTTGTTATTTATTCCAAAACCGCCTACAGCTATTAATTCTGCATCTACAGCTCTTTTAACTGCAGATATATCATCTTTTCCCTCAACAACTATTACTTCTTTAATCATATGTCCCCCCACTATCATATAGTTTTTTATTCGAAAACTACCATTGTTAACACCCCCATCTTCTTCAAAGTGGGGGAATAAACACTTCTACACTCCTTAGTAAATTCTTCCCCTAAAGGATAAACGTATTCTAAGTGTTAAAGACACTAAGAATACTATCAATAAGGTTCAGATTACGATACGTATTCCTTATAAGCAAACTCTGCCTGAGCCTAAAAATCATCTGATAAAAAGAAAAAATAGG
>ENA-UOOR01004067-UOOR01004067.1-fermentation-metagenome-genome-assembly--contig:-NODE-4067-length-12002-cov-13.544488_pt1 | contig 12002 bp, 9 predicted proteins | sample MGYA00245780_ERZ724029 | MGnify/ENA primary metagenome ERZ724029 (study PRJEB28704, sample SAMN03018315) | fermentation metagenome | biome: anthropogenic terrestrial biome; feature: soil; material... | reverse complement strand
TTCTTTTCGTTCTCAAGAACGAAAAGAACCGTCCCTTAATACAAAATTACTTAATTAATTAAAATTAACTGTTCGCAATTGTTACATTGTCATTATACACGATTTTTACGGGATTGTTTTCGCTTTCAACTATTATGTTCCTTGCCTTTACATCGGTAAGCACCACGGAATTAACATTCTTAGCAGAAATTACTATGTCACCTAAAACCACTACATTTTTAATATAAACATTTCCGTTTCCAACCGAATCTAAAACATTTAAGTTTCCTACCACAACTGCACTGCTGTAAGTTTCATTGTAATTTGTAATATTAAACCCGTATTCAATGTTTTCATTATCAACTATTTCAAAAATAATTTTCACTGCTTCCCCGCGGGTTAATGCCTTTGAAGGCATGTACGTTTTGTCGGGGTAGCCGAGTATGTACCCTTTGTTGTAAACAGTATTTACACTTTCCTTTGCCCATTCCTGAATAGTATTGTAATCCTTTAAAAGTGTGGCACCTTCACCGTCAATATTTCCCGTTGTTATGGCACCTGACACAACCTTTGAAACTTCTTGGCGTGTGATGGGATTGTCGGGTCTGAAGGTATTATTTTCATATCCTGAGAAAAACCCCGCAGCTACAGATTTTTTAATTTCATTATAAAACCAATTTTTGTCACTTACATCTGAAAAATTTATTTTTTCAGTTATTTCAATTTGAATTGCTTTGTTTAACATTGTTGAAAATTCAGCCCTTGTAACAGGATTGTCCGGTTTGAATGTTCCGTCTTTATATCCGGATACAAATCCTAAATCATATGCATTTTCAATCCATTTTTTTGCCCAGTGGCTGCCAATGTCTGAAAACGAAACAGACGTCTTCGCCGGTTCTGCATCTATGGCTGTATTAATGCTTTCCGTAACATTTTCAGTATCGTAACTTGCATCTTCAACTTCGGTGTCTTCAACATCTTCTGTATTTTCAACCGGCTTGTCTCCTATAATATCATCAAGAACACCAGCGTAGACTGCCGTATTCATGTTGATTGCCAACAGGACGCAAAGGCATAAGGCGGCTAATTTTTTTATTGTTTTCATATTACCTCCTTCTCTTATATACCTTAGACTGAATAAAATCTAAATTTGTTCCAAGTATAAGGATATTCTTCTACTATTCTATAATTTTTTAAACTCGAAGTAAACAGGTAAAATAAGGGGGCAGCCTCTCCGACATAAGTATTGACTTAACTCCTTGAAAAAACTATAATTGAAATAAATGAAACAAGGAAGAGTTATGGATGAGGTATTTATGAAGGAAGCCTTAAATGAGGCTTACAAGGCATATGAAATAAATGAGGCTCCCATCGGTGCCGTAATAGTAAAAAATGGAGAAATTGTAGGCAAGGGTTTTAATCAAAAGGAAACATTAAAAGATGCTACCCTTCATTCTGAAATAACAGCCATAAAAGAAGCTTGCAACAATTTGGGAGGATGGCGGCTTTCCGGATGCATCATGTACGTAACCTTGGAGCCATGCTCCATGTGTGCCGGTGCAATAGTCAATTCAAGAATTGAAAGATTGGTGATAGGAGCAAAGGATTTAAAAACAGGTGCCTGCGGCTCTGTTTTGGATATTACAAATAATCAAAAGTTAAATCATCAGCCGGAGGTTAAGTTTGGCGTATTGGAGGAAGAATGCACCAACATATTACAAGAATTTTTTTCGAAGCTTCGAATTAACAAAAAGAAGGAGATTACCATGGAAAGATACCCTATGCTTGAATTTAATTTAAAAAAACTCTATGATAATACTAAAATAGTTACAAAATTATGTGAGAATTACGGAATTAAAGTTGCAGGCATATTTAAAGGATTTGGCGGAATCGTTGAAGGTGCCGAAGAAATGGCAAAGGGAGGATGTTGCCAAATAGGAAGCTCCCGAATTGAGCAGCTTAAAGTTTTGAAGGAGAGGGGAGCTGATGTTCCTTTATTATTGGTGAGAATCCCCATGATGTGTGAAATTAAGGATGTTGTTAAATACAGCGACATATCCTTGGTTTCCGAAAAAGAAACCTTGAATTTATTAAATAAAGAAGCAAAAGCTCAAAATAAAATATATGGTGTTATACTTATGTATGATTTGGGAGATTTAAGAGAAGGAGTATTCTTTAAAGAAGAATTAATTCGATTAGCAGAATATGTTGAATATGAATCAGATAATTTATGTCTTGAAGGCATAGGTTCAAATTTAAGCTGCTATGGCTCGGTTGCTCCGGCTGTTGAAAATCTGAGTCAATTGGCTGATGCCGCTTTAGATATTGAAGAAAAATTAAATAGAAAACTTAACATAGTATCCGGAGGAGGAACAACCACACTTCCACTCATGGTAAGAGGCGGGGTTCCAAAGAAAATAAATCACCTTCGAATAGGAGAAGGAATAAACAACACACAGGATTTGCCTCTTTACTGGGATACAAATATTGAAGGATTAGACTCTGATGTATTTATTTTGAAAGCTCAAATTGTTGAATTGAATGAAAAACCGACTCACCCCATCGGGAGGCTGATGGTAAATGCTTTTGGAGACCTGCCCCATTACGAAGATAGGGGAACAAGAAAAAGAGCAATTGTAGCATTGGGAAATCAGGATTTAGGGGATTCATCAAGACTTATTCCAAGGGATAAGGATATACAAGTGCTGGGAGCCAGCAGCGACCATACCATATTGGATATTCATGACTGCAAAACAGAATATAAATTAGGTGATATAGTTGAATTTAATATTTTGTACCAGGCAATGCTGATGACCTCATTGTCTGACTATGTACACAAGAAAATAATTAAGTATTAAACGGACTGCTGACGAAGAATATTTTCAACTTTGTCATTCTAAGAGACGCAGCCTGAAAAATCTCATGTTAAGGAGGTGGAATAATGCCAAGTATTCATGTCGAAATGTTTAAGGGAAGGACAATTGAACAAAAGCGGGAAATGGTGAAGGAAATAACGGAAGTTGTATCAAGAACCGCCAATTGTCCAAAGGAAGCCATAAGAATTGTAATAAATGAAATGGAATTTGAAAATTTCGCTTTAGGCGGAGTACTTAAATGTGATAATCAAAAATAACAGGATGAGTAAGAATAACCATTGGGGCCGTTGAACTTTCAACGGCTTTTATGTTTCACTATTTATACTTTTAGTTTAATTATTCTTCTTTTTTAAACGCTTCGAATACGGGAACCAGTATTGAAGCTATTAAACCTCCGGAAAACCCGTTGTTGTACAGATTAGTGCCTCCATGAACTATTCCGATATTCATTACCATGGACAGGTGTAAAAAACCGGCTAAAACACCCGCATAAGTACCGTACTTGCCGGCTACCGGTGCTAATGTAGTACCGAATATTCCTGCAATTATAATCGGTGTTGTCTGTATATCCCATATATTAAGTATGCCTCCCAAGAAAACTCCGGCCATAATGGGAATTGAGTTTCCGGGATTATTGCCAAAAGCTGAGAAACCAACAACAGTAAGAATACCTCCTATTATGGGACCGTTAAAATCCCCGCTGGTAATATAAACAAAAGACATACATAATAAACCCATTATACCCATGTTGACAAGTGTAAGACCGTACCCAATCAATTGTGTGTAATCTGTTATTAATTTTCCAGAATATTTAAATATTTTTTTGTATCCCTTAAATGATTTATTGTTTATTAAATATCCTAATATAATCAATAAAACAAAATAAGTAAGCAATAAATTTCTGAAAAGCTCACTGTATTCGCTTGAAAGAATAAGCTGCTGCTTTATGTCAATACCAAAACTTTTTAATAATGAAACTATTAAAGTACCCATGAGACCCGCAGTAAAGCCTACGTTATACAAATTATAACCACTATGCAGTCTTGACATATTAGAAGCAAGAGGTGTAATTATAAACCCTCCCAAAATACCAAATAAAACACCTGCAATAATTCCGTGATACAGGGGCAAACCTACAGAAAACGAAAGCTGGCTCACTACAGGTGCAAGACATGTTGAAAACATAATAACAACAACAACTCTTTCAAAGGATATTTTTTTGTATTTAGTATATAAAATCCCGCCAATATACATTGGCCATATATTAAAAATGGTTTTGCCAAAGAAAGCAAACCCGGTTAAAGTAAATATGACAGCAATAATTGCACCGTTGATTTTTACATTCAATTTATATATAATAAATATATTAATAAGTACTATTAAAGATACATTCAATAATGTAGCGCCAAAACCGCCGACCGCCAAGTAATCCGTCAGCAAAATATCAGGTGCCAAGACTATTTCATTAAGACCGGAAAAAATATTTGAAGGAGTATCAAATAGAAATGCTAATGTTAAAAAAGCAATAGGAAGTACTAAAAAAATCAAAAAATGGGTATGCCTGCTCATTTTAATTTCAGTATTATTTTCAGCTAAGTTTTGCATGAAATTTTCTCCTGCTTGCAAAAGAAATCGTTCTACATTGATAATATTTTAGCATATGAATAGATAATAATCAACATTAATATTTAAATAGTTTTAAAAATACAGGACATGGTATATAATAAAAGTGCCCCTATACAAAAAATGTTCCCTGATTAGAGTCTCTGCGGGTGAGCATTTAAGAAATTTACAAATTTATAAAAGGAGAATATATGAAATTAATATCTTGGAATGTGAACGGATTAAGAGCTGCAATCAGTAAAGGATTTGTTGATATATTTAAGGAATTTGACGCTGACATTTTTTGTGTTCAGGAAATAAAACTGCAGGAAGGACAAATAGAATTAAATTTAGACGGATATTACGATTATTGGAATTATGCCGAAAAGAAAGGGTATTCCGGAGCAGCTGTATTTACAAGGCATAAACCTTTATGTGTTACTTATGGAATGGATATTGAAGAGCATGACAATGAAGGAAGAATAATAACTTTAGAATATGATGATTTTATCTTAGTTAATGTTTATACTCCGAATTCTAAAAGGGAGTTATTGAGACTTGATTATAGAATGGTATGGGAAGATGACTTCAGAAACTATCTTCTTAAATTGTGTGAAAACAAACATGTAATAGTATGCGGTGATTTAAATGTGGCACATAAGGAAATAGATTTGAAAAACCCGAAAACAAATAGAAAAAATGCAGGATTTACAGATGAAGAAAGAGATAAGATGACAGAACTATTAAGTGCAGGTTTTATTGATACCTTCAGATACTTTTATCCTGAAAAAGAAGATGCATATACATGGTGGTCTAATTTCTCAAAGGCAAGAGAAAGGAATATAGGTTGGAGAATAGACTATTTTATCACTTCATCTTCCTTTGAAAAAAGTCTGTTGGATGCTGTTATATATCCGGAAATATACGGCAGCGACCATTGTCCCATAGGGCTGATAATAAAATAATTTGTTGATTATTGTCATGGCTTAAGTTATAATTATATTGATTAATATAAACTGCATCAATATAATGTGGATAATATGGTTCCAAAGTTTCTACCAAGCAACCGTAAATTGCTTGACTATTGATAGTATTATTCTATTGATGCGAGTAAGGTACTGTTCGCATTTTTTACTTTCTTGATGCAAGGTTTATATACATAGGAGGATGTAATGAAAAAATATTTAAGCATTATTTTAGCACTGATAATGGTACTTTCATTGTTAACTGCGTGTGGTTCTAACGGACAACAAGCAGAACCTGCACCGGAAGGACCGGAAGCTTCGGGAGAAGGTATTTTCCCTGCAATTGCCAAAGAAGATGTAAAGGTTGGAGTAATCCATATCGGGAATCCTGCTGATGGCTCCGGTTATACCTTTGCACACGATCAGGGAATAGTAGCAATGCAGAAAGCACTTGGCCTTAGCGACGGCCAGATAATTCGTAAAAACAATGTTAATGATACAGACCCTACAGCTACTGATGCAGCTATACGCGAATGTATTGAAGAAGGAGCACACATCATTTTCGGCACAAGCTGGGGATATATGGATACAATGGATGCATTAGCCGAAGAATATCCTGATGTTATATTTTCACATGGTTCAGGGTATAAAAGCAATGATAGAAACTTTAACAATTATTTCGGAAGAATTTATCAGGCAAGATATTTATCAGGAATTGCAGCCGGATTAAAAACAAAAAGTAATTTGTTAGGATATGTGGCAGCAATGGGGAAGGATAATTCAGAGGTAACCGGAGGATTAAATGCATTTGCAATGGGAGCATATTCTGTTAATCCTGATGCAAAGGTTTATGTAAAGGTTACAAACAGCTGGTATTCACCGGAAGAAGAAACAAATGCTGCAAAAGCATTGATAGCTGAAGGCTGTGATGTAATAGCCCAGCACTGTGACACTCCCAATCCTCAGCTGGAGGCAGAGAAGGCGGGTGCTTTCGGTATAGGTTATAATTCAGATATGTCTAAGGATGCTCCAAAGGCTACCATTACATCTGCAGTATGGAATTGGGGGGCCTATTATACATGGGCTGTAGAAAAGGTTATTGACGGTACATGGAATAGTGAAAATTATTACGGCGGGATGAAGGAAGGCATGATTGATATTTCACCTATAAATGAAAGTATTGCCGCGGAAGGTACTCAAGAAAAAATCGAGGAAGCAAGACAGTCTATTATGGATGGCACATTCAATGTTTTTGATGGAGTAATCGAAACAAATGACGGCTCCAAAGTGGGAGAAGAAGGTAAAACATTAGATGATGGAACAATCACCGGCGGAATCAATTGGTATTTTAAAACAGTAGAAGAAAAATAATTCAATGGGGGTTGGTTGTTGCCAACCCCTAATAACATACAGGAGATTATGTTGAAAACAAATGAAGATTATGCAATTGAACTTAAGGGTATTACAAAATCCTTTGGAAAAGTAATTGCAAACGAAGATGTTAATCTTGAAATAAAATACGGTGAAATTCTTGCTTTGCTTGGTGAAAACGGCTCCGGAAAAACTACATTGATGAATATTTTATCCGGCATTTATTATGCTGATGAAGGTACAATATTTATTGACGGAAAAGAAGTTTCCATAACAAATCCACACGAAGCTATAAATCAAGGCATAGGAATGATTCACCAGCATTTTAAATTGGTTGAAGTATTCAGTTCAATGGATAATATTGTTTTAGGCACAAAGGGGAGATATGTAAAAAACAGCGTTTTAAAGGAAGAAATCCTAAGAATGAGCAATAAATTCGGGTTAGAAATTGAGCCTGAAAAAAAGGTTTACAATATGTCTGTAAGCGAGAAACAGACAGTTGAAATAATGAAAGTGTTGTATAGAGGTGCCAAGATATTAATTTTAGACGAGCCTACTTCAGTTCTCACACCACAGGAAATAGAAAAACTGTTTATAATATTGCGTAAAATGAAAGAGCAGGGAAATGCAATAATTATTATTACACATAAACTGCATGAAGTTTTAGCCATCAGTGACAGAGTTGCAATACTTCGAAAAGGAAAGGTTGTTGACACGGTCAATACCCGGGAGACTAATGAAAAACAGCTTACGGAGTTAATGGTGGGAAGACCCATCAGTCTTGAAATCAACCGCCCTGAAACAAAGAACAGAAAGACTGTTCTAAAGGTAGTAGATCTTTCTGTTGTAAATGAGGATGGTACAATAGGTTTAAACAATATTAACTTCAAGCTGAAAAGCGGAGAAATATTAGGTGTTGCAGGAGTTGCGGGAAGCGGGCAAAGGGAATTATGCGAAACTATTGCCGGACTTATGGATGCTAAAACAGGTGCCGTATTATATAATAAAGAAAATATTATAGGGAAAACTCCCGATGAAATTATAAATTTGGGCATAAGCATGAGTTTTGTGCCTGAGGACAGATTAGGCATGGGGCTGGTAGGCTCCATGGACATGATAGAAAATATGCTGCTTAAATCATACAAAAAAAACAAAGGTTTTATAATTGATAAGAAACCATCTAAGCAGTTGGCTGAAGAATTGGTCGATAAACTTAGTATTGCAACACCGGGGGTTGAAACTCCCGTAAGAATGCTTTCAGGGGGAAATGTCCAGAAGGTTCTATTGGGGAGAGAAATTGAATCGGAGCCAAATGTTCTTATTACAGCATATCCTGTAAGAGGTCTTGATATAAATTCATCTTATATAATTTATGAGCTATTAAATGAGCAAAAGAAAAAGAATGTTGCAATATTATTTATAGGAGAAGATTTGGATGTTTTGTTGGAGCTGTCCGATAGAATTATGGTTTTATGCCATGGTGAATTAATGGGAATTGTGGATGCAAAAAATACAACCAAGGAAGAAATCGGACTTATGATGGCAGGAAGAAAGATGGAAGGAGTTGACTCAGATGAATAACAGAAGCCATACGCCTTTTATCAGGACTGTAAAGATATCTGAACGTTCAAGCAAAGATACCATAAAGATTAGAATAGCCGCATTTGTATTGGCACTTACTGCGGGAGGTTTATTTATATTGTTTTTAGGCTATAATCCCTTAGAATTGTACGGGACAATTATATCCGGAGCATTTCGAAGCAAAATGGCATTCCAGGCAACAGTTAAATTTATGATTCCTTTATTAATGTCATCATTGGGTGTTTCTATGGCATTTAAAATGAGATTTTGGAATATAGGTGCTGAGGGACAGATAATAGCCGGGGCTGTTTGTGCTTCATATTTTGCGTTGTTTCACGATAATTGGCCTCATTTTTTATTATTGATTGTTATGTTTGCTGCAGGAGCCATAGGCGGAGGTCTGTGGGGATTAATACCTGCATACTTTAAATCAAAATATGACACCAATGAAACACTTTTTACATTGATGCTTAATTATATTGCATTGCATGTAATTACATACCTAAGAGATGGTCCCTGGAAAGACCCGGGCTCCTCAGGGTTTCCGAAAATAGCAAGATTTACTGCCAATGCTCAGCTCGACAAGGTTTTTGGTGTGCACTTTGGATGGATTATTGCTCTGATTCTTGTTGTCATTGTATTTATATATCTTAAATATACAAAACATGGGTATGAAATAAGCGTAGTAGGTGAAAGTAAATCTACCGCTCGATATGCAGGAATGGATGTTAAAAGGGTAATACTCCGAACAATGATTTTAAGCGGCGGGATTTGCGGTATTACGGGAATGATTCAGGCAGCGGGCTCAGATATGACTTTAGCATCTTCTGTTGCAGGCGGGGTAGGATTTACTGCAATAATTGTATCCTGGCTGGCATATTTGAATCCTTTCGGGATATTTTTGGTTTCATTTTTGTTCAGCATACTTGACAAGGGCAGCAGCGTAATGCAGTCTACCTATGGATTATCAACATATTTTGCAAGTGTTCTGCAGGGAATAATACTGTTTTTTATTTTAGGATGTGAATTTTTCATAAGATATAAATTTGTGCTTACCAAAAAAGGAGGGAAATAATATGTTTATAAAATTTTTAATTGCTGCGGTATTTGCTGGAACTCCTCTGTTATTTGGTACAGTAGGCGAAATTATGAATGAAAAGGCAGGGCATTTAAACCTTGGAGTTGAAGGAATGATGGCTATGGGTGCATGTGCGGGATTTATGGCAGGATTCTTCAGCAATAGTATTTATATTGCTCTTTTGGCAGCCTTTTTGGCAGGGATGCTTGGCGCTTTAATTTATGCCGTTTTAACAATTACATTTATGGCAAATCAAAATGTCACGGGGCTAACACTTACAATATTCGGCGTAGGAATATCAAATTTTGCAGGGGAATTTATGCTTGTGAATTCCGCTTCAAGTTCATTGAAGCTACCCGAACAAATAACTGCACAAATAAGTAATATAAATATTCCCGGCATCAGCACAATTCCGGTTTTGGGACCATTGTTATTCCAATATAATATTTTTGTATATTTAGGTTTGGTTATTGCTATAATTTGCGGCATATACTTCAGCCGCACAAAGACAGGTCTAAATGTAAGAGCTATCGGAGAAAATCCCGGTTCAGCCGATGCGGCAGGAATAAAGGTAACAAAATTAAAATATATTAATGTACTCATCGGCGGAGGTATATGCGGCATAGGAGGAGCATACTGTTCCATGATTATCAACGGCGGCGTATGGATGAACAATCCGGTAAACGGCCAGGGATGGATTGCCGTGGCACTTGTTATATTTGCTGCGTGGAAGCCCTTGCGAGCAATTTTCGGCTCATTTATATTTGGAGCATTCAATATTTTAAAATATTATTTTCCAAAAACAATTATTACTATTCCAAATGCATTTTATGATATGCTTCCATTTGTTATAACAGCCTTGGTATTGGTAGTAACTTCAATCAGAAAATCAAAAGAAAACTCACAGCCGGCAAGCTGCGGAGTAAATTATTTCAGAGAAGAAAGATAATGTATAATACTTCGATAAAATCAAAAACTACTTAAATGGAGGTATTATGAAGAGAATACTAATTATTTTATTATTGTCGCTTATATTATTGATCGGCTGCACTGCATTTTCCGATGTTACTGAAATTGAAGCAGTAAATCTACAAAACGGTGTTAATATTGTTATTCCAAAAGACAGCAACGATGCGGATATAATTCAGGACGCAGTAAATAAGAAAGATAAAACAGATGAAGATATATCATCCTTATTGAATTATGAAATTACACTGAAAAAAGACAATAGTCAAGATGTCTACAAGCTTTACTTTGATTTAGATAACCAAGCTGCATACCTTGCCCAGGACAAAACATTGTATAAAGTTAAGGACAATGCTGCAAAAAAATTGTTTTTATGCGATGTTTTTTCATATATATATATTTCCACAATTTATGATTCGTATATTGAGCTGAACGGGAACAAATTAAGCCCTGACATTGAATATAACTGGAACAGCAAAAATATAGAAGGATATTTTGTAAACAATGCAGGAATATTAACCGGAAAATATGAAAAGAATGATAAAATACCTGTATCACAGTCTGACTCCATAGATATTAAACATGAAAAGCAGCCTGATAACCAAATAATAAGAGTTTATTCGGAAGGCAGTTTGCTCAGTACAGGAAAAGAGCTGCATGAGGTTATCAACAATATAAAAAGTGACGGCGAATACCTTGTTGAATGTGAAAGCCAGTGGCATTTTAAGCAGGATACCGGGTCCTATGGCAGAAAGACATTAAAATTCACCGCATTGGTAGACATACCTGCAGAAATTAACATAATTACAAAAGAGAATTATCCGGGTAACATATTGTTGATTTCTATCGAAAACTTAAATGCGGATGAAACAGTAAAATTAAAGACGGATGCTGTAAAAATTGACAATGATATCTACGCATATAAAGATAAAAATTATTATATAATTCCAATAGACCTTTATACACAGCCCGGAAATTATGATGTAACAGCCGTGGTAAATGAAGGTGGAGAAGATGAATATACATTGGAAAAAACATTGAATGTATCAAATAGAAGTTTCAAAACTCAATATCTTACGGTCAGCGAAGAAATGAATGAAACCAATAATGACAATACTGCAATTTATGAATTTGTTCAGCTTGTAAAGCCTGCAAGAACAGAGTCAGCAAAGGAAAAGCTGTGGGAAGGAACATTTATAATGCCTGTTGAAGGTGAACTGACAACGGATTTTGCTGAAATAAGATATGTAAATAATGAAATTTCTTCTTCCCGACACTCAGGTCTTGATTTGGCTGCTCCCAAGGGTACTCCTGTCATGGCACCCAATAACGGAAGAGTCACCTTTTCCATGGAGGGGCTTCTTTCTCCCGGAAACACTATTGTTATTGACCATGGAATGGGACTTTTCACATCTTATTATCACTTAAATACAATTGATGTAAAAAAAGGAGATGAGGTTAAAAAAGGAGATGTTATAGGAACTGTTGGAACAACTGGATTTTCAACAGGTCCGCACTTGCATTATGCAGTAAGTATATACAATACATATGTAAATCCATATCAAACCCTAAGCGGAATAATTG
>ENA-UOOR01004060-UOOR01004060.1-fermentation-metagenome-genome-assembly--contig:-NODE-4060-length-12031-cov-14.347528_pt1 | contig 12031 bp, 9 predicted proteins | sample MGYA00245780_ERZ724029 | MGnify/ENA primary metagenome ERZ724029 (study PRJEB28704, sample SAMN03018315) | fermentation metagenome | biome: anthropogenic terrestrial biome; feature: soil; material... | reverse complement strand
TCGTTCAAATCTCACATTTACATACTCTGTTGAAACGCTTGTGAATACAGCTTCTTATATATATGCGAGTTTTCTGCTGCTCCTGCCTGCCAGTATAGCGGCGATCTGGGCAGCTGTTTGCTGCCTTAACAGCGTACATCTCGACAAAGCAGGCACAAAGTGCACACACATCGGTACGCTTCCAAACGCACTCGGTAAGCCTCATCAGATGCTTTTACGCTTTGTAGAACTGCAGCTGGATACTCCCGCACAGTTGCATGCAATTTACTTTCTTCCATCATGTCTTCCAACAGGCATCGCCTGCACGGTGGTCGGTCAAGTGAGTTTATTTTACAACTTGTCCTTTCCTGCCGCTGTGAACATTTCTTTGTGGGGAATCATCTACAAAGCCGCGCATTTCGCAAGTGCAAAAGCAAGGCGGTGCCCTTCCTTGCTTGGAAAAAGCACCGCCTCTATAAAACCTCTATAAAAGAAGAGTATATAGGACAACAGTGTAAACGATCAGCCTTGCCAGTCAACTGTTACGGTTGCAGCACCACTGCTGGGAGTCACGGTCGTGTGGTTGTTCCCGCTTTCCCATACAACATTGCCGCTGCTGTCTTTTTTAATGAACTTGTAATCAATTTTTGTTCCTGCCGGCACATTGACATCATAGAACCACGTCGGGTAGCTGCCAATGCTCGCTGTGTTATTAAATAGCGGGCCAACTGCCTTGGCAGCGTTCCAATTGCCAAGTTCCTCCACACTGCCAACCAGATAAACATTTGTACCATAGTTGGTTGTAGCATTATTGACTTTGAAACGTACCGGGACCTGTGTACCGGTCATCACTTCATAACCGGCGTATGCATTGCTCTTAGCACCATCTGCTGTGGTCACCTGGATGCTGTAAATGCCAGGTGTCACAGACGGAACGGCAACCGTAATGCAGCTGTCATTCCATGTCCTTACCTGTGCCTGCTTCATACCAAAAGTAACGTTGCCCGCTGTGCTGCCAAAACCGCGGCCGCTAATCGTCACGGTGTTGCCTGCAATGCCAATCATTGGGTCAACATTGCCAATCTGCGGCGCAGAAACCTGCGGTTTGGTGTACTGCCAGACCGCGGAAGCACCCGCCCCAAGGGTAAAGGCCGGAACCGCACCGGAACTTGAAACAGAAATGCTGTTTCCGCCAAGCAGGCCGCCCATCACATCGTTGTAAGAACCGGCCGGCAGGTCAGTCCGCAAGCCGGAAACACTGCAGGCTGCGCCTTCGTTGCGGTTGACTGCGGTGAGTACCACATTGCCATCAAATTCACGCTCATAAATATACACGTCGTTGCTAAGCCAGCACTGCTTGGAAGTACCATAAGCCAAAGCCGGGTTGCTCTTGCGCAGCGGGGCAAGCTTGCTAATGACTTTATAAGCTCTGGAACCGGTATTAAAAGACGGCATATCTCCGCGGTTATACGGGTCGCTGCTGCCGGTCGCGTACTGCTCAGAACCATAATATACAGTTGGCACACCGCTGGAAGTAAGCAGGACAACATAAGCATTTTCCAAATCACGCCCGTTGTTGTTGGAAAGTGTCATGAAGCGGCTCATGTCATGGTTATCGATAAAGGTAACCTGATCGTTTACTTCGCGGTAATCCGAACTGGTAGCACTTACAACACTGTCCAAATCTTTCATGGTACTGTTGTCACTGCCAAGTGTATTACGAACGGCGTTGGCAAAGCGGAAATTCAAAAGACTCATGCCGCTGTTGTTCGCAAAGCTGTCCATCTGAGAGTCTGAGGATGTACCACCGTTAAACCATTCGCCAAAAACGAATACTGGCTTATGGGTATAAATATTGCTCAGCCAGTTTTTCTGCCAGCCTGGCTCCATGTGTTTGACTGCGTCCACACGAAGACCGTCAACACCCAAACTCAGCCACTTGTTCACTGCATCTTTCATATATGTGTCCACCGTAGTGTTCATATGGTTTAAATCTGCCAAACCATACAGGCTGTGATAAATGCAGTTTTCATAAGTACTGAAGTTGCTCCAGCTTTCGTGGTTGAAAATATTTTGCGTATCAGACTTAAATCCGCTGATTAGCTGACCATCACGGTAAAGCCGCCCATCATCCGGGAACACCATATTCCCATCTTCTGCTGTTGAAGTATGATTCGGAGCAAAGTCAATCACAATTTTGATACCCTTAGAATGTGCTGTGCTGACCATGGTCTGGAAATCACGGATTGAGCCAAAATACGGATTGGTACGGAAGAAATCCTTTGCCCAGTAACCATGATATGCGGCACAGTTGTTGGAAGGATCCACCGTCTCTATATTTTCTACTGGCGAGGAAATCCACAGGGCTGTAACGCCCATGTTGGTGAAATAATTATTATTCAATTCCTTTGTAATGCCGGCCCAGTCTCCGCCATGATACTTTTGCAGATTGTTCTTATCAAAAATTGCCCCAGTCGGGTTGTTGCTGGGGTCCCCATCCAAAAAGCGGTCGGTAACAATCTGATAAATGACATCTGTTGAGAAATTGGCTGCATTGGAAACGCTGGTGTCTTTGACACCAGCCGGAACCGATTGTACAGCAGCGTGCACCACCGGCATTCCTGCGCTGACGAAGGTCCCCGCCGAAACAACAAACACAGCAAGAACAGCTGCCAAAAAACGAGAATACTTTTTACCGGGCCGTACATTTTTGTGATACATAGAATAACTCCTCCTGTTATTTTCTGCAGGTGATTCCGGAGCTAATTTTCTGCTTGGTCAAACCAACCTGCAGATGCATCCACTAAATGGCCTTAAAACGTTTTTTTCCATTTCTCCTGTACAAAGCAGCACTTCATAATCTTCCTGCAGGGAAACAGACTTTTCTGTGTCGGTATTGTTCAGCATTGTGACCAGTCTGCTTCCCCTGCAGTCTCTAATCAGGTAAACCACACCTTCTTTCGCATACATACGGATTGTTCCGTACTGCAGCGCTTTTTCGCTCTTTCTAAGAGCAATGACCTGCTGATAAAAACGGAACAAATCCTGATCCCAGTTTTTACGGTTCCAGTCAAACGTTCTTCTACAATCCGGATCACCACCCCCTTCCATACCAATTTCACTTCCATAATAAATGCAGGGCATTCCCACATAACTGAACAAAAGCAGTACGGCCATACGCAGCAGCCGCTTATCCCCGCCGCACCACGTCAGAAAGCGAACGGTATCATGGCTGTCGAGCAGGTTCAGCATGGCAAAGTCCACCTGCTCGGAGTTACGCATCAGATAGCTGGAAAGGTCGCCTGCAAACTGCTCGGCATCTACTTCCCGCTGGGCAAAAAACTGGATGCAGGATTTGGTAAACGAATAATTCATCACACTGTCAAACTGATCCCCCTGCAGCCATGGATAGGCATTGTGCCAGTTTTCTCCAATAATCAGTGCTTCCGGATTAATTGCTTTAACGGTTTTTCGGAAGTCGCGCCAAAAGCCGTGGTTTACTTCGTCAGACACATCCAGACGCCAGCCATCAATTCCCGTGTCCCGTGTCCACATGGAAACGGTATCCAGCAGATACTTTTCCAGTTCCGGATTCTCTGTGTTTAATTTCGGCATGCTCGGACTTGTGCCGAAAACATGGTAATTTAAGCGGGAAGAGTCCAGCGGCTTGGTGTAATCGTGTGCTTCTTCTTCGGTAAAGCGCCCTACCGGAAAGCTGTCAATGTGGAACCAATCTTTATAGGGAGACTGCTCCCCACGCTCCAGAACATCCTGAAACGGTGCAAATGACCAGCAGCTGTGGTTAAAGACACCGTCCAGCACCACACGGATGCCTGCTGCGTGTGCCTGCTGCACCAGTTTGCAAAGCAGCTCTTTGCTGCCAAACATCTCGTCAACTTTTCGGTAATCGGTCGTGTCGTATTTGTGGTTGCTGGGAGACTGAAAAATCGGCGTCAAATAAATCCCGCTTACCCCAAGTTCCTGCAGATACGGCAACTTATCCAGCACACCCTGCAGGTCGCCGCCGTAAAAGCTTTGCGGTTTGGGCATCTTACCCCACGGCTCGAGCGGTTCGGGGTCATTGGTTTTGTCACCGTTACAGAAGCGTTCCACAAAAATCTGATAAAAAATAGTGGAATGTACCCAGTCCGGTATGCGGTGCAAGTCGGTCTTATTAATATAAGGATACTGAAAATAATGGAAATAGGCGTTCTGATCATCAAAAGCGGCAGAAAAACCGGATTCGGAATAAATCAGCGTATCCGTACCGTCGCTGACTTCAAAATAGTACCCCAGACGCGAATCATCTGTATGGTATCGGTACTGATAGTAGTCAAAAAGGCAATCAGAAGCAACTTTTTCCATGTCATAACTTTTCTTATCCTGCCAGCGGTGCTTTTGTGAAATCACCACACGAACCGCTGTGCAGTCGTCCTTGGCTGTGCGCAAACGGATGTCTAAATCTTTTTCTGTGTATGCATATGCATAATTACTTTTTGGAATATGACAAATACCCTGGAGATTCAAAACTTCCTCCTTCGTTGCCACGGCAGCAGAAAGAATGCAGCCGCAGCCCAACTGTAAAATTTATTCTGCTTTCAGAAAAGAATCCCAATTGCTCTTTGCTTTCTTCGCAGCCGCCTGTGGTGTCATCTTACCGTCAAACACAGCCGGACCAATGTTTGCTGCAATTGTCCAGAAATAGCTGACGCGCTTGGCAGTCGGCATTGGCATAGACTCATTGAAGCACTTAACAATTGCGCTGAGCTGTTCGTCCTGCGCCAGCCCCTTGACCTGTGAAATATCTTTGCGGGCAGTAATGCACGAAGCATCAGAATACAGCAGCTCCGCACCCTCATTGGAAACCAGATACTGAGCAAAAAGCTGTGCGGCATTCGGATACTTTGTGTAAGCGGAAACCTGCGCATTCTGCACAAAGGCAAAGGAAGTCTCTTTCTTGCCGTCATAAGTTGGCAGAGAGGTAACACCGAAGTCTGCCTTCGCGTTGCGGAATGTCTTGACATTCCAAGGGCCGCTGATGAGGTATGCGGTCTTTCCGGTCACGAACTGATTGGTCAGAAAATCCCAGTTGGCAAGGTCACCGGACGCTGCCGGCATCAAATCATGATACTTTTTGAGCACTTCCAGTCCCTTTTCAAATTCCGGCTTGTCAAATCCGGCGTTTTCATTATCTGTTCCGTTTTCGCCGAATGGCTTGTATCCATAGACACTCAGCATTGGGTACATGGTGGCACCCTCGCTGACATTAGAAAGGAACCAGAACTTGTTTTGTCCTGCATTGTTAAAGTCCTTGGAGTCCCTGAGCAGCTGCTCAAAACTGGCTGCCGGCGCACCCTTTACAAGCTTTTTGTTGTAAAACATCACATAAGTTTCAACGGATACCGGCACACCATAAACACCGCCGTTCATGGTAACGGTCTTCATGGCAACGTCACTGACATCCTTTTTTAATTGTGAAGCAATGCCGTCATTGAGTTTGAGCAGCAAACCCGCGCGCTGATTTTCGATTGTTTTGTCATGCGGGCTCATAAAAACATCCGGGCCTTTTCCGGAAGCGGCCTCCAAATTCGCCTTGTTTTGGTCGTAAACACTGCCGTCCTCCGCAGTGACTTTAACGCCGTACTTTTCCTCAAACTTCTTCGCAACCGCCTTGGCAAATTTAATTTGATTGGCACTGCTTGTACGGAAGGTCAGCTTGGCGCCGCTTTCCGGTTTGAGCTCACCGGTTGCAGAGGCAGCCGTGCTGCCCGCAGCAGAAGCGGTCTTTGCATTTTTCGGCAGTTCACGGCAGCCTGCCATGGAACCAACCATTAACGCACTGAGTGCAAAGGCAAGCATACTTTTCAATTTCATAATCAAAACCTCCTTATAATTCTTCGTTTTTAGCCTTTATTTGCGCCCGCCGCAATCCCCTGCACCAGATACTTCTGGAAGATAATGAAAAGAATTGTAATCGGCACGGCAATAATGACTGCTCCAGCGGCAAACATGGTAAAATTCGTGTTTTCACGTCCGGTAATCAGGCCATACAGCCCAACAGCAAGTGTCTTGCTGGTATCACTGGAAAGCAGCATATTGGGCAGAATATAATCCATCCACGGCATCATAAACTGGGATACCGCACAATAGGTAATAATTGGTTTGGAAAGTGGAAGAATAATTTTACGGAACGTCATAAAATAGGAACATCCATCGATGTATGCCGCCTCATCCACTTCTTTCGGCAAGCCGTCCAAGTATCCTTTTACCAGCCAAACATTGTACGGAATGGCACCGGCAACATAGATGATCGTCAGCGCAACAGGTTTATCCAGCAAGCCAAAGTTTAAAAACAGCGTGTAAAGTGCCGTCATGGAAAGGAACGTAGGAAACATGGAGAGCAGCAAAATGGCCATCAGGCTTGTTTTCTTGCCCTTGAATTTGAACCGAGACATAATCCATGCAGTAACGAGGACCAGTGCCACACTAAAAATTGTATTGAGTACCGCAATCGTCAAAGAATTCATAAACCACTGCCTGTAATTGGTTTCTGTAAACAGGCGGCTAAAATTTTTCAGCGTCAGTGATTTCGGAACCAATGAGGAAGTTGCAAGGCCATTGCCTGGGTTGAATGCAGAAAGCACGATCCAGACAATCGGTATCAGCACTAGCAGCGCCATAACCACCAATTCCAAATGTACAAAAAAGGAATTCACTTTATTTTTCATGTCTCACATCTCCTTAAACGCATTGGTCCGACGGAAGTTCCATATAGACACAGCAGCAATAAATGCAAAAATAAGGATATTCATAACAGCTGCCATGCTGTACATATGCTGATTCAATGTCAGTTTGTAAATCCAGGAGATGAGGATATCTGTATCGCCTGCGAACTGATAAGAAGGATTGGTCGGGCCACCGTTTGTCAGGAAGTAAATTGCACCGAAGGCATTGAAATTTGCTGCAAAGTTCATAACAATCAGCGGCGCAGTAGCCCTCGTCAGCAGCGGCAGCTTAATGTACGAAAATACCTGCATTTTATTTGCACCGTCAATTTCCGCCGCTTCATAAAGGCTGGCATCCTGATTAGACATAACGCCAAGCAGCATCACCATAAACTGCGGAAAGCCCATCCATAAATTCACCAGGATGACAGAGACTTTTGCAATGGTCGGGTCTGTCAAAAACGGGATACGGTCTTTTATCAAGTGAATGTTCATCAGGAACTGATTGAGCGGGCCAAACTGACCATTGAGCAGGTTACGGAACACCAGCAAAGTGATCATGCCGGGAATGGCCCATGGCAATATGTAAATCGTCTGGAAAATTCCACGGTGTTTCACATGGCGGCTGTTAAGGATAAGTGCCTGAAACAGCCCAAGAAAGTAAGTGGAAAAAGTTGCGCAGACTGCCCAAACAACCGTCCAAATCAAAACGCCGAAGAAAGTCTGTGACCAAATCGGTACATTAAACAGCTTAAAGAAATTTTTCAGCCCCACCCAGCTGACCAGCTGTCCAGGCGGCATATGGTTGGCGTCATAATTTGTAAATGCGGTCAGGACAGAAAATACGATTGGCATGAAAACGACCAGCGCAATGATAATGCCAATCGGAAGCAGGACCAGATACGGAAACGCTTTGCGGCGCTTAATCCGGCTGGGCACAGCTGCAATTGTTCCCGTTTCATCCAGCTGCCGCCCCAGCTTATAAGCGTCCCGGATGTTCCAGACATAGATACCCACGAACACCAGCAACGCCATCAACGTAAGAATACCGTTTATGAGCAGCAGCGTGGAGTGGTCTCCGCCTACACCGGGCGTTGTGCCCAGCGTAAACAGTCCCCATAACCCTTTCGTAAAATAGCCGCCGTAAGTACCAATGTCAAAGTGAGCGATCTCACCGGCAAACCAGTTGAACCAATAGCCGGAAAGCAATTCAATTGCCAACAGCAGTACCTGCGCCGCAAAGAACAAAAGCCCCCGGATTTTCTTTTTCGCAATGAAGAACTGTCCACTTCCCCAAAAGATGCAGGAAAGGATGACAGAGCTGACTTTTTTCTTCATTTTTCGACCTCCCTAAATATCATCCCACAACTTGTAATTTGAAATTGCCATTCATTTTTGCCAGTGCTATAATAAGCACATAAGTATAGAAAAGAGAGCGTTGTATATGGGAAATTGCAAAATCACCATGCGGGATATCGCTAAGGACTGCGGTATCTCTGTTGCTACGGTCTCCTATGTTTTAAATCATTCTGAGAAGGAGAAGATCAGCCATGAAACCCGGCTGAAAGTAATGGAATCTGCCACGCGGCTTCACTATGAACCGCGTGCTGTACGTGCCGCCAGCAAAACCCGAAGCGGCCTAATTGGTGTTATCATTAATCTGAAAGAAACAAACACCGCCGGAAAAAAGATACTTTATTATGACCTTGCCGCAGAACTCAGCAATCAGCTGCGCACCATGGGTTATGAAACGATCTTGATTACCACCAAAAACCTTTCTCAAGATATGGGTATTGTGAAAAAGCACAGCCTTGACGCGGTCTTTATGATTGACACCGACAACCGAACGGTTCGTAAAATCACGGAAGGCTATTATGTACCAATTCTGTTTATAGACTGCATTGTAAATGACCCTTTATTCTGTGAAATCCGCCCAGATTACACTGCTCTGTTCACACAGGCAAAAAGCCTGCTGGAAACTGAGCAGCCTTTCCTGCTGATGGAGGACTTTTGCTGTCAGTACCAGATGGAGCAGTTTTCCCAGTACTTTTTGACAAAAGACATCTTTATCAACTCTGCCGGATCCAATCTGTCCAGTTTTCTGCAAGGGCATGCAAACCGGAAAGGGATTGTTCTGGGTGACGTGCTCGGAATGCAGGCACAGGCACTGTTCCCCTGCAAAGACCTTTGCATCTGTGCCGCACTTGGTAATCCAGGGCTGTTCTCTCCCAGCTCACCGGTACTTCACATACCGAATCGAACCAAAGCAGCTGTTGCCGCGGAGGTTCTGCAGGATATGCTCTCGCTGGATTATCAGGCCAGCAGTACCAACTGCGTTCTGCTGGAAAGTGAACAGCTGTAAATCATCTTTTTACAAAAGCCGAGGGCTGCAGCATTTGCTGCGCCCTCGGCTTTTGCAGCTGCGGCTAAAGTGTTTTTATGCCTTTACTTTTTTACGGATGAGGATTGTACCCATACCAGCCAAAGCAAGCAGTGCAGTGGTGGTAACAAGGATCGGTGCATTTTCGTTTGCGTCACCGGTTTTCGGGGATGCATCTGCAGTTGCTGCGGACGCAGTGGAAGGAGTCGTGGCAGCTGTTGCTGCCTTACTGCTTGTTGCATCCTTTGAAGAAGTGGTTGCTGCAGCAGGCTTTGGGAAACCGGCCTGTGCCTCTGTGTAAACTGTGATGGCAGTGCCAGCCGGTGTTAAACCATTGTCGTTAGATTTTGCAGCGCCGCCCGGTACAAACCAATAAGCGTCTTTGTCGGCTGCCAAATTTTTCGGTGTATGGTCTGCAGTCTGGTGGGGTTTGGGCTGTGCATTGTCGTTAAAAATTACGTTAAATGGAGCACCCGCCGTATACTTAACTTCATACCAGTTGTCCGCACCTGCTACCTTAGCCATTTTCTGGCCGGGCCATGCAGCGGTGCCCTTAATGTTGCCGGAGCCTGCCCATAAGTAAGCGTAAACACTGCTCCAGTTCTGTGTGTTCTGGAAGTAAACGGTTACTTCCTTGCCTGCTGCTGACGCGGGAGTGGCAGCCATCGCAATTGCGGAAGACATCATTATGGCCATTGCCATAATGCCCGCTACCAACTTTTTGGACCTTTTCATTTCTAATCTCCTTCCAAATCAATGAATGTTTTATTCCCAACAGGTCAAGTGAATTGTAATAGCGTTCATTTGACCTTTTTGGCCACAATTACAAGCCGCCCGTTTTTCACAAATTGATAGCATGTGGAAAGGGTCAGCAGTTGTTCTCCGTAGGAAGCAGTGAGCCCCGTATCATAGTCTGCACGTTTTTTCACATTCTTGATGTAAGTGTCAAAATGGTTTTTTGTTTCAATATCTGCATACTGATAATATTTAAAGGCTTTGCTGTCTGTTCGGTAAATTTTAGAACGAAACTCAGCAATGACCTGATAGTCTCCTGTACCGTTCTGTGTATCAAAGTGAATGATTGGATGCTTCTTACAAAAGCTTTTGTCAAGATACCCCAGAAGCCCGGCAAATGCGGTGCCGTCCCGCATATTATGGCCATATACCAGATAGTTTTTGCTTTTCTTCAGGTCTGACTTGACATCCAAAAACGGAAGCCCACGGCTTTCTGCCTGCTTCGCAAGGTTTCGGTGAAGGTAATACTCCGGCTCTTTCGGCGTCTGCATCACCGGGTAATTCACCGCCGTACCTTCAATTTGTATCCAAGCCTTAATATCGCTGTTCTTGGCCTGCAACTGTGGAAACGCCCGTACTGCTGAGGAAACCGCCGAAGATGCAGAGGAAGCTGCCGCACTTTTCACTTGGCTGCTGGGTTGAGGTGTGCTGGAGGAAGGGACCTGCGAAGAAGACAATGCAGATGCCCGCAGGGCTGCCATCTGTGCCTCATTCTCTGCAGCATTAACGCGATAGACAATGAGCCACGTCACACTTGCTGCGAAGATGATGAAAAAAAACAGAAGCAGCAATTTTTCCCTGAATGAGAATTTCTTTTTCTTACCGTGAGGCCTATACATTATGTATTTCCATTTCTGCCATCGCTTTCAAATCTTTTGTACGAGTAAAATATAGCACTTGCTTTTTTCTTTGTCAAGCGTTTTGCATAATTAAATTTGAAAATTTGCGCTGTAAATATGCAAATTACACTAAAATTTAACTTAACTCAATTTTTGTTAAGTCAATGGGTTTTGTGAAAATATAGATTTAGTGCACCTTTCACTGCATCTTGCAGAACTTGTTAAGCACTTGAAAAAACTAGACGATAAATTTAAAAAATAATTCGTATTTCTGTATTGGCTGCATGCGGATTCGGTGCGCGACAAAATTCGTTTTCTTGCGGCAGAGGAATCCGTGTCAGTACAGGCATTCTTTTCTTTCAATTATATAGTCCGCTTCATTTCAGCACTTCTGACCGCCTTGATAAATCTTATGTTCATTGATAAGAAAAAGCATATTCTACTTCTACTAAAGAATATAATTTGATATGAGGTGATAACTTGACAATCGTGTATGAAGAACAGGCAAAAGTGTTTTAAAGTATTCTGCGATGAAAAGCAACTAAAAAGACTTGAGTTACTGTGCGGCGGCGAAAAATGTGCCTGTGTTTTATTGGAACAATTAGACTTAGGACAATCCGGGCTCTCCTACCACCTGAAGATTTTGGTAGAATCCGGCATTGTGGAAAGTCGGAAGGGAGGCAAATGGACACATTACAAAATCAGCAGAAAAGGCAGTGCTTATGCCGGAGCACTTAAGTATCTCTGATTGGACACAGATAATCAAATCCTTCCCCAGTGCGGATATAGCTGATACCACTGGATAAAGCCTGAAAGGGTCTGTTAATTTCAAGCCCTTTGGTCAGATTTTGACAGGCATCAGAATGTGCATCCCGGCTGTCTGTGAGAGAACGCTGCCTACGCCATAAATGGCAGGATTTCAGGCTTTCCTGAGCCATAATCTCTTTTACGACAGGATAAGAAATGGAATATCCACTGCGCCGAATGACTCCACCGATACAGCATGTTGCTGCTGATTCCCAGACTTTCCGCAACTTGCGTTACTGTTCGTTCGCTGCTGTAACTCATCCGAACCGCGCGCTTCTTGAATTCTTCATCATATTTTCGACATGTTTCCAACATCATGATAAGCTCCTTTTTCTATTGCATTTTCTCTTATCACGTTGTCCTCTATTTTCGCACCGGCCCTTTTCTTCCTGCATCTTCGCGTGTTTTTACTACCATATGCTGCCATATTCTGTCCCAAAGACTACTAATTCGAGCGCGGCGATAGAAACTATGAACTATCGAATCAGGTGGAAAGTCATGCGGTA
>ENA-UOOR01004059-UOOR01004059.1-fermentation-metagenome-genome-assembly--contig:-NODE-4059-length-12034-cov-60.053510_pt1 | contig 12034 bp, 13 predicted proteins | sample MGYA00245780_ERZ724029 | MGnify/ENA primary metagenome ERZ724029 (study PRJEB28704, sample SAMN03018315) | fermentation metagenome | biome: anthropogenic terrestrial biome; feature: soil... | reverse complement strand
ATGATGGTATAAGAATAGCTAAAGAAAATAATGATAGAATGACAAAAATATTTTTGGAAAAGTTTTTATTACAAATAAATAATTATACAGCACAAGCTATATTGTTATGTGATAAAGCAGAGATGTATGGAAATAATACTATGGCATGGATGAGTTTCGATAGGCATATTGAAGATTTTATAATCGTTAAACCTTTACCACAAAAAAATATAGATGGTGAAAATGATGATTAAAAAGGTGGATGATTAAATGAAATTACAAAATAAATATTTAAAATGTTTTTCTCAAGAGAAATTTAAGCAATTAAAAAATGCTGGATTTCTTTTTTTATATGAACAAAATGGAATTTATTACTTTGAGAATAATGATAAATTAATTAAACAATTTAGTAAAGATAATTTATTTGAAAACACAAAGTCTTCTATGACAATTAATTTTTAAGTGATATTTCTTTTTAGGGAGGTGAGAATTTGCAGAAAGAGAAAATAGATTTTGAAGCAAAATTAGATAATCCAGCAAAAATAAATGATTTGATTACTAGATATAAATGTTATATTTGTTCACCTGATGAATTAGCAAATGGATATGTATTTCCACAATCTACTTTAGATAAAATGAAAAATTCCATATTAGGAACTGCTGTAGTAGCAAGTTTTATGGAAGAAGATGGAAAAAGATTTGGCGGTCATGAAGATGGATGGACTAAAAATCAAGATGGTTTGACTGTAAGAAGTCCTATGCCAATTGGTGTTGGTTTTGCTGATCCTTATGTTGAACCTTGGATGGAAGAATATAAAGGAAGACAATTTCTTACATGTTATGTATATCTTTGGACAGGCAGATATCAAGGATTAAATACTATACCAGAAAGAACTATATATCAATCTATGGAAGTTTGTACAGATGATGAACAAAAAGATGGATATAAATTAGTAAATGATGCATTAGTATTAGGACTATGTTTATTAGAAGGTGGAGATGGAGGAGTTCAACCAGCTTTTGATGATGCGACAATTGTATCATTTTCTAGAAATGATGTTCAAATCAATATTGATAAAATGAAAAAAGAATTTGCTGAAATGATGAATAATATTCCAGATAAATATAAATCATTAAATTTTCAAATACCTCAAGAAGTCAAAAATAATGTTAAGAAAGGTTTAGAATTACATAATGAATATAAAAGAGGTGGAACTTCTGTAGGATTATCTATAGCTAATTATTTAATTGATAATAGTATTATTTCTTTTAACAGATTAAAAAATATAACAAATTATTTTTCAAAGCATTTAAATTGTGATGTTGAAAAAGAAAAAATAAATATTAGTAATGAATATATATCATGGCTTTTATTTGGAAGTAATGAAGGATTTAAATGGAGTCAAAATTTAGTAGATTCTATGAATAAAATAGATAAAGAAGAAAAGGAGGGGAAAATAAAAAAAATGTCTTTTGATAAAGATGAAATAGGTAGTGGTGATTATTCAATAAAAATAAATAAATCTAAAGAAGTTATGAGTAATACATCTTGGGGTAATGTAGATAAAACTTCTCAATTACATAAAGTTATTAAAGCTAAAAATGTTGAAACAGTAGTTGATGATATTTTTGCTTTAGTTGAAGCAGATTGGAAAAATGCACCATCTGAACATCTTAAATATCCAATAATGGAAGTAAAGAGTGACAATGAAGCTGTGTATAATAGAGAAGCTTTAAAATCTGCTTTAGGTTATGCAAAAGCACAAAATGAAACTTCAGTTGTTTCTAAAGTAATTAAAATCTATAAAGATTTAGGACTTACTAAAGATAATGCAAAGGATTTTGATTTTAGTGATGAAGAATATGAAGTTATGTTTTCTGATGATAAATCTAATATGTCTAAAATCCAGAACAATTTTGAATTAACTAATAATCAAATTAGAGAAATATTAAGAAATGCTTTATCAATATATACTTTTAATAGTGGTTCTTATACAGAACGAAAATATTGGATTTTTGATTACGATGATACGTATGTTTATGTGAAAGATGAAGAAAATGGCTATAAAAAGTATAGAATGACTTATACAATCGAAGATAAGACAGGATGTGTTGATACTGATTCAGCAGAAGAAATAATAGATAATGGTTATACAACCGTAAAGGAGGAAAAAAATAATATGTCTAAAAGTTTTACTAAGAAAAAAGAAATATTAGAAAAAATGTCTAAATGTTTAGAGGAATGCAAATATACTAAAGATGATAAAGAAATGTGTAAATATAGTGTTGTTAGTTATGATAATGAAAATATTTATGCAATAGACAAAGAAAATTGTAAAATGTCTGCAATTCCTTATTCTGTGGATGGTGAAGATATAAAACCAGATTGTTCTAACTGCAAGTGTGCTAAATTAATTTGTGGTGTTTATTCTGATGATGGAGAAGATGATGAAGACAGTGATGTAATGATGGCTTTAAATCAGAAATTTACTACAGATGAAAATATTGAGGGATTAGCTAATATCGCTAGAAGTAAAGATGAAACTGAAGCTGATAAAAAGAAAATAACTGAAATGGCAGAAAAAATAAAGAAAATGGAAGAAGATTATAATAAATTAAAATGTTCTTATGATGAAATGGCAAAAGCAAAAACTGTTCTTGAAAAGAAAGGTAAAGATTTACAAGTAAAAATGAGTAAGTTAGAGGAAGACAAAAGTAAATTAGAAAAAGATAAAAAACAGACAATAATTAATAATGCAATAGGAGAAATAAAAGGTCTAGTTCCAGATGGAGATATAGAAAAATTACAAGGAGAAGTTAATACTTATTCAAAAGTGGAAGAATGGGTAGAACATGTACAAGCTTTTGCTTTTAGATATGCAAAGGAAAATCCTACCAGATTACCTTTGAATTCAGATTCTACAAAATCAGATCCTACTGATATTTGGGGAAAAGATATACCACAAGATAATACGTGGAATATAGAAAAATAAATATAAAGGAGGTTTTATATAATGGCTATAAGTGATACACAAAAAGCTGCATTAGATAAAATGTGTATAACAGCAAAAGATGTGGCTTTAGGTACAGAAATACAAAGAATAGGAGTAATTGCAGATGGTAATGCTTCTGCTTTTGGATATGGTACTCATACTGTATCTTCTGCTGAAGGTACTGCTGGTACTTGTACTATTAATACAAGTAAAACAATTACAGGTTTTATTGTACAAGTATATAGAAGTGGAATACTTGAAGGAAATTATGATGTAACAAAAAGTACAACAAATTTGACAGTTGCCACTAATGGTACAAACTATGTGCTAACAAGTGGAGATGTTATTAACTATATTGTATTTTAATAAAAATTAATAAAAATTAAGGAGGAAATTAAATTATGGCATTTCATACAATTATGATACCAAGTAAAGTAATGGCAAAAAACATTGATTCTTTAACAAGGAGTGCAAAATCAGCATTAGATGATTTAGATAATGGAGCATTAGTACAATTAAACACAGGTGTTTCTAATGCTTATGGTGAAAGTGAATTATATTTAGCAACAAAACCAGCTACAGGTGCATTAAGTGGATTATGGATGGTTGGAGAACCAGAAGTAGATGTTACAGATGGTAAATATAAAGGAATAGATGTAAATCCAAGAGATTTTTATAATCTTGCTGGAAAACCATTTTCAGTATTTAAACCAAAATTATATGACATTGTAAGATTGACAGATGAAGCTTTTACAAATGCAAGATCAACACATACATACGCAAGTTCAGCAGATGGTAGTTATTTATTAACTTGGGCAGATACACCTACAGCAAATGCTACTTCATTTAAATTGGTTGCAACAACTTATGTTTCAGTACCAGTTGGATTCCCTGGTTCAGGTAATAGAGTAACTATCTATAGACTTGAATGTGTGACAGAATAATTAATAATTAAATAAAGGAGGAATATAATAATGGCAATTTTAACAAGTAATGTAGTTAAATTCGCAAATGAAAGAATGGGCGGAGATTTAACTATTTTTGAACAAGCAATAGATTTATTCAATCATTTTATGGATAAAGATGGAAAGAAAGGATTAAGTTATAGTCGTAAGTATAGCTTTGAAGATAAAAGTAATGCATTACATAAGGCTATGATTAGAGAAATAAATAAATTAAGTCATTCATCAGATAGTGAAATATTAACATCAAGACAGCAATTTTCAGATCCAATGAAAAAATGGGCTACATTTGCATTAGTATCTGCATTAATAGATCCTATTATTCCTGATACTATTATAGATAGTATTGGTATGTTTACAAATGTACAAACAGGTGGATATGGAGACTCTTTTAAATATGATATAGAATCAAATGATTTGTTTTATGTAACTAAGGCTGGAAGAGGAACTAGACATTCAGAAGCAAATAAAACATTTAAAGGACAGGTAACTATTATACCTACAGAACATGATGTTTCAACAATAGCTAATTTATATAGATTATTATCTGGACAAGAAAATTTAGCTGTATTTGCTATGAAATGTGCTAGAGCTATGGAAACAGAAATAGCTTATGATGCATATAAGACATTTGATACTATAATGGCAACTTTACCATCTGATAGTATTGCCGGTGCAAATGATGGATTAAAGATTTCTGGAATCAATACTCAAGAAGTTATTAAATTAATAGAAAGAGTAGGTTCATTTAATAGTGGTAATAAACCAATAATTTTAGGTACAAAATCTGCTGTTTCTCAATTATTACCTTCAGATCCTAATTATAGATATACATTAGAATCTGATTATGTAAAATTAGGATATGTAAAAAATTTCTATGGAGCAGATGTTATTCAATTACCACAAAAAGCAGATTGGCAGACACCATACAAAACATTATTAAATAATAATGTTTTGTATGTATTATCACCTGCATCTCAAAAACCAATTCAACTTGCAATTGAAGGAGAAACTTTAAGCATAGCAGATGATGTATATCAAAATGCAAATCTTACTCAACAGATTACTTTTAAGAAAATGTGGGGAGTAGATGTAGCTAGTAATGCAACTTATGGGTTAATAGAATTGTCAGCATAATTAATAAAAATTAAATAAATAGAGAGGTGACTTATATTGTTATCTCTCTTTAAAATAAGGAGAGAATTGTATGGAGAAAAATATAAATAAGCCAATAAGTACCACAAAAAAGAAAACAGTTAAAACTAATATAAATAACAATACAGAATTAGAAAAACTTAAAACAGAATTAAAAAAGAAAGATACTGTTATAGATTCTTTAAATGATAGACTTTCTCAGATAGAAAAAATGATGATAAAGAATAAAAATGAGGAAATGGTTGTTAAAGCTGAAGAAGATTTGAATAAACCTCTTGCTACAAATGAATTAATTAATGTTGTATCATTGGTTAACAATATTTTAATTTTAACAACTGAAATGCAAGGAAAAGGAACTTCATATGTATTTCATGAATTTGGAGAAACTCAACCTATTATATATGGTGATTTATTAAAAATAATACATATTCAAAGAGGATTTACTATAGATGGACATTTTTTTATAGCAAACAAAAGATTTGTTAGAACAAATGGATTAGAAAGATATTATAAAAATATAATGAATCCTGATAAATTAAAAAGTATCTTTAACTTATCTTATGATGAAGTTGTTGATATATTTAAAAATTCTACTAAAACAATACAAGATTCTATAGTTGGATTATTGATAGATAAAATGGTAGATGATGAAATAGTAGATGGAAATGTATTGTATGGCATTCAACAATATTATGATAAAAATATAACTAAAGCTGTAGAAGATAGAAAGGAATTATTAAAAGCTAGAGTATCTTAATAATAAAAGGAGTTGATTAAATAATGGCTACTCCGTTTAGTGATATATATGATTTATGTATGACTTCAATTAGAGATTATAAAATAAATGATTTGTTCAATGTAACAGATTTAACTAATTTTGAAAATCTTATGTTTGGATTTATGAAAAAAGCTATTCCTAAATTTATTCATTGTAAAAAACAATTAGATCAAATAATGGATACTACTACAAATGAATTCACTGAAGATTTGACTCTTAATGAACAAGTGATATTATCTGATTTAATGATAATTAGATGGTTAGATACTAAAATATTAGATGTAACTCAAATGCAATGGAAATTAAATGATACAGATTTTAAGCATTATGCTGAATCTCAAAATTTAACTGCAAAAATGAATGCAAGAACTATTTTACAAGAAGATGTAGGACAAGATATGACTAATTATGAGTTAGGAAATGTATCTTGGTTAGATTGGCAACAACAAAATTTTTATATTTATTAAAGGGGGCTAGTATATGAGTTATGAGTCTTATAAAGCTTATTTATCAATTGTTACTAGTCCAATGCAACAATATAAAGATGATTTACAAGCAACTATAAATTCAGAATTTGAGTGTGCATCTAATATATATGCTATTCAAGAAGAATTAAATAGGGGTAGTAAAGTATTTACAGATGTTACTATTAGAATAAATCATGTGATAAATTCTGAGACAGGTGAAAAATTAGGTGATGACTGGAGAGGATTAACTTTTAAAGATATTCAACATAATTATGGATTAGGTTATATGTATCAATTTGATGACAATTATTGGCTTACTATTAATTCAGATATTTATAAATTTGTTACTGCATCAACTTGTATTAGAAGGTGTAATAATGTTTTAAGTAGATATTTATATGATGAAAATAATAATAGAACATTATATACAGAACCTTGTATCATTGATTATAAAATAAGTAGAGATTTATTTAAATATTCTGATGAAATGATATTACCAGAAGGTATTGTTCAGGTAACTACTCAAAATAATGATAATACCAAAACTATAAAAATTAATGATAGATTCATATTTAATGGTCAACCTTTTAAAGTTCAAAGAGTTAATTCATATCTAAGAGATAAAACAATGGTTGCAGATTCTGTTCCTTTATTATATTATAGTATGTTTTTAGATCAAAAAAGTCCTCAAGATGATATAGTTAACAATATAGCTGATGGATTAATAGGTTCTGATATAAATACTGTTATAACAATATCTCCTAATGAAACTAAAATATTACAAGATGATACTCAATCCTATAGTGTTTATAAATACGATAGTGATAATAATAAATTAAATAATACATTTACTATTACTACTGGTGGATGTGATTCTAGTTATTATACTTTAACTATTATTGATGGTAATAATTTTAGTATTAAAAATATTAAGGGTGATGGAGGAGAATATTTGACTGTTACTTGTACAGATACTATTGATAGTACATCTGAAAGTATTACTATTAGATTGGCTGGAGAATGGTAAGAAGGAAGTGATAATTATAAAGTTAAAAAATAAAATAAAAGAATTTAATGATATTTTTGCAGAAAAAGCTACTAAATATTTTCAGACTATGGGTATGTTTTATATTTTTTGTATCTATGGATTATTACCTTTAATAAAAATATTTCATCCTTATCAAGATCAATTTCTTTACTATTCTAATTATGTTCAATTAATTTCTTTACCTTTACTTGCAGTTGGTCAATATGTATCAGATAAAACATCTGCTGAAAGATTAAAGATAACAAATGAATCTGCTGAGAAAAGAAGTAAAGAAATGTATGATATGATAAAAACTGAATTACAAATAGTTAAGGATGAACAAATTTCTGCAAAAGAAGATAGAGATAATCTTAAAGAAATATTAGAAACTCTTAAAGAAGACCAGATAACTGAACAAAATCAAAATGAAAAATTGGCTGAAATAATAAAGGATAACATTGAAATATCACATGAAGTTAGAATGTTAGTTGAACAGGCTAATTCTAATATGGATAATAAGATTAATAATTAAATAAAGTAGGTGAGAATATGGGAGAAGTTTTTATTGACTATAATAATAATGTTTATAATAAATATTCTAATATTGATATGTTATCTCATAATATTGTTTCTTATTTATTAAAAAATAATGAGGATATATGGAAATTATTAAAATATAATACATCTAATGCTCTAAGTCAACCTAATTTAACTAAAGATGATAAATCTAATTTAATATATTCTGGACAAACTAGTGAAGAACCTTATAGGGTTTTTACTAAATCATTGCCTATAGATGCTACTGAATATAAACAAACACAATTAAGGATTTGGTTAGGAAAAATATTACCAACTAATAATATTACTGGACAAATAGATATGTATATACAAATTATTTCTCATAGTTCTATTATAACATTAGATAGTTATAGTAGAAATAGAAATGAAGTAATGTTAAGAGAGTTAATATCTACTTTAAATGGTCAGGAAATAAGTGGTATAACTCCTTTTTCATTTAATCAATTAGGTAATGGATTAAATAATGAAGCTTTATGGGGTAAGATGGGAGAAAAATATTATGAGGGTTATTTATTAAAAATGTCTTGTAAAGTTTCATCTGTACAACCTAATGGAATGAATATATGAGTGATTTTAATATAAATCAATATGAATACCAAATAACATTTGATATTCCTATAAAATATATTCCTATAAAAATAAAAGATGAAATGACTCAAATATTGAATGAAATAAAAAAGCAAGATGAAAAAAACCAACTTATATTATCAGAAAAATTAAAAAAATTATTAACAAAAAAAATATTGATTTATCCTGTAACAATAAAAAATTATTTTAAATTTTATAAATCTATTAAATGTTTATTGATAGACAAAGATAAAATTCCAGATCCTAAAATAATTAGTATGTCTTATTTAGATTTTCTAATGAATATGATTGATAATGATAAGAAAGAAGGATTAATATATGCTGTAATGCTTTCAGAACTATTTAAAATTTGTTGTCATATTAAAAATGAAGATATAAAAAAAGATGAATATAAATCCAATCATTATAAAATGTATATTAAAAATGTTGAAATTAATAAAATGGATTTTAATAATATAAGAAAAATTATATGTTATCAAAATATGCCTGATTATGATGATAAATATATTAATCCTGATATAAAAGCAGAAATGGATGAGATAAGAGAATTGCAAAATAAAAATATAGAAAATCCTTCATTAGAAAAACAAATGATTGCTGTTTGTAGAAATTATCCTTATAAATTAAATGAGATTGAAAATTTAACTATTAGAAAATTTGTTGTTATGTTATCTCAAGCTGATAAAGAATTACATTATAAAATTTATAAAACAGGTGAAATTGGTGGAATGGTTAAATTTAAGCAACCAATAGATCATTGGTTATATGAAAGTAAGAAGGATATTATTGCTGAAAACATAACAAGTTTTGATGCATTTAAACAAAAAATGAGTCAAGTAACAAAATAGGTTATTTGATTTTTTTATATTAATAAAAATTAAGGAGGAAATATATATGTATTTTATTGGTGGTGTAGGACGTATAAAAATGTTTGATGCTGATGAACTTTTTGGTACAGCACGTACATTAATGACATCCACAATTACTATAAGTAACTCAAATGCAGAGGTTCGTGGTGATATCGGAAATGTACTTTATGGAAAATATTTCCATAGTACAAAATTTGATTTAAAAATTGAAGATGCTATGTTTAGAATGGCTTTTTTAGCAAAAAATATAGGTGCTAATATTACAGTTGGAGGAGATGCTTTTACTACCGAGGAAGTAACTTTAACTACAGGAGGAGCTGGTATTGTAAGTTCTTCACCCATAGATTTTGCAGGATATGGTACAATTGGATGGGTTAGTTTAGCCAATAATGAAGATTGGAGAAAAATTACATTTAGTGGAACAAGTTTTACTTCTCCAATAGGTTCTTCAGGAGATACAGTTTATGTTACATATAAAAATAATAATACAGCAGCACAACAAATAATTGTAAGTTCAAATATAATTCCTGCTACTGTCAGAATGGTTATGGATATAAACTTATACAGTGGGGCAAGTACTGACATTGCTAGTAGTACAAAAGTAGGAACTGTTCAGGTAGAAATTCCTAGATTTATATTTGATGGACAAGAAACTCTTGATTTGAGTGCATCAGGTGTGTCAAAAATTGCCTTAAATGGATCAGCTTTGTCAGTTAATGATAATGCTGTAGATGGTGGGGGTTATTATGCTATAATCACACAAGCTATAGATAATACTAATTGGTATGATGATGTATATGCTTTAGCAGCAGTAGATGATGATATAGCATTAAGTTCTAGTGTTACTACTTATTTACTTGATTTAAGGGCTTTAGCTTTAGGAAAATTACCTTTTAAACCAATATATTCAGACCTAACATTTACTAGTTCAGCTACAGAAGTTGTTACATGCTCAAGTGCAGGATTGTTAACAAAAGTTGCTTCTGGTGATGCTGTAGTTAATGTAAAAATAACAAATAAAACGTCAGTTGAAACAAATATAAATGTTACTGTGAGTTAATTTGTATAAAAATTAAATAAAATACTTGACAATCAACATATAAAATAGTAACATAAAAAAAGGGATAGATAAGGAGTTGCAAACCTTATTGACAAACTAGTAATCCTAAACTAGTTTCCCTTTTATTTTAATTAGGAAAATAAATTCTATAGGAGGAATTAAAATGAGTTTAGTGAATAAAGAAGTAGAAGTAACTATAACAGGTAGAGTAGCTAAATATTACGAAAATAAAGGATATAATATACAAAAACATACTGATAAAAGAGGAAGAATACACGCTAATGAAGGGCAAATAATAAAAGTTAAAGTTTCGGATTTATCTAAAGGTAGTCATGTTAAAGTTCAAATTAAATGTGATGGTGACAATTGTACTAAAATTATTGAAACAACATGGAAAGATTATTTAAAAAATGTAAAAGAAGATGGAAAATATTATTGCGTTAATTGTGGAAATAAAATATATGGTGTTAAAAATAGAATAAAAAATAAATTGAAAAAAGGAAAATCATTTTATGATTGGTGCTATAATAATTTAGATAAAGAACAAGCAGATGAAATTATAAATCGTTGGGATAAAACATTAAATAAATGTAGTTCGAAAGATGTTACATATATGTCGAGAGGTTTTAATAATAAAGGATATTGGTTTAAATGTTTAGAACATCCTAAACATAATAGTGAATTAAAAAATATACAAAAATTTGTTAAAAGAAAAAGTAATAATTTAAATTGTGATAAATGTAATTCATTTGCAATGTATTTAATAAATAATTATGGAGAAGATGGATTAGGAAAATATTGGTCAGATAAAAACACTGTAGATCCTTGGGAAATTTCATATGGAACTCCTAATAAAAAAGTGTTAATTAAATGTCAAAATGTGAATTATCATGAGGATTATTTAATTACTCCTAATGATTTTGTTAGAGGCAAAAGATGTTCATATTGTGCAGGAAGAAAAGTACATCCATTAGATTCATTGGGACAATATATAATTGATAATTATGGACAAAAATTCTTAGATAAAATATGGAGTAGTAAAAATAAGAAATCTCCTTTTGAATATATGCCAGGTTGTCATCAAAAAGTATGGTTTCAATGTTCAGAAGGGAAACATGAAGATTATCAAAGAATAATATATAATTCAATTAAATATAATTTTAGATGCTCAGAATGTGAAAATTATTCTAAAGGCGAAGAAAGAATATCTAATTATTTTATAGAAAATAAAATAGATTATGAACCACAAAAAGAATTTTATGGATTATTAGGTTTAGGAAATGGAAATCTTAGTTATGATTTTTATTTAGAAGGATATAACCTTTTGTGTGAATTTCAAGGAAAACAACATAAGGAGTATATACCAGGATTTCATAAATCTAAAAAAGACTTTGAGAAACAAGTTGAGCATGATAATCGTAAACGTAATTTTGCTAAAGAACATAATATAAAACTATTAGAAATATGGTATTGGGACTTTGATAATATCGAGTCTATATTAAATAAAGAATTAAAACTAAACAATATAACTAACACAGAAAACATAGAAGATGTATCTTAACAGATATGTCTTTTTT
>ENA-UOOR01004057-UOOR01004057.1-fermentation-metagenome-genome-assembly--contig:-NODE-4057-length-12036-cov-6.324347_pt1 | contig 12036 bp, 22 predicted proteins | sample MGYA00245780_ERZ724029 | MGnify/ENA primary metagenome ERZ724029 (study PRJEB28704, sample SAMN03018315) | fermentation metagenome | biome: anthropogenic terrestrial biome; feature: soil; material... | reverse complement strand
CAGACAGATGTTGCAAATTTACAAACTTCTATGACTGCTTTAACAGGCAGAGTTACAACGTTAGAAGGTGTAAATCCTGTTGTTGATGTTAGCAACGAAGGTGCAGACATTACATTTAAGTTTAAGGATAACACCACAAAACACATTGTAATTCCTACTGACCCCGGCGGTTTAACCGTAGCAAAGGTAGAGTACAATGCAACAACACATGATATGACAATTACATATACTGATGATACTACAACAGTATATAAGATTGCAAGTCAGGCTGACGTTGATACATTAAAGGCAGATGTTACAAGTTTAAAAACACGTGTGACAGCGTTAGAAGGTGTTAACCCAATAACAAATGTATCCAACGTAGACAATATTATTACATTTACGTTCAAAGATACTACAGAAAAGAATATCACAATTCCTACAGGAGATACAGGAAAAAATGTTAAAAATGTAGATTATAGTAGCACAACACATGTACTTACAGTTACATTTACAGATAGTACTGTATCAACTTATTTAATTGCAAGTCAGGATGATATGGAAACATTGCAATCTAAGGTTAGTACATTAGAAAGTCAAAATGCTGTTATTGACGCTTTCGGTTCTGGCAACGTTTTAACATTAAAACATGCTAACGGTTTTACAAAAGATATTACATTGTCAGGTGGAAGTGGTTCTGGTGGTGTTGCCACATTTGAGAATAGAAATATTGATACAAGTGGTGACTTTATATACTGGCTAGTAGGTAAAGATGGTGACGGTAATGAGGTAACGCACGTTAACGGTTTTAATGCTAACGCTGTTGGGCTAGATAAGTCTACAAAAGATAACAAATTAGCTGTTTCATTTAGATATGGTCTTGACATGCCATATATAAGAGTTCCTAGATTCTTTACAGGTGACAATATAACAACAGTTCCTGGAATGTCTAGCGAAGTTACTCCTGTTAGTTTAGTAGGATATTATAATGGCAACTTATGGGGATTCTTTATGAAATTTAAGATTCAATTTACAGCTACTACTCTGACTAAGGGTAAGATATATCAGTTGTTCAAAATGACAGGAGCACAATTTGGTTTTCCTATAGCTAATTCATCGTTAGAATATCAGCAGGAGAATTTTTCATTAGTTGTCAATGGTCATACCGGAAGTTCTGGTCCTAATTTCATAACAATGGCATTAAATAGCTATTGGGATTCAGCAGGTTCCACAATGACATTGAATTTAATATCGATGAGCGAACAAACTGTTGTTGATAATTTACCTTATAATTTTGAGTTATCTCATACATTACAGAGAACTAAAATGTCATAATTTAAGGAGGAAATAAACTAACATGAATTATTATTCTAGCGTACAGGCATTAAGCTACGGTACACCGTTCATTTTTTCATTGGGTAATCGTAGTATCGGTAAATCATTTGACTGGAAATTGAACAGGTGTGTAAGGCGTTTCATGAGTAAGAAAAGAAAATTCGTATACATGCGTAGATATGACGATGATTTAAAGCGCTGTGCCCCACAATTTTTTGATGATATTGCGTTCAAAATACCAACACATGATTTGTTCGTAGAAGGGAATGGAAAGTCTGGCTCTCGTTTCTACATAAACGGAGAATTAGCAGGTACTACAATCGCATTATCTGCTACACAAAAATATAAGTCAGTACCCATGCCCGACTATGATACAATATTATTTGACGAGTTTCTACCAGAGGACGGAAAGTATTTAAGTGATGAGGTAGGAAAAGCGTTATCCATTTACCAGTCTATAGCACGTGGTGATGGTAAGGTAATTCGAGAGGACGTTAAGTTTGCTTTTATAGCAAACAACGTTACTTTAAACAATCCCTATTTCCGTGAATTAGGAATAAGGGATAAGATACAGTTAGGTACAAAATACTGTGTCGATGCTGATAGGGCGTGGCTAGTTGAATTTATCAATAATACCGAAATTGCAAATGAAATTGCTTCAACACCTTTCGGTAAAATGATTGCTAAAACAAAGTATGGTGATTATGCATTAAAATCTCAGTACTATTTGGACGATGATACCTTTGTTCAAAAACCCACTGGATTATCAAAATATTACTGCACACTTCACTGGAAAGGCAGACACTACGGCGTGTATGAGTATGTTGACGAAGGCTTGTTCTACGTTTCAAAGAAGTATGACCCAAACAATAAAAATGTTTTCTCACTAACTACGAAAGACCATCAGCCAAATTATATCATGCTTTATAAAAGCAGATTTAATCCACTTTATACGTTTCTAAAATTCGCTTACGAACATGCATTATTAAGATTTGATAGTCAGGAATCTAAGTATATGTTTTTGGAAATTATGTCATATAATGTTTGACAAAACCCGATAATTATGATAAAATGGAGGTAATGAATTATGTTTGATTATTCAGCACAAAAGACAAATATTGTCCACGTAGAGGACACAGAAGGGACTGGCGTAGGTACAAATTATGTAGTTGACATTACGTTAACAGGTTCAACGCTGACGGTGAAATACAGAGACAACACTACAAAAGACATTGTACTGCCAAGTGGTATGTAAAATGGGAGATGCAGGAATGGTTACAGAACTTATTTCAATTATTAAGGATTTAGGGTTTCCGATTGCGGCTTATCTGCTGATGTATAAGCAGAATAACACCACACTTAAACAGAACACAGAAGCACTAAACGAAATTAAGATTGTTCTGGCACAGTTAGGAGGTAAAAATGGATAACTTTGGCGTAACAAAAATGTATGCCGATTTAACCAAACCTAACGACATACATTTGCATTCTTACGCACAGTTCGTTAATGACAAACCAGAAAATAAAACTCTGGTAATAGACAAGACACCTTTATACAAGGTATCCCCTAGTGATATTATCGTAGAAGTATAGGGATTGACAGCCGGGAACGGTACCCAAACTTATGCCACTTGTCAGGTGGACACGGTATGCGCTAGTTAAGGATATAAAGAGTGGGATTATCTCCCACTCTTTTTTATTTCCAATTTTCAATTATAAATTTATTATTTTCGCATCTAACTTTGATACCTTTTTCCAAGATTTTACCTGCATCAAATGTTTTAATTTCTATTTCAGAATTTACTGTATTTTCACCAGAATCTACCGCTTTTTCTAGCGCATTGTATAACTCTATTAACTTCATGATTAATACCTCCCTATTGTGTACAATATAATGGCTATTGATGAAAAATATACTGTAATCATTTGACCGTTTGATGCACCGAAAATTAGTGCAAAAAGTGATAAAATTAAAATGTAATCGTATTTGATATCATACTTCATTATAAACCTCGCCATTCTTGCTGTGTTTCTGGTGTAGTATCAACATTGTGAATATCATTATTTTTTAATTCTTCAACAGTTAAGGCTAATTCACCATTATTAATCTCTATTTTAGTTACATTCATGTTAGGAATTTCTCCATCGTTCCATAATAATTTTCCATTACAGAAACCTACACTTTTACAAACTGACTGTTCGCCCCAAGCTGTCTTAACATTTTGCATTAATAATATATCTGTGCTACTAGCTACATATCTTAATAGCTCATATGTTGTCATTTTGTTAATCCTCCATCTTAACTTCTTTTACTTCAAGTTCCAAGACACCTGACATTTTCTTTTTACCTACATAACATTCAAATTCTACTGTTTCAGGAAATGCAGTTTTTAAGTGTTCTTCTGGTTCACATTCTATCATGTTGAATGTTGTTATTGTTGTACCAAATAGTTTGTACTTAATCATTAGTTCTTTCAGCATATTATTTACCTGTATAGATATATCCATCTATCCGGCAGTTATTGATATCAAAACCACCTTTTTCGTCTGTTGTAATTGTAGGATTCTTAACCACAAGACCCTGCGCATTGAATGCGTATGCTTTGCCGTTAATTACTGAAACACAATTCTTGTAATAATCTCCCTTCTTTTTTGAACTTGCGTACCACCATGAACCGTCTGGCTCTCTTATCCAACCGTCATACATATAATCGTTATTTGAAAGTGTTTTATTTCTAATAACTTTACCCCATTTTGTATAATTAATATCTGAAATTATAACTCCCATATTAATGTTCCTAGCTTCAAGACATTTGTTGTTACCTATATAAAGCGCTACATGACCAGTTTTCCATAAAATATCCATTGGTTCCAGTGCTTCTACTGTTGTATTTACCTCAACATATGTGCTAGGGTATGTCTTTGGAAGTTCAGCTATAGCATAAGAACCTATATCACTAATTGCATGGCATCGACAAACAAGACCGCTACAATCTATTGCATTTTTTCCTATCTTAGTTTGTGCTTTTGCCATATAATCTGGCGTAAATGTACCGGGATTCTGTTTCTGCAACACATTAAGCAAATTTTGTGTAATTGGATTGTTATAATATTTTGCACCATAAACATAATTCCAATTAGATAAATTTTCCGTAAACTCTCTTGCCCTTGTCATACCTTCATCAATCGTTTTAATCATTGATACATACCTCCATCATTTAGTGTTATTTTACCATCTTTAAATGTAAAACCTGTATAATATTCGTTTGTGCTTTTACATAAAGAATCAATCTCAAATATTTGTGATAAAGTGTCAATTTTTAAAGCGTAATAATCTTTTCCTGTTGCTTTATCATGATATACATTATATTCAAAAGATTTGCATAATAGAGGATATGTGTATTCAATATTATGATTTACTAACGTTATCCACATACTTTGTCCACCCTTACAGAATCAGTGTCTATATAACCAGATGCTTCATTTACTTTTGACTTCCACTGATTCCTTACAAATTCTTGACGTAATTGTTCCTGCCTTATAGCAGATAAAATTGCATTTTCAAAGTACGGATAATCTTCCATCTTTACCGCTTCAAAAGAATCCATGTAATACCGTACATTCTCTGTAATGCTAGTTGTAGAAACATACATTGTAGTAGAATTTACTGAAAAATTCATGTTTAAATCAATGTCATTCTTTTTTGTAAACAACGCCATGTTGTTCATTAAATTACTCATCAGTTCACTTGGAAATAATCCATTCATTATTTAATCCTCCTGTATGCCTTCATTAAGGGATACCTTTTTGTGTATTGTTCTATAGAAAGTAGATAGAATAATCCGTTGTCTGAAACGTCACCCGGTGGTGTAGGGTTTGGCGGTGGTCCTTCTTCACCGTCTGACACATTATCTGTATCTATATCTGTTTCATCAGGGTCATAATCAACAGCAAATTCTCCATCAAAACTAGTAAAACCATTAAAGTTAAAATCATTTGTTGATAATTTAGCTCCCCTTTGAGTATCAGTTGCAAGCCAGTTTTGTGTAGATAGTTGCATCACCTGATTATTTCCTATGTACAAAGCTACATGACCACTACGCCACAATACGTCCCCGGCACTTATTCCTATAAATATACTTTCGTATGTGTTACCATTTCCGGTTCTTGGTCTATAATTAGCACCACCTAAAACACCATTAGGACCCCAATCACCTGAAACCCACCTAGACCGTACAGACCAACACCAACTAGTGAAGCCACTACAATCAGATGCTATGTACGGACCGTCGGAAGATAATACACCCCTTCCGTCTGCTCCCATTTTACACTTTTTCGGTGAACCTGCCCACCCACCCCATATATAACCTAGTTGCGGGAAAATGTTGTGTGCTCTTGCAATCACATCTTGTCTGGTTACTACTGCCATGATATCACCTCATTTCATAATTTTTTTCCATAAGTACTATTCCACCTTTCATACGAACAGGTGTTAACTTACCCGGAACATTCAAACCTCTTGTAAAGTCTCTAATTGTTCTTTTTGTTTTTATAAATTCTAAGTCCATTTCATTAAGCTTTAATTCTGCTATTTTTTCAGGAGACATATTTTCAACCTCTTCTTTACTCATTGTCATTGACATGTTGAAAAGCATTTTAGGTTTATTTGGCATTCCTGCGCATTTTATATCATAATATGGTTTTTCAAGTTTGTCAAAACCATCGTGCGTTATGTGCTCAATATATGTCTTTTGCCTTTCAAATATAGCCTCGTCCCACTGACTTTCTAGTGACCAGTGACAAAACTCTGTTTTATGTATCTTAATACCTTTCAATTCTTCTGGTTTTAAGTCGCAATGTATAGAATCAGTATCAGCGTAAGCAAAACCGGGATTATTAGGACCATAATAATTGTCCTGTGCCGCGGTTATTGTGAACGCTCTTGCGTAACTTGTTATAGCAGAACCACAAGGAATATATCCAGGCGTTTTGTCATATTCTTCTACGAGTTTAAAACCTGTAGAACCATCTTCTTTTATGTGCACTATTTTGTATGAACTATCTGTACTACTTGCAAGCTTACCATATAGATTATTTAGGAATAGTTTGGCTTCCTGTCTTACGGCTCCTTTCGATTCCATTTTAATCTTTTTGTATTTATCTATGTACTTATCAAATAGACCAATTTCAGTTCTAAACCACATACCGCCTATTATTTCAAAATCGAATAAATCATAATGCCTTTTTATTAACTCAAAATCTGTCATTGTAAGCGTAAGTGTTACCCTAGTGTCTTGTACATTTCCTTCCTTGTCTTTATACTTTGAATAATACTTACCATCAAAGCACACATCAGAAGTTGTTAGACATTCAGTAGATTTATAAAGTTTGTTTCTTTTTATTTGAATAAATGGTAAAAATCCATCTTTAATTTTGAACCTTGTTTTTATTCTTACAAAGTAATATCTATGATTTATTGTGGCTTCTTCTGGTATATAGTTGCCATTCCACAATGTCGGGAATCCTACCGGGAAATAATTTCCTGACATACTATGCATAACTGACGGATACAAACTGTTAACATCAGCAGTTGAACCAAACCTATGTACTTTACCTTCCTTACCTCTTACTACATAGCACCAACCACCTCTATACGATGCATGTATCCAGTCACCTATTGTTCCTTGTGTCCATCTATCACGTTTTAGATTTACTTTGTATAGGTTTGGGAAAAAATCTTCATAATCTTTCTTGTCAAAACCTCTTTTAAATTCGCTTAGGCAACAGCTACCTATTGTCAGTTTGTCATGTCCGTCCCTAATCATTATTTCTAGTGCTTCTTTTACCACAAGAACGTCATTCCTGATGTACTCTTTTTCTTTATTAGTAATTTCACACCCTGCGAATCTATAACCTTCATAATCCATATCTAATTTTTTATGTTTTGTTCCAAAAGTTTCGCCTATTTCTTTTACTGAAAATGGGATAAGTTTTAAACTATCTCTAATTTCTATTTTCTTATCGTTTATCTTAATTGTTATTGTATACCATTGTCCCATAGCTGATATAGAATATCTGAATGATTTATTAGGCATATCTTTAAATTTTTGAAAACCTTCATGCGGTATGTATGCCTGTTTATATTCCAATACTCTAAGCAAATAGTCAATTACAAATGCACCATCAAATTTTAAGTTGTGGAAATAAAGTGTTGCATTATCTTCAAGACTTACAATGTATTCATAAAAGTCCCATATTGAATTATAAATGTCAACATCTTCTGTGAACAATTCGACACAGGCTGTTGCCCATACTTCTGTCATTTTTTGACCGGGATACACTGTTGTTTCAAAGTCACAGACGAAAAATCGTGTGCTTCTAGGCTTACCCATTATTATACACCTACATATCTTTTGTAGTTATTAATCCCAACTTTGCCAGTTTTCAATATGGCGGTCAAATAGAGACATAATACCTGCTTGAAATGCCATGTCCTTATCGTCATTACCAGAACTGAAACGGTATGCAAGTTTAAGGAAATATTCGCCAACTTCCTGCATAATCTGCTCAACATCAGAACCGTTTATAGTAAGCTCAATTCCTTCATCTTCTGCCTGTTCTATGGCTTGCATTAATATTTCAAGACCATATTCGTCAATTACTGCTTGTGTATATTCGAGATAAAATTGGGTTATTATAGGGTCAATTTCTGCAAATAATGATTCAAAATTTTGAAATGCAATTTCATATTCAGTAGGAATATATTCGCCATCTTCTGCTTGTAACAAATATTCGTATTCCTGATAAATTTCAGCACGTGAGCGCATAACTTTAAGTTCGTTAATATCCTCATATTTGATTGTTTCAGGTACACCGCCCAATATATCATACGGATTGAACGCATACCCTTCTTTATTAAGCTTATATATGAGGTTTTGAACACGCTTACGTTCTCGCATGTATTCCTTTTTTATATTGCTTTGGTCTTTTGCCATTTTATCATACCCTTATTTAATATTAGGGAGCACAGATAATTTTGTGCCCCCTTGTTGATTTATAAGAATAATATTTTGATTAGATTATAGAACAGGTAATGAAATATTTTCCTTCAAAATTTGAACTTTCTTTTCTGAATGCTTTGAGTGACCAGTCGATTTTCTCGCCCGCTTCTTCTGCTTCTTCAATCTCGTCCAGAATGTCACGAAACTGTTTCCAGAATGATTCAGAACCTGTGAGATATCGTGTACCGTCTTTGTCAACGATGATGTACTGCGTGTAATCCTTGTCTTTCATTTTGGATTTTTCGTTATGTACTTCTAACTGTGCGTACCAGTCAGGATTGATTAAGAGAGCGTCAGCGGATTCCAGTTCCTCGTCAATTTTCCGGGCATCTGATGTATCCTTTAACATGATTCTTTCCTTGGCTGTCAGTTCCTTGCTTGCGAAAACGATTTTTGATGTAAAGTCTCTTACCTGTGCGTCTGATTTTTTCATTTTAAAATTCCTCCTGATTTTTTAATTTAATGTGAATAAAATATAACGTATTTGGCACTACGTTTGTGATTCAATTTAAAGATAAGTTTATGAGTTGCAATGTGTTATTTATGCGGTATGCTCGTCCTCGCTGTCAGCTTCAAGGTCGTTCTCTGTTGTCTTTAACATAGGCTTGCTGTTTTTGAGGAAGTCTGATTCAGACATGCCACGCAGGACTTTCTTTTCCTTCTGGCTGTCAATGGTAATAAGTTTAACACCTTCCGGAAGTTCTTTCTGAACTGCCATTTCCAGTCTTGCCTGTGTCATTGTTCTGTCAGGTATTTCTACCTCGTATGTATTGATAGCTTTGTCAGCCAGAACTACACCAGTTACAGTTAATACTAAAGTTTTGAATGTTCTTGTTACATTAGGTTCTCTCATGATAAAAATCTCCTTTTATTTTTTGATTTTTTAACTTCTGTTTATAAGTTCCTTAATTGCCTGTTCTGCCCTATCAGGGGATAATATGGCAAGCAAGAATATTGCTTCTGGAAGTGACAGACTTTCGATGAGTTCATCGACTTCTTTTTTCAAGGCATTTTCGTATTCCTTTACTAGCTGTTCAATCCTTGCAGTTATAACAGCTTTTGCCACAAATACCGGATAGTTAAATGGAATATCTATGCTTACTGTGTTGTTGAAACCATTAACGGCTTCTGTATCGTTAAGCACGATTCTGACATTTGCATGAGTTCCACAATCTACATACGAAAATTTAACCATTTCGCCTGTTCTTTCCTTCTTAATTTCAAGTAATAAATTGTTAAGTTCTGCACTTCTCATTTGTTTAATCCTCCAATTTTCTAATATGAAACTTCCACTTTCTAGCGTCCACACCTATGTACTGATGTAGCCTTGCTTCTGCTAACATCGGTGTATCTTCTGCGATGTTGAACTGCCATTCTTTCTTTGCTACATTGAATACGCCATACTTTGCGTTAGGTCTGCCCTTATAATATTCATGCATTTTCATAGATACTTCTCCCTATGTGATATGATGGTAGACGATAATTTGTTTAGACAGAATGTCTTACAGGCTTGTCACGAATATGAGTAGGGGTTTCCCGGTCATGTCGAACGTTGTCGATTTTTATTACCTCCTTTGTCTAATTATGGAATATCTTGGTACATTTATAGTATATCTTGTCAGTGTGAACAGAATATGAACGAATTATAAGATATTTATGAAAAATATGGCGATATTTGTCAAAAAAGTTTATAAAAAATTTATAATTTTGTGCTTGACAAACTTGACTTAGGTATGGTATAATTATTAATATGGGAGGGATATATTTAAAAATATTGACGATAATCTATAGGCTATAAAATCGACGATAATCTTACCTGTAATATCCCTACCATACACCCTCCTTTTAAATAAAAATAGAACGCCATGGATATGTATCATCTATTCCATGGCGTTCTATTATTTTCCATTTCTTTGTGCCCTACGTTTGGCGTTAATCTGGTTTACCAGATTTTCCAGTTCGGTGTCAGGGTCTTGTGACTGATTAGGCGCTTGCTTTTCTGCGCTCTTTGTTGCTAGTTCTATTTCGTGTGCGAGTTGCATTGTCTGCCTTTGCTGTTCTGCTCTTACCTCTATTTCGAACCTCTTTCGTTCGTCCTCGTCCACTAGCATTTTGTGTCGGTCCTTGTTAATACCTGTGATTGTCAGGTACAAGGCAAAGCATATTATGCCTAGAAACAACGCCCCTATTACTAAGAAAACTAGTATAGGGACTATGAGCGTTTCTAAACTGTACTGGATAGCGGTCATATTATCGACCGCCTTCCCTTACTGTTGCGTACTTTATGAATACGCTTTCTTCCATTTCGTACAGTCTTTCTACAGTTACGGCTGTTTTAATCTCTAGGAATTTCAGTCCTTCCCTTAACGCTAATTCGATGTACTTTTCCAGTGCTTTGTTGTCCTTGGCTTCTTTCTCTTTCAATCCGTATAATGACACTGTATCCTCGATAATCTTCTTTTCCTTTGTATCGTATGCCATTACGTCTACCTCTGTTAAATTGATTGTTCTTGTTACCATTCTCGCTCTCATAGTTTTACCTCTTTCTTATAATTTGATTTTCAAAGTTCGATGCAATTTACGAGTTACATTTTGCCGGGTTTATGGATAACCCGGAACCCCTAGCACTTCTATGAGTTATGTCTAGGCATTTGATGCGCGTTTACATAGGTTATGCGCTCCTGTCCGGTCACCTTTTTGCTAATAAGTCCCCCGGATAGACTAGGCAGTTCCTGTCCTTGTCCGTACTGCAAACTGACTATCACCGTTTCTACTTGCTACGGCTATTGGTAGGGCAGGAATCGAACCTGCCTATGCCTTACCTACCACGCAATCCATATACCTGATTGCTTAACTCTTTGTACCACTGTGCTACAACAGGTCTTGACATTGCCTGTAGGTCCATTTTCAACTCATTCTGTAGAATGCTATCCGTGTATAATCCACTGTCATATACTAGGAAGTTGACTATGTTATTCAGAAAGTCTACGTTATCAGCAATTATCCTATTTGTGAGTAAACCGTGGTCGATGTACTTGTTTACGATTGACGCTCTATGGCTTATAGACTTGTAATACGCTGTTGTTACCTCATTACGTGTCATTTGTACTTACCTCCATCGTTGCTGAAATAAATCAGCGTCTATAAATATCTGCCTGCCTAACGGACTAGAATCTTGTATCTCTAAGTTACCGTATAGCATTTCGAATATACTAGGAGTTGTCCAGAAGTCCACGCCGTTACAATCAATGAATATATAAATCTCGCTTTCATTCAGGTCACTAATGGTCATTTTCTGCACCTTCTTTCTGTTGCTCTAGTGCTCTACACCATTCGTTAACGCTTGCAAACAAAATGTCGTTTAACTCTTTCTCGAAAGTCTCACACTCAAATACATTAAATTCTCTGTCATAAAAGTATATATTGAATATTGTGTAGTTTATGATACCTTTAAATCTGTGTACACGTTCATCAATATGCCTTTGTGAGAGTATTTTGGCGTCAATGTATGACTGCATTAATCCATCATCGACTTTCAATGCCCTTTCAAAAGTAAGTATTAAATCTTCTTTCCTCATATTCAGTTGTCCTTTCTTGCACGAATGTGCGGTTGAATTACTATGTGTTGTGTTACCTTGTTTTGTATCTTAAGTACATTATA
>ENA-UOOR01004055-UOOR01004055.1-fermentation-metagenome-genome-assembly--contig:-NODE-4055-length-12038-cov-9.796211_pt1 | contig 12038 bp, 9 predicted proteins | sample MGYA00245780_ERZ724029 | MGnify/ENA primary metagenome ERZ724029 (study PRJEB28704, sample SAMN03018315) | fermentation metagenome | biome: anthropogenic terrestrial biome; feature: soil; material... | reverse complement strand
ACATGGTATCTTCGTCAGCGAGAGAAGTTTCAAGAAAGTCACCATAGCGGATAAAATCAGCGATTAGTACAGAATCAATGATATCTGTTTTACGTTTTCTGATTTCAGTTCCTTTACGCCAACCATCTGTTTGAATGGGATTGATTACATGTACAACAAAGTTGTTTTCAATGAGAAATGAGTAAAGTGAAAGCCAATAATGACCAGTAGCTTCCATTCCGATTTCAAGTTCAGCAGCATAAGGAGTAATCTTCTCTAAAAGTGTAGCTGCTCCATCTGAAGTGTTAGAGAAAGAATGAGCTTTAAAGATAACTTTAGCTTTTTCATCCATTAGAGAAGCAACATGTGTATTCTTACCAATATCAATACCTAAATAAAACATAAACATCACCTGCAATTAAAGTATTTTAGATAGATTCCACTGACTGATAAACGTTACTGCCTTATTGTATATGCGAGGTACCCGGCTGGGTCGACATCCAACTTATTCGTAAACTTGTTTACCAGACAGAGGCATCACTCTTTCGATTACGAGATCATAGTCTCAAGGAGAAGCCGATGTCACTCTATCTAATAGAACAATTATACAAGATAACCTTGTATAAATATACAGTTAACAAAGGGTTATAGGTTACCTTTATCAACCTAAATATATTATATAAGGAGAAGAGGCGACTGGATAAGATTACATTGAAGGTAAAAGAGTGCTGTGAGTTTGAAACACTTGGAGAATGCCGCGAGAATATTGAATCAGTGGAAGAGGCAATCCAATTATGGAGGAGAATCCCTGCAGATAGAATGCATGGAATCAAGTCAATTGCAGTTGTGTTAGAATCACCAGGAAACATTATGGATGGTTCAGAGATGGACGTTTTGGTAGGCAATCATTTTGATTTAGAAACATTAGAATATATTCCTGACATCTTAGAAAATAAGCAGGCACAGAAAATGATAAAAGAACTTAAGAAAAGTTTTCCAGAGATGGAAGTCAGAGGCCGTGTTCCAGATCAGTTATCAGACATACAAGAATCGAATAATGTCGAAAAAGCAAATGTAAGACGTATGGGACACCAAAGGTAAGATTAAGGACAGCGGTTTATATCGCTGTCCTTTTTAGGAGAAATGAGTGGAATAAAATTTTATAAATGGTACAATAAAGCAAAGGGAATTACAGTAAATATATTCGAAATAAACATGTCCTATTATGACAATATGATAAAGGAGCTAATGGTTATGAAGTTGAAATTTAGTCTGAAAAATAAAGAAGCAAGTTTAGAAGCTGATGTAGAGAAACTTGTTGAAAAAGGAATGGACCAAAAAGCAAGTAGACCTGAGAAAAAAGCAAAATATCAAATTAAACAGGAAGAAAAAAGAAAGAATGAAGAATTAAAACAGAAGCATTTTATCCAAGGAATGATAATGATGCTTGTGATAGTTGTTATTGCAATTATTATTGGAGTCATTGGAACGATTTTTGGAATATAGAAAGGATACATAAATGGCTGTGAAGAAAAAAATGAATGTCATTTTCAAGAATGAAGATGAGTATCAGAAGTATAAAAGTGGTCAAACTCATTCAGATAAAGGGTTAAGAACTGAGGACGGAAAGCTTAGTTCGTTACCTGATATTGAAGAGATAAAGGAAGAAGAGATTATTTTTGCTCCAGTGAAAGAAGATAGTGAACCAGGATTTGGAGAAAAGATGTTATATGCAATCTTAGAGGGGTTATATGAAGGTGTTCAAGACGTATTATCTGATGAGCAGAATAGGAAAGCTATAGCAGCACTTGCAAGTAATTGGTGGAATGGAAAAGCATTACCAGGAATAAAAAAGAAGTGGGATGACGTGAAAAGTGTTGTTCATTCTGCTAAATCAGGAGAAACAAAGGCTGAACATATAAACTTAGAGAGAATAAAAAAGAATACTTCGATAGAAACAGTAGGTACACAAAAGATTGATGACAAGAAAGAAAAGAGTTTTCAGAAAAATAAGAAGAAAATAAGTACAGAAGAATATCAAGAACAAGTCGATCAGATAAAAGTGTTGGCAATACTCTTGGCAGATAGAATAAGAAGATTATCAAATAGTTGTGTTGATTTGAATAACATGTCAGATGAAGATTACATGTTACGTCAGAAAGAAATTAAAGAGCTTACAACAAACGAAGTTATGGGCAGCATAAAACTATTGGTGGAAAAAGAGGGATTTGCACTAGATGAACCTACTGAGAAAATGTTTCATGAATTCATTGCGGGTAACCTCATTGTTAATGGAGAGTTAGTGCCAATAGATAGAGTTAAAAATAGCAAATTATTGAAAGAGATAGACCATAATTGAAGCTTTTGTCCCCTTGGGAGTCGGGCAAGGGGATATAGGGGTTCGGAATGGTACCATAAGGAAACAGAATAGAATTTTAGCAGTCCTTCAGAAAGATAAAAATTTCTGGAGGATTTTTTTACGCATTTTTTGCAATCAGCTTTTTCAAGCCCCAAGTACTTTATGTAAGGAACGACAACGCAACATCTTTTGAAGATGAAAACTGTTGAAAGGCTTGCAAATAAAAGGAGAGGAGAAAAGGCAGATGAATAAGATCATGCAGAAACTTGATATGGCAATTATCGGAGCAAAAGCAAAGCTTATGGAAAAACGCGAAGGTTCAGACCAGCTTATCGTAATGTTTATCATTATTGCAGTAGCAGCGGGAATCGCAGGACTTTTATATATCTTTGCAAAAGGTACACTGCTTCCAAATTTACAGACCAAGATCACAAACCTGATTGACGGCTGGTTCAATCATTCATAAGGAGGATACATGGCAAAAAGTGCAGGCGAAAGAGCCATCTTGAAAGAAGAAAAAAGAGAAAAGAGAGAAAAGAAACGCCGAATCGAACAGGCTAACAAAATGCTGATTCCAGTCAGTAAAAAGACAAATCTTTCGCTAGGAATCATCTCATTTGATCCCGAAGGAACATTCAGGCTTACAGACAAACGTTGGATGAAAGTGTTTGAAGCAGACGGAGACGTATGTAATCTAATGGAAATTATGAGAAATCTCTTAGGCAGAATTCGTATGACGATGCACTTAGGAGCAGATAGTGGCAGGGACATCTGCCACGTTTCTCTTATGGAAACCGGAGAAATTTATGAAGAAGTAAGACAGCAGATGAAGCGTGACGAGGAAATCCTAAGAAAAGAATTGTCACTAAGAGCAATGTCTGTTGATGAGGTCATGAATCAAATCAGTAGCAATAGCTTTAAGGATATTCGGTTTTCTTATGCGTCCTACGTGCGTGGAAATAAGGATTGGAAAAAGGAATGCTTTGTTGAGTCTACAAAAAAGGAAGACTCCTTTGTGATGAATCGGAATTATGGAGAATGCTTTGTTGCATTATCCTATCCATCCATTATACAAGCAGACCTCATTGGCAGATTAAGGGAGTCAGGATGCCGGATGATAGTAGGTCTGGATCTGAATGCTCTTACATCAGAAGAACAAAAGGATTTTACCAGAGCAATAGAAAAGCGATACAACGTGAAGATTCCTGAAAATATGGAAGAAGATTATATAAATGTTTCATTGGCACTGGGTATTATTTGTGATTCGGATGATGCAAGAAAAATTGTGGAACAGACAATTGTTTCGCTCTATGCAAATGCAGGTGTGATGTTAGCACCTGCTTATCATATGCAGACAAAAGTATTAGAGAGTATGTTAAGTCTTGGCCTTTTAGATGCTAAGACAATGAGAAATATCAAGCTTGATGTGGCAAGAGGACTGTTGGGAGGTGAATCAGATGCAGATGCCAAAATCGAAATACGAACAGACGAAGGTGTGTGATGCACCAGTTGTAAAAGAATTAAAGAGTGTGCAGGATATCTTTTCTATCGTAAGTATTGAAGAAAGTGGTATCTTCGAGCTGGCTGATAAGAAGTTCTCCAAGTTATATATGCTAAGTGATATTAACTTTGCAGGTGTAACGGATGAAGAGCAGAAGCAGATCATCATTAACTTTTCCAAAGTGCTTAAAACCATTCCATGCAGATTTTCCTATGCAGTAGCCAATGAGCATGTGGATGAGAAAGTATTTCACGATAAGATTCTATATCGTATGCGAAAGGATAAGTATAATCCTTTAAGAAAATCATTCAATAACGTGATTAAAAATAAGGTAAGCGATACAAAGCAGGGATTATATCAGACTATTTATCTGACACTTACCATTAAAGCAGAGGATATGATGGATGCGAAAGGCACCTTTAGTTCGATGGAGAGTGCCATCCGTTCTGCATTTGTTGGAATTGGAGTCAATGGAACTCAAGGATCAGTGATGAAGACCGTATCTATAGATGAGCGAATGCAACAGCTGTTTGATTTTACTCACGCAGGAATGAATGCCAGATATAGATTTTGTTTTGAAGATGAGATTGAAGCTAGGCATGACTGGATGAATGTGATTGCGCCAGCCAATATCTGTTTTGAGAACGAGAGTTTTATGATGAATGGTCAGGTGGGAAAGGTGTTATTCATTGAAGAATATCCAAAGAGCTTAGAGAGTGACATCATTGCAGCATTAACGAAAGTCAATTGTACCAGTTATATTTCTGTAAACAATGAGCTTCTTGATATATCAGGATTTAAGCAGGAAATTGCAAGGAAGTATATGAAGGTCGGTATGAAGATTGAAAATGAGAAGCAGAGAAATCGTAACAATAACGACTATCTGGCAGATGCGTCAACGAAGCTTTTGAATGAAAAAGAGAAGTTGGATCTGTTCTCTAAGGAGTTAGATACCAACGATGACCACTATTTTAATACGACCATGATGATTCTAGTCCTGGCAAAGGATAAGGATGAGCTTGCACATATCGAAGAGAAGCTGATGAATGCAGCATCTTTAAAGTCAGTGAAATTAAAAGCTTGTTTTGGAAAGCAGAGAGAGGCACTCAATTCAGTCTTGCCGCTTGGTATTCAGGAATTCAAACGAGTGGTGAATTTATCATCATCCTGTCTTGCAATGCTGATGCCATTTAAAACGCAGGAGTTAAATGATGAGAATGGTATTTATTATGGTGTGAATCAGTTAAGCCAGAATGTCATCTTTGCGGATAACAAGAAACTAAAGAATCATAATGGCTTGATTTTAGGACAGTCTGGATCAGGAAAGTCGGTGTTTGCAAAATCATCGATTATCAGTACCTTTATCAATTTCATTTTTGATCAGATTATTATTATTGATCCTCAGTCAGAATATGGTGGACTAGCAAAGGTAACGGATGGAACTGTGATTTCCTTTGACAGTACCAAGGAATTTTATCTAAATCCAATGGATGTAGATTTTGAAGGGATTGATTATGGAAGACTTAGAGAAATCATTTCCGACAAGGTGGATTTTATTTTGTCGTTATTATCCAGTTGCTTGAAGCGAGATATGTTACCAGAGGAACAGGGGATTGTGGATGGAGTGATTGAAAAGGTCTATACCGAGAATTATTCTATGAGGAAAAGATTGAATGGACTTACAGATGAAGCAAGAGAGTATGAGATACCAGGATATATGAGAACAGATACACTTCAAATGAGTGGAACAACGAATATGAGTAACGAGGAACAGATCAAAGCTTATTCACCAACATTGCAGGATGTGTATCAAGGACTCTTAGATGAGGGTAGTAACTTAGGACAACATTTAGCAACTGCTATGGAGATCTTTGTAAATGGATCACTGAACTTATTTAACCATAGAACCAATGTGGATTTAAGCAACCGATTTATTGTGTTTGATTTATCGGAATTAAAGGATAATCTTCGTATTACATCTATGTTAATTATGATGGAAACAGTGAGAACCAAGATCAAAGAGAATTCCAAGAGAGGACAGTGGACGCATCTATATATTGATGAGTTCCATGAGTTATTAGGGGTAGAACAGGTAGCATCCTTTATCTTAAAGTTATGGAAGGAAATTCGTAAAATGTCTGGGATTTTAAATGGAATTACCCAGAACATGTCTGATCTTCTAAACAATGATAATGGTGGAAAGCTGCAGGCGATTCTATCTAACACAGAGTATTTTGCACTGCTTAGTCAGTCTACACTTGATAAGAATAAACTGATGCAGTTCTTGCCAAGTATTAGTCCTGCAATGTTCAACTTCGTTGATAATGCAGATTCTGGTACAGGGCTTCTTAAGATGGGAATCATAACCGTACCATTTGATATGCGAATGGATAAGAGCAGTGAGATCTATCAGATCGTGAATACTGATGGAGGTGGCTATGGAGTTTAAGAGTGGTGATGTCCGTTTTGGAGGTAAGAACCAATTCGGTGATGATATGAAAAGATTTATATGTGATGAGGCAGCCAGATTTACTACAGAAAGTAATGAAGCTGCCTCAGCTTCTATCGATGAGTTTGCAGAGAAGGGCGTGCGTTTTTCTTCTGAGAAGAATAAGCGAAATATCAAGGAGCAAAAGCAGATCCTTAGTGAAATTAAAGCAAAAAAAGAGGAACTTCTATCAGACGGGATTACATCAATCAATCCATCCAAAGAGAAGAATGTTGTCAGTACGTCTTACTCTAAGGACACAGATGCAGGAGAAACTCATTCTAAATCAGATGCCTCTTCTTCAACAAAGTCGGAAGGGAAAGAAACAAAGGAAAGGCAGACCAAGGAACTGAACGAGAAGCAGGATAAAGCCAAGAAGGAAAAGTCCAAAGAGACAAAGAAAGCAGGAGCAAAGACTGCGGTTGCAGCCATGTTTAAGGCTAAGAAGGATATGTCCAATGACATTGTTGGCGAAAAGACCACAGGGGATGCACTAAAAGATGGACTTGGTGGACTCATGCAGACCTTTGTGGAATTTATCAATCCCATGCGATGGGTAAAGAGTCTTATGGCAAAGCTTGCTGCAGTGCTTGCACCTTATATTGCCATTTTTATGATGGTGGCAACGGTAGTCCTGATTATTGTGATGTTTTTATATTCTGTCTTAAAGCCAATCGCAGATGTTGGAAATGCAATCAATAGTTCTTTATCCATCTTTTCAGTAGAGTCGGATACCTTCACTAATGTTGCATTCACGGATGCAGAAATCGATGAAATTGTAGCTGATTCTGGATGCGATGAGACACAGGAGAAAGTAATACGCTTTGCACTGAAAAAGGTTGGCTATCCCTATAGTCAGGATTTGAGGACAAGTGGAACAGCCTATGATTGCAGTTCACTAGCATATTATGCTTGGAAAGAAGCGGGAGTGGATATTAGTTATGGAAGTAATTACCCGCCGACGGCTGCAGCAGGAGCCAAGATGTTAAATGACGATGGCAAAGCACTTGATACGATGGATTTGAAGCCAGGGGATCTGATTTTCTATGGCGGAGACAGTAATGGAAGGTATATGGGAATTTATCATGTGGCGATTTATGTGGGAAATGGAAAAGCAGTAGAAGCGTTAAATGCAGAGTATGGAGTCGTATATCAGACGCTTAGGACAAGGAATACGATTATGGTCTGCAGACCAAATAAGTGATGCATTCAAGTAGATGAAAGGAGATTTTAATTTATGGCAGATGAAATTGCACAGGTAGTAGAGATGGAATACAAAGGAGCGTACTACCTTTTTAAGGGAACAAAGACAATGATTGCGATGATGGCAAAGGCGGTTAAGGCACTGATGGATCATCATCACAATAAGTATCTGAATAAGGAAGGTAACTGCGACTGGAAGAAGATGCAGGAGATTTCTAAAGGAACACCACCTATTTTGGAGTTTCCAAAGGAGATGTTTGAAGAGAAAATCATTCAGACCAATAAGGATGGAAGCGTAGTAAAGAAATCAGACTTTGATCTATACTGTGAAAAGTACGGACTTAGATACTGCATTATGCCAGATCTTAATTCCAATGATGATTACATTCCAGTAGCAGTTCCAGCGCAAGATGTGGGAATTCATAAAGAGCAGATTAAAGCGGTTATGGAGAGACGAATTATTACAGAGGAAGATAAGGATAAGGCTCTGGATGAAAAAATCGTTGCAGCAAAAGAGCGTGTTGCTAATGCAACAACGGATGAAGAAAAGAAAGCTGCAGAGGAAGAACTTATCATGTTAATGGAAGCAAAGGCTGAAAATAAAGATCTGTTAAAAGAATCCAAAGAGAAAACGGAGCATGATAATGAAATTGAGTTTGCAGAGTATTTAAAGCAAGGTGCGGGAACTCTTTTTGAATCGGATCCAGAGAAAGCACTACATCAGGATGCGGTGTGTGGAATTGTAAGAGAGTATACACCTTATGACTGTATGTGGCCAGTAAGAGATGAAGACCATATTCCAGAGAGTGGAGAGCTATTCTACAGTCAGACCACAAGTGATGAGAAGATTCATGTGATTAAGAGAGAATTTAAACGAGATGAGCATGAAAATATCTATTCTGAGTACAGGGTACGTATTCCAGGTTCTTCGGAAGTAAAGGTGTATTCCGATTATGGAATGAGTAAGGATCAGTGGAAGAAACAGATTCCACAGATGTTAAAAGAAGCAGGACTTCAAAATGAAGTAAAGACTGTGGTTGTTCAGTCAGAAGATCGATTCAAGAAGTATCAGGAGTATGTGGAAGCAAATTTTAAGAATGCTCCATCTGAATCAGAGGAGCAAAAAGAGGAGAAGCCATATAGCAGTGAAGATTCCGAGAAGTTCGTAAAGGAGCATAATAGGGATATCAAGGACAAGAGAGAATATGAGGAAACCTTATATTCCACAGTCGCAGTACCAGTAGCAAAGCTTATGCCAGATGGGGAAGAAGTCATGTGTATGGAATTATCCGAAGGTCTGGTTAAGGGTGTGATGATTCAGAACATGGATGAAAAAACTGCCAAGGTCTTTATTAAGGATGATGCCACCTATTCTGTGGTAAAACCCGATGGTTCAACTAAAGAAATGTTAGGTTCTGATATTGCAAAATCCGTAAATGAATTCGTGAAAGAGGCTGTGAGCAGAAACGTAGGAAGGGGAAGAAAATAAGATATGAAAAAAGGAAAGAGCAGTGCATTTGTTAAGAAGCATACAAGATCAGTCAAAGAAACACTAATTATCTATAGTGTTGGATCTTTTTTTTGTATCTATTTTGGATTCCTTTGTGGAGCAGTATGGATGCCTGGAAATAACTTCAATGAGTTCATGAACAATTTTCAGGATTTTATCATCGCAAAGCACAATTATCTGGTGGGAGTTACTTCGGCAACTCCCGCCTTTATTGCAACATACTGGGTTATGTTTTCCTTAGCATTTATTATGATTGCAACGAGATTTGAACATCCATTTGCAGGACAGGAATTTGGTGTTGCCAAGTGGGGGAATGCAAAGGAATTTACCAGAATGTTTGCCAATCATGATCCAAAGAATGAGATTGAAGTTGTGACAGGAGATGAGGTGTTAAATAAGAAGGTTACAGTAAATTGCAAGAATTACTGGTTGGCAGAGGGCGTGTATTTATCCATTGATAATGAGAAGACATCAAACTTAAATATGTTGGTAGTAGGACCTCCAGGATCAGGTAAGTCGTTTCGTCTTGCACGTCCGATGTTATCCCAGCTATGTGGGAATTTTCTGGTTACAGATCCAAAAGGAGAATTGTATAAACAGACAGGACAGTATTTTGAAGACAATGGATATGAAGTCATGGTCATGAATGTGGAATCAGAGGATGGAATGCCAATGAGTATTCATTTCAATCCATTTTCCTACATCAGAAACGAATCAGATATTATGTCCATTGCAGGTATTTTGATGAAAGCGACTACACCGCAGGATGAAGCTGGTGGTGGTAATGACCAGTTCTTCGAGCAGAGTGCAGAAGTGCTTTTGACCTCACTGATTTATATTATGCATGACTATTATCCGAAGGAAAAGCGTAATTGGAAAGAGTTCGTCAATCTGTTAAATGCAACTACTGTTTACACTAAAACAGATGGATCGATTGATAACAGACCAGGCGGAATCTTAGCGATTGCAAAGAAAGCACAGCTTAAGTGGAAGAAAGACCATGAATCAGATTTCCCTGGTTATGTTGCAATTGAGAAATATTATAACGGAGCTGCAGAGACAACCAGTTCCATTGTTGCGTCCTTGGATGCACATTGCAGATATATGAAGCTGCAGTGTGTCATTGATTTATTATCCGAAGATGAGATTCACATTGCAGATAGCTTTGGCTATTCCAGACCAAGTGATAATAGCAGTACAGGGAAAAGAATTCTATTTATCGTGACAAGTGAAGATAAGAGATATTATGACTGGATTCCAAGTATGGTGTATTCCCTATTTTTTGATGAGTTATATCATCTGACAGCCATTGATCCGAAGCTCCATGAGACACTTCCACACCATCTGACCTATTTGATGGACGAATTCGCAAATGTCACATTGCCAGATTCCTTTGTAGAAAAACTTTCTACCATGCGTTCCAGAAATATGAGTGCAGTCATTATCGTGCAGAACTTAATTCAGCTTAAGAGGAAGTTCCCAAAGTTTGATATGGACAAGGACTTGATTGGTAACTGTTCCATTATTGATATCTTGGGTGCTCCAGATATGGATAGCTGCGAATATCTGTCAAAGCACTTCGGAACACAGACCATCCATAAGGCATCGGATTCAGATGCTAAGGATTATAAGGGGCAGAGTTCCAGATCGGAAGATGTTATGCAAAAGAGTATGCTATCTGCAGAAGATATCTTTGCCATGAAAAAGGATGGAGAGTGCGCCATCGTGGTAAAAGGTACTGATCCGCTTTATGAGACAAAATGCAGAATGGAAGAGACTTCTTTCGTAAAGCTGTTATGTAGAAAATACAATCCATATGATCCAAAGAAGACCAGAATAAAAAGAGCGGAATACAGAGCACAAAATGGCAGTTTTTTCATGACTGGTGATATTGCAAGAAAGCAGGCAGAGAAAATTCGTAAAGAGGGAAAGCCAATTATCCGTCTGACTGAAAATGATGTAGAGAGTTTGATTTTAGAAGGTCGTATGAATACGCCAGTCACAAGTCTTAAAATGACAGAAGTAATGCAGAAACAGTTAAAAGAAAATTATGAAAGATATCTGGATGAAAATTCAGATGAGGCAATTGATTTTGAAATATATAGAGACAAAACAGACAACAGTAAGGAGGCACACGAAAAGTATGTATTACGTGCCGAATGTGTGCAGAATCTTCTGCAGGCAGGATATACGAAGGCTCAGATTAAGTTCTTATATGAGCTTATCTTGGAAGATTATGGCGCAGAACGAATTAAAGCGATGTTCCCACTCGGATGCACCATTGAAGAAATAAAGAATTTTGTAAAAATCTTATAGAAATATATTAGGGTGTATGAATAAAGTAAAGGAAAGTTTAAAGAGTTTCTCCATATTTTTTTGAATGAGCCTTCAAATCCGAATTTATATATTCAAAGAGCAGATTTTGAAGCAATTGATTTTTGATATATTATGTAATGTGGATAAAAAAATTTGCAATTAAATTTTGATAATTTACTGCAATTAAGTAATAAAAATATGTTATCATAAGCTTGTAAATAGAAAATGTAAATGCAGGATTATGAACTTATAAAAAAACAGTTAGGAGATAAAGATGAAATTCAATATATTTGGCTTTTTTGAAAAGCATTATAAGATTCTCACAACAATTTTAACGATTGGAGTAACCATAGGCTGTTTTGCATATTATTACAATTTAGAGGATAAAAGTGACACATTCATTATAGCTACTGCGTATGCAGCTTTTCTATTTATTGCAGGTCTGTATCTTTCATACATGTCAAACAGTATATCGGGAAAACTATATCAGCGAAGAAATGAATATATCATGTTGACAAGACTGGATGAGATTTTTAGCACATCGTGCATGACATCATTAGATTCATACAAGGATGTATTGTTTGCAATAATATCATTCCAAGCTTTTTCAGGAAGAAATAAAGAACAATATACTAAAGAAGAAAAGAAAAAGGCGATTATAAATACTATTCCTGCTGATTTT
>ENA-UOOR01004054-UOOR01004054.1-fermentation-metagenome-genome-assembly--contig:-NODE-4054-length-12040-cov-3.046809_pt1 | contig 12040 bp, 10 predicted proteins | sample MGYA00245780_ERZ724029 | MGnify/ENA primary metagenome ERZ724029 (study PRJEB28704, sample SAMN03018315) | fermentation metagenome | biome: anthropogenic terrestrial biome; feature: soil; material... | reverse complement strand
TGGTCAATTTTTAGGTGGACAAATGCATAAACCAAATAACTTGACCGAAAGCATAAGAAAACGGCCCAGTTAAGGAGCCGAATAACACTATCGCAGAGCCATTGATAAACTGAGAAAAGCATTAGAAGATAAAGGACTGATAAAAAAGAAAACGGCAAAGGTAAGCAAATAAATGCAAACCTTTGACTTATTTTCCCTTATGCAGTGAATGGAGCGTACTTGGCACCCCATTCACCGTATATCAAGAGCCTTCGCCCTCAATCTGTCGGAGAGAAATGTAACTCTACAATCAATCAACTATGCGGAGAAAATGATTTGCGTGCTCAAAGAAGTATAATACTGCTGTTTCAATTTCTTGTTTGCAGCAGGTGTAATCAATCTCATCTAAAAAGCATCCGTATCCACAAATCATATTGTACTCGCAACGTTTACATGGCCGATTTCGTTTCTGATTCAAGTCAAACATATAAGCACAGTTGTGCTTATCAATATGAATGCCATCAACATCAATGGTTCCAATAAGTGATGTTGAACTTTCTGGGCAACAATAAACGGTTTTGCTTTCAAAGTCCAGCACGTATGAGTTTTCAATGTCGCAACGACGCTTATCAACGCCACGCCCAGACAGGAGCGCTGATAGTTTTCTGGCAGTCTTACAATTCACGATGCAACGTTTCAAGTGATAAATAGAATCCAATTCAACATATTTCTGTAGGAGGCTTAGATCCGCTTTTGATACGTTGCAGTGAAGAACAGGATTAAGCACAGTGTCAATTTCATTAATATGATATTTAGAATCTAAAAAAGCAAAAAGATGGTTTATATTGCTATAATTGTCATCGTCTATGTTGATTTGGCACAGCCAGTTTGCGTTAGTAGTTTGTAGGAAGTCAATGTTATCTATAATTTCATCAAAAGAACCAGAACTATTCTTTCGACGCCGCTGGTTATGAATTTCTTTTGTCCCGTCAAGTGTGATTATAAGTTTTAAGCGATTCCGAAATTGGGAAATCAAATTTCTGTAACGCGTAGAAAAGCAACCATTCGTGAACACATAGAAACTTACACCACTGTTATTAAGCAAATATTGTACATTCTCATATTGGCTATCAAGAAATGGCTCTCCACCAAATATATAGAAATCGGTATTGCTACTGTTGAGGCAATTCTGAACGGCAAGTTTGAAGTCACTTATATCTACTTGCTGAGGCTTTTTGATGTCATCCTTTTGAAAACAGTATATACATGATAAATTGCAGGAACTTGTCAGTTTAAAGTAGACCCTACCATTGATTTGCGCTGGAGCGACGTTTAGCTTAAAAATCTGACATCGATCATGCAGTCTCATTTTATAGAGATCCAAAGACATTGGTACACCATTTACTTCAAAATCAAACATAACTATCCCCCTACGTAATCATTTGTACCAAGATGTTTGCGCTTCCCAAAGCTGACTGTAAACGGAATCCTTCGTTTTTAGAAGATCATCGTGAGTTCCCTTTTCAACAATACATCCGCTGTCGAGCACATAGACGTAATCAAGCAGTTTTGAAATGCTTAGACGATGCGATATTACAATAAGTGTTGCGTCATTAGCTGATGGTTGCTTCAATATTAGTTCGTTGAGTTGCTTTTCAAAGAGTGGGTCAATTGCGGAGGTGGGTTCGTCAAGAATAAGAATTTTACCCCCGTGATAAAACAGCCGAGCTATTGCAATCTTTTGCCATTGTCCCCCCGAAAGATCTATCTCGCCAAATTCGCGGCCCAATACCTCGTTAGGCGGAATATCATTAATTTCAAGAAGCTCTGAAAGATTGTGAATTAAACCTTGGCTGAGCGGTACAACTTCATTTATTGCGATATTCTCATCCTTAGTAAGGGCATAGCATTGAAAGTCTTGAAACATTACACAAGAGCAAGATGGATCAATACCAGAAATATGACCACTTGTTGGTCTAAGCAATCCGGTAAGAAGTCTTGCTAACGTCGATTTTCCTGCTCCATTGATACCAACAATTGCAACTTTTTCACCTGGACGTATTGTAAGGTTAATATTATCTAAGACATTCGCTTCCAATGTTGGGTATGAAAAACAGACATTCCTGAGTTCAATCATCCCAGGATTCGAAGAAACGTCGGCTGAGCCAAGCGGTTCAATTTCCATGAATTTAAAGTATGGTTTGACGAGGCTGATAAATTCTGAATAGTACCCTGCAACCTCAAATAATTTGCCATATTGTGCCTGCAAGAATAGAGCTGTTGAGATTGTAGTTATGAAGCCTGCGTAGTCGACGCTTCCAATATAATAGAACCAACTTGCCAAAGTATAAATGCCAGCAGCTGAAACTAGTTTTACAAGGGAAAATATAATGCTAATTTTTAGAAGGCTTTTTTCGAGATTGAATTCAATTTTTTGGTATTGAGTAACGGTACTTGCCCATTTTGACTTTAGAAATGGATAAGTGCCGTATATTATTCTTTCTTTTGCAGAAGGAATTTCTACAATATTTCCCCAGCGCGCTCGTTCTTCTTTTGCGACTGTCGCCAATTCTTTCTGCCGTTTACTCCGCAGCAATCCGGCACAAATTTGCTCGGTCAGCGAGGGAAACGCTGTAAGGATTATAAAAATAAAGAACAGAGGCTCAATTGTAGCTGCATATCCTGAAAGCACTAGTATACTAATCGAAATGCTAATGAAATTAATAATGCACTCTGACACGTGATAGATATTGGTGCTTGCAACTTTTGCCTCCCATAAGCTGTTGTAGAAAGGAGGATCTTCGTAAAAGCGCATATCAATTTCGCCGGTTTTTTGATGAAGTTTAAGTTTCACTTTTTTTTCAAACGTTAGGATAGAACCAAACTGAATTGTTACACGCTGGTAGTACACAGTATATGCCTTAGTCAGAATCAAATAAAAAGTATATATTAAAAGCGGGAGAAGAAGGCGCGATATGGGTTGCGGGGAATTAGAAGACGCATCAACATAGCTGTAGATCCTGCGGCTCATTGTCATCCCCAGTAGCGGAAGAACCGCCATAAAAGCTGCAAGAACAAGTCGATTGGCAAAGTGCGTAGGCATTAGCTCTAGTGCAACGTGTAGGCATTTTTGGGAAACATTTCGGCGTTCATTCATCAATATACAGCCCCCGTTGTGTTGAGTACAGTTTGCTATAGAGTCCATTTAGACCAACCAATTCTGCATGAGAGCCAGACTCACATAAGACTCCACCATCAACCACAAGAATTTCGTCCATATTTCGAACAGCACCGAGTCGATGAGAAATAAAAACACAAGTACGATCGCTTAATATATCCATACATGTTTCGTAAATTTTTTTCTCGCTTATGGGATCGAGACTCGCAGTAGGTTCATCAAGAATTACCAATTCAGCATCGGATAAACAAATACGAGCGATTGCCAGCCGTTGGAATTGCCCCTGTGAAAAAAGTGTACCCTCATCTGTTAATAGAGAGATAGGCGTATCTAAACCATTTCTCAAATTGTTGCAATCAAGACGAGAAAGGACGCTGAGCAAAGTGCTGTCCGCTATTGTGTGGTCATTTCCCATAAGGAGATATTCGCGAACCGTAATAGGATAAATCTGAAAATCTTGGAATATGGCCGTTGCTGATGCTATAGAGATAGATATCTCCCCGCATGTTGGTGCATAGAGCCCCAAGAGTAATTTTGCAGTTGTTGTTTTCCCTGCAGCATTCACACCAACAAGGCCATAATGTACACCTTTTGCAAATGAATAAGTAAAATCCGAGATAACCTGTGATTCATTTGCGGGAGGATACGAAAAGCTGACATGATTAAAAACGATACATGCGTTATCGGCAGTGTCCAGATCCTTGTTGTTTGCCAGATCCTTGCTGTTTGAAAGTGTGTTACATATATTACACGGTACCAGAAAACCTTCGAGTTCCTTTTTTAAATCATTGAATTCCCGGATTGTGAAGATGCTTTCAGGACAAGTAGATACGGCACCAAGTAATCTTGTTACTAACTCCGTGATTGCAGCATAAGCACCCACAGTAAAACCCTGCAAAGAATCTGGTCGGGCAAAATAAAACATCGTAAAAGTAGATGCAGAAATTGTAATACCCTCGACAATAGATTGCCCGTAGAATCTTGTCATTCCGCTTTTTCGATTAACGCGGCGGGCTTCATCAAAGGCATCCGAAAATCGCGAGTCCATAGCCTGAGAGGTATTATAACTTCGCCGTTCATAGGCATATTCTCGCTTTGTCTGAATGTCCGAAAAGTAATTATAGCGACGGGCATTCGACATATATCTTGACCAGAAGCCAAATGTGCTTTTTGAAGATCTAATACTAAAAAGGAATGCAATGCAAATAAGAAATGCAAAGGCAAAAAACATTATTGGCTGAGTATGAGAAAGGACAGCAGTTAATGCCAACAAGATTAAGACAAAATTCGCAAATCGACTAAGTGCCTGTGTCAGGTCAACCGACTTTTGAAAGAACTCCTTTGCCTTATAAATAATTTCTTGTGATTTCCGTTGTTCAACAGCAATCAACGGCAAAGTTGCGCACTTATCAGCGACCATCTCGACCGCATGAAATTTATACTTCTTTTTGATTTCAATTTCAGCAGCCTGTATAGCAATCAAAACTATGAATTCACAAAGACTTAAGATAATAACTGATGCAACGTAAAATAATATGCTACCTGATGGCTCGTTCTCTGCGATGCTGTTGATAAGCTGCATACGCATAAACACGCCTGCTAATTCTGATACTGAAACGCAGATGTTCAGAATAAACAGTATTGGAAAAAAACATTTCAGTTTTCCTTTTCCCAGCATACTCGACACCTCGAAATTTTACTCATAAAAATAAGAAAGACCCGTCACATCAAATGGCGTACATAACCGTTTCCCATTTATAGCATTATACAGAATGCACCCGCCAAAACAGTCTGGAAGTAGTTTGCAATTGATGCACTTTTCGTCAGAGAAACAGTCTGCCGCCCTATACCAGTCAACCATCTTCGCAGCATCTACTTCAAGATTCCCATCTTCAGTAATGACTCCAATTTTTCCGTTGGGCAAAGACATGGTGTTAACACATTTCCATACACCCAAGTCTGGTGTAATATAATACACACCTTCATCGCAACAGGACTCACACGATCTATTAAAATATCTGTTTGTCGACACTCTGAATCCAAGATCTGTTGCCATATTGTAGTATTCCATTAACTCCTCGACGCTGTTAGTGTTATGTGCATCGTAGCTTTCTGTGGAATACACGGCTCGAATTATCACGATGACGTAAGGCCGGATAGACTCATCAACATGTAAGAGTGCTTCGCGAATCTCCTCTACAGTATTACATTGCAAGTTAATTCGCAGATAAAAAGCAGCACCTTCAATCTGGTAATACTCAAATAGGTCATTGTTAATGATTCGCATCAGTACATCAAACGATGGCGCTCCGGTTCCCTTGAATGCACGTGTCCTATTATGACTCTCGATGCCTCCATCTATTGTAATTTGTAAGGTTTGACAATGATGCGTAACCAAAGCGTGAACGACTTTTTTGTTAAGTAGAGAGCCATTTGTAGTAATCGATGTAGAATAAGTGAAACGTTGCTGTTCTGACAAGGCTTTTGTGTAGTCAAGAAAGTCAGAAAAATGCTTTAAAAGAAGCAAAGGCTCCCCGCCAAATAGGCTCAACTCAACGTGGCGGTAAAGTTTAAAATACTTTTTTGCATATCTCTTTAAGGCTAAAAAATATACTTCAGATGTCTTTGTCCCTCGCTGCGGAGCCTCAAAGCAGTATGGACATGCAAAGTTGCATTCAAAGGTGGGAGTCAGAATGAGAGTTAGATCCGTGGCATTAAAATAAGTCTTTTTATAGATATACTCAAGTGATTTTAACTCATCAAAATTATCCTCAATAACAAAGCCGTTCTCGATAAGTGTTGCCAAATTTTCGGCGGAAAAGGATCTTTCAACGTTGGAAATCTCAGAACTCTCGAAAGGAACTTTACTATCGCCTGAAACTCTTAAAAATGCCTTTGTAACTGAATTGTAGATATAATCCTCGCCATTAATTCCTCGCAAGATGTTATAGTTGCTAAATTTTATTTTTTTAGGCCTCCTTACAAATTACCATTTTATTAAAGTGTGCATTTCAGAAGTGCTGGCACGATAACGCCGATAAGATATGTAAAATTTTGAAATTAAGCCGTGTCGAAGCGTATAATAGTACACGTATACACTTCTATTATATGGGAGACTCAACAAAAAACAAGGCTTTAAGTTATGAATATTTCGTGATATAATAATAATCTATGGTAGCTGTATACTTGCAAATAGCATACGTAATGAGCCGTGGGTGATTTTTGTGACTTGATTGGAAGAATGGTATTGTTATAATATATTTACAGTTCTATTTATTCAAGCGCCCAAGCAAGTTCATAAATTGTGCCAAATAGTTTTGTTCCTATTTTCATGAGCATTTTCAACCGGATATTCTCAAATTTAAGAAATGTTTGGAGGCAAGTACATGATTGAGATTATTAAGGTAGCTCGCAACAATCTTGCAGATCGGATCAAGAAGATGATTACAGATTCTCAACCTGTCCATATTTCGTCGCTGGATGCGTGTAAGTGCACAGGCAACTGCCCGGAAATCTGCTAACAAACGTTTGGCTTTTCTTGTGTAGGCAATCCGTATCTATGCAAACAGATGAACCATTGCAACTTCGGTCTTGAGACGTAGGCACATTTATTGAGCGGGACGTTTTTATTACAGCCAATTGCTTGTGAGCGCTTGAGTAATATAGCAAACGCATAATTGGGGAAGCGATTGCCTTTCTCCTATGTAAGAAAGGCAATTGTTTCCTTTTGGCTCTTTAGAGACAAAGAACCACCAGCTAGGCTGGTGGGACAAAAAGCTTATAGCGAAAAAAAGGACCTCAAGTGATAGAATAGAGCAGGTTCGCCAACCGCACTATCACAGGAGATATCCGTAAGGATATTGGAGTAATATTGCGAAAGCTATGCGAGGGATAATCTCCGATCAACTCATATTTAAGCCCGGTGCGTTCATCAGTTATGTGTTTTTCCATTACTTCCCTCCTTGATAACACGTATTTTCTTTGTAGGTGCGTCATTGATTTTTAAAATCAATTCGTTGACATCCTCAGAAGGCTTGTCCTCGTGCAGATACTGGTTTCGAGCCGTCATAAGACATCCTACAAGCAGTCTGTGTTCAGAATCCGTTGTTTTACACCTAAAAAGAACAATCCTTTGCTCTGAAACCCTTTAGAAAACGGCTGTTTCAGGGTTAAATTTTGTCAAATTTCTTTCTGGAAATGGTTGTCCGCTTGTAGGCCGTAGAATATGATATAGCAAAGGGGGTATACGCCATGTTCTTAAAGAGAATACCTAGCAAACAGACTGGACGTGTCTTTTTATCTATTCTTCCTTATGCACCCGTGACATTCCCCACAGGTTTTCGCTTTATTTCAGCACCAACTCAGTTTGTACCACTCCGCCCTTCTGCGAAACCAGCTTAACGGTGAGCTTACCTCCTTCTGCGGCACGCACTACATAGTCACAGCGCTTAGCCGATTGTGCGGGGCCGCCGTAAGCCCGCTGCCCATTCCAGAATCCCTGTAACCACCCTATCTCCGTCTCTGGCTTGCCAAGCAGCAGCTCTGCTCCTGACGGTAACTCGAGGACCAGCCTATCTTCACGCATTGCCTTAATTTCGCGCCCTTTGTTACAGAGGTAGGTAGGCAGGAAACCATGATTAGCTGCTAACACTGAAACCTTGTAGATGCCGGGTGCTTGCTGTTCCACGCGCGCCTCTTCGATAGCTACCTGCGGCAAAGCGGTAGCATGTTTGAGCAGGAAGCGGCACATCTTGTGGCACTCTTGCTCTAGGAATTTATGCGGCGGATTTTGACGTACAAACTTGGGATTCCAGCCGCCCAACTCTACTTCCCCTAATTGCGGATGCCGGAACTTGCGCCAGCAGAAGAAGCCTTGCCCAGATAATTCCCGATCGTTCCACTGTAGCAGTTTAAGCTCTCGCTCTTCTGCTTCTGCCGGAGTCACAGGCTGCCGCCTTAGCCAGTCAACTTTCACGCCTGCCCGACCAGCCAGATCCCACAGCTCGGGTGTGAACCCGGGAATGCCGCAGTTCTCGTAGGCCCAGTCAACAATGGTTGCCGCGAAGATACCACCGGTGCTAGGCACATCTGGATAACCCGTTAAATCGGTGCCGCGACGCGCTATGGTGCACAGCAGCTGCAAATCTTCTTGGTTCATCTCCGCCTCAGAGTAGGTATAAGGTGAGCGGAAGAAGATACCGCCAGCTGTATGCAGCGCTTCTAGGGCTCCGATGTTCTTGTGGGCCAGAATGAAATCGACAACGTTCTTCACTTCTGGCTCCGATGCAGGGTAATCGCCACCGCCCCGAATCTGCGGGTTCCACTGCGACGGGTAGTTGCGGTTTAAGTCAAGTCCCCATGGGGTAGGGCGTACGGCAAAAGGCTCACCCTCGTAATCTTCAACTAAACCTTCTGTATACAACCGGTAAAATGGCCCTTCCCGATCATCCATCAACCTGGGCACCATAATGCGAGCATCGCGCTTACTGACCTTCCATTCGCCCTTTAGATCATCGCGCACCCGCATCTGCACAATGTAGCCGTCGCCGTCAATATCCTCCGCGTATAGCCCTGGCATCCCGCTGACATCAGCATAGGGCCAAGGTCGCACACTGCTACGCAGCATATAAGGAGTAGTTAGATATAGCTCGGCGCCATCGGGATTAACCCGCGGCACTACATAAAACGTCCTATTGTCTAAGAGCCAAGTTACTTCCTCATCCTGCCCATAGTTCTTCAGCAAGTAATCAACCGTATACAACGCCGTCATCGACCCGGTTACCTCACCGGCATGGGTATTGCCATCGATGTAGATGGCTGGTTTGTCAGCATGGCAGCCAGTGACCTGGTTGGTTAAAGCAACATACCACACCTCTCTCCCCTGCCAACTCTGGCCGATGCTACCCAGCTGGCAGAGTTCTGGATAAGCACTTGCCAAATCCTCTAATGCCTTAGTTAGCTCCGCATACTGATAGTATGTGTCATAACGAAGCCCTAGTTTGTCCAATTTCCCCACACTCCTTTACGCGGTCTCTTTAATACAGAGTTCTACCTACGGCGGTAAAATCCTATGGGAGGCGAAACAAATTCGCCAGCCGCGGGGACGGTCGCTTTGGCTGGCACTTTAAATAAAATACATACTATTATAAAATGGAAACAACAATTTGGAAGGGGGTGGCTATTATGGATGGTAAAAAGTATGTCTTGTACTCGGTAAGGATGCGACGTAGTCTACTTTGCTTATCCTTGGTGTTTGTGTTGCTGACCATTACCAGCTGTGGCCAGGCGGCACCCCCAGTAGTAGGTGGTTCACAGCCAAAGGAGGTTTCCAGCACAGCAATTCCTTTTCTGTATTACGTACAGCAAGAAAACCGCATTGTGGCTCAACTTGCGTACTGGGAACCTAATACGTGGGAAGTGTTCCTTACCAACGAGAGTGTTTATAGTGTCCATGCTGCCAGCCACGACATCTTCCTACGTGCCTGGGATGGGGCTGATTGGCTGGTTTTGGCAGGATCACAGACTGTGGCCCCGCTTTATCGGCACTGGTAAGAGTATGTTAGTTGGCTCAAAACTCTACTTTGAAAGTGGTATTGACTTCGGGATGCTTGATTTGGCCACGGGTGAGGCAGATCGTCCAATGGAAATTGCCAGCATCTGCTGGCAGCTTACTAACCGAGGCAACTTTGAACCTCCTTTTCCTGAATTATTGCAGCCCGTAGCATGTTATGACGATGTCCTAATAGCCGCTTTGCCCCAGTATACAGTGAATGGCCGACAGAATATGTATTGCGCAGTTCGAGACGGAAGGTTCATAGGAGCTATTCGTGTTCTAGAAACAGGCGAGTGGCAGATTATTGATGGACAAGGTGAACCGCTGGAAGGATGTATCGTACCTGATGGAGAGCAAGCCCTTAGAGAGCTGGCTTTCCCCGGCTACTAGAGGTTATGCGAAAGGGAGCTAACCCATACTGGACTAGCTCCCTTTCGCACTCAGCCGCGGGGACGGTCGCTTTGGCTGGCACGGCCAGTCAGTTTGCCAGCGAAGGGCTTGTGCGGGATTTGGCCCTTCGCTGCACAAGCGCCATCTTACCCAAGAACCTCGTTAGATAGACCAAAACAAGCAACCCGAATTGGGTTGCTTGTTTATTTGTTCAGATTAAACTCCTCCCCGCTTTTTCGTGCACCGAAATCAGAAAGAGGCCTACCAGGAGATTCCTTAAAGCCTTCACAACACTAGGTCCCAGTCACATACACAGGTCCACATAGAACCGTACTTGAGAAGACCGTGCCAATGCCGTCCATATAGTCAAACCTCAGGTTCAGGAAGTATGGTCTCGTTCCGCTCTGAACTATGGTCGACAGTGAGGATAACTGAAGTACACCGCCACTTGGAAGAATGCTTGAGGTCCCGCCGTTAACGCGCGTAGATCCTCTGTAAAGATCCCATATAATCCGTGCCGTATAGCCATTGTTGAGTGCCCGCGCATCAATATCGTAATAAATCGTTGACCCTGTTCTGGCACTCACGTAAGCCCCTGGAAGGCTGTTAGCTATTCGAAAATATCCAAAACTCCCATCAGAGGAGGCTGCTATAGTACCTGACTTCATAGCGTCAGCAATAGCATTTACATTGTTAGACCAAGAACCCGTAGGGCTCCAGCTGGGAGCATAAGCCCATGTTGATTGCCCTACAAACTGCCATCCCCAATGCGCATCCGACCCACCAGAGGCAGCAGTTCTAAAGCCAGAGTTAATGCTACTTTCCCAGAAATCCTCCCCAAACTCCACTGCCTGTGCGCCATCGTACCCAGCCGACATTACTGCCGTAGGAATACCTGCCCCTAAGCCTCCGTCCGGATGTGCTGCGAAGACAGCTGCATTAGTATTCGCCGCATGAATAGCAGAAACTAAGTTTGCACTGGTCATAGAAAGGTTATCTATGTTCGTAGGATTGGCTGAGGGCATCTTATACCCCAGAACGTCACCATCAGCAGTTCCGTCACCGTTAGCATCTTTCGCAGTTACTTCAATTCCGGGACACATTGTGTATCCTACCAGCGAATGGGTCTGAGAAAGGTTCCACCAACTGGCCCATTTCTGATTCGCCGTACTGCCATTTAGTTTTGAGGAAGTGCGTATCAAGTCAAGGTGATCTGTAATATAGGTAAATTCATGTCCGTAGGATTGAGCCATGTTCCTAATCTCAGTTCTCTGCAGCGTCCCTTCAATATCGGTATGAATATGAGTATCTCCATTTATCCATCCAGCAGGCGCTGATATCGACTGGGCGATCATGGTGCCCGTCGCCTCAACCGTTGTTCCATCCGATAAGGCCGCAACAACGGTAAATGTGGTCCTATGCCCCGGCCCAACCTCAGGCTCTACTGGAAGTTGGATAAGAATAAGATCATAAGAGCTAGCATCCTTCAGCAGTCTCTCTATCGGCTTGACTGACTCAATTTGCGACTTGTTCTTAACACCCGGCCTGCAAAATGACGTCCATGCATTGTCCCATGTTTCTTTATTCAAAAGTCCTGACACTCTTAGAGGCCGCCACATCCCTTCCTTGGTCTCTGTTCCCCAAGGCATATGGGCGGTTACCGATGTAATATATCTAGGGGGTGCTGAAATAATGGAGTCCGAAAAATCCGCCACTACGCAATAAACTGGGACCGAAGTCGCCTTAACATCATAGAAAGTTTCTAGCCTAGTTAGATACAAAGATGTTCCTCTATCCGCGTTACTAGCATTGGCAGATACCCCAGCGAACGACACTGAGACGATGCTAGTAAATAGCAGTAAAACGACTGCAACTTGAATAAGCTTTTTCATATAGATACCTCCCACTATAAAGTATTTTTTCCTCCTGTTTTCTCGCTC
>ENA-UOOR01004049-UOOR01004049.1-fermentation-metagenome-genome-assembly--contig:-NODE-4049-length-12049-cov-13.813240_pt1 | contig 12049 bp, 7 predicted proteins | sample MGYA00245780_ERZ724029 | MGnify/ENA primary metagenome ERZ724029 (study PRJEB28704, sample SAMN03018315) | fermentation metagenome | biome: anthropogenic terrestrial biome; feature: soil; material... | reverse complement strand
TTCATGACCTAACCCAGTTTTCCTTTTATATATATCGAGCATTCGATTCGTTTTTTCTCCAGCTCGCATCCAACATTATAAGGAATACTGAAATCCTTGTTGAAATTATATGCGTTGGCATGACAGCCACCGCTGCAAAAGTATTTTGCCCAGCAATCTCTGCACGCGGGTTTATCATTTACCGAAACATTTTTAAATTTATCTGCTATAGCCTGGTTCGTAATGCCTTCATCAACATTTCCTATAATAAATTCTTCATATCCTACAAACTGATGACAAGGATATAATTCACCCGACGGAGTCACTGCAACATATTCCGTTCCCGCTCCGCAGCCTGTTGACCTTTTGTAAATGCATGGACCGCGGTCTAATTCGATATTAAAATGGAAAAATTGAAACCTTTTATTTTTATTGTTATATGATTTAATAAAATATTCAGCTAATTTTTCATATTCTTTTTTTAATATATCCACATGCTCTTCTTTAAGTGCAAATTTTTCATCAGTCTTAGCAACAACAGGCTCTACGGAAATTTTATCAAATCCTAATTCTCTCATATGCATTACATCTTCCGAGAAATCCAAATTATAGGAAGTGTAGGTACCTCTGGCGAAATAATCCTTGTTTCCCCTTTTGCTGATAAATTTTTTATAATTATTAGTTATTAAGTCGTAGCTTCCTTTTTCATTTATGGTTTTACGCATTCTATCATTAGTTTCTTTTCTTCCGTCAATGCTTAAAACTACATTGTCCATATTTTCATTAATATAGTTTATTTTTTCTTCATCTAAAAGAACACCGTTGGTTGTTACAGTGAATCTGAAATGTTTTTTATAGTCCTTTTCTAAACTTCTCCCGTAATCAACCAATTTCTTGATAGTCTCAAAATTCATAAGAGGCTCTCCGCCGAAGAAATCCACTTCTAAATTTCTTCGATTACCGGAGCTTTTCACCAAGTAATCAAAAGCTTTCTTTCCTGTTTCGAAACTAAGAAATGCCTTTTCTCCATTATATGTGCCTTGTGAGGCAAAGCAGTATTCGCATCTTAAATTGCAGTCGTGAGTCATATTCAGGCACATTGCTTTAATTACGGGCTTGATTTTATTTTCGTACTTTATCTCTTCAGTATAAAGCATTTTATTATCAATTAAATATAGTATTTCTGATATAGCTTCTTTGACTGAATCTTCTCCATATTCGCTGTACAGTCGGCTGTATTTATTTTCGTCCTTGAATTTTTCATTTATCAGTAAGTCATATATTATCTTATCAACAGCATGTACTAATCCGCTGTTTGTATCAACTGCAAAATATAGCTCTTTTATATTAAATACATGTATCATATTACCTCCAGAAATTATGCTTAAAAGTAAAATGGGGACAACGTGTGTCCCCAAGTACGGGGACATTCCTTCAATGCTTACCCGCAAAGACTTGCTCTACATTGAAGGTGTGTCCCCCTTCCCCTATTTTTTCTCACACTTTTGATTTCCAACAGTGCAAGATGTCTTGCATGCCGACTGACATGATGTCTGACATTCCCCGCATCCCTTTACACTTATATTATCTGTTAACTTATTTTTATTAAGTGTTTTTATGTATTTCATGACAAACCTCCTTATAAGCTTAATAGATTATAGCATCAACCGAGATTATTTTAAAGTGTTTTTTTTAACCATTCACAGTTTCCTAAGAAAAATGATAAAAATGTTAGCGAACATTTGCAGGACACGACTATAATTCTTAGCGAATGCAGTCTAAAAATCCGTTAAACAGCTTGCATTGTTTGAACGAAGTGAGTTTGCAAGCTGTAGGATTTTTAGGCAGAATGAGCTATTAGAATTATTCGTGTCCGAAACCGTGAGCGATATTTTTATCATTTTCCCATTAACTTTTAATACTATTGTTTTTCATGTTTACACCGATAATTCCTCCTAATATTGACATAACAAGAATTATCCCATTGTATAGTATTCTTATCTCAGACGGGTATCTGAATAAAATTTTTATCAATAAGACTATTGCAAAATATACTATCCATATTTCAATTCCCCTTAATAGTCCTTTTTCATGAACACTTCTTGAATACAGCATGGAAACTGCAAATATGCATATTGGAACAATGAAACTGTAGATTATCTCCAAACCGGGGTTTTTTGAAAAATAATATATATAGACAGTCAGTATAAAATAAATTATTAAAGATAAAATAAATAAAAACAGAGAATACTTTAGCAATTTACCGAACTTCATAATACCTCCTTGAGCATGACTTATTAAATAATATTCATATATTAATTAAAAAGAACATTAATATATTACTTGACAAAGATTTCTACATTTGATAAAGTTATCTTGCTAAAAGGGAGTAGTTTTAAATTTTCAGTCAACAACACGGAATATGTATTCTGGCTGGAAATCCTAAGGGGTGACTCAGGTAACGAGACTTTTGGTATGTCTGGATTTTTGGATATACTAAAAGTCTTTTTTATTAAATGGTGGAAATAATCTTAAAGGAGTAAACAATGTATTATCAAAAAAGTATAATAGAAACATGCGAAGAATTAAGCACGGTTCAAGGTACCGGTTTAAGCCAAGAAGAAGCAAAAAAGAGGCTGTTATCAGACGGTCCCAATGCCTTAGTTGAGAAAAAGGGAAAAACAAAGCTTCAGATGTTTTTGGCTCAGCTAAAGGATACACTGATTTACATATTGTTTGCAGCTGCAGCAATATCCATAGCTTTAAACGAAATAACAGATGCAATAATAATTCTATTGGTTGTTCTATTGAATGCAATAATAGGAATGGTTCAAGAATCAAAAGCAGAAGCTGCCCTTGAAGCTTTGAAGAATCTTTCAAGCCCCAATGCAATGGTAAGGCGTGAGGGAAGGATAGTGGAAATACCTGCAAGTGAGCTGGTTGTAGGAGATATAGTAATCCTTGAAGCAGGACGTATTATACCAGCTGATTTAAGACTTATACAATCAATAAATTTAAAAATCGAAGAATCTGCTTTAACAGGAGAATCCGTTCCTGTCGACAAAGATGCCGACATGGTGGCTGACAAGCAAGTTGGAATCGGAGACCGGTTAAACATGGCATTTTCTTCCACAAGCGTTGCATATGGCCGCGGTGAAGGTGTTGTAGTTTATACGGGAATGGATACCGAAATAGGTAAAATAGCTGCAATGATTAGTGAAAGCTCAGAGGAATTGACTCCTTTACAAAAAAGACTTAATGACTTGGGAAAAGTACTTGGTATAGTTGCAGTGGTTATAGTTGTTGCTATGTTTGGAATAGCTGTTATACAGGGAAGAGATATAATTGAAATGTTTATCACTGCCATTGCTTTAGCTGTAGCTGCTGTACCCGAAGGTCTTACAGCAGTTGTAACAATAGTATTAGCTCTCGGCGTTACCAAAATGGTAAAAGTAAATACCATTGTCCGCAAGCTTCCTGCAGTTGAAACTTTGGGAGCAGTAAGCATTGTATGTTCAGACAAAACAGGTACCCTTACTCAAAATAAAATGACCGTAACAAAGGTTTATTTGGACGGTGAAATTAAAAATACTGATGACTTATCCTATGAGGACAACAAATTATTCTTAGACGGCTTTATACTCTGCAATGATGCTTCCACAGCAAACAACACCAGAATAGGCGACCCGACTGAGTTAGCACTCTTGGATATGGGAAATATTATAAATGTATCAAGAGAAGGTTTAGAAGAAACAAATCCAAGAATCAATGAGCAATCCTTTGATTCTGCAAGAAAATTAATGACTACCGTCCATAAGGACCAATCAGGCAAGATAATGAGCTATACCAAAGGTGCCATGGACATACTTTTGAACAGATGCAATAAAATTTATATAAACGGCGAAACAATCGATATAAATAATCAGCATATTGAAGATATAAATAGAGCTGCATCGGAAATGGCTAAAGGGGCCCTTCGAGTGTTAGCCCTTGGAATTAAAGAAGATGACGATTCTGCAAGCGAAGAGGCTCTCACATTTTTCGGTTTGGTAGGAATGATAGACCCCCCTCGTCCTGAAGCAAAGGATTCGGTAAAAACTTTAAAAAAAGCCGGCATCAGAACAATAATGATTACCGGAGACCACAAGGATACTGCCCTTGCTATTGCCAAAGAACTTAGCATTGCAGAAGATGAAGCCCAGTGTATAACCGGCGGTGAATTAAATGAGCTGACTCAAGAGCAATTAAATGAAAAGGTATGTGACTTAAGAGTTTTCGCCAGAGTTTCACCTGAGCACAAGGTAATGATAGTAAAAGCTTTTAAATCAAACGGAAGCATAGTTTCAATGACAGGTGACGGTGTTAACGATGCTCCATCCTTAAAGGCGGCAGATATCGGCGTTGCCATGGGCATCACGGGAACTGATGTTGCAAAAGGTGCATCTGATATGGTTCTGACAGATGATAATTTTGCCACTATTGAAAAGGCTGTTGCTGAAGGAAGAGGTATTTACGGCAACATTAAAAAGACAGTTTTATTCTTGTTGTCATCCAATTTTGGTGAAGTTATATCAATGTTCACTGCTATTGCAGCAGGACTTGTTGCACCGCTTCAGTCAATACATATTCTTTGGGTTAATTTGATAACCGACTCGCTTCCCGCATTAGCATTAGGAGTTGACCCTAAGAGCAAAGAAATTATGAATGAAAAACCGAGAGATCCAAATGAAAGTTTGTTTGCCCATGGTGGTTTGGCATTTACAGTTTATAACGGAATAATGATTGCATCATTAACACTTGCAGCATTCTTATGGTCACCGATTATACATCTAAATGAAGCAGACATACCTGTAACACTGAGAAACATCAGAGAACTGTTTAATGGTGTCCTTGTGTTAAAGGATGCAGATTTAACCGATATTATCCGGCATGCACAAACCTATGCATTTACAACCCTTGGAGTATCTCAGCTTTTCCATGCCATAGGTATGAGAAATTATGACAAATCATTATTCCAAATAAGTCATACTGATAATCTTGCAATGATTGGAGCATTTTCTTTAGGGTTACTGCTGCAAATATTTGTAACGGAATTTCATTTCCTTACGGAAATATTTGAAACAAGCCAGCTTTCATTAACGGAGTGGATAAATCTGATATTATTATCAGCGGTTCCTTTACTTTCTCACGAGATAATAGTAATGGGTAAGAAATTAATAAAAAAATAAAATAATGAGTCAGTCCGTTTCATTGTTATATTGACAGTATCTTCATAATATAATTGCAATACTATACACTTATTTGCAACCTTTTACAAAAAAGTCTTGCAATTAACGCAAATAGGGTATAGTATTTATTGTTATATAAAGGAAGATATATAGCATAATAGAATTATATAAAGAAAGTTGCTGTGCAATATGCAAGATAGTAACCTTGAATTAAAAAAGAAATTAAGAAGACAAATTACATTAGTCATTATAGGGATACTGCTTATTCCTGTCACTATCATTATTCTTATGGCATATCAAAATATCAATTACAGCAGCCAGTTAAAAGAGAATATTGGCGGAGAATTGCAACAAACAACCAGCTTTCTTTCCAAACAAATAAACAGTGATATTAACAAATATATAACACTGATAAGCACAATCAAACATAGTAATATCATAAATGAAGAGTATACTGCTCTATTTCCTGAGTTTGAAGATATTTCAATAATTGAAAACACTGAAACAACAGATTATCTATCTAAAAAGTTCAACATCAATAAAAATGAATATGCTTATCTAAATAGAATGTTAAAAGGAGCAGAACTTTTATTAACAAAAACCGGCGGGAAAATATTAGTCAAGCAACAAATAGAAGACAGCAGCAGCTCTGCAGTTATAATACTAAGTCAAAAGTATTGGGAGCAAATTATATATTCACAAAGCCGTCAGAAAGTATGTATTTTTGCAAATGATGGTTCGTTAGTTTTTGACAGCATAGGTAAGGATACATACTTGGTTGATAATAGTATGTTTAACTCGGAAGATTTTCAAAATTTTTTCAATAAAAACATTTTAAATAGCAACGGTTATATGTATTATGATACATATGGAAAATATGGCAGACAATTAGTTGTAAGTTATGCACCAATTAATTATTTGGATTCTCCTAAAAGTATTGGCTCTGTTGTATTATTTTTAGAAACATCCAATATTATTGCCGATAGAGGAATCTCAGAAATAGTTTTATTCATAACACTTTTCTTAGCAGGAACAGTTCTAATAAGACTAGTATTTAAGTTATCCGAGATAATTGCTTCACAGTTCATAGAGATCAATAAAGATTATAGAAACATTAGTTATGAAACTGAGAAAATCAAAAAGAAACTGCTTGTTTCTGAAAAATTGGCTTCAATGGGCAGAGTAACCTCAGGTATTACACATGAAATTGGTAATCCACTTGCCTCAATACTCAGCATATGTCAGCTGTTGGAATCCAATAAGCTTCCGGTAGAACAGTATAATGATTATATATCTCGGATAAAAAATGATGCATTAAGAATAGACAGCTTAATAAAAGAACTGTTATACTTCTCAAAAGGAAAAAAGGAAGCAACTGTACAGTTTGACATAAATGATTTAGTTAATAATGTAATAGAAGAAATACCTAAGTCAAGGACAAACCCTAAAATAAAGATTTATAAAGATCTGTCAAACAATCTGCCCTATATTGAAGGAGTTAGAAAAAATTTAGAAATTGCATTGTCTAATATTATATTAAACTCATATCAAGCTATAAAAGAAGAAGGGACTATTTATATAAAGACATATAAACAAAATAACTATGCAGCTATAAGTGTGAAAGATACAGGTTCAGGCATAGCAAGGGAAGACATTGAAAATGTTTTTGATCCTTTTTACTCCACAAAACCAATAGGCGAAGGGTATGGGATTGGTCTCTTTATATGCCAGCAGATTATAGAAGCCCATGATGGAATAATAAAGGTAATCAGCGCAATAGATGAGGGAACAGAAATAATTGTTAAGCTGCCTTTTAAAGAGAATAACTAGGGGGATGTATATGGCCGGAAGAATATTAATAATAGAAGATGAGTTGAATCTTGCCGATGTATTGAAATTAATTTTATCACAAGAGGGTTATATTGTCCGATGTGTATCTAATGGAAATGATGGCGCCGAATTTATGTCAAAAAATGAATGCGATATAGTAATATGCGATATTCGTTTACCTGGATTAAACGGTTTTGAAATATTAAAACATAAAAACAAATTAAAACTGAATTGTAGTTTTATAATGATTACTGCATACGGTAGTATAGAAGATGCCGTAGAAGCAATTAAAAACGGTGCCGATGAATATATTACAAAACCATTTTTAAATGAAGACCTGGTGCTAAAAGTAAAAAAGATTATGAAATACAGGGAAATTGAGAGACAAAACAGGCTGCTGCGTACAGAAGTCTCAAATAAATACTCAGATTTTCACGGTATTATTGGGGAAAGCGATGAAATGAAACAGATTTTTAATCTCATCAGGAGAATATCAAAATATGATTCCCCTGTATTGATTTACGGTGCCAGCGGAACAGGTAAAGAGCTGTTTGCAAAAGCCATTCACTATAATAGTACAAGATGTGACAGTCCTTTTGTAGCAATCAATTGTGGTGCTGTACCCGAAGGTTTATTAGAATCAGAATTCTTTGGTTATTGTAAAGGTGCTTTTACAGGTGCGCAAACTGAAAAAAAAGGTTTATTTGAACAAGCGGAGGGAGGTACTCTTTTTTTAGATGAAATAAGTGAAATGGGGTTGAATCTTCAGGTTAAGCTTTTGAGGGTTTTACAGGAAAATGAAATAAGACGATTAGGTGATATTAAGAATATAAAAATCAATATAAAATTTATTGCGTCTACTAATAAAATATTGGAGGATGAAATAGAAAAAGGTACTTTTAGGGAAGATTTATATTATAGATTGAATGTCTTTGAAATAGATATACCTCCTTTATCAAAAAGAAAAGAAGATATTCCGCTTTTGGTAGAACATTTCATTAGAGATTCTAATAGAAAATTTGGGAAATCAATAACGGGAATTAGTGAAAAGGCGCTATATGTTCTTATGAATTATAATTGGCCTGGAAATGTCAGAGAACTGGAACATATAATACAAAGGGCTATTGTCCTCTGTGAAGAAGAAACTATTCAGGCTAAGCATATAGGCGGTAAAATTAGTAATAACGAAGAAACATTGAGGGTAGAAGTACCTGATAATAATTATGACCTAAAAAGATTACTTAATGATTCTAAGGAATCTATTGAAAAACAGCTGATTGAAAAAGCTCTTGAAGTGACTAATAACAATAAGACTGAAGCAGCAGAGCTGTTAGGTATAAGCTATAGAGCTTTAATGTACAAAATTAATGATTATGAAATATAATTCAATTGCTGTGAAAATGTTTGCATACTTTAATCAATAATTACAAGAATTATGCTTTTTATTTCATTTTATTTTTTCACCCATTTCATTTCTTGTCTTATTAATTAATAACTATAGAATACTAAAATGCTGTAAATGTATTATTCAAGGTCTGTCATCATATAACAAATGACTCTTAGGAATAAACATATACAGCGATTTTTATTTTTTGAATCAAGTTGGCATGTAAATTGCTTCACTAAAAAATAACATGGAAGAAAAGGTAGACAGTGCTATGGAATTCAACTATATGATAATAGGCTTCCTTATAATCTATTTCTTAATTTTGTTGTTTACGGGTCTTTTAGCCTCAAAAAATACTTCAAGTATAGAGGATTTTTTCTTGGGAGGCAGGAAGCTGGACTCGCTTATGCTATCCACCAGTGTTAGTTCAACCGGAATGAGCGGATGGCTTGCCCTTGGCTTTGCAGGTTATACATATGAAAACGGTTTTCAAAGCCTTTGGATAATGGTACCCAGTGCCACCATAGGTATTTTACTTTGCTATGTATTGATCAGCAAAAGAATAAGACTTTATTCCGAGCAAACAGCCTCAATAACCATAATAGAAGTTATTAAGAAAAGATTTTACGATGATAATAATACATTAACAATCGTTTTCAGTTTGGTACTATCTGCCGCTTCAATAATTTATATAAGTGCACAGCTAATCGCTATTGGTAAATTGTTAAATATTCTGCTTGACTGGAACTATAGTTCATCTATTTTAATAGCCATAATTATTATGATTTTTTATACTGTTCTTGGAGGTTTTACAGCTGTTTGCTGGACCGATTTTATTCAATGCGGATTAATGGCAGCAGGCAGCTTTATTGCCGGAAGTTTAGCAATCCAGTATGCAGGAGGGCTTGGCTCATTAAGCCAAAAAGTAGTAGAGACCAATCAAATGTTCCCTGAATTTGCAGTAACACCTTTTTCTAGTTTTGATTCGATAATATTAGGAATTAGTCTCTTTATCGGAGATGGAATTTTAAATTGGATTGGTCAGCCGACGTTAATGGTTCGATATATGGCTGCCAAGGATATAAAAACTCTAAGCTCAGCACCGCTTATAACCATTACAATCCAGTTTATTCTATTTATGGGTACTTTTATAGCTGCTATTTATATGAGAACTCAATTTCCGGAACCTGCACTGTTCCCATATGGCGGGGATACTGAAACAGTATTAATACAATTCTTTATTACCATGGCACATCCGATGTTAACGGGTATCTTTGTCAGCTCTATATTAGCAGCTGTTATGTCAACATCTGACTCGCTATTTATGATGACAACTTCGGTTTTAGTAAATGACATATATAATTACTTACGGCCAAGGTCTTCACAAAAACATCTTATTTTTATCAGTAGATTGGTTACTATATTGCTTGGAATAATTGCTTATATCATCTCAATGAGTGAAAGTTCTGTTTTGTGGAGCTCCTGGCTCGGCTGGACAACATTAGGAATTATGGGCATGCCTGTTATCATAGGATTGTATTGGGCAGGAGCAACTAAAGAAGGTGCAATATGCGGGTTGTTAAGCGGCTTTACAGTCTTGATTCTTTGGAATGTTTTTGATTTGACTGAAAAGCTTAATATATTTCAAGCATTGCCTTCTTGCGGAATTGCTTTTATAGTCACCATTTTTACCAGTCTTTTTACCGCAAAACCTCCTGACCACATAGCAGAAGATCTGAAATCAATAAGTACGCCTAGTGGTAAAAAAGGTAGCGTTGAGGTTTTTGAGGTTAAATAAATAAACCTGAGGAGGTGAGATATATGGATAGAGTTCCAATAGGTACTTGGCTTTTTATTCTTATTCCGGCTATAGCAACTTACATCGGAGCGATTTACTATTACAGAAATTACAATGAATAATAAGGGTCAAATAAGGGTCAGGAGATCATTGATATCTGTATTATTACAAAACAAAAAATAAGGAGGTAATTTTATGTTAGGAATGGGAGAAGTATCAAGTATTTTTCAATATTTTATTGTTATTTATCTATTATTTCTGCTAAGTTTGGGATTCATTGCTTCTAAAAGAATGAATAAGTTGGAAGATTATGTCTTAGCAGGAAGAAACATCGGACCATGGGTACTGGCTTTTACCTTTAGTGCTACAGGAATGAGTGGTTGGTTAGGAATGGGATTTGCAGGATATGCATACGTGTCAGGATTTGAAGGTATATGGACAATGGTACCCAGTGCAACTGTCGGAATACTACTTGCTTTCGTACTTGTCAGCAAGCCAATCAGAAGGTACTCGGAAAAAGTAAATGCTTTGACGGTACCTGATGTACTTGAAGAAAGATACTATGACAAGGAAAAGAAAATTCTAAGGGTAATAGCTTCTATTATTATATTGGCTGCTGCATTAGCTTATGTGAACGGGCAGTTGGTAGCAGTAGGAAAATTAATAAATACAACAATGGGCTGGGATTATACCATGACGGTCATTGTTGCCGCTGCTGTGTTTATCGGCTGGACTATGTTAGGCGGACTCATGGCTATTACCTGGACTGACTTCGTACAAGGTATATTTATGGTAACGGGGTCGCTCATGGCTGCTGCATTTGCAATTTCCTTTAGCGGTGGTTTTGGCAACTTATCTACAGGACTTGCAAGCATCAACAAGATTGACCCCAACTTTATTATATCACCTTTTGCCAGTTTGCCAATAATTATTTACGGTATTTCGCTATTCTTAGGAGACGGTATAATGAGCTGGGTTGGACAGCCTACTTTGATGGCGAGATATATGGGTGCAAGAAGTACCAAGACGCTGACGCTTTCTGCGGTGGTTGCAGTTTTTATTCAGACATGTTTATTCGGAGGCACATTCTTAGGCGCATTATATATGAGAACAGCATATCCTGACCCTTCAATGCTGCCCGTAAGCGGTGATACAGAGACAGTATTGATCCAATTCTTTGCAACAATGACACATCCGGTATTCGCTGGAATGTTTATAGGCAGTATAGTAGCAGGAATTCTATCAACAGCGGATTCAATGTTGGTAATGGGTTCAACAACCGTTGTTAACGATTTGTACATTCCGCTTAAAAACCCGAATCTGGACGATAGAACAGCAATTAGGTATACCAGATTGGCGACATTAGCAATTGGTGTTATTGGTGTATTAATGGCATTAAGGGGCGGCTCTGTATTGTGGATTTCATGGTTTGGATGGAATACACTTGGATTATTCGGAGGACCTGTTATTTTAGGACTTTGGTGGCCAAGGGCAACGAGGGAAGGTGCTATTGCAGGTTTGTCAACCGGTTTCTTACTTATGTTAGCCTGGACTGTATTCAATCTTGAACCTGCGACTAATCTATTCCAGGCATTCCCTGCATGTGCGGCAACTTACATTGTAACTTGGCTGGTTAGTCTTGCAACCCAAGCACCGGATGAGAAAATCCAAAATGATGTAAGGTCAATAAAACTTAAGAAAGCAGAAAAAAATAAGACTACTGCGTAAGACGATTCTTCCATCCGGGGGTAAGACCCCCGGATGTCAATAATATTTGGAGGTGACATGGATGAAAGAGGAATTTAGGATAGCAGCAATCCAAATGAA
>ENA-UOOR01004048-UOOR01004048.1-fermentation-metagenome-genome-assembly--contig:-NODE-4048-length-12056-cov-4.105491_pt1 | contig 12056 bp, 6 predicted proteins | sample MGYA00245780_ERZ724029 | MGnify/ENA primary metagenome ERZ724029 (study PRJEB28704, sample SAMN03018315) | fermentation metagenome | biome: anthropogenic terrestrial biome; feature: soil; material... | reverse complement strand
TACAACACGCTTGTACCTTCGCTAACGGACTAGTACTATTTGCTAAAGATAGACAGTTTGTGCCTCACTCAGGCCAATCTTTACTAACCCCTAAAACTATTGCTATAGAACCCTCTACAGCCTTTGAGAACAATCCTAACTGTAAGCCTGTAGAAGCTGGTCCTAGTATTTACTTCTCTACTCCCAAAGGAGCCTACAGCGGAATTAGAGAGTATTATACTGTGCCTGAAAGCTCCTTCAATGATGCAGAGGATATAACACAACACGTACCTTATTACATTCCTAAAAACGTTAGTTATCTCCTGTCTGTAGACTCTATGGATAGTCTTTTTGTGCTAACACCTGATGAACCAAATGCTGTCTATGTATATAGATATTATTGGCATGGTGATGAGAGAGCACAAAGCTCCTGGAGCAAATGGTTGTTCAATGATGATGTTGTTTCTATCTTTCAAAGTGGTAGTGATTTATATGTTTTAACAACTGGAGGTTCTCTGTTGAAAGTTGATGAGAGCACAGAAACAACAAATCTATTTTTAGATACTAAAACTACACAGTATACAGCATCTTATGATTTTATTAAAGATTGGACAGAAATAGTAGTTGCTGATTATATGTGTGTAGATAAAGACATACTACAGGTTATTAATAAAGATAAAGAACATCTTATACCTATTTTACAATCATCCATGATAGGTAAGGATCTACATTTCTTTCTACAAGGTGATTATACAAGTACAAACTTACTCATAGGCAAGAGTTATACTATGAGATACAGGATACCCAGGTTCTATGTTCGAGATGAAAAAGGGATAGCAAACGTTCAAGGCAGGCTTCAAATACGTAATATAACACCTATATTCGTAGATACTGGTTATTTTAGACTAGAGAAACATTATTACAGAGGAAAGCTTGTAAAGACACAAGCAATGGCAACTTATAACCCTATAATTGTAGGTGTTTCAAAACTAGGTGAGCACACCTTTGAAACTGGTAGTAAACGTTTTACTATCCTCTCTAACTCTGAAAATGTAGATATTGACATAATCAATGATTCACCTTTACCTTGTTACATTCAAACAGTTGCTATGGAAGGTATGTGGTCCAATAGAAGTAGACCTATAGGAGGACAATAAAATAAATAAGACAACAACTTATTATAGAAAGTTCGATGAGAGCAAGGATTTAGAAACAGTCCTTGCTCTTAACCTTAGACAAGCAGATAAAGATGAACTATATGCTAGTTATAACTCTGATGATATTAGAGAAATAATTCAAGAGGCTTTAGATGTATCGGAGCGTGTATGGGTTCTAATACATAAAGGTAAAGTAGAAGCTGTCTTTGGTGTTAGTTCTTGTGATTTTGCTGGTGTTCCTTGGTTTGTAGCTACAGATAAGTTTAGTGAGTTCAAATATACATTTGTTAAAGAGGCTAAGAAATTCATTAATGATGTACTACTCAAAGATTATGCTGGTATTTATAATTTGGTTTATTCGAGACATGAAGAATCAATTAAATGGTTGAAAAGGATGGGTTTTGTAGTTCGTGATTCAGAACCTGTATATTTAAGAAAAGGTTCTGAGTTCTATACCTTTTACAAAATAGCAGCTAAAAAGGAGGTGTAAGCTTTATATGTGTGCACCTGCAGCTGTACCTTACTTGCCTCAGATTATGGCTGGTATGAATATGGTACAAAACTATGCAGATATACAAGCTAGAAATACGCAAGCTGCATTAGATAAAAAACAAGCTCAAGAGGCTGCCTTTTTTGATAGGCAAGCTTTAGATGCTCAGAGTAAACAACTCAAACAAGCCTATGGCTTAGAGATGTTTGAGAGAAAACGTCAAGAAAGCAGAGAGACTGGTAGATTAACTACAGCTTCTGGAGAGGCTGGTGTTGGGGGTAATACACCTCTTAGAGAGTTAGCTAATGCTATGATGCAATCATCTTATGATACAGGCATACATCAAACAAGCCTAGAAAACTCTCTAGAACAGACTGCTCGATACAAGCAGCAGGTAGACCTAGAGGAACAGTCTAGGATTCAGACAGCCGATGCTAACTCTGTAAATCCATTTATGGCTATTCTACAGGTAGGTACTGGAGCTATGCAAGGGTGGTATAACGGTAAACAGTTGCAACGTTCAGATCCTTTTTATAAGAACCCTGTTACACAGCCTCCAGCTCCCACAGCAATAGATTCAAATAGAATACAAGGAATTTATGATAGAAGCTTTAGTCCCTCATCTGTAGGACAATCTAAAGTAAACCTTTTAAATCCTGTAGATTTCTACGGTTCTGTAACTAAGTGGAGAGGAGGTAGATAATCATATATGGCTAGACAACAAGGTAGACAGCTAACACCTAGGACACAGATGGACCCTAGGGAAACCTTTGACTACACAACACCTGATATCCACGTTAGAGCAACACCTGTGAGTTCTTATAGACAAACAGATGTATCTAGCGGTTATGGGAGCCTTATAAAAGCTTTAAGTGGTGTTAATAGTAGCCTACAAGCCTTTATGGGAGCTTCTGTAGCTGATAAACAAGCTGATTATGTTGAAGGCCAAGAGTCGTTCAAGAAAGGCCAAGAGCTTGCTCCAGGTTCTCCTGAAGCTATGATTATAGGTTATGAACGATTAAGAGGTCAATCATCTGCTAAACAATATGAGAAAGACTTAAGCACCAACTTAAAAGCTAATGCTAGATACATGACACAACAAGATTTTGATGAGTTCATGAATGCTACAGCTGGTAAATACACTCAAGGAGCTACAGAGCACTTCCTTGCAGGGTTCTTCGATGGCGGAGCTTTAGAGATGGAGACTAACGCTAACGCTTATTATAAAGAAGTTAGACAAGACCAAATGAGAGTTGAAGCTGTGGATATGGCTGCAACCACAGCTGGTGAGCTTGTAGAATCTTTTTTAGAAGATGATTTAGGTTTAGATTTTGTAGAGAAGCTGGATGATCCACTTTTATATGATTCGTTATCTAAAACTAAAAACGATATAACAGGCAAGACTTTCTTTCAAAACGCATCTGAAACCATAAGAGCTAAACTGACAGAAGCTCAAGAGGCTGCAAAGCTCTTAGGAATACCTGCTAAGGAAGTCACAGCAGCTTTTATAGATGTTATAGGTACTCAAGCCTCTTATTGTGGTATGCCTGAGCTACTAGATTTCACCAAGCTAAAAGATAAATCTGGTATATCTATTATTGATACTGATATGCGTAAAAAGCTTGAATCATACAGAAGTACAGCTAAACATAATAGAAATGTAATGTATGACCAGTTTGAAAAAAGGAAGAAAGAAGCTAAGAAGTTAGAGATGGATATGTTGGTAAATGAGGTATCTAAAGAGTTGAGTGAAATTAGTTCATTAGTAAATCCTAAAGAGATAGGTTTAAAAGCTGATGAACTACGAAAAAAGCTAGAAACAAACGAAGATTTCAAGAGTTTACCTACTACCCAATACCAAGCTATCTACAACACCTTAGCTGATTTTGATTACCTTAGTCAACAAGCGCCTAGAATTAGTGACATCAGTATTACCCAAGATTTAGAAACTAAGTTTTTATTTGATAAATTAACAGCTGAAGAAGTTAATAATGCTTTTACTAGGCAATTACTATCTAAATCCGACTACTCTAAACTAATGGGGGGCGTATATACTTTACAACAGAACAGAATAGCTATGGAACATTGGAACTGGGATAAGAATTGGAAGATCGACAGAGCTAAAATATCAGATGCTCGCTATGCTTGGGCTAGAGCAGATGCGGTTAGAAAAGAAGCTAAAGCTGATGCTGAAAAAGAACGTCAACGAAGAGAACAAGCTGCTAGAGATAAAGAGAACTCTAAAAGGAGTTTTCCTGAGAAAGAAGCTTGTTTGGATCTACATGACGATATAAGAAAGTACTTAGGTGTAACATCGGGGTACGTTGATATGGATACAGCAAACCTATCGACTAGAATGTTGAATAGTAAGTTACAAAAGTTTAGAAGTGAGAATGGTGGTAGAGGACCGTCATTTGATGAGTATGTAACTAATGTAGCTGAACCTGTTCTTAAACACTTCAAGACTGATATGGAGAAGATGATGAAAGGTATAGACCCACCACCCAAAAGTAAAGCACCTGAAAAGAAAAAGGAAGAACCTGGGTGGTTAGAAAAATTCTGGGGTGTAATGTTTCCAATAGCTGAAAAAGATTAATAACAAAAAGGTGGTGACTGATTAACTAGAGATGGCTAACAAGAAAAGAAAACCTCTATCTTTAGAAACTGTAAAGGGTTTTATAGCCTATTATAAAACAGAAAAGGACTTTAGAGCCGACTTAGAACGTTTTGAGCCTCTCCTAGTAGAGATGTGGGGAGAGAAGAAATATAAAAAATTCATAGAAGATATGAGGGGTTGGCATGGTGCTAAAAGTGGTGTAGGTACCAAGTTTGAGACTGGTGGAGGTCAAGGTAGTATTTTACGTCACCACCTTAGAAAACACTATGAGGGTGATAAACGTAAGCTAGACTTAATAGAAGAATATAGGTCTAGAAAGATAGGTTCTGCTAACACTCCTTGGAAATATTATTACCAAAATGATGATAACAAGGAGTACACTTATAAAAACATCAACAAAGCTTATGATGTTCAAATGCGAGAGGTACAGAATCTCTCCAACCAGTATGCTACTATTAAAGACTTCCATGCTGATATAGAGCGTTATAAGGATGAGTTAAAGCAGCTATGGGGTACTGAAAGATTTAATAAGCTTGTCTTGGAAGCAGATAAAAAGATAAGAGATAAACCACATAAAGATTATGTAGCCCCTAAAGTAAGCCCTATGTATTCTTATCTAACCAAACATAAACCTGAATTAAGAGGTACACTGGATAAGAAAAGAGCTATTAAAGTAGGTTCACAGGGCAACGGTTGGACGTACTTCAAGCAACACGCTAAAGACATGTCTGAAAGAAGACCTACAGACCATACAGACCCTCTACAAAAACAACTAACAGAACAGCGTAAGCAAACACCTAACATAACTACAGCTGGTGGTTATAATATTACAGCTATGTTAGAGGGTAAAGGTGCTGAGAAATTCCCTGACCAAGACTCTGAAACAGCTAATGCTGTGAACGCCTTCTCTGAGGGGTTTATTGAGGGAGCAGCTTACAACACCAACTTAATTGATAGCGAAGAATATAGCAATAAGAAAGCTGAAATAGTTGGTAGGTATGTAGGTAATGTAGCTAGAGAGATAGGTATAGCTTATGCTTCTGCTGGTACGGTTAACGCTGCTACTGATGCTTTAGCTGGTATACCTTGGTTAGCTAATTTAATAGCTAGAGGAGGAGCTACAGCTAATTTAATGACTCAGATAGCACCTAAAGCTTCGAATATTATAGCTAAATCAGGAGCTGCTTTAATTAGAGGTTATGCTATTGGTCAAGTAAAATCTGGAATAGATTATGCTCTCAATCCTAACCGTAAGGATATGACTCTGAAAGAGGTTAATAAAACAGCTGCTATGTGGGGTTCTGGTGATATGGCAAGAGAGATAGCCACACAGGTTCTCGAAACAATAGCCCCTAAGACAGCTCCAGGTTTAGTTAACCTTATAGGCTATGTAGCAGATACCTTAGGCTCTACTTTAGCTTCTATACCTCTTAGTGAAGATGGTACTGATGTAAAAGAACTGCTGAAAACCATGATAAGTCCTCAAGTTATAGCTATGGGTGTTGTTGATACATTAGCTTTTGGTATTCAAAATAAATTAATAAAAGCTAAAGGAGCTGCAGGTAAAAAAGGTTACGACCAACAATTAGAATACATAGACCATTATATAAATCAGTATGAAGCAACAGGTGATGCTCAACACCTTAACTCTGCTTTTGCTATTATGGAAAAGATGTGGAATGATTCAACCATAGATGGTGTTGTTGATAGCGCTACCATGGGTGATGTTTTTATAGCAAGAGTAAAAGATAAAATATCAGCTGATAGATTTGGCGCTGTAGATACTGAGATGGTTAAATCAGTCCAGAAAGTGCTGGCTGGTTTAGGTTATGATACCCCTATAGATGGTGTTAGAAGTGATAAGTTTAATAAGTCTTTAAGCGCTTTTCAACGTAAGCACGGCTTAGAAGAGACTCCTGATATAATCTTTTCTAATATAGCAGACGTTTTAGAGCAAGCGCAGGGAGCAAAAAATCAAGGTAAATGGACTCCACCCTCTACAGATGAATTAGGTTTAATAGCTAGACAACCTTTAAAATCAGACACTGATTGGGGTAAACAGCCTTATAATCATCACGTAAGAAACTACGTTAAGAATACTATAGCTGATTTAGAGGTTCAGAAACAGCAAGCAACTAAAGCGCAAGATATTAAACGTGTTCAAGAGATAGATAATGATATAGAGGACTTAAAAGGTTTTGGAGCACCCCCAGCTGCACCACCTAAAGTGATTCATCAGGCAGCCCCTAAAGTAGAGCAGCAACCTTGGGACCTACAACTATTTGCTAAGGATGATAACCCTGATGAAATAGATGAGAATAAGGTGGCTTTAAGACTACTCCAAGACATGCGCCAAGAGGGAATTACTACTGGTAATAAGGCTTTTATTGATTATGTTGATAAACAGATAGGTAAGCTTAATACTCAACTTACACCTCCAGCTACTCCACCAGAGCAACCACAGCCGCTATTAAAACAAGATTTAATTGATGATGCTGGTGGTCCTCAAGGAGCTAAACAAAGTCCACCAGAAGATGATGCAGAAGGTCCAAATAAAGCTAGACCATCAAGTGCTGCTGTGTCTGATATTGGTGCACAGTCTCCTCCTGGCGATGGTCCTACAGATATCCCCCCAACAGACCCTAACGACCCTTTATGGGATGATATACTCCCCTATGATGATGACCCTACAGTCGATTATCTGGATGATGATTTAATAGGAGATTATCCTCCAGATGATGGAGATTACGACGTAACAACAGAACCTCCTGAGAAATTAAAACCTTTAGGTTTAGGTGGTGAGGATGGGGATAAAGTTAAAGTTAATATACCTGAGAGAGAGGACTTAGCGTTTCCACCTACAGATTTACCTAAAGATGTAGCTGAAGTAACAGCTGAATTCGATAAAGGCTCTACAAATAAACAGGTCTTTGAGTATCGTAACGTGCATAAACCAGATGGAGATGGACACAGAACAAACACAACTAAACTGGATGCTGAAGTAGATATTTTAAGAACTATGGACTTCATACATGGTGCTGGCAAGCTAGCGTTTAAAATGAACATGAATAGAATGAAACAGGAAGCTTTAAGCGGTCCTCAAAAAGCAGAGGACGTACTAGCAGAACAAGAAGCTTTAAAACCAATATTAGAAAAACTACCTCACGCCTTTGCTAGAGCTAGAAACATGTATATGTATCTAGGAAACCAAGTGATAATGGAAGCCGTAAGGCTGAATGATAACCCTACAACTGCTACAGACGAAGATTTAGCACGTTATGCTGCCAGTAAGGCACAGTTATTAACATTAAACGGTGTTTTCAACCGTAACAACGTATCAAATGTAGCTAGAACCCTTGGTGCTCAACGTTTATCAATGGGCGGTATTGCTTATGATGGCAGACCTTCTAAGAATCTAAAAGCTTTTGATAAACCTAACAAACCAAGAATAACACCTGAAGATGTTGACCGAACTCTACAATTATTAGGAGGACGTAAAAAGGTCCTTAAAGATATTAAAGAAACAGCTAAATATTTAGATAAAACTAGGGATGAGTTCTTGAAGGATATTGGTTTTGATGGTAGCAAACCTAAAAGAAGCTTAGTAGGAAAACCCTTCCCACTAACCCTAGCTTTACTTGAAGTTAAAATGGCTGGACTCTTAGGTTCATTAACAGCTATACGAAATGAAGCATCACAAGCTGCTAATGAATTGTATGAGACATGGCTTAAATCACCTCTCTCCTGGGTAACCGATAAGGTTTTCTTATGGGGCAAAGCTGGTATAACAATAGATGAAGTTGTAGGTAGAATGTCTGGGAGCCTTACTGGTATGTGGTGTGATGTGTTTGGCAGTGTCTTTCCACAAATAGACAACCCTGTAAGAGTGACAGCTTCTAAATATAATAAACTGTTCGGTGATAATGGAACATTAAAAATATCTTCAGTCTTAGATGTTTTAGGTATGCTTATGTTTAATCCTACAAAAGCGTTATATACTCTTGAAAATGTTATTGAAAAAACAACTAGCGAAAGTAAATTTAGTACAGATAAAGCACACGTTAAAGGTGTTAGTAGTGAAAACTTAAAAGACTCTACAACTGGTAAAGCTTTAACATTAGCTGCTAATATTCTTAATGCTCCTTTCCAAAGCTCTCTCTCTCGTTTTATACCTGGAGGTAGATTACCAGGTTTAGAGATTGGTTTAAACTATGACCCTTCAAGAACACCTCTAGCTAACTATATGTGGTATTTCATTGATACTATTGGCTCGCTAAACAGACTTAAAGGGTTTGGCCCCTTAAACGTCAATGATAGAAAATATTATAGTGCTGGTTATTATGGTGAATTAGGTGGTACTTTAGGGCGATTAAAGCATAACATGCCTTATAAGGACACTAAGTTAAAAATACTACAGAATGGTGACCACGTCCATAAATTTCAAGATGAAGTAAGGCGTAAAGTATTAGCTTTGAACACTATAGAACAAATAATGCCTTCTTTAGAGGCTTATGTATTAAGTAAAAACCCAGATAATCCAGATAAATTAAAAACAGAACTATTAGACAAAGCTACTGATGGCCTTTATAGTGAAATTAGAGATACAGATACGAAAGTACAAGGAGAAATAGAAGAATATCAAGAGATATTAAAACAAACTCAAGAAGTAATTACAGGTAAAAGGGATATAAAAGACTTTTACTTTGAACATCCAGAAACAGGCGTTCAATTAGAGCCTGCAGAGGCTTTAGAATATGTTAAAGGCCGTTTAGAAGTTTTAAATAACACAAACTTAGATAATTTAAAGGACGTACCAGAGCTTACTTCTCAGTTCTTAGAGTTAATTCATAAGCGTTGTGTGGATACAGCAGAGGACCGTACATTTAAGAGTAAGTTAGATTTTAAGATTTACAAAGACATAGAAAACACTATGCAAAATAACCCTGAAGTACGTTTGCTAGTAATGCCTTATGTTCACGCTCCATTGAAGATTGCTGAGAAAGCTCAATATGAAACACCTGTAGCTCAAGTTCTACACACTAAATGGAGAGAGGATATAACTAGTAAGGACCCTGTTAAAGTTAATAAAGCAATAGTTTCATCAGTTGCTGGTACTATACTTTTTTATTTAGTAACGGAACTTTATAAATCAGGACGTTTAACATCTTTCGCTTCTAACGCACAGGAAAGAATGCGCATGCGATTAGCTGGTATACCTGAACACTCTGTCCAATTATTCAATCGCTGGTATGATTATAGCGGTTTAGATTATGTTGTAGGTAACTTTTTAAGTTTAGGTTCAACAGTTATGAAAACACTAGAGCAAATAGATAAAGACGAGGACACTGACAAAATAGTAGCCTCTGTAATTATGGCTTATGCCTTTTCTAGTTTTGAGAAACCGTGGATGCAGGGTATATCTAGGTTTTTTGATTTAGCTAGAGGTAGAATAAATCCTAATTTCTTAGGAGAGGAATTGAATTCATTCTTCCCTTTGGCTTCTGAAAGAAAACTGACGAACAAAGGTGGTCTTGTAGGTAACCCATCTACTGATGTAATAATGGAGACTCAGGGTTGGTTAGAGGGTTTCAATAAAACAAATAGACCGAAACTAGACCTATTCGGTAAAGAACAGCCTGTAGAGAGGCATGTATTAGGTTATAGGTATAAAAAGGATGTAGACCATCTTACAAGCCCTATAAGAAACGAGATGGTAAGACTTAAAATGTCTCTACCTGAACAAACAGATGTTCCCTTGAACCTTAAAAATCCTCTATCACCTGAGTTATATCACGAGTTAGTTAGTAGATTAGATACTAACTATAGAGCTGAAGATAAACTAAATGAATTCATTTTGTCTGGTGCTTATGAAAGACTAGTTAATGATGAGGTGAGAAGAGATGCTCTAAAAGATATTTGGAGAGGTATAAAGAAAGCTAATGTTTCTTCATTTCTAAAAGAAAATGCTGAGTTTAGGGCATTAGTAGACCAAGCAAGACAAGAACAATATGAGAAAGCCACTACTCGTCAAGGAATTGCTTATGATGAGCTTGAATCGTGGCAAAAAAGTTTCCTTGGTCTTGAAGAATAAGATAAAGAAGGTAGGTGATGATAACCAACATGTATTCAATAGTCAAGTATGTTGGAGATGGGGTTAACAACTCCTTCTCCATCCCCTTTCAATATATCGCTCAGAATGATTTAAAGGTATATATAGATGGTGTGTTAATCACCTCCTATACTATAACAGGTACTAACACTCTAGTAACTAATCAACCTATACAAAAGGGTAGTATTCTCACCATTAAAAGAGAAACTATAAGGGATAGGTTAGTTGATTTTCAAGATGGAAGTACAATACATGGTGATTCACTAAACTTAGATTCTATACAGATGCTTTACCTTGTTCAAGAGATGGTAGATATTGTAGAGAGTGTACCTTTATTAGGCGAAGATGATAAGTTTGATATGAGGGGTAAGGTGCTTAAGAACGTAGGAGAGCCTGTAGCACCAACTGATGGGGCTTCTAAAAGCTATTTAGATACTATTAAATTATATGTTGATGATGCATTAGCCACCATTTATGCAAAAACAAACACTACTGTAGAAGCTGCTGCTAGCGCTGCAATATCTAGCAATAAAGCTCTTATAGAGAGTGATAAAGCTCAACAAGCAGCCGATTTAGCTAAAACATATGCTGATACAGCCACAAACGCTGTAAATGAATACGCTTCTTCAGGGGTAATTGATGGAGGAGATTTTTAATATGGCACAAACAATTAGACTTAAACGAGGCAATAAGGCTAACCTACCTCTTCTAGCTGTGGGTGAGCCAGCTATATGCTTAGATACAAAAGAATTATTTATAGGAACTTCTAGTGGTAATCAACGCTTTGGAGATGCTGTTATCTTTAGTAATGGTGTTCCTGAGACATCACCAGCAGATGATAAGGGTAAATTCAGTTATGATGAAGTAAACAAAGACCTTTATGTGGCTGTAGGGGATGTTTGGAAGAAAGTAACAGTAAAGACGATTGATGAACTGACAGATGGTACTACATATGGAAGAGTTAAAAAGACTGACATTACGAATGGTAGTGTTAATAAGGTTTCTGACGGCACAAATACTAAAACAGCTGCAGAGATTAAAACACATATTGATGCTGCTGCTCCCCATAGAATCATTAATGATGATAGTATAGCAGCCCATGAGTTATGGTCATCTCAAAAGATAAAAAATGAAATAGAACTAGCTAAAAAAGGTGTTGAATATCAGGATAGCGTTAAAGATAAAGATTTAGTAACCCCTCCAACAACCCCTACAGCTAAAGATAGGTATATAGTAAAAGCTACAGCTACTGGCGCATGGGTAGGTAAAGACACACAGATAGCTGAATGGGATGGCGCAAAGTGGTTGTTTTATACTCCTGTTATTGGTACTACAGTATACGTTGATGATGAACAAAAGCAGTACTCCTGGAATGGTACAGCTTGGGTTATAAGTGGTGGTGCTCCGCAAACCATTAACGCTGGAGCAGGTCTTACAGGAGGAGGGCAAGCTGATACTGTAACTATCAATATAGGTGCTGGTAGTGGTATTACTGTAGCTGCAGATAGCATCTCTGTAAAGGGAGGTAAAGGTTTAGTTATAGATGCTAACGGTGTCGCTGCTAATATAGATGGCTCTAGTATTATATATGGTACATCAGATAAATTAACTATCGGTGTTGTAGATGGAGGGACGTTCTAAAAATGGCCTTAGTAAAAGTTAAAAGAGGTCTTAAAGCTAATCTACCTGTTCTTGCTAGCGGTG
>ENA-UOOR01004046-UOOR01004046.1-fermentation-metagenome-genome-assembly--contig:-NODE-4046-length-12061-cov-2.526487_pt1 | contig 12061 bp, 8 predicted proteins | sample MGYA00245780_ERZ724029 | MGnify/ENA primary metagenome ERZ724029 (study PRJEB28704, sample SAMN03018315) | fermentation metagenome | biome: anthropogenic terrestrial biome; feature: soil; material... | reverse complement strand
GGTTGTTACCTGAAGTTGCAAGAACCTGGAAAACATCGTCCCCTATTTCCAAAAGGGATACGTCGAAAGTACCACCGCCTAAGTCAAATACAAGTACTTTTTGTTCTTCGGCCTTATCCAAACCATAAGCAAGAGCTGCGGCAGTAGGTTCATTTATAATACGCAATACTTCTAAACCTGCAATTTTACCTGCATCCTTGGTAGCTTGGCGCTGAGCATCCGAAAAGTAAGCAGGAACAGTAATAACAGCCTGGCTTACGGTTTCACCCAAATAAGCTTCGGCATCCTCTTTTAATTTGCGCAGAATAAACGCGGAAATTTCCTGCGGTGTATAACTTTTATCATCTATTTTTACTTCATACTTTTTACCCATTTGACGTTTAATGGACATAACTGTCTTTTCATGATTGGTTACAGCCTGACGCTTAGCAACCTGACCGATCAAGCGTTCGCCCGTATTGGAAAAACCAACTACCGAAGGAGTTGTTCTGGCTCCTTCAGGGTTTGGAATAACAACTGCTTCGCCGCCTTCCATTACGGCTACACAACTATTAGTTGTACCTAAGTCTATACCTATTACTTTTCCCATTCTTGCATCCTCCTTGATTTTTGTTTAGTTTATAAATTTTATTTTAATTTTTAATGAAACACATATTCAGTTTTAAAATTTATTTAAGCTTTCCTACCCTAACCATGGAAGGACGCAAAAGCTTATCTCCTACCTTATAGCCAATCTGGATCTCATCCACAACCTTGCCTGCCATATCCACATTTTCCACTTCCATTTCAGAAATAGCTTCATGGCAATTAGGGTCGAATTCACAACCTAATGCTTCAATCGGTTTCAAACCACGGTTTGCTAAAACATCGGTAAGCTGGCGTTTTATCATTTGAATACCTGCAAGATGTGAGCTTGCGTTTTCATCTAAGGCCATAGCATCTACAGCGCGCTGGAAATTATCCAAAACAGGCAGTAAATCGGCCGATATATCCGCAATTATTTGTACACGCCAATCTTCCTTTTCTGTGCGGGTGCGACGGCGGAAATTATCAAAATCAGCCTGTAAACGCAGCATTTTTTCTTCTTCCTCATCACAAGAAGCTACAAGTTCGGCATGTTCTTTTTCCAAAGCCGCATAAGCCTGAGCTAATTTTGCAGCCGATTCCTCAAGTGTCATTTCCTCTTCGGTTTCGTTTTCAGCCAAATTTAGTTCCTCATCAGTAATTTCCGGTTTTTTTATTTCCTCGTCCGTTTTGTTTCTTTTTGCTATCAACAGATTCACCTCTTAATTTATTATTATTGCCAAATCCTTGAATATGCAAACTTTATTTATCTTTTTTAGATAAATTATCGGATATTTGCTTGCCCATGAACTCTACCAAAGAAATAACCTTGGGATAAGCCATTCTGGTTGGCCCTAAAATACCAATACAGCCTGCAATATCACCATCGATAACATATGGAGTGCTAATTACGGAGCATTGGTTTATACCATTCAGATTAAGCTCATCACCTATATAAATTTCAGTATTTTTAACATCTTTAGAGGCAAGTAAGCTATGAACTTTATCATCTGCCTCCAAAAGAGCAAGTATTTCCTTAACTTTATCAATATCATGAAACTCCGGCTGGTTAAGCATATTCAAAGCTCCGTTTATTAACACCCTGCTTGAATTTTCATTCGGGCTCAAGAGCTCCTCAAAAATTTCCAAAGCCTGATTCAGTAATTTTTGGTGCCAAAGCATTTGCATTGCTGTTTCCTGAATCAGGGTAATAGTTATTTGAGTCATCGAAAGGCCTGACAATTTTTGCTGCAAAAGCGTTTCGAATTCCTGAAGCTGATTTCTGTTTACTCTTTCCGATAATTCCAAAAGCCTATGGTATACAGCGCCTTTATTACTTAACATAATCACCAGCACGTGGTTTTCATCTACATTAAGCAAGCTGATTTTTTCCAAAACACCGGCTCTTGTATGTGGTTTAACAACCATTGAAGTATAATTTGTTAACGAAGAAAGTAGCTTGCCCGCCTGTTTTAACAGTACATCTATTTCCGATACTTGGCTGGTAAAAGATTTTTTAATAAAGGCTTCCTCTGCCTTTGAAAGTTCCTTTTCATCCTGCTCCATTAAATGATCCACATAATAGCGATAACCCTTATCGGAAGGGATACGTCCTGCTGAAGTATGGGGCTGTTTGATATAACCCAGCTCCTCTAAATCAGACATTTCATTGCGTATGGTAGCGGGCGATACACCCAAATCATACTTTTTGGCTATGGTGCGAGAGCCTACAGGCTCAGCAGTAGCCACATAATCCTTAATAACCGCGTGGAGAACTTGCTTTTTCCTGTTATCCATAACCAATAATCACCTTCCTTGTTAGCACTCTCTTCCTTTGAGTGCTAAGAAAAGAATACCACTTAATGTAATTTATGTCAATAATTATTACCAAGAAAATCTGTGAAATAAAGGTGAAAAATCATTAAAAAATCAGTAAACATTCTTCTTGAAAATTAAAATTACAGCATTAACTATATATTGATTATTTCTTAGCAAAAAAAATGAAAATATTAAATAATAAAGTTTGATATATATTTTATCACTCTTGCAATAAACTATAAATAAAGCACATTAAACAAACCTCATAAATACCTGATTCCCTAAAAATAAACCTTTTTCGGTAAGGCTGTAATTTTTGCCCAACTTTTTCAATAAACCGTTTGCCACAAGTTCTTTAAGCTCTTTGGCATAGCGTTTTTCAATATTAACACCATATTGAGCTTTGATTGCCGCCACATTTATACCCTTGGCTTTACGAAGCCCCAAAAAAATTGCCTCTCCAACTACCTGAGCATCACTCAAATACTCTTCTTCCCCCAATGGTTTAACATCTTCATCCAGCTTTTGAAAATAATCTGCTAAGCTATAGGTATTTACCCAACGATGATTTTCTAAACAGGAAGCCGCCGCAACACCTAAACCCAAATAATTTTCCCGCTGCCAATAAGCATTGTTATGGCGGCTTTCAAAACCTAGCCTAGCAAAATTAGCAATTTCATAATGGGTAAATCCTGCTTTTTCCAGGGTTTCAATTGCCATTTTTAACATATCTGCTGCCATATATTCATCAACTTCGTTTATTTCACCCTGCGCTGTAAGCTTGCCCCAGGGGCTGTTATTATCAAGCTGTAAGCTGTATAGTGAAATATGTTCGGTATTCAAGGCTATAGTTTGCTCAAGGCTATAGTACCATTCAGCTTCGGTTTGGTTTGGCAAAGCATAAATCAAATCCACCCCTATATTACTAAAACCTGCCTCTCTGGCTATATTTACAGTAGCAGTAATGTCAACAGCCTTGTGGATACGTCCCATTTTTCCCAACTCTGCATCATTAAAGCTTTGCCCACCCAATGAAAGACGGTTTACCCCTGCCTTTTTCAAAGCCTGCAAATAAACAAAATCCACAGTAGCAGGGTTAGCCTCTACCGTTATTTCAATATCCGGGGCAAACACATATAATTCAGCTATTTTTTTAAGAATATCCGTAAGTTTGTTAACAGGTAAAGTTGTTGGCGTACCACCGCCAAAATACAAGCTTTTGATAGGTTCTTTTTGTCCTCCGTAAAGCGCTATTTCCTTGATTACATATTTACTGTAATTTTCATAGTAAGTATCACCATTAACAATAGGGTTGGAAACAAAATCACAGTAATTACAGCGTTTCAAACAAAACGGAATATGAACATAAATTAATCTGTAAGACATACATAACCCTGCTTCCTTTATGAGTGGTTTATAACAAATAACCAATAAAGCCCCTGCCACAGCCATAAATACAAACTGTTTGGCAAGGGCTTTTTAAGTATTATTCTATTTCCAATACTGCCATAAAGGCTTCTTGGGGTATGGTAACATTACCCACCTGTTTCATACGCTTTTTACCTTCTTTTTGTTTTTCCAAAAGCTTACGCTTACGGCTTATATCACCACCATAACATTTGGCCAAAACATCCTTACGCATGGCTTTAACAGATTCTCTGGCAATAATTTTATTACCTATGGAAGCCTGAATAGGGATTTCAAACATCTGACGCGGAATAATGCTCCTTAGCTTAGCCGTTAAAGCCCTGCCTCTTTGATAAGCTTTATCCTTATGCACAATACAAGAAAGAGCATCCACCACTTCACCGTTCACCATTATATCTAGCTTGATCAAATCCGACTGCTGATAGCCGCTCAGTTCATAATCCAGGGAAGCATAGCCCTTTGTACACGATTTAAGCTTATCAAAGAAGTCAAAAATGATTTCCGAAAGCGGTAAATTATAGGTAAGCATTACTCTGGTAGGTGAAAGATACTCCATGTTCAAAAAATCACCGCGTTTTTCCTGCGTAAGCTCCATAATACTGCCCACAAATTCCTTTGGCACCATTATAGTAGCTTTAACTATAGGCTCCTCAATATATTGTATCTCCTGAACATTCGGAAGCTTAGTAGGATTATCTATTTGTATAACCGTACCGTTGGTTTGTGTTACCCTATAATTAACACTGGGAGCCGTTGTGATAAGCTGAAGGCCATATTCACGCTCCAGCCTTTCTTTTACTATTTCCAAGTGTAACAAACCCAAAAAACCACAGCGGAAACCAAAACCCAAAGCAACCGAAGTTTCAGGTTCATAATTCAAGGCGGCATCATTTAAGTTGAGTTTTTCCAAAGCATCCTTCAATTCACCGTAATCGTTGCTTTCAAGGGGATAAAGGCCGCAAAAAACCATGGAAACAGCCTTGCGATAACCAGGTAAAGGAAAGGCAGCAGGGTTTTCCACATAAGTTACAGTATCGCCTACCTGTGCATCCTGAACATTTTTAATGCTGGCGGTAAAAAAGCCAACATCACCTGCGGAAAGCCTGTCTACTATTTGTACAGCAGGTGTACAAACCCCTACTTCTATTACCTCGCATTCTTTATTATTATTCATCATGCGCACTTTCATACCTTTTTCAATATGCCCATCAACTACCCTCATATAAGGTATAACACCTTTGTAAGGGTCAAAATGCGAATCGAAAATAAGTGCTGAAAGAGGCGCTTCCTTATCCCCTTTAGGCGGCGGCACCAAATTTACTATAGCCTCTAAAATTTCCTTGGTTCCCTGCCCTGTTTTGGCAGAGGACAAAATAGCATCCTCGGCGGCTAAACCTATAACTTCCTCTATTTGTTTCTTTACCGCTTCGGGATCGGCATTTGGCAGATCTATTTTATTGATAACAGGTATTATCTCCAAATCATTTTCCAAGGCCAAATAAACATTAGCCAAGGTTTGTGCCTCTATACCCTGCGCGGCATCCACAACCAAAAGAGCACCCTCACAGGCCGCCAAACTGCGGGAAACCTCATAGTTAAAATCGACATGGCCCGGGGTATCAATAAGGTTAAGGGTATATTCAATACCGTCATCTGCTTTATATTTTATACGCACGGCTTTAAGCTTAATGGTTATACCGCGCTCCTTTTCCAGGTCCATGGCATCCAACACCTGTGCTTCCATTTCCCGCGCCGATAAAGCACCTGTATATTCCAGAAGCCTGTCCGCCAAAGTAGATTTTCCATGGTCAATATGGGCAATGATACAAAAATTTCTCGTTGTCCTTTGACTGTTTGTCATTCCTTATTTAACCTCCTATATTAATCAGCATTAGATTCTTGCCGTCTTTTTAACCTTCTTTTAAAAATTTCCGCCACAGTTTTTGCTTCAGGCATTCCTAAAGCCAATGTAGAAAAACCATACATCAACGCTCCCGCCCCTACGCAAAAACAAAGTTCTATTAATTGTACTATTTTATTATCCATTGGTAAAACAGCGCTTAAAATAGCGTTCAACATATATACAACCGAACCCATGGCTAACGATAATATAGATACCCGAATAAATGAGCTTAAGAGTTTTTTGCCTCCCAAATGCCCCACTTTATGTATGAGCATAAGCAAAAGTGCAACCATATTGTAAATGCCTGCTAAGGAATAAGCCAAGGCTACACCGCCCTGATCCATTTTATTTACCAAATAAACACTCAAAAGAATGTTGACTATAATAGAAAAAACACCAACCAACACTGGCGTACCGGTATCCTTCAAGGCGTAGAAAGAACGGCTCAAGGTATGGATAGCGGCATAAGCAAAAATACCTATGGTATAAAACAACAAAGCATAAGCAGTAGCTTTGGTATCGGCAGCTGTAAATTTGCCGCCGAACTCATAAAGCAAACGTATAACAGGTTCGCCAAGCACAGCAAGTCCTACCGAAGCAGGTACTGTAACAAAAATTACCGAGCGCAGACCCATCATAAAAGATTCCTTAAATTCCTTAATTTCTCCTTTGGCAACATAAGCTGTCATGGTAGGGAAAAAAGCCACCCCCACGGCAATACCAAAAATAGAGATAGGCAATTGCATTACCCTTTGTGCCGTATGCAATGCCGCAACCATACCATCTGCAAGCCCCGAAGCCAAATTTTGATTAACAAATAAATTGATTTGGCTTACAGCTAAACCTATAAATACAGGTACGATCAATAAAAGTAACTCTCTTACACCCTCATTTTTTAAATCAAAACAAAGGCTGTATTTCAAACCTATTTTATGCAAAGACCTTACCTGAACAATAAAATTAAGCATAGAACCTAAAACTACGCCTACGGAAAAACCTGCAATACCATAACCGGGCCAAACAGCTTCTATGGGCCCAGCCAATAAAACACCGCCGGCAATGGTTCCCAAATTATAAAGAACACCGCCTACGGCAGGAGCAGTAAAATTTTTATAGGAATTTAAAATACCCATACTGATGCCCGAAAAAGACATAAATATTACCTGTATAAACATAATCCTGGTAAGGTTGACCGTCATTTCCGCAGCTGCCGCGTCAAAACCAGGCACCAAAATTTTAATAAGCTGAGGTGTAAAAATCATACCAACGCTTATGCCTATAATTAACAAAACCATTATCCAGTTAAAGATTATACTAGCTACTTTCCAGCCGTCCTCTTCCTGGTTTCTGGCAATATAGCTGGAAAATACCGGTATAAAGGCTGAACTCAAAGCTCCGCCAACCAAAAGCATATAAAGGAAATCCGGTATTGAAAAAGCAGCATTGTAGGCATCTGTAATACGGTTCTGACCAAATTGAGCATAAATCAACACATCCCGCAGATAACCTAAAATACGGGATGCAATCATAGTCATCATCAAAATATTTGCCGCCTGCAACACACCGCTTGCCGCCTTACGGTCCAATAGTTTCACCATCCCGCCTGTCAGAAAAAACACATATACCTTAACTAATTTATTTTACCACAAACAGGCGGAAAATAAAAGCTGTTCTATTAGGGTTTGAGCAGTATCTTGGCTAAAACATCCGCTAAAAGTACAGAAGAATACTTTACTTCTTCAATTGTATTTTCCGTACTGCCCATTTCCACCAAAATAGCTCCTGTAAAAACATGTTGGTTATATCTGCCGTCCTGCACTTTTACCGCACGCAAAAGCCCGGGGTACATTTCTTCCATGGTTTTACCTATTTCTTCCGCAAAAGATTTATTTACTTCCCAATTCGGGTGATTGCTTCTTTTATTGCTGCCAACTACAAGCATAATGCGAGCAGCACATTTACCGTTTACCGTACAAGTAGTCATTTTTTTGGTTAACCCTGCATCACGGTGCATATCGATCAAAACACGAATGGAAGGATTATCCTGCATAAGCCTGCTGGCTGTTTTGAGAGAATTACTGTAAGACTTGCTCCAATCAGGATAATCATGAATGGTTTCATCAATTAAAGCTGCAATATTATATTGCTTCAATGCTTTTATCACGGTTTCGGAAGCCTCATAAACACCCCCGTGTTTACCGGCTAATTTGGCAGCACCGGCATAAGGAACATAAGTTTCAGCGCTGTGGCTTGAATAAACCCCTACCAAAGGTTTATCCTTATCCAGTTTTCCCTTTTCTTTATATTCATTCAAAAAAACAAGGCCCTTTTTATCAGGCAAAATTGCCATTACCTCCTGTTTTTCCTGTTTTTCGGATAAAAACATATCGGAGGCAAATGCCACATTAGCCTTAAACGGCAAAAAACTTACTACGAGACTATTAAACATATCGGAAGAATTTATATTTGATGACTCACTAAGATTTTGCAAAGGCAAAACCAAGGCCAATATTTTATAACCCAAACCCTGTAAATTGATGTTTTCCTCTTCTGCGGCTATTTCAAGTGGTTTCAAGCTGAAACCACCTATAAAACCCCATAAAAGCATTAAAAGCAAAAACAAAGTGGCACCAGCCATACAGCTGGGACTTTTTTTATTACTGTTATTGATTCGGTTCACCTTAAGGTGTTTTGACAAAATAATTTCACTTCCTTAAGCATTATAAACACATCTTCGATTTTTTATATTTTATGCTTTGAATCATCACCTATGCCGACAAGGACAAATTTAAGCAAACCATATAGATAATAATTACTTGCTTTTTTGGCTTAACCATGATAAAATAATTTGGTCTAAAGACGTATAATTATAATTTTATATATAGCCATTATTGAGGAGGTGAATCCCAATGCCAAACATTAAATCCGCAAAAAAAAGAGTTATAGTTGCCGAATTGCGCCGTCAAAAAAACGCAGCTGAAAAATCTGTTGTTAAAACCGCTATTAAAAAATATGAATCTGCTATTAAAGCAGGTGAAAAAGAACAAGCCGCAAGCTTGTTGAACACTGCGATCAGCCAATTAGATAAAGCCGGTAAAAAAGGTGTTTATCATAAAAACGCTGTTTCCCGTCAGAAATCTCGCTTAACTAAAATTTTTAACCATGCTTAAAAATTAAAATCAAAGCCTCACCATACGGTGAGGCTTTTTTATTATATTTTTATTAAAAATAATATCAAATTGCATTCATTGCGCAAATTTGCATAATAGCTGTTTCAATAGCAGGAACAGGTGCGGAAACACCATTTTTGCTTTTAACATCCGCCTGCAATAAAATTTCCAAAGCCTTATGTAATTGCTCCAAAGTAAATCTACTGCTTTGCCTAAGTGCTTTTTCCACTATAAAATTCCTGCCGTTTTTACCTGTAGCAGAGGCTATCTCATTGATACCGTAACCCCTTTGCCTAAGGTTTTTTGCTAAAAACATCAAGTGAAAATGCCCTGCCAAAAGCGGTACTACCATATAGGGTTCTTCCGTAAGCAAAACCTGCTCCAGTTTGGCAAGAGCAACGCTTAAATTGCAATTTGCCACCGCATCGATAATTTCAAATACACTGGTAGTGGTATTTTTGGAACAAATCACATTAACATCGGCAACCGTAATTTTATTTACCGTACCTACATAAGCACACAGTTTGTGTATTTCCTGCTGCAAAAAAGCAAAGTTACTGCCACTTGCCAAAATTAACTGGCGCACTGCTTCACGCTCTGCGCTTTTACCCTGCAAGTTGATTGCTGTATTTACCCAAGCAATAGCACTTTCACCCTGCAAGGCCTTGAACTCTATGACCTTGCTTTTTTTAATTGCGGCTTTGGTAATGCGTTTGGTTTTGTTTATTTTATCGCCTGCTACAAAAACCAAACAGGTACTGGGGTTAGGGTTTTCCAAATAAGCTATCAAATCCTCCATGCCGTTTAAAGGCTTATCATCTTCCTCTGAATCATCATCATTTTTCTTTTTATTGGCAAACCACGGGCAGTTATCTACCATTACCAGTTTTCTCTCACTGAAAAAGGGCATGGTATTGGCAGCTATAATAACCGAACTGGGGCTTGCTGTCAAGCCATCTATAGTTTCCGCATTGAAATCGTTCTTTCCGTTGGGCGCAAGCAATTCCCAAAGGCTGTTTACGGCAGACTGCAGCAAGTAACGCTCCTCACCCCAAAATAAATATACAGGGGCAACTTTACCTTCGGTAATTTCTTTGATCAACTTTTGATACACGGGTAAGCCCCCTTTTACATAATAAATAATATTTTCGCCGCCAATTGCTTAAAACCTTTATTGGATATATGTATCCACATACCAGTTTGTACCATCCGTATTGATTATAACAGCACCGTTTTTATCCGTACGGTAAACATTAGTTCCTTGCTGCAGCCAATAATTTATAACCTCATCCGCCGGATGACCGTAACTGTTGTTCCTGCCCACACTTATAATAACACCCTGCGGAGCAAACTTGGAATACCACAGCTCATCATAACTATTCTTACTGCCATGATGCGGTATTTGCAAATAATCTATATCGCTCCAATCCCAATCCCCTATAAATTCCATTTGTTCAGCACCATCCAAATCACCTGTAAACAGTAAATCAAATTCACCGTAAGTTATTTTTATTACCAATGAACCTCTGTTGGCTCCATCCTCAGTATATACAGTACCTTGCTGGGGTGAATAAACCGTGATTTTAAGATTCTCCTCGGGGTTTAAAACCATTCCCGCATAAACATATTGCACCTGCACCTTTTTTGCCGTAGCTAAAGCAAGTAATTCCTCTTGCAGGGCCACATCTTCATAATTATTAGACAAAACCAGGCTTTCAACAGGCATTTGCTCAAGTACTGCCAATAATCCCCCTGCATGGTCGGAATGGGGGTGGCTGTTGATCATGACTTCAATATCATCAATACCCTTACGGCGCAAATAAGGCAGTACCGTATATTCCCCAACTCCTTTAAGATTAAAATCATTACCGCCCGCATCTAGCAAAATATCATTACCTGCTGGAGTTTGAATAAGAATACCATCACCCTGCCCAACATCCATAAAAGTTATTTCTAAAGTATTAGAATGTTTAACAGGAATAAATAAAAGAAATAATGCTAATACAACAGGAATAATAGCAAAAAGCTTATCCTTTATTTTAAGATTTGACTGTTGCAAAAACCAAACAGCCACAATAAGTAATATATAATAACTGATAAGCACAAATAAATCAGGACTGGCAATTATTTTATAAGCTCCGGGTATTTTATTAGAGAAATTTGCGCCATCGAACATAAGTTGTGCCAAAAACCCCGCCCCGTAAAGGGGCACATCGCCGCAACCGATCAATGAAAAGGGTATTGACAATAAACCTAAAATTACTATAATACCCGACATAGCTACAGCAATAGGCGATAAAATAAGCCCTACTACCGTAAAAACATTAAAATAATAAGCAGTTAAAGCTGCTACAGCTATTTGAGCAGCCAAGGTAACCGTAAGAAATTCCGAAAAACACCATTTTGGCCAAAGATTGAGTGTAAAAATTATACCTGCCGTAGCCGCAAAAGATAATTGAAAACCCGCATCAAAAAGAAAAAGCGGCCTCCATAATAAACATAAAAAAGCTGCTATAAAAAGTGCGGTGGGAGCATCATTTTTTTCACCCATAATAACAGCGGCTGCGGCAATAACAGCCATAATGGAAGATCTTAGCACAGGCGGTGAAAACCCCGTCATCACACTAAACAAAGCCACAAAAAGAACTACCATAAAAAACTTGCCCAAGCGCTTTATATGAAAAATTCCCGCTAAACCCATAGCCAGCATGATTACATAAAGAATATTACCGCCAGATACAGTAAAAAGATGCATGATACCCGTTTGGGAAAGGATTTGCCTTTCCGAACTTTCCAGGGCAGATTTATCCCCAAGCACAATACCCGCAACAAATTTGGCCTGCTGTTCGGGAAGTTTTACCATAGCTTTTTCCAAACGCTCACGCAGATCGAGAGCAAAACCAATAAAAAACTTACCTTTGCCTTCACCTGTTACAATAACTCCATTACTATCAGCAAAAACAGTAGCCACTATTTTATTGGTAAACAGGTAACGGTTATAATCAAAAGCTCCTTCGTTTAGGGTTTGTTTGTTTTTGGCGATTTTTCCACTTATAAATACCTCATCGCCATATTTAACAGGTATATTTTCACTATAAACTAAAATTTTCACATTGCCGTCTTCAGGTTTTACTGTAAGCTTAAGCCTTTTATCAGCTAAAACAGGGCTATCCACCAC
>ENA-UOOR01004043-UOOR01004043.1-fermentation-metagenome-genome-assembly--contig:-NODE-4043-length-12064-cov-2.148972_pt1 | contig 12064 bp, 10 predicted proteins | sample MGYA00245780_ERZ724029 | MGnify/ENA primary metagenome ERZ724029 (study PRJEB28704, sample SAMN03018315) | fermentation metagenome | biome: anthropogenic terrestrial biome; feature: soil; material... | reverse complement strand
CTCAAAATTTAATGGATTTTGCATTAAGTATATTTTTTCAAAACCTACATCCATAATAGAGCCCATATTTAAAATAAGTAAAATTATTATTGTAGGTAATATTCCCGGTATATTTATATGCCAGATTCTTTCGAATCTGTTTGCTCCATCAATTACCGCTGCCTCATGTTGCTGTGGATCTATTCCTGACAACGCAGCAATGTATATTATAGCTGACCAGCCCATATTCTGCCATACACCTGACCAAACATATATTTTTTTAAACCAACTTGCCATTATCATAAAAGGTTTTGTTTCCCCTCCAAGTGCAACAATTATATGGTTAATAACGCCTGTTGTTGGAGATAAAAATGCAATGACTATTCCTACAAGAACGACAGTTGATATGAAATGTGGTGCATAACTCACTATCTGAACAAATCGTTTGAATCTTTCTTTATGCACTTCGTTAAGCATTAAAGCAAAAATTATTGGTATAGGGAATCCTACCAAAATAGAATATAATGTTATACCTATTGTATTTTTTATAAGTGACCAGAAACAGTGAGAATTAAAAAAATTACTGAAGTTTTTTAACCCAACCCATGGACTTCCCCATATGCCCAATGCACCATTGAATTTTCTAAACGCTATCTGTAATCCATACATAGGCCAGTATCTAAATACAATAAAATATATAAATGCAGGTAGTAAAAATAAATATAACTCGTAGTTCTCTTTAAGAATTTTGTTGAAGCTTTTATTGTTTATACTACTAAGTATGTTACCATTTTTAGATAGTGTATCTTGGCTTGTTGCTCTCATTATGTTCCCTCCGATTTATCTATTTCATACATTTGAAAATAATGAAATCAATATTATATGTCATAATGTGATTATAGAATTTTAGTGCCAGTTTTGTAAATATGTAATACTCCTTTTTAATATGTAATATCGCTAACTTCTTCCACATTCGCCCACATCAGCTTCTAATTTTTCTGAAGTCCCCTGGAGTTACTCCTTCAAATATACGGAATGTGCGTATAAAGTTAGCTGCATCTCCATAGCCTATAGCATTGACAATTTCCTTTATAGGCATGTCTGTATCTGTAAGTAATTTTTTTGCATGTTTTATCCTGAGTTGCCTAACATAATCAGCAAACCTACAACCAACCTGATCTTTAAATACTTTACTTAAATATTTCGTTGTTAGATTAAACTCATCAGCCAACATCTCCAGACATAACCCATTTTCTGCGTAGTTTTCATGAATAAATTCCAGCATAGCCGTCTTTAGAATTTCGTTTCCACATTCTTTTTTTTCATTTATGTAACTACATATACTTGTTGCCATCTTCTCCAATTTATTCTGTAAATCATCAAGGCTTCTGAATTCTAGAATTTCTTCAAGTTCATTAGTAAATTCATCAGTTTCAAGTTCATTAACTATATTTATAATAAAATTAACAATCCCAAAGCAGATTGACTTAATCATTCCTGCAGAAATATTTTTACTTTTTATTATGTTACAGATTTTAGCCAATTCATCAGTAAACATATCAATATTTCCTTGTTTAAGGGATTGAATAAGACGTGTTTGTTCTTCCACAGGATACCAATAAGTTTTATAATTTTTGTTAATAACATCTTCAAAAAATATGAAACTTTCCGGTCCTTTAATCATATTGTAGTCAAGGGAAGAAATGGCTTCATTAAAAGAAGTACTTATCTCAAGTATATCGCCATATATTCTACCAACTCCAACATTTATTTTTATTTTTGAGTTTCTGTATAAAAGGACCTGTAATCCAGTTGATAATTCTTGTATATTATTTCTTGATAAATCATTATATCCCGAATTCAGTGTTAATACTATGTTTCCCTTTGCCATCTCTAAAGAATAGAAGCTTCCGTTAAAGTTTTGTTTTAAAAATATATTTATGCAATAGGACAGTTCACTAAATGATACATCATTTGCACCTTCATCGTTATTGCATATTGATAATACTAATACAGTAAAATACTGGTTTGTCATTTCAATATCACATAGAGACAATATATCCATTAATTTGCTTTTGTTGCGTATATTTCCTTTTAAAAGCATTGAAATAATTTGATCCTCTACATAAGGCTGTTGTAAGCTTACTTTATCAATAAGCAACCTGTTCTCTTCTAGCACGTCATGTATTGATGTTTCTATTTCATCAAATTCATTTTTAAAATAATACAGAATTTTATTATCATTATTATTTTTCTTATTACTTTTTATACTATTCATCAATTTTATTAATGACCACACGGGTCTATAATTTTTAAAAGCTAATACTGTTGACATAATTACGCCAGCTAAAACAACTGCTATTAAAATAGTAAGTATTTTTGTCTGCATATTTGCAACTTTGTTAAAGTAATCTATTATTTTCAAAACTGCTACATAATGGTAACCTGTCAATTTGGATTGGATATCTATTAATGATATTTTATTGCCTATATACATTGTCCTGCAAGTTTGTTGTCCATATATACCTTCAAAAATACTTATTTTTCGATTATCACTACTGTTTAATACATCCTTTATCTCATTTAAAGACAGCAGCTTGTTAGTTTCAATGCTTGATAATTCTTCAAATTCATCTGTAAAAATATGCACTTCCCCAACCATATCACCTAATGTAGCCTTCATTATATTATTTAATTTTGAACAGTTTATCCTAAACACTACGCTTCCATATGTACCACCTCTAACCTGAGGTATTGGATACATATATGCAGGATATGCATAAAATATATAGCTTTTTTCATTACCTTGGAAAACATCATAAGTTTCCTGCACCAATGAAGATGCATCCTTATCTCTCTTTGGAATTTTTATCATTTCAGGAATTTCTAAACACTGTATTTTATTCATCAATAAGTTTGCATCTTTGGCATTTACTCGTACTATGTTCTCGAAAAGTGTTTCTATAGATGTTTTTCCCCTGGATGTAAAGATAAAATCCCTATTATTTAAATATAGAATAATCTCATCAATTATTTCATTATTTATTGTATTATTTGCAAGATACGTTTTGAGTTCTACAAAGTCGCTATCTTCCCAATAATCATCATTTTCAGCTACATAAGGATAAAGGTTTTTATTGAAAGATATATTTACCGCTATTCTTTCAAGATTTTTTAGTTGGCCATCCAACAATTCCATTGTTTGGTACAACTTGCTTTTATTGTAGTCTTCCATTTCCTTTTTAAATATGTTAAAAGAACTTGCATAAATTATAGTGCCAAATAACGTCAGCGGAATCAGAAACAAAAGTATATATGAAATTAGATATCTATAAAATAATTTAGTAAACTTATTTGCTTTAACAATCATCAATCATCATCCTTGTTTTTTGTGGCATATTATTTCGCATATCTTATATATTATATAGTATAAATTATCATACAAAAATATATTTAAACATATTTTAAAGTACCACAATTTCTAGTATAAGTAAACATGTAAAAACTCTGTGTTGTATGTAATAAGCTGAATATTATGTAAATAAAGCATATTAGATTTATTATACAGCTAGACCATATAGCTTTAATAACTATCATTTACACTGTTTGCTATTTTGTTCTTGCTACGCTTGAGAATAATATCAACAACCTTAGCTGAGACAAATGCTCTAAACACAGCATAAAGTGTAACTTCAGCACTTTTAAACACAATCCCTGAAAGTATTATAACCATTCCGTCCAGCAACATAATTATTGTTCCAAGAGAAACTTTTGGCAAATATTTATTGATTATCATGGCCGCCAGGTCTGACCCTCCCGTAGAAGCACCTGTTTTATATATAATTCCATAACCTGTTCCTAATATTATTCCACTAATTACACAGAAAAAAGACATAATCACAGGATAATTCAGTATTTCATCAGGTGAAAATAAATACCTACTTACAATGGTTTTTGAAATAGGGAATGAAGTGTCTATGAATAATGAAAGTAATATAGTTGCAATGATAGTGTTGATACCTGTACTTTTCCCAAGCATATAAAAACCTGCAATAAATAAAGGTATTGTCATAGTAAAAGCTGTTAATCCAACTGGTAATTTTTCTCCGCAAATATAATGTAATACAATTGCCATCCCGGTAACTCCACCTTCTATAGTTTTATATGGAACTAAAAACACATTAATACAAAAAGCAACAATAAGAGTTCCAATAATTATCCATCCCATGTCCTTCCAATAAGTTTTTTTGAAAATCTTATTGGATACCTTATTCAACACTTTTTTTGTTTCTTTTTTCACTAAAAATAATTCCTCCGTTTGTTATTTCAACATATTCTAATATTAGTTTCTATTCATCTGGCGCAGTCAATTTATACATTTTTATGCAAGATAATTTTTTCCTTTATAGTTAAGGTTCAATCTTCCCAGATATACTTCTGTGATTTCGGCATCTTTCGAAGTATTCATCAAGTAATTCCAGTTCGAATTCTTTTACCAAATCCATAGCTGTTAACTCTTCAGATTCACTTGAAACAAGAACAGCACCTAAATAGCCAGGATCAAATATGTTCACCTTGGCTCCATATTTTTTCTTTATTTCATCAAGTTTTTGCCAGTTGTAGTCAAGATGGCAAACTATATAATCCAGATTAATTTTATGAGTTATATGGCTAAAATAATTTGTGCTTCTCGCAACCACTTCCCCAACAGGTGAAATAATTGTATTTTCTTCACCCATTATGCATCCAATGAAATACGAACGGCAAGAGTACGCCCAGTAATTTTGCATTAAACCTCCATGATAATATGATGAAAATATTATAAGGTCAGGTTTTTGTTCTACGTATTTAAATCTTAATTCATCGAAATTAAGGTCAAAACAAATTGCACAAGCAACTGAACCAAAATCACATCTTATAATATTGGCATCTTTTCCATAGAGAGTGCCGTTAGTTTCATTATCTCTTATAGTAGGATGATTTTTATTATAAATTCCTGCTATATTGCCTTCCCTGTCAATTATTTGAGTAGAGTTTCTTAATGAGCCATCAGACATCTCTCTCATAGCTGAGTATGCAATATAGCAATTGTTTTCTTGTGCTACTTTTCTGAAATAATCCTTTATTTGGTCTTTTCTAATTCTGTAATACTCAATACCTTCTTTAGAAGAGAGTCCTGAAAATTCATCACAACACTCAGGTAACACAATTAAGTCTGGCTTATCTGGCAATACCTTTTCAATTTCTTCCTGCCATAGCAGTTTCATTTTATCAACTAGTTTCTGATAATTAGTTTCCCCGAAAGCATTAGGTACTCGGCTACCTAATGAACTTATATTAACATATATTAATTTAAGATTCCTAAACTACAGATTTAGCTAATATAGTTTATATATCCATAATTAATCGCTTAGTTATAATTATAGGGCATGTTAAATGATAAAGTAAACATGTAAAATCCTGTATCTGTATGTAAAAACACTTCATAAATAGATTCCTTAACTCCATTCAACTGAGCAGGATTACTATTGCTGTTGGTTACACGCATTATTTAAGTCTAAGCTCAGGTAACACAGCTCCCCATTTTTCAAATTCTAATTGACTTTTATAATACAATAATGTATTCTTACATTAACGATAACATTGACGATAATGTAAACCAAGACAAAAGATCAAGGAATCTGTTTCAATGGAATATTCTAAAGGAAGGATTTAGGATAAATATGACTGATAGGGTTAAAAAATTATTAAATCTTGTTACTAACAAAATATGAGCAATATAAATATGGAATTATCAGTTGAGTTCAAGAAAGCCGGATTATCTCCCGTGAAGCGGGTAGCAGAAAGGCTTAAGAGAGTTATGGAGTCTGAAATACCAGTAATTCTTGATGATGGAAAAATTGTTTTTCTAAGAACAGTTGCTAAATTACCTGACTTATTTACTAAGGATGAATGGAAAGAGATAAAGGACAATCATTTCATTCATGAATTGGGGAATGTTAGTAATATTTGCCCAGATTATGAAACTGTAATTAGCAAAGGCCTTGAAACCAAGCGTATAGAAACAGTACAAAGACTAGAAAAGTGTAAATTAGAAGGGAATGAAAGCGGGCAGGATTTCCTTGAAGCAATCCTTATAACAATAGATGCAGTGGAATGTTTAACAGAGAAGTATCGTATTGAAGCGGAAAGAATGGGTGAGGCAGAAATTGCTGAAGTATTAGCCCGAATTCCAAAGTATGGAGCAAGCAGTTTTTATGAAGCACTGCAATTTTTCAGAATTATTCATTTTACACTTTGGTGTGAAGGTGAATATCATAATACAGTTGGAAGATTCGACCAGTATATGTACCCATACCTGAAAGCAGATATGAATACCGGTAAACTTGACGCAGACGCTGCTTTTGAACTGCTGGAGGAATTCTTTATTACTTTTAATATAGACAGTGATTTATATCCGGGAGTTCAGCAGGGAGACAATGGACAAAGCTTGGTACTTGGAGGACTTGATTGTGATGGAAACGATGCTTTTAACCTTCTATCCGAAATGTGCCTTAAAGCTAGCAAAGAACTCAAATTGATTGACCCGAAGATAAATCTTCGCGTCCACAGGAATACAAAAAAGGAGGTTTACAGATTAGGTACTGAACTGACAAGGATAGGTCTTGGATTTCCTCAGTATTCAAATGATGAGGTGGTAATTAGCGGATTAACAAATTACGGATATGCTTTGGAAGACGCACAGAATTATTCTATAGCAGCATGCTGGGAATTTATTATTCCAGGTTATGGCATGGATATACCTAACATAGGGGCATTATCTTTTCCAGGTGTGGTTGATGCATGTCTTCATAAAAAACTTGCAAGTTGCAGTAATTTTAATGAATTCCTATCAGTGGTAAAAGAGGGTATTAAGAAAGAATCAGACCGGATTATCAGCGGAATAAGAAACCTATGGATTATACCTGCTCCGTTCATGTCTATTCTTATGAAAGATTGTATAAACAATGCCAGTGATATTTCAGAAGGAGCAAAGTATAACAATTTTGGGCTGCATGGTACAGGTCTGGCAACAGCCGTAGATTCTCTTGCATCGGTCAAAAAACTGGTATATGAAGAAAAGTCAATAAATGCTGATGAATTATTGATAGCTATTGATGCAGATTTCTTAGGGTATGATGAATTACTTGCATATATGAGATATGAAGCTCCAAAATTCGGTAATAATGATGAAATGACAGATGCTATTGCTATTTAATTACTGGACGCTTTCTCAATAGCATTGAAAGATATGGTAAACGAAAGAGGAGGGTGCTACAGGGCAGGAACTGGTTCTGCAATGTATTATTTATGGCATGCAGAAGAAATTGGTGCTTCGCCTGACGGTAGGAGAAAAGGAGAAGCTTTTGGTGCAAATTATTCTCCTAGCTTGTTTGCAAAGCTAAAGGGCCCGTTATCTGTTATTAAATCCTTTACTAAACCTGACCTAAGCAAAGTCGTCAATGGAGGACCTCTGACAATGGAATTTCACAGTTCACTTTTTGAAGATAATGAAAGTACAAATAAAGTAGCTGATCTGGTAGAATTTTTTATTAAATCGGGAGGTCATCAGCTTCAGCTAAATGCAGTAAATAAGGATGTATTAATCGATGCTCAAAAATATCCGGACAAATACCAGAATCTGATTGTACGTGTTTGGGGATGGAGTGCTTACTTTGTTGAACTCGACAAGGAATACCAGGATCATGTTATAAATAGGTATGAATTTGCGGCAACAATGTGAAACCATGGCTAAATACATTATCAGTTGTGGTGGAATGGAAGGAAATGATAGAATGATAAACGGGATAATATTCGATATAAAGGAATTTACTGTGCATGATGGACCAGGAATCCGTACTACGGTTTTTTTTAAAGGATGCCCTCTACACTGTGTATGGTGCCATAACCCGGAAGGGATATCATTTCAAAGAGAGCTTTTAATTAACAAACCTTCTTGCGTTAACTGCGGCAAATGCAGAGTAGGATGCACCCATGAAGAATGCAAACCTTTTAATCTTTGTACAAAAATATGTAGTAAAGGGCTTATTCGTATAGCAGGAACGATAGTTGATTCAGAGTCACTTGCTAAGGAGTTAATGAAGCAAGAATCCTTTTTTGAAAATAACCGGGGAGGCATCACTATATCTGGAGGAGAACCACTAGCCCAACCGGAATTTCTGTTGGATTTGCTTAAACGGCTTAAACCAATCCATACGGCTGTTGAGACTTCAGGATATGGTAATAGTGAAGTGTTTAAAGAGGCTATTGGATTAACTGACATTATTCTGTATGATATAAAACATATGGATCCTAAAATACATGAAAAAGTAACTGGCGTTGATAACAACCTTATTTTATCAAATTTCAGGCAGCTTATGAACTTAAAAAAAGAATTTATTGTAAGAATCCCACTTATCCCCGGTATAAATGATTCAGAAAAGAACTTTAAATCGATGGCAGAATTCCTTAAGGGTGCAAAAGGTCTTCAAAGGGTTGAATTTTTACCATATAATACATTTACAGGAGCGAAATATCACATACTTAACAGGGAATATAAACCTCCATTTAATGAGAAAGGTAAAATACAGTTATATACAAGTTCTTTTGATAATTATGGAATAAAGTGGACTGTACGAAAAAACTGACAAAACATAGTATAAGGAGTGCAACAGCAAAATGAATAAGAGTCAAAATAAAAATGAGAATGAGAATGAGAATGAGAATGATATCAATGAAAGTATTAACAATAATACCAATAATATGTATAAGGTTGTTTTAAAAGATATAGCTGCAAGAACAGGCTATACGATAAACACTGTTTCCAGAGCGCTAAAAGATAAAGATGATATTTCTGCAACAACAAAAATACTGATACAAGATACTGCCAAAAAAATGGGTTATATCAATAACTCAATTGCCGGTGCATTACGTTCCGGCTCAACAAAGACTATTGCAGTAATTTTGGGGGATATCTCAAATCCTCATTTTGCTATAGTTGTCAAAGAGATTGAGAGTTCCGCCCGCAACCACAAATACAACACTATAATACTGAATACAGATGAAAACCCGGAAATAGAAGAACAGGCAATCTATTCAGCATTAAGCAAAAAAGTGGATGGAATCATAATATGCCCTACTCAGAAAAATGATGCAAATATTAACTTTTTACAAAAGGCAGGTGTGCCTTTTGTATTAATCGGACGGTATTTTCCTAATATTCAAACCGATTATGTGGTATGTGATGATCCAAAGGGAGGATATCTTGCCACGAAGCATCTTGTTAATTGCGGCCATAGAAAAATATTGTTTCTTAATGGTCCTGCTTATATTTCCAGTGCTATAGAACGTCTGGAAGGTTATAAGAAAGCCCTGGCGGAAAGTGGTATCGGCTTCGACAAAAACCTTGTAAAGGAAATTACTCTTGTTTCCGGTAACTGCAGACATATTGTCAAAAGACTTCTAGGACAGAAAGTTCATTTTACCGCAATTTTTGCTTTTAGTGATATGATTGCCTGGGAAGCAATTTATGCAATTCAAAGGTCAGGTTATAGAGTGCCTGAAGATATCGCAGTTGTTGGATTTGATAATATTCAGTCAAAATACTTACTGCCATTTCCATTGACATCTATCGGTGTCTCTAAAACTAATATGTCTAAAGAAGCCTTTGAGGTATTGCTTCGGCGGATGAATCCAAGTTGCAGCAGTGAGTATATTCAGACTACAGTTGATACTCAATTGGTTCTGAGAAAAAGCACGTAAAAAAGATATAAAATCATATAAATCTTAAATTAAAAAGACGAGGGGGGTTATAATGGATAACAAAAAAACTATGTATTATGACTACAACAACAAATTGAAGGTCAAGGATAAAATTTTCACACCACAAAACGGTGTGAGTCTAAAAGAGGGAATTTTTAAAAAAGCATTTGATAATAATAGAACTTTCTTAAAAACCTTAAATATAGACTCAATGCTTTACTGGTTCAGGGTTAAAAATGGAAGACCGGCTCCAGGCGAACCTTATAGGGGACATTTTGAAGATAATATAAAAGGTCAAACAGCAGGAATGTACATGATGGGTGCAGGCAATACACTTAAATGGCAAGAGGATGCTGAGTTGCGTAATACAATAGACGAAATAGTCAACTGTATTGAAGAGTGCAGTGAACCTGATGGCTACTTAATGGCAGTACCCAAGAAAGATTTTGGACGCAGGGAGTACCCTCATTATGTAAGAATATGGCTCAATTACGGATTGACTGCAGCAGCATTTGGAGGAAATAATAAGGCTTTTAAAATACTGCGTAAATGGCAGGATTGGTTTAACAAATGTGATGAACTTCCAATAATTAAATATCTGGAGTTGAGTTTTCAGGGTATTGTTGCCAGTACCTCGGTCTACATGACTCCTGCTGGAACTCAAGATGATATTGATGTTTCAGTAAAATATTACGAAGAAGACTGGAGGCTTGCTCAATTTATACTCAAAGAAAGAGATGCAATACATATAAGAAAGCAGCCCGGAAGAGAACCACATCCTCATGGAACCGAACTTGAATCCTTTGAAGGATATCTTGATCTTTATAGAGCAACGGGAAAGCATTATTATCTTAATGCAGTAATGGGGGCATATGAACTGTATAAACAAGATTGGCAACATCACGGCGGCGGAATTGTTATGTGTGAAAATATTGATACTTACCCCGGGTGTTATCGGTTGACTCCTGGTAAAGGATATAACGAACTTTGCTGTACTTCTTTTTGGATAGGACTAAACCAAAGACTTCATCGTCTTTTCCCGGAAGAAGAGAAATATGTAAATGAAATTGAAGAATCACTTTATAATATATGTATTGCAAGTCAGGATGGAAGCACAGGAATACGGTATTTCTCATGGCTTGATGGGCATAAGTGTGAAAGCAAAAAAGTTACCTGCTGCTGTGGAGTAGGTACAAAAATATATGGTTCGCTCCCGGAATATCTATATTCCGTTTCAGAAGAAGATATCTATTTGGATATTTATTCAGCATCAAAGCTTGAATGGAACCATAATGGAAATATTGTTTGCGTAGAAACAGAAACTAATATGCCTTACAACGGAGCTATAAGGTTGAAAGTATCATCTTCTTCTCCTGACAGGTTCAAGCTTCATTTCAGGATTCCTTCATGGACGGATGGAATTGTTGATGTCAGATTAAATGGTATTAAAGTACTTGAAGGGAAGCCGGGCAGTTATTGCAAAGTGGATAGGATCTGGTCGGGTAAAGATAATAATTCAAGCTCTGATATTGTAGAATTTACACTCCCAATGACTTTTAGATGGAGAAAGTATACCGGTATGAATGAAATAGAGGGTTTTGACCGTTATTCTTTTATGTATGGACCTATGCTTTATACAGTGAAAGGTAATATTGAGGTAAATGAACAAGGAACTTCATTTGAAATTGACAAGCCTTATGACAGAATAAATGAGTGGATTGTTCCTTCAACCAAGCCTATCACTTTCTTAATTGATGGAAAACCCGGATATGAGTGGGTGCCTTATTTTGAAATAAAGGATGAAAACTTTACTTGCTTCCCGTGTTTCAGGAAGAAAGCCAATCCATATTGAGAGAGTGTATTTAATTTATTTGAAGAAAATATTGGAAGGTGGCATTAGTGGAGATACCATAACAGAGCAGGGGGACACTCTTCTCTCAAGTAGAGGATATTACTTTTACGTTGAAGAGTGTCCCCCGTTACTGAGCCAAGGATAAGCGTGTCAATTGTCTCTGAATACTGCTCAAGTACCTTATTATTGTTATCAATAAGCCATTGGGACATTTCTCCCCTCAAGATCTGATAAAATACAGCACTGGAAATTAATGTACAAATAAGCACAATTATAAAAGAAACTAGAAACTGATACACTATAAAACCACGGAGTTTGTGAAAGTTTTTCATAGTAAAGTATACACACCTCTCGCTTTTATTCGGGCACCTCATCGTATATATGATTCCACTTCAAAAACCCAGATTCTGCTGCAAAGGGCGAATTTAGCTT